>JGI2924J29684_1078747_pt1 | contig 161362 bp, 146 predicted proteins | sample BenlonsequencITS_FD_29684 | JGI IMG/M metagenome (IMG submission 29684) | reverse complement strand
AAGAGAGGGATTCGAACCCCCGAACCCGAAGGAGCGGATTTACAGTCCGCCGCGTTTAGCCTCTTCGCTATCTTTCCGTAACAACAAAAACTATTCTATCATAGTTTTTGTAAGCTGGCAAGTGTTTTTGTCTAATTTTAATGGTTCAAATTGTAGTTTTCAATGATATTTTCAACCGCTTGTTCGAGCGTTTTGAAGAAGCAATCTACTCCATCATTTTTTAAGACAGCAAATTTCTCATCAAGTTCTGCAATTTCTCCAACCACACGTTTACCAATTTGTAATTGATAGCCATCAATCTTAGTCTCATTAACCATAACTTTGTGATCAATCAGTTGGATTTCAATTTTTTTATCTTTTTTACTCATCACTTTACCTCACTTTGTCTATTTTACACAAAATCAAAAAAGCTTGCAAGAGCAAGCTCTATTTTAATCTACTTTTACAATCCAACCTTCTGGTGCTTCAATATCCCCAAATTGAATGCCGACCAACTCATCGTATAAACGGCGTGTCACAGGACCAACTTCTGTTTCACTGTAAAAGACATGTAAGTTATCCTTGTACTGGATACCGCCAATTGGAGAGATAACAGCTGCTGTTCCACAAGCTCCTGCTTCCACAAATTTATCCAATTCATTAATTGGAACATCACCCTCAATTACTGTCATACCAAGTCTTTCTTCAGCTAGTTGTAAGAGTGAATACTTCGTAATAGATGGCAAGATGGATGGACTAAGTGGCGTAACAAATTCATTATTTGCAGTAATGCCAAAAAAGTTTGCAGCTCCGACTTCTTCAATTTTAGTATGGGTTGCTGGATCTAAGTAAATCACATCAGAAAAGCCTGCTGATTTAGCGGCCTTACCTGGTAGCAAACTTCCTGCATAGTTTCCTCCCACCTTAGCAGCACCTGTTCCGTAAGGAGCGGCGCGGTCAAACGCTTCAGAAACAATAAAATTAGTTGGAGCAAGTCCACCTTTGAAATAGTTTCCTACTGGCATGGCAAAAATGGTGAAAATATATTCTTCGGCTGGTTTAACCCCAATAATATCTCCAACTCCAATTAATAACGGTCTCAGGTAAAGCGTTGCACCTGTTCCGTAAGGTGGTACAAAGTCTTCATTGGCTTTAACCACTTGCTTAGCTGCATCAATAAATTGCTCTGTTGATACTTGTGGCATCAACAAGCGGTCTGCTGTGGCTTGTAAACGCACTGCATTACGGTCTGGTCTAAATAGTTGAATAGAGCCATCTTTGGTGCGATAAGCCTTTAAGCCTTCAAAAGCTTGTTGTCCATAATGAAGCGCTGGAGCGCTTTCTGAGATATGTAAGGTGGCATCTTCTGTTAATTGACCTTTATCCCATTGACCATTTTTGTAATAAGAAATGTAACGAAATGGCAACTTATGATATTCAAATCCTAGGTTGTCCCAATCAATTGCTATTGTCATCATCGTACCTCTTTTCTGCTTTTTTCTATTGTAACTTTTTTTCAATAATTTTCAAGTTTATTCTATTCTTTTGTATTAATATTCTAAATTTATCATAAAATTAAAAAGAGTTTTCACTCTTTTTAACGTGTTCTAGCTACCAGTACTTCTTGATCCGAAATAGTGTCTGAAATAAAGGAGCCGTTGCTGATTCTTTCCGATAACGAAAGCGTTTCTAAAGCAATCTCGTAGGTTTGACCAGTCTTACTAATGACTTCAAGCATTTGTTGATTAGTTTCTTCTTCAGGTATATCAGTGAACAAATCAAACTGCTCAGCTGAAGTATCTGATTGAACGCCTCCGGCCAGAAAAACTCTATGAGGTTTGGTTTTTAACTCTCGTAGGACCAATAGTCCACGATTGGCACGACTTGTCTGAGGAATATCATCGACAGCCATCCGTTTGAGAGAACCCCTCTGAGTTAAGACAAAGAAAGAGTTACTTGTCACAGCAAAGGCTGAGGCAAGGCTGTCATCGTTTTTCAAGTTAATGCCTTTAACACCAGCAGATTTCAACCCTTGAATAGGCACTTCCTGACTGGAGAATCGCAAAGCATAACCATTTTTAGTCACTAATAGGAGGTCTTCCATAATAACTGGTGACAAGGTAACCACGCGGTCTTTGTCATCCTTTAGCTTCACATATTTGGTTGATTTAGATTTATAAGTTCGCCAAGGACTTAGTTCTTTACGATCAAAGCGTTTGATAAAACCATTTTGTGTGACAGCCACATACAAGCCCTGGTCAAAGGAAGTCACAATATCAGCGTAGAGAATCTCTTCTTCTGTCGCGAAGTTTGAAATGGTTTGTGATAAATGTTCACCGATATCCTTCCAACGTAAATCGGTCAATTCATGGATTGGCCGGTAAATGACATTGCCTAAAGTTGTAAATAACAAAAGGTGTTCTGTTGTTTTGGCCTGTTTAACGAAGATGAGTTCGTCATCATCTCTCTTGCCAACTTCTTCCAAACTAGACGCATTGAAGGATCGTGGGCTGGTTCTTTTGAGGTATCCGCCCCGTGTCACACTAACAAAAGTTTCTTCCTCTGCAATCAAGCTGGCAGTGTCAATCTCAATGATTTGACTTTCTGCTTGTAACTCTGATAAACGAGGATTGGCGAATTTCTTTTTCACCTCTCTTAATTCACGTTTCATGACGTTATACATGGTTGCTTCGTCACCGATAATAGCGGAAAGGGTCGTGATTAAGTCTCTTAAATCATTTTCTTCATTTTGGAGAGTAACAATATCGGTATTAGTTAAACGATAAAGCTGCAAGGTTACAATCGCTTCTGCTTGTTCCTCAGAGAAATCATAGCTGACTTTCAGATTTTCTTTAGCATCAGCCTTATTGTCAGACGATCTAATCAAAGCAATAATCTCATCTAAGATGGACAAGACACGAATCAATCCTTCAACAATGTGGAGGCGTTTTTCAGCTTTGGCTTTATCGAATTTAGACCGCTCAATAATAATATCTTTACGGTGACTGATATAGCTTGATAGTATTTTTTGAAGTCCTACTTGACGTGGTGTGAAGTGGTCAATAGCAACCATGTTAAAATTATAATTAACTTGAAGGTCTGTGTATTTCAACAAATAATTTAGAATGGTTTGGCTATCAGCCTCTTTTTTCAACTCAATAGCTATGCGAAGACCTGTGCGATCAGATTCATCGCGTACTTCTACGATGCCTGGGACTTTATTGTTAACACGCACATCGTCAATCTTTTTGACCAAGACTGCTTTGTTAACTTCATAAGGAATCTCAGTGACAATAATTTGTTGTTTACCACCTTTAAGTTCCTCGATTTCTGTCCTAGAGCGAACAACGACACGTCCCTTACCTGTTTCGTAGGCTTTTTTGATTTCGTCAGCTCCTTGGATAATGCCTCCTGTCGGGAAATCTGGTCCTGGTAAAAACTCCATTAATTTCTCTAAACTAGCTTTGGGATGATCAATCATATACACAACAGCATCAATCACTTCTGACAAATTGTGCGGTGGAATATCTGTCGCATAGCCTGCGGAAATACCAGAAGACCCATTGACAAGTAAGTTAGGAAAAGCTGCTGGTAAAACGGTGGGTTCTTTTTCTGTGTCATCAAAGTTCCAAGCAAAAGAGACCGTATTTTTCTCAATGTCTTGAAGAAGATAACCCGCAATTTCAGACAAGCGAGCTTCTGTATAACGCATAGCCGCAGGCGGATCACCATCCATTGAACCATTATTTCCGTGCATTTCAACAAGGATTTCACGGTTCTTCCAATCTTGACTCATCCGTACCATGGCATCATAAATAGAGGAATCCCCATGTGGGTGGAAATTCCCCATAATATTACCAACTGATTTGGCTGATTTACGGTAACCTTTTTCAAAAGTATTGCCATCCTTATTCATCGAATAAAGAATCCGACGCTGAACGGGTTTCAATCCATCTCGAATATCAGGAAGTGCCCGTTCCTGAATAATATACTTGGAATAACGGCCGAAGCGTTCTCCCATAATATCCTCAAGGGACATGTTTTGAATGTTTGACATATTCAAATAGCTTTCTTTTTCATTATTTATTAATTACCTAAAAAACAATCGTCTTTAGCACTTGTAATTATCTGTGAGAAACTTGTATGACTAAAACACCGTATTTTCTTCTAAGGTAAACTTGACGTTATCCTCGATCCACTGACGGCGTGGGGCTGCTTTGTCACCCATCAACACAGAAACACGTCGCTCTGCTCTTGCCAAGTCGTCAATAGTAACACGAATAAGGGTTCTGGTTTCAGGGTCCATAGTGGTTTCCCATAATTGGTTAGCATTCATTTCACCCAGTCCTTTATAGCGTTGAAGAATAGCCCCCTTGCCAAATTCTCTGCGCAGATCTTCCAATTCACCATCAGTCCAAGCATAAGCAATTTTTTCAGTTTTGCCTTTACCTTTTGACATTTTGTAAAGCGGGGGAAGCGCAATATAAACGTGACCTGCTTCCACCAACGGTCGCATATAACGGTAAAAGAAAGTCAGCAAAAGAGTCTGAATATGAGCCCCATCGGTATCAGCATCGGTCATGATAATAATCTTATCATAGTTGATATCCTCGAGGTTAAAGTCAGCTCCCACTCCAGCTCCAATGGTATAAACCATAGTGTTAATTTCTTCATTTTTCAAGATGTCAGCCATCTTAGCTTTTTCGGTATTTAAAACTTTGCCACGTAATGGTAAAATAGCCTGAAATTTGCGGTCTCGTCCTTGTTTGGCTGAACCTCCCGCAGAATCTCCTTCGACCAGATACAATTCATTTTTCTTGGCATTTTTGGACTGAGCTGGGGTTAGTTTTCCCGACAACAAGCCTTTGTCTTTTTTGTTTTTCTTACCATTACGTGAGTCATCACGCGCTTTTCGAGCAGCTTCGCGAGCATCTCTAGCTTTAATGGCTTTGCGAACTAGATGAGAAGCTACTTCTCCATTTTCGAGTAAAAAGAAGGTTAATTTTTCAGAAACAATGCTCTCTACAATAGGTCTAGCTAAGGGACTTCCCAATTTGTCTTTGGTCTGTCCTTCAAATTGCAAGTGCTGCTCAGGAACTAAGATAGATAATACTGCTGAGAGTCCTTCTCGATAATCTGAGCCCTCTAGATTTTTATCCTTTTCTTTTAAGAGATTGGTTTTACGAGCATAGTCATTCATCGCTTTGGTAATAGCTGACTTTAGTCCCGTTTCATGGCTTCCACCATCTTTGGTGCGCACATTGTTTACAAAGGATAAGATATTGTCGGAGAAACCATCGTTATACTGCAAAGCAACCTCGACTTGAAAGTCTTGGTCTTGACCTTCCATGTAAATAACAGGTGTCAAGGTTTCCTTATCTTCATTGAGGTATTCGACGAAATCTTGAACCCCATTTTCATAATGAAACTCTTCAATAATCGGGTCATCTCCACGAAGATCTGTCAAGCTCATCTTGACATTTTTCAAAAGAAAAGCAGATTCTTTCAATCGTTCTGAAATGGTATTGAACTTAAAGTCAATAGTTGAAAAAATCTTATCATCAGGCATAAAGGTTACAACCGTTCCTGATTTAGACTTAGGAGCTGTGCCAACTTTTTTAAGGGTTGTAACAGGTTTCCCACCATTTTCAAAGCGCTGACGATACACTGACCCGTCTCTTGTGATTTCGACTTCTAACCAGGCAGACAAAGCATTGACAACAGAGGAGCCAACACCGTGCAAACCACCTGACGTTTTGTAGCCACCCTGACCAAATTTACCACCTGCATGAAGAATCGTAAAAATAACTTGAACGGTGGGAATCCCCATGGCATGCTGGCCTGTTGGCATTCCACGTCCGCTATCTGCCACACTGACCGAGCCATCTTTATTGATAACAACCTTAATATCATCTCCAAAACCAGACAAGGCCTCATCGACAGCATTATCAACAATTTCCCAAATCAGGTGGTGCAATCCCGTAGCATCTGTTGAACCGATATACATCCCTGGACGCTTGCGAACAGCATCTAACCCTTCTAGGACTTGGATAGCATCGTCATTATAATTATTAATTGTAATTTCTTTCTTAGTCAACACCGACCTCCAGACAGTTTCATCTTTTTTATCTTACAAGTTTTTTACCAATTTTGCAAAATAATTTGCTAATTTTTTCCGAATTCTTTTCCAGATCTAGTTCTCCAATCTATGAATATGTTATAATAAGGATTATGAAATTACTACTTTTTATTACCATTGCCTATTTACTTGGTTCTATTCCAACTGGACTATGGATTGGACAGTACTTTTACCACATCAACTTACGAGAGCATGGATCAGGAAATACTGGAACCACAAATACTTTTCGGATTTTAGGTGTCAAGGCAGGAACAGCTACCTTAGCTATTGATATGTTTAAAGGGACACTTTCAATATTGTTACCAATTATTTTTGGTATGACTTCAATTTCATCCATTGCTATCGGCTTTTTCGCAGTTTTAGGGCATACTTTTCCTATTTTTGCCAACTTTAAAGGTGGTAAGGCCGTAGCAACAAGTGCTGGTGTATTGCTAGGCTTTGCTCCGTTATATCTCTTTTTTTTAGCATCTATCTTTGTTTTAGTTCTCTATTTATTTAGTATGATATCTTTAGCTAGTGTGGTTTCAGCTATCGTTGGTGTGTTATCTGTTTTAACATTTCCTGCCATTCATTTTCTTTTACCAAATTATGACTACTTTTTAACTTTTATTGTGATATTACTTGCGTTCATTATTATTATAAGACACAAAGATAACATTAGTCGTATCAAACATCATACTGAAAATCTAATACCTTGGGGGCTAAATTTAAGCAAACAAGTGCCTAAAAAATAAATTTACTAAAAGCCTGACTTTCTCTGAAAGTCAAGCTTTTTTGTTTTAACTCATTTGTTAATTAGGGTAAACAACCTCTCCGTCTGCAATAGTGTATTTCACGACACCTTTGAGTTTGTTACCAATAAATGGGGAATTACTAGCTTTAGAAGCAAAATTCTCAGTGATCAGACGTTCTTGCTTGTCTGCAAAAATAACCAAATCTGCTGGACCATTTTCTGCCAAATAACCCGCATCAAAACCATAAAGCAAAGCTGGATTAAGCGTCATTTTTTCTAATAGTGACATAAGTGTAAGATGACCTGGTTCAACCAAATGCGTCAAACCTAATGACAAAGAAGTTTCAAGTCCTGTCATACCAGATGGGGCTTTAGTCATATCATCCACAGTTTTTTCATCCTTGTGATGAGGAGCATGATCAGTGGCAATGACTGTGATAACACCCGATTTCAAGCCTTCTATGACAGCTAAGCGATCTCTTTGTGTACGAAGGGGAGGATTCATCTTGGCGCTGGTACCTGCGATCAATAAGAGATCTTCAGTTGTTGAAAAATGTTGTGGGGACACTTCAGCAGTTACCTTAGCACCCAACTGCTGAGCAAAAGCCACTACTTGAACCGATTCTGCTTTAGATAAATGTTGGATATGAACATGAGCTTGCCTGTCATAAGCAATCATGACATCTCTTGCAATCATACTATATTCTGCTACACCAGTTGCCCCACAAAAATGAAAATGCTCCTCAGCAATACCTTCATTAAAACCAAGAACCCCATTTAACTGAGGATCTTCCTCATGCAAAGAAATGAAAGTTTGGTTGGCATTAGCCAAATCAAAGGCTTCTTTTAAAACTTTAGAACTTTCTAAGGGAATACCATCATCTGAAAAGCTTACTGCTCCTGCTTCCAACAAAGCTTTAAAATCAGTCACGTCTTTTCCATTAAAGGCTTGGGTGACACTGGCATTGGTGTAAATATGAATCTTTTCTTTAGCTGCGCTAGCTAGCACTTCCTGTAAAGTTTCGACATCTGAAATGACAGGATTGGTATTAGCCATCATGACAACCGTAGTCACACCACCTGCTGCTGCTGCCAAGGCTCCCGTGTGAATATCTTCTTTGTGCGTTTGACCGGGTTCTCTAAAATGCACATGAATATCGACCAAACCCGGGGCAACAATAAGACCACTAGCATCAATCACTTGAGCTTCTTGGCATTCAATAGCTGAAGCTATCTTTACAATCTGTTTACCATCAATCAAGACATCTGCCACTTGATCTCTCTGCGATTTCGGGTCCATAACGCGTCCATTTTTGATGAGTATCATGTTTTCTCCTTTATTTATCTGTTTTAACCATAAGACCTTACGTTCTTTAATAGGAAAAATCTACTGCACTCATTTCACTTATTAAAGGTATCAAAATGTCTAGATTAAGCTATTTAGTTGAAATGGCTGGCTTATTTTAGCCAATCTACGCCAGTCATGCCCTCTTTTTCTAAAATAGCATTGGTTCTTGAAAAGGGTTTGCTGCCAAAAAAGCCACGATAAGATGACAAAGGGCTTGGATGAGGGCTCTCGATGATGTGGTGCTTTGGATTAGTAATGAAGGCTTTTTTCTTCCTTGCATAAGCTCCCCACAAAATGAAAACTACAGGGCTGTCTTTCTCATTCAGCACTTTAATAACAGCATCTGTAAATGGCTCCCATATTAAGCCTGCATGCCCATTAGCCTGGCCTGCTGGCACTGTTAAGCAAGCATTCAAAAGCAGAACCCCTTGACTAGCCCAAGTGCTTAAATCATGATGGTCACGAGGACCAATGTCATCTGCTAATTCTTTTAAAATATTAATAAGGGATGGCGGAGCAGAAATCTCTTCTGGAACTGAAAATGATAAGCCCTGGGCCTGTTTGGGGCCATGATAAGGGTCTTGTCCTAAAATCAACACTTTGGTTTCTTCCAAAGGAGTGACTTGTAAGGCTTTAAAGACATTTTCTCGTGGAGGATAGACAAGACCGGAAGCATAGGCTTCATCTAAAAAGTGATTGATGCGACCGTAGTAATGCTCCGGCAAAAATGATTTGATTTTCTCATGCCAAATTGAATGAGCCATAAGATTCCTTTCTAATCACGTCAGTTTCTAAGTTAAATACGATGTCCTTTTCTATCTAGTTTACCACATTTTAAATAGAAAGACCCTGAAAATATGATATTTCCAGGGTTAATATTCGTTTTTTACAGGATATTAAACAAGTGCTAGCTTATTTTCTAAGAATTCTTGGTAACGTTCTAACAAAAAAGCAATAAGCCAATAGATAAAGGCTACTAAAATATACATGGACATGTAATCCCACTCTCTACCGCCAATAATTTTGGCATTTTGAAAAATATCTGGTACGGTAATCATGGCAGCTAGCGACGAACTTTTAACCATATCAATAATGACATTTCCTAAAGGAGGAACTGCAATTCGAAAGGCTTGAGGAAGAATAATTTTCTTAACCATAAGAGCATATGGCAACCCTAAAGCCTTAGCTGCTTCCCATTGTCCCTTGTCAATAGCTTCTATAGAAGAGCGAAAAACTTCAGAAATATAGGCAGCGCTAACCATAGAAAAACCAAGATAAGCGCAAAGTAAAGCTGGCAATTCTAAACCATAATAAGGCAACCCGAAATAAAGAACAAAGAGCACCACGATCATCGGCACACCTCGCATAATAGAGATGTACGCTCTAACAAGATAATGAATCAACGGCTGACGTGACCTTCCCAGAAGGGCTAGGCCTAAACCTAAAAACAGACCCGTAAAAAAACTGAGCAACGAAATACCAAGGGTATAAGGTAATCCCGATAACACAAATCCTAAACTATCTTTCATTAATGGGATATTAATCATGTGGTTAGGACTCCTTTAACATCAAGTATTAGTTAACGTCTTTCGTATCAATGACGGGAATTTTTTTGTCTTTGCCAAAAGGTTTTGTCAGATCTTGACCAGCATAGTAGGTTTCAGAGATTTTCTTCAAGCTACCATCTTTTATCATGTCTTTAATAACAGCATCTATTTTTTTCTTGAGGCTATCGTCTTTTTTGTTCATAACAATTCCTTGTTCGGTTGGGTTGTACTGAACATCGCTCATTTTGACATTTAGATTTGGATTTTGAGATAACATGTAATCCACAAATAATTTTTGAGCTGGGTAATCATTTGGGATGAAATCTGTTCGACCGTTAGCCACATCGTTTAGATAAACATCTCCTGTAACATTATCGTAGGTCACCAGTTCAGCTCCCTGTTTTTGCGCTACTTTCATGTATTCTGTTCCAGAAGCGCCGGCTGCTTTTTTTCCTTTCCAGTCGCTAAGATCTTTTTTAGCTATGTTTGAGCTGCCATCAGCACGGACAATCATGCCTCCTACCCCGTATTTATAAGGCGTAGAGATATTGTATTTTTTCTGACGTTTTGGGGTAATGTCAAAGTTGTTCAAAGAAATATCCACTCGACCACTATCAACTGAGGTAAAGGCTTGGTCAAATCCTGTTTCAACAAACTTGACTTTAATGTTAAGTCGTTTACCGATTTCTTTGACCATATCTACTTCGTAACCTACTAACTCATTATTATCGTTGTAAAAAGAAGTTGGCTGATAGGTTCCTGGGGTAGCTACTTTTAACACCCCTTTTTCTTTGATAGTGTCCCAACTTGATTTTTGAGATTGATGTGGCGCACATGCTGCCAATAAAAGGCTGGCAAGTCCGATAGACAGTAATGTAACTGATTTCTTCATAGTAACTCCTTTATTAAGATAAGAATAGTATAACATTTTGATTAAGTTGTGTTATCAGTGAGCACTCAATCTCTTTAAAAAGTTAATCTATAATAGTTAAACTGTTTTATAAGATTATTATTGAGGAATCTTCAATAATCCTGCTGCCTCAAACTGTTCTGCAATTCCTAATAATAGGTCCTCTCTACCTTTGGCTGCAATTAGTTGAATGCCCATTGAGAGACCTTCCTTAGTTTCATAAGTAGGTAAACTAATAGCTGGCTGGCCAGTTAGATTAGGCAGAGCTGTGTAAGGATTAATAGCCAGACTCTTACCAAACATGGTTTCGACCAAATTGAATTGCTCTTCACTGCTGAAAATTTCAGCTTGAGCCAAGTTAGCCATGAGTTTCGAATCTGGGACAAGTTCTCCGTGCTTAGGAGCTGGTGTGTTGGTTGTGAACGTCAACAACAGGTCATAAGTCTCATGAAAACTAGCCATGGTTGCACTGTACGTATCCCATTTTTGAAGGACCTGTGAGTAACGCCAAGCTGGGATGTCTTTACCTGATTGGTAAATAGCCCAGGTCATGGTTTCCATATCGTCTTTGGTCATCGGACGTCCAAAAGTGTCTTCAATATCAGCAAACATAGCAGCCGTTTCCACACTATTCATAATATAATAATGACGAATCACTTCTGTCATATTTACAGGAAACTCTTCCAATTCAACTAGCTGATGCCCTTGTTCTCTTAGCCAAGTTACTGCTTGTCTTAAAGCTTTTGCAGTATCTAAAGATACTGGGCTACCGTCACTTAACCGTTGATAAAAAGCAATTGTCAAGGGACGTTGTAGCGATTGATAAATACTATCTTTTGTTAAGGTGGCTAGGGGGAAGGGGCTTTCCATTTGTTCCATCTGTAAATAGTAGAGTAGATTTCTAGTATCTCTAACGGATTTGGTCAAGGCAAAATGAACTGAGGCTCCTTGCCAGCTTCGATAAGAACCAGGTCCGACAGGCATGCGCCCACGGCTAGGTTTGAGCCCAATTAAGCCATTAAACGAGGCTGGAATTCGAATAGAACCACCACCATCACTAGCAGTTGCTAGCGCACTAATTCCTGATGACACTAGAGCAGCAGCTCCCCCAGATGAGCCACCAGCATTTCGTGTATTATCCCTTGGTAAATTCACTGGTCCGTGCAAACTGCTATCGCTAATATTTTTAAAGCCAAATTCAGGCGTGTTGGAGCGCCCTAAAATAATAAAGCCTAAAGCTTCTAATCTTTTCACAAATAAATCCGTTTTAGTCGCTTGATACTCTTTAAACAATCTGGAACCTGAGGTTGATGAGTGACCTTTTAATTCTTGTCCCAAATCTTTTAAAAAAAGAGGCACACCAGCAAAAGGCAGACCTGAAAAATCCCTTTGTTTGGCTTCTTCTAGGGCTGCTTCAAAGCGTTCTGAGGTAATAGCATTTAAGGTAGGGTTCAACTTTTTAGCCTTATAAATAGCCTGGGTTACTAATTCTAGTGGTGTGGTCTGACCAGTCTGAACAGCAATAGCCATAGCCGTCGCATCTTGATAAGTCATAGCTACTCTTCCTTTCTAAGATATGAATCCTAAAACATTCTTTTTTATTAAAACACAAATAAAAGAAAACCACCATTAAAAGGTTAGAAATTAGAATGTGATGTGTAAGGAATGTAGACAAAACAATCAAAACATAACATTTTGAATTGGGGCTAAAGAGATTTTTTCATTAAAAATAAACCTGGCTGATAGTTCCTTATTGTTGCCAGTTTACCTGGTCTTCTTTAAATTTTTTAAGTAAATGTAAACCATCATTAGTAATATAGCCTTGCAACTTTGCAACTGCAATTAGCTCAGTATAATTAGAAAGCGTAATCAACTTGATACCAGCTTCTTTAAAATTCTGACTAGCTTTTGGTAACTCATAAGTGAAAATCGCAACAACTCCCAGAACGTCAGCTCCCTCACGACTGGCTGCTGCGGCTGCATCTAGTACCGAACCACCTGTTGAAATCAAATCTTCAATGATAACCATTTTTTGGCCTTTAAGCACACGCCCCTCAATCTGGTTGCCTGCTCCATGATCTTTTGGCTTACTGCGAATATAAGCAAAAGGAAGAGTCATTTTATCTGCTATAATGGCACCGTGAGGAATACCTGCTGTAGCTGTACCAGCGATGACCTCAACTTCTGGGAAATGAGCCTTGATAGTTTCCACAAACCCATTCTCAATTAAATCACGAGTCTTAGGATAAGAAAGGGTGACACGATTATCAGTGTAAATAGGTGATTTAATGCCAGATGCCCACGTAAAAGGGTCTTCAGGCTTTAAATAAACAGCTTTAATATCAAGTAATTGAGTTGCAATTTGGCTTGCTAGTGTCATTTCTTATTCTCCTTTTTCTTCTTTAACAGACAAGTGTTGGTTTCCTAATCTTATCTGTTAGCCTGCCCACTCAGCTTTTATGGCTTGGTAAGCAGCCACTGGGTCTTTTGCCTGGGTAATTGGTCGCCCTACCACAATATAATCACTTCCAATGCGTCTTGCTTGGTTTGGAGTCATCACTCGTTTTTGATCGCCAATATTACTGCCTTTAGGACGAATGCCAGGAGTTAAGCAAGTAAATCCCGTAGGCGTCACCGCCTTGATAGCTTCTACTTCTTGTGCCGAACAAACCGCCCCATCTAGCTGAGCTTTAGCTGCCCCCTTGCTGTAATGCAAAACAGACTCTAAAAGACTCGTTTGAATATTTTGATCACCACGCATTTGGTCTTCACTGGTTGAAGTTAGCTGCGTTACCGCAATTAAGGTAGGGCCTTGACCTAGTCCTTCTCGAGCTGCTTTTAGCATCTCTACACCACCAGCTGCATGAACAGTTGCCATATCAATATCTAATTCTTTAAGAACTGCCATAGCAGCACGAACAGTATTTGGAATATCATGTAATTTTAAATCCAAAAATACATTATGCCCTAACGATTTGATATACCGAACAATATCTGGTCCTTGCGCATAATATAATTCCATACCAATTTTCACGTATAGTTTTTCTTCTGCTGGAAATAAGTCTAAAAATGCTTTAGTCTCCTCAAATGATGAAAAGTCTAAAGCAATAATTGGGCGTTCTTCTTTCATAACTTATCCTTTCTATAATGTGTCAATATCTCATTAAGCACCAAAAAGCCTCGCTACCAAAGAAGCGAGGCTACAGCAAACTAAAAGGGAATTCCCTTTTTTTATCTTGTATACCTTGTTTGCCTCTCTGGACTCACTTAAAGGTGTCTAAATTTAAACTATTATAGCTTTTTTAAAACAAGATGTCAAAACTTTTTGTTATTTGAACACATCTTTCCTACTATATCTTTTTTTGTATACTTACGTCAACTCATTTTATCATTTTTACCCAATCATTTATTCAAACTCACCTGTGGGTACCTTAGGGCTTTGGTAATATTTTATAAAAGCTTCTTCTTCAAGATTAACCCTCTGGATATGTTCATAGAGCACATCCGGAATAGGAGCTTCCTTAAGTGACAAAGCACTCACTTTTAAAGATGAAAAAACATCACTTAAGACCCCAAAAACTCGAATGCGTTTATCTCCAATAATAATTTGAAAGACTTCTTTGGACTGGCATAAATCTATCAGATGATCCACTCCTTTAATCCAATTATCGACAATATCCAAAGTTTTGTTCATCAACTTAAAAGCTGATTCTTCATACCAAAAGGTAGACTCAATCAAGCGTTGCTGCATATCCAAGGTATCAATGGCCGCAACAATATCTCCCAACTCAGACTGTACTAAATGAGCTGGAAATTCCCCTCCAAGTATAGAAGGAGTTCGTTCTACAAGCTTCAGTTCATCTCGAAAAAGAGTCAAATAGTGGATACTGACCAATAACTTTTGGATTAAGATTTGATGACTATTTTGTTCAGTAACATTCACACGACCACCACCCTTTGATTAGAAAAATACCTATTTGTTAATACTATTAATATAACACAAGAAAAATAAAAGGGCAATGAAATTGATAGATTCAACTCTCAAAATTGAATCATATTTATCCTAGGCCATATTGAGAAAAGACTCCAGCGCTTTTTCAAAGTTCTAAACCCATGATGACGTTTGTGCTTGCGTCTTTATTTTTTTTGAGCTAGACTGTACTTATGAGAATTCAACAACTGCATTATATTATCAAAATTGTTGAGTGCGGCTCTATGAATGAAGCTGCTAAGCAATTATTTATCACACAACCAAGTCTATCCAATGCGGTCAAGGATTTGGAAATGGAGATGGGCATTACCATTTTCAACCGAAATCCTAAAGGGATCACCTTGACAAAAGATGGGGTGGAATTTTTATCTTATGCTCGCCAAATTATAGAGCAAACATCACTGTTAGAAGACCGCTATAAAAACCACAATACTGGCCGAGAGCTCTTTAGCGTTTCATCTCAACATTATGCCTTCGTAGTCAATGCATTTGTCTCACTCCTCAAGCGGACCGACATGACTCGGTATGAACTCTTTTTGCGCGAGACAAGAACTTGGGAAATCATTGATGATGTCAAAAACTTTCGATCTGAAATTGGTGTTCTCTTTATCAACGACTATAACCGAGATGTCTTGACCAAATTATTTGATGACAATCATTTGACCGCCTCTCCATTATTTAAGGCACAGCCTCATATTTTTGTCAGCAAATCAAATCCTCTAGCAACTAAAAGCCTATTAAGCATGGACGACTTGAGAGATTTTCCTTACCTGAGCTATGACCAAGGGATTCACAACTCCTTTTATTTTTCAGAAGAGATGATGTCCCAGATGCCCCACAACAAATCAATTGTGGTCAGTGACCGTGCCACCCTCTTTAACTTAATGATTGGTTTAGATGGCTACACCGTTGCCAGTGGTATTCTAAATAGCAATCTAAATGGTGACCAGATTGTGGCTATCCCGCTAGATGTCCCTGACGAAATTGACATTGTTTTTATCAAGCATGAAAAAGCCAACTTGTCCAAAATGGGGGAACGTTTTATCGAATACCTTCTCGAAGAAGTAACCTTTGATTAATGTCTTTTTCAATCGTCATACTAAAAAACACGGTAGTAAGACCTGTATCGGTCAAGTTATCGTGTTTTTTGATAAATATCAGACAATAGATTGTCTCCAAAGGCTCAACTCCTTTTTAATAATGGCATTCATGTCATCAAAGTAAAAAGGCTCACGTCGGTAGATTACACCAGAAAAAGTCGCCAAGGTGATAATGTTTTCCAAAAAAGCCTGAGAAGAAAAATGAGTGGTGCGATGCAGTTCCTCTTCATCAAAAGGCTTAATCAAATGAGCCAGAGGATTACGGACAGCCTTTTCAAAATGTCGTAACAAAAAAACCAAGTCCTTGATTTCCTGAGGTAAGGAGGTCAACGTCAACATGTCTGCTAAGCTTTTGGTCGTCACATTGCGAGACTGCTTTTGAGACAGGTAAGCCTTGAAAACCTCGTGATCAGATTCCAACATGGCCTGAAAATGCCAGGTATCATATTGGTCATTCTTTGTATCAAAAATATAAGCCTTGAAGTTTGGAATTTCTGACGTGATTAGTCTGAGAAAAAGTCGGTAAAGAATAGGCGACACTGACCTGACGAAATCAATAATAGCACCGTTTTTTACTTTAACTTCTAAATCCAAAATGTAATTGGCAATCTGCTCATCTTCAAGCGATTGGTTAAGCCATAATGAACAGTGATACTGGTCTTCAATGGTCCGATTCTCTGCTGCATGTTCCGCTAGAAAGGCAAGGTTCAATTCTCTGCGCTCTTTTAACATCTCTAGTAAATAGAGGGCAGTTTTAGGGATATTTGGCAAGGCTTTAGCAATTCTAAAGGCGTGATTATAAGCATAGACATCCAAAAGGATGTCTAGTGTTTGATTATTAGTCATTGGCAATTAAGGTTTCCAAGCCGACCTTCATCATATCAGTGAAAGTTGTTTGGCGCTCTTCAGCTGTAGTATCTTCGGTTGGATCATTCAAGTTATCTGAGATCGTCATGATTCCAAGGGCTTTGACATGGTGCTGAGCAGCTAAATAGTAAAGAGCTGCTGCTTCCATTTCGATGGCTTTAACACCCAATTTACCAAGAGCCATATTACGCTCAGGCATGTTAGTGTAAAAGACATCAGAAGAAAGCACATTCCCAACGTGAGTTGTTACTCCCATTTCTCTGGCGATATGGTAAGCCTTGTCAAGTAAACCAAAATCAGCAATTTGTGGGAAATCAAATTCTGGGAAGTCATTACGGATAATATTTGAGTTGGTTGCTGCTGCTTGGGCAAGCACCAATTCACGCACATGAACTTCTGGGTCAATCGCACCCGCAGTACCAACACGGATCAATGTTTTGACACCGTAATCAACGATTAATTCACGAGCATAGATAGAGATCGAAGGCATCCCCATACCAGTTCCCATGACAGAAACGCGGTGCCCTTTGTAAGTTCCTGTGTAGCCAAACATGTTACGCACTTCGTTAAAACACACTGCATCTTCTAGGAAATTTTCAGCGATAAATTTCGCGCGCAAAGGATCTCCAGGTAGAAGAATTTTATCAGCAATATCGCCTTTTTTGGCAGAAATATGGATAGACATAAATTATGATACTGAGGGCGTTAAAAGAACGATGGCAAAATAGGAAGTTGGCAGAAAATCCTGATTTTCTAGACAACTTATCTTTTTGACCAAGTCCTTAGCCCGAATTCAAATTAATGAACTCAGCCCTCACCTTTCTTATTTTTTTATTTTTTATAAGGAAGAAAAACAGTTCTCCGCCCGTATTCAATTCAATGAATACAGTTAGCCCTACCTTTCCTTTTATTTTGTAGAAGGTCAGAGGGCGGACAGAAAGCGACTGAAATTTAGGGAACTAACGCCATGTGTGAGCTCAAAAGTTAGTTTATCTAGTTTCCGAGCTTTCCACCCGTATTCAATTGAATACAACCCCATTCCTTTCATAATTGATATTGAATAGAAGAGAGCTAAAAATCGAGTTCAAATAAGAAAGGACTAACTCTCTTTCCTTTATTATTTAAAAATTAATACGAAGAAATGTTCGAGTCCATACTCAATTTAAACCGAATACGTCTCTTTCCCTTCGTTGGTTATGTTAGTTAGAAAAGCTAGAATCTGAGTTCAACATTCATGGAACTCACACTCCGTGATTATTTTTTGATTTTTTTATTGCGAACAGATGTGCCAAACTGACGACATAAAATAACATTCCTGTAATAATGCTCCAGTTGATTTTGTTCGTCCTACAACTCCGCTAAAATAGCTTTAACAAGACCTTTGAAATCTTCTTTGATATGTTGGGTCACTTCCACAACTTCTTCATGGTTCAATTCTGATTGGAAACCAGCTGCAAAGTTTGTAATAGCTGAAATACCAAGCACTTTAAGTCCAGAATGAGCAGCCACAATAACTTCCGGTACAGTTGACATGCCAACAGCATCTGCTCCTAATACTTTGAAAGCACGGATTTCTGCTGGTGTTTCATAAGTTGGACCAGTCAAGCCCATATAAACACCATCTTCTAGTTTGATGTTCATTTTTTCAGCCACTTCATGTGCCTTATTGCGATAAACCTTAGTATAGGCATCAGACATATCAGGAAAGCGTGGACCAAACTCGTCCAAGTTTTCACCGATTAGTGGGTTATTTCCGGTCATATTGATATGGTCTGTGATTGCCATCAAGGTACCTGGGCCGTAGCCGATACCACCAGCTGCATTTGTGACAAGAACGCCTTCACATCCCAGAGCTTTCATGACACGAACAGGGAAAGTCACCACTTCAAGCGGATTTCCTTCGTAAAAATGGAAACGTCCTTGTAAGGCGAGCACTTTACGGCCAGCTAAATCTCCGTAAACTAACTTTCCAGCATGGCCAACAACCGTTGACTTGCCCCAGTTTGGAATATCTGCATAATCAATAACAATAGCATTTTCTACTTCTTCAGCAAGTTCACCAAGGCCTGAACCCAGAATTAATCCAAATTCTGGAGTTTCAATTCCTTTAGTAACTAAAAAGTCTTTTGTTTCGTTAATTTTAGTCATCAATGACATCTTTTTCTCCTTTTACCTCAATAGGGTTCACACTCTCGCCATCCTCTTTAATATAAGGACTAGGCAGGGGAACAGGAAGAATATCCAGTAAGGTCTCAGAAGGACGGCAAAGTTTTACTCCTTTGCGAGTCACAACAATAGGACGATTGATCAAAATTGGATCCGCCAACATGGCATTAATAATGTCTTTCTCAGCTACTGCTTGATTTGCTAATCCATAAGCCTCAAATTCAGGAACATTGGTTCGCAAGAGTTCTCTTGCAGAGATTCCCATCGATTGTAAGAGCTCAATTAAAGTCTCCCGATTAGGTGGCGTCTGCAAATACTCAATAATAGTAGGCTCAATACCTGCATGGCGAATCATGGCAAGAACATTACGTGAAGTGCCACAGTTTGGATTATGATAAATCGTGATTTCTTCCATTATCAATTACTAACTTTCTTATTTTAAGTGACTAAGGAATGACTCCCCAATCATGGCTGTATCAACTCCAAAATTTTCTGCAACAGTTGCTGAAATATCCGCAAAATGCCCTTGTGGAATAAGACCATTTCCAGTAAAGGATACAGAGTAGGCAAGCAATGGAATGTATTCACGAGTGTGGTCGGTGCCTGCATAGGTTGGGTCATTACCATGGTCAGCAGTGATGAGAAGCAAATCGTCTTCTTTCATATTTGCGATGATTTCAGGTAGGCGATTGTCAAATTCATGCAAGCAGTCGCGATAACCCTCTGGGTCACGACGATGACCAAAGTTGGCATCAAAATCAACGAGGTTAGTAAAGGAGAATCCCTTAGTAAACTCAGGTAATTGAAGAGTCTTAATAAGCGTGTCAATACCATGGCTGTTCGACTTATTATGTCCCATGTCGTTTGTAATACCTGAACCATTAAAGATGTCATTAATCTTACCAACGGCATAAGTTGGGACACCTGCGTCAGCCAGTTTGTTCAAAACGGTATCTTGGAAAGGAGACACTGCATAGTCATGACGGTTAGCCGTACGTGTAAAGTTTCCTGGGTCGCCTACATAAGGACGCGCAATAATACGGCCTAAAAGGGCAGGGCGTTCAAGCGTGATGGAGCGAGCATATTCACAAATCTTGTAAAGCTCTTCCACAGGAATAATGTCTTCATGGGCTGCAATTTGAAGCACTGGGTCTGCTGAGGTGTAAACAATCAACTCACCTGTTTCCATTTGACGCGGACCAAAATCATCAATAACCGCAGTTCCTGAATAAGGTTTGTTGGCCTCGCGAATGATTTTGCGGCCTGAGAATTCTTCAATCTTAGTTAAAATCTCTTCTGGGAAACCATTCCAGAAAGTGTCAAAAGGTTCCGTAATGTTCAAGCCCATAATTTCCCAATGGCCTGTCATGGTATCTTTTCCAAGAGATACTTCTTCCAATTTGGTCACGTAACCAGTAGGATTGTCTTCTGTTGGAACAGTTTTTAGTGGTATTGGACGAGAAATGTTTCCAAGTCCAATTTTTGCCATATTTGGAACCGATAAGCCTGCTGCTTCTGAAATATGACCGAGGGTGTCAGAATCTGTATCAGCTACACCAGCATTAAAGAATTTGTCAGCATCTGGTGCTGCACCAATACCGACAGAGTCTAAAACAACCAAGTGAATACGATTAAATTTTGACATAAGTCTCCAATCTAGGGGAGGTTACGGTTGACTCCCCAATACCTATAAAATATATTAACGCTGTTATATGCTAAGACTAGCCTGCTGTAGGCGCTTCTAAAACAGTAACGCCGTCTTTACTAGCAACAATCACCTTATCAACCATACCATTAAAGAGACCGTGTTCCACAACACCAACTGTTCCATCTAGCAGGTGACCAAAAGCAACAGGATCTTTAATACAACCCAAATCAAGATCAATAATATAGTTTTGCATGTCTGTCACCAAACGACTATCACCTTTCATACGAAAAGACGGTTTGTAACCAGCTTTTTCAAAGACACGGAACAAACGATCAGCACCATATTGAACGACTTCGACTGGTAACTTAAAGGCACCCAGATGCTCTACCATTTTAGAAGCATCAACAACCCAGATGTATTCTTTTGTTGGTGTTGCAACAATTTTTTCCATTAGTAAGGCTGCGCCGCCACCCTTGATTCCATTGAAATTCTTATCCACTTCATCAGCACCATCTACGGTGAGGTCAATGCTATCAATATCATCTATCGATTTTAAAGGAATGCCCAAGACTTCTGCTTGCTTGCTAGTCACACTTGACGTAGTCACACCAACCACTTGCAGTCCTTCTTGCTTTACGCGACGGCCAATTTCCTCAACAAAATAGTAAGCCGTTGACCCAGTTCCAAGCCCAATGGTCATGCCATCAGTCACATATTGCGCAGCGGTAACACCGGCAATTTTTTTGAGTGCTTCCATGATTCCCCCTTATAATAGAATTGCGTCTTAGCACTTTATTATACCATGAAAGCGCCAACTTGTTAATGAAAACATTTGTTTTTCTCTCATTGACAGCCTAAGTGCTATAGAATAGGATGATCTTTTTAAAACTTATGATTTATTCTAAAGTCATCATATAAGCACTTACTTTTCGTGTTTATTTAGCTTTTTGAAAATCAAGTGTTTTTTTGTTTGACCTTTACTGACCTTTTGATTATAATAATACTATAAGATGAGTAAAAATAATGTCTGAATCATTTTATTAGCAAAGGATTTCCTATCATGTGAAATCCTAACAACGATTCTGCGACTGCTTACAAACATCTTATAGTCTATTTTTTATTGCGAGGTAACTGATATGACACATTTTTCTGGTAAAGATCCTTTTGTAAATATGGATGATATTTTCAATCAATTAATGGCAAACATGGGTGGTTATCGTAGCGAAAATCCCCGCTATCTCGTTAACGGTCGCGAAATAACTCCCGAAGAATTCCAACACTATCGTCAAACAGGACAACTCCCTGTAGCGACAACCAAAGCAACAAATTCTCAAATGTTAACACCTAAAGCTGATAGTGTATTGACTCAACTCGGAACTAACTTAACACAAGAAGCTCGTCAAGGGCATCTTGACCCCGTCATTGGTCGTAACAAAGAAATTCAAGATACCGCTGAAATCTTGGCACGACGAACTAAAAATAATCCTGTCCTTGTCGGAGATGCTGGTGTCGGTAAAACTGCAGTCATTGAAGGTTTAGCTCAAGCCATTGTTAATGGAGATGTCCCAGCTGCTATTAAAAACAAGGAAATCGTATCAATTGATATTTCTAGTCTTGAAGCTGGTACACAGTATCGTGGTTCCTTTGAAGAGACCATTCAAAACTTGATTCAAGAAGTAAAAGAAGCTGGGAATATCATCTTATTTTTTGATGAAATTCATCAAATAGTTGGTGCTGGTGCCACAAGCAGTGATTCAGGCTCAAAGGGACTTGCAGATATTCTTAAACCAGCCTTGTCACGAGGAGAATTAACACTGATTGGTGCTACTACTCAAGACGAATACCGCAATACTATTTTAAAAAATGCTGCTCTTGCTCGTCGCTTTAATGAAGTTAAAGTGAATGCACCATCAGCTGAAGATACTTTTCACATTTTAATGGGTATTCGTAATCTTTATGAACAACACCACCATATTACCCTTCCTGATAATGTTCTAAAAGCTGCTGTTGATTATTCTATTCAATACATCCCACAGCGTAGCCTGCCAGATAAAGCAATTGACTTACTGGATATGACAGCTGCTCATTTAGCTGCGCAACACCCGGTCACTGACTTAAAAACACTCGAAACTGAAATAGCTAAACAAAAAGAGAGTCAAGAAAAAGCTGTCGCCAAAGAAGACTTTGAAAAAGCTTTAGCAGCAAAAACACGGATTGAAACATTACAAAAGCAAATTGAGCAACATAACCAAAGCCAAAATGTCACTGCTACAGTCAATGATATCGCAGAGTCTGTAGAGCGCTTAACTGGTATTCCTGTCTCTAACATGGGGACTAATGATTTAGAAAGGCTCAAAGGAATTAGCAGCCGCTTAAAAAGCCATGTCATCGGACAAGATGAGGCTGTCGCAGCAGTAGCACGTGCTATTCGACGAAATCGGGCAGGTTTTGATGATGGTAAACGTCCAATAGGTTCTTTCCTTTTTGTGGGTCCAACTGGTGTTGGTAAAACAGAGTTAGCTAAACAATTAGCACTTGATTTATTTGGTTCCAAAGATGCTATTATTCGACTTGATATGTCCGAATATAACGATCGCACTGCTGTGTCAAAATTGATTGGGACAACGGCTGGTTATGTTGGCTACGATGATAATAATAATACCCTAACTGAGCGTGTTCGTCGTAACCCTTATGCTATTGTCTTACTAGATGAAATTGAAAAAGCTGATCCTCAAATTATTACACTTCTTCTACAAGTATTAGATGATGGACGATTGACAGATGGACAAGGAAATACTATTAACTTTAAAAATACCGTTATTATTGCTACATCAAATGCCGGTTTTGGCCAACAAGATACGGAAACTTCTGAGTCTAACATTATGGATCGCATTGCACCTTATTTCAGACCAGAGTTTTTGAACCGTTTTAATAGTATCATTAAATTTAATCATCTGCAAAAAGAAAGTTTAGAAGAAATTGTTGATTTAATGCTAGCTGAAGTAAATCAAACCACCGCAAAAAAAGGTATTAGTTTAACGATTACTGATGACGCTAAAGCTCATTTGATAGATTTAGGGTACAATCACGCTATGGGAGCTCGTCCATTACGACGTATTATCGAACAGGAAATTCGTGACCGTATAACTGATTATTATCTTGACCATCCAGAAGTCAAAAAACTTCAGGCAATCCTAAAAGAAGGACAACTAGTGATTAGGCAAAACGATCAGTAATAAACTTCTTCAATTGAATAATTTTCAAAACATGAAAAAATCCGTCTTGTGACTACGTTATACACTTGACGGACTTTTTTTTAGCGCTTTTTTAAAAATAATTTTTTCATCGCCTAATAACTCAAGTTTCTTTCCAAATCTGGTGTAATCAAAATAACCATTAGGTGTGAGTAATCCTTTTGAAAAAGAAGTATGTCCCGCTGCTACTTCTTCTTTGATATCAATGGTGTGCAAAATACGATTAACTTTTCCTTTGAGAACAACAGCAGATAAATGTCCTGTTTTTTGATTATATTTGCCTCCGATCTGAGAAGCTAATTTCTCAAAAGCTTGATCTAAAATCATTTCTAATTCATGGCTAGCTGGCATACTATTCTCAATAATTTGGCGTTCTTTACTACTCAAGTCACCAACAACTAAATGATTTTCCTTTAATGTCTTTAATAATTCATTTTGGTGATAAGCAGCTAAACGTTTGACAAAAATGTCTCGTTCAACTTGAACACTAAAACTCAAGTCAACGTTGTTATTTTTAACTGTTAGTATCATCTGAGATGACGTTAATAAACTATCATCAATAAGAGGGCTCTGATGCAAACCAGTAAGACGTTTAGCAAAATCATCGCCTAACTTCTGATCAATGCTTGTTGTTCGCCAGATACCTTCAATAGAGCTATTACGATATCGAACACCAAAAAGTACAGCAAGCAAGATAAGAAAAATAATAAATACAAAAAGGGCATTGCATTGATGGCATAACAATGACTTTCCTTTAGAGCGCCCTTGGGCTACTTGTGTCATGACTCATCTCCTTAATATAAAATACTAGCATGTCATCATTAAGGCGTCAAGTAAAATCGGTAAACCTAACTATGATTTTTTATGTTTTCGATAAGAAAAACACCCTCTACTGAGAATGTTTTAGCATAGATAAATCAACACCTATCGCTAGACCTGCTCTAAAATAGCATCCCAAGAATCATCGATACCAATACGTTCTACCGAAGAAAATACTATAAAAGTATCAGATTTGTCAAAATTCAAAGCTTTCTTGACCACAGACTCATGTTTGTTCCATTTGCCACGAGGAATCTTATCTGCTTTGGTTGCCACAACAATAACAGGAATGTCATAGTACTTCAAAAAGTCATACATCTGAATATCTTCTTTTGAAGGGGCATGACGTAAATCCACCAAACTCACGACTGCACGCAGATTGTCTCTGCTGGTTAAGTATTCTTCGATCATCTTTCCCCATTTGGCCCGTTCACTTTTAGAAACCTTGGCATAGCCATAACCAGGGACATCCACAAATCTAAGCTTGTCATCAATATTGAAAAAATTTAATAGTTGGGTTTTTCCTGGCTTGCTTGAGGTTCTTGCCAAATTTTTGCGCCCCAATATGGTATTAATAAAACTTGATTTACCAACATTTGAACGTCCAGCGAGGGCAATTTCTGGCAAATCATCTTGGGGGTAATGAGATTTATTGGCAGCGCTCAATAAAATTGATGCGTTATGGGTATTTAAGACTTGTTCTTCAGCCATTATTTCTCCTTAAGCTGTCTCTAAAACGGGTTTTGACTTGCCTTCGACAGCAGCCTTGGTGATACGCACTTTTGTGACATCTTCTTGGCTTGGAATTTCAAACATGATGTCAAGCATCGTTTCTTCGATAATAGAACGAAGACCACGTGCTCCTGTCTTACGTTCAATGGCTTTATTGGCAATGGCTTCTAAGGCTTCCTTATCAAATGCCAATTCGACGCCATCGTAAGAAAGAAGAGCCTGATATTGCTTGACCAGGGCATTTCTTGGTTCTGTCAAAATTTGAATCAAATCTGATGTGTTTAGTTGTTCAAGGGCTGCCACAACTGGTAAGCGGCCAATAAATTCTGGAATAAGCCCAAACTTTTGAATATCTTCTGAAATAATCTCTTGCATATAAGAAGCATTGTCATCAATTTTACGGCTGTTTTGACCAAAACCAATAACTTTTTCACCTAAACGTTGTTTAACGATCTCCTCGATGCCATCAAAAGCCCCGCCAACAATAAACAAGATATTTTTTGTATCAATTTGGATCATTTCTTGATTAGGGTGCTTCCGCCCACCTTGTGGGGGAACACTTGCTACCGTACCTTCAATAATTTTAAGAAGGGCTTGCTGTACACCTTCACCAGATACATCACGTGTGATAGATACGTTCTCACCTTTTTTAGCAATCTTATCTATTTCATCAACATAAATAATACCACGCTCTGCTCGTTCGACATTATAGTCAGCAGCCTGAATCAGTTTGAGTAAAATATTTTCCACATCTTCTCCAACATACCCTGCTTCAGTCAAAGAAGTTGCATCTGCAATAGCAAATGGTACATTGAGGCTTTTAGCCAGAGTTTGTGCTAAGAAGGTTTTTCCTGAACCTGTTGGTCCAATCATCAAAATGTTGGACTTTTGTAAATCCACATCATCGTCATCACGACTTTCTGTAAACGAGACACGCTTATAATGATTGTACACAGCAACTGATAAAGCACGTTTAGCACGATCTTGACCAACCACATATTGATTTAAAACATCAAGGAGCTCTTTTGGTTTTGGAACTTCTGTCAAATCGGCAAGGACTTCTTCAGCCAATTCTTCTTTTATAATTTCTTGTGATAAAGCTACGCATTCATTGCAGATGAAAACATTATTTCCTGCGATAATTTTTTTAACGTCATCCTGGCTTTTACCACAAAATGAACAGTATACTTTAATATCGTTAGTTCTACTTCCTGCCATTTCTTATAATTCTCTTACTTTCTCTTATCTTTTACTGAATTTTAATATTAGTCAATGTGTTGTATTGGTTTTTGGTGATTCTTGCTTGATAGCTAAATCTTCACCAGTGCTGTCTTTGCAAGTCGCATCTCAAAACAATGTACCATAGAAGGCGTGAATACTATTAACCAGATTAGTAAACGCATTTAATAAGAACAGACTTGCTAAGCCATAACGATTCTTTTTAAAAGCTGGAATGGCACAAAGAACACAAATCACGCACAAAAAAGCCGTAAATACTCCAAAAATACTACGTTGCATCGCTTATCATCTCCTCAGACTATTTGTGTTTTAAAGCAGTAACGGTAAAATCATAAGGATTTTTAGCGTCTCGAGCATAGAACGTTTGGCTTTCTTGCGTGAAATGACTAAAATCTAGATTTGGTCGGTAGGTATCTCCTTTAAAACGATGATGGATAACTGTTTTTATGATACGATCGAAATAACCATTAAACGCTTCTAAAACCTTATTCCCACCAATGATATAAAGTGTTTTATCCTGCGCATGGTACCACTCCAAGACTTTTTCAATACTAGTCATTGTCAACACCTCATCTACTTGATAATCTCTATTTCTTGTCATGACAAGGGTTTGACGTTGAGGAAGTCTTTTGCAATTCATTCCTTCAAAAGTCACACGGCCCATTAAGATTGCTTGATGTAGCGTTGTCTTTTTAAAATGTTCTAACTCTTTTGGTAAATACCATGGTAACTTACCCGCAATACCAATAAGCCCTGCTTCATCCTCTGCCCAAATAGCAATAATTTCCTTTGTCATTAATTATTTCCTTCATTTTAAACTCTATTTATTTTACCAAATTTATGAACAAAATGCTCACAAAAAATCTAAATAAAGTTTAAATAGCAAGGTCAAAGTGCAACTGAGGCTTCACTGGATCATAATTTTGTAATTCAAAATCATCTGGTTTAATATCAAAGAAATTAGTCCTATCTGGAACATTTAAAACAAGCTTAGGCTGACTAGCAACTGGCTGTCGTTTTAGCAATTCTTGAGCCTGATCAAATTGGTTGTCATAAATATGTAAATTGTTAACAAAATAAAAGAACTTACCTATTTTCCATCCAAAATGTTTAGCAATCATCATCTGCAAGGCAACGTATTGCATGGCATTGATGTGATGAGCAACTAATATGTCATTAGAACGTTGCGTCAAACTAGCATCTAAATAAAGATCTTCCCCTACACGTCTAACATCAAACATGATTTGAAAGGCACATGGCAACAACCCTTTTGTCTCCTCAAATGCTTCATAGTCCCAGAGAGAAATGACATTACGACGATTCCAAGGATTTTCTGCTAATTGCTTTAGTATTTTTGAGATGATATCATGTTTTTTGACTACAGCACCATAACGTTGCCCAATAGTACGTGTCTGGTCAACTTCCCATTCATTCCAATAATGAACATTATATTTAGCTTCTAGCACATCTAAACTGTTAGACTGATCTTGATATATCCAAAATAATTCCTTTATAGCAGATTTAATTGGAATGGGTCGTAAAGTTGTGATGGGAAACTCTCCTTTAGCTAAATCATATTCAGCAAACGCCCCAGTAATATACTTAGAATGAGCTGTTCGACCATCTTTATATTTAGGACGTGCTTGCTCACTCAATGATCCTTCGTTTATAATTTTTTGAATATTAGCTTTAAAAATCTGGTCAGCTTTTGTCATCTCTAATAACCTTTCTGTAAGCATACTTCATACTATTCTAACTAATTTTACCAAAAAATACCAGAATAAATAAACATTCGAAAAACTTCATGTGGTCATGAACATTTTAACTATTAAAGGATAAAACAAATAACTTTATCAGTCTAATTTTGCAGTAAAATGTGATAGAATGGGTAAGACTATAAAAATAACTAAAAGAAGGACAAATATGACAATTGGAATTGATAAGATTGGTTTTGCAACCAGTCAATATGTCTTGAAATTGGAAGATTTAGCGCTTGCACGCCAAGTGGATCCAGCAAAATTTAGTCAAGGGCTACTCATTGAGTCTTTTAGTGTGGCACCAATCACTGAAGACATTATTACTTTAGCTGCTTCTGCAGCAGATCAAATTTTAACCGACGAAGATCGAGCTAAGATTGATATGGTTATTTTGGCAACTGAATCGAGTACTGATCAGTCAAAGGCATCAGCTATCTATGTACATCACTTAGTTGGTATCCAGCCTTTTGCACGTTCCTTTGAAGTAAAACAAGCCTGCTATAGCGCAACTGCTGCTCTAGACTATGCTAAACTGCATGTGGCTTCTAAGCCAGATTCTCGTGTCCTTGTTATTGCTAGTGATATTGCTAGATACGGTGTAGGATCTCCTGGGGAATCGACTCAAGGCTCTGGTAGTATTGCTCTTTTGGTAACTGCTAACCCTCGTATTCTTGCTCTAAATGAAGATAATGTGGCTCAAACTAGGGATATTATGGACTTTTGGAGGCCTAACTATAGTTTCACACCTTATGTTGATGGTATTTACTCTACCAAGCAATATCTCAATTGCTTAGAAACCACGTGGCAAGCTTATCAGAAAAGAGAAAACCTTCAGTTATCTGATCTTGCTGCAGTTTGTTTCCATATTCCATTTCCCAAGTTAGCCCTAAAAGGTCTAAATAACATTATGGATAACACAGTACCTCCTGAACACAGGGAAAAACTAATAGAAGCCTTTCAAGCTTCTATTAGTTATAGCAAACAAATTGGAAATATTTATACTGGCTCACTTTATCTAGGATTGTTATCTTTACTTGAAAATAGTAAAGTATTACAATCTGGAGATAAAATTGGTTTTTTTAGCTATGGTTCCGGTGCCGTAAGTGAATTTTATTCCGGTCAGTTAGTTGCTGGGTACGATAAAATGTTAATGACTAATCGACAAGCTTTACTGGATCAACGAACACGTCTTTCTGTTTCTAAATACGAAGACCTTTTCTACGAACAAGTCCAATTAGATGATAATGGTAATGCCAATTTTGACATTTACTTAACTGGAAAATTTGCTCTAACAGCCATCAAGGAGCATCGAAGGATCTATCATACCAATGACAAAAACTAATCTTAACTGGAGCGGTTTTTCAAAGAAAACATTCGAAGAACGCCTCCAACTTATCGAAAAATTTAAACTACTTAATGCTGAAAACTTAAATCAACTCAAAACAGACGTTCTTTTGCCTATCCAAACAGCTAATCAAATGACTGAAAATGTCTTAGGACGATTGGCTTTGCCCTTTAGCATAGCTCCTGATTTTCTTGTCAACGGTTCAACTTATCAGATGCCTTTTGTCACGGAAGAACCTTCTGTTGTTGCTGCAGCATCTTTCGCAGCAAAACTAATCAAACGCTCAGGTGGTTTTAAAGCTCAAACCCTAAACCGACAAATGATTGGTCAAATTGTTCTTTACGATATCGACCAAATAGATAACGCTAAAGCCGCCATCCTTCATAAAACAAAAAAGCTAATTGCATTGGCAAATAAAGCTTATCCTTCCATTGTTAAAAGAGGTGGAGGCGCTAGAACCATTCATTTGGAAGAAAAAGGAGAATTTTTGATTTTCTATCTGACTGTTGATACCCAAGAAGCTATGGGAGCAAATATGGTCAATACTATGATGGAAGCTCTTGTTCCTGATTTAACAAGACTGTCTAAGGGGCATTGTCTAATGGCGATTTTATCTAATTACGCAACAGAGTCGCTTGTTACTACTAGTTGTGAGATTCCCGTGCGCCTTTTAGATCACGATAAAACAAAATCCCTACAGTTAGCTCAAAAAATAGAGCTAGCCAGCCGACTAGCTCAAGTAGATCCTTACCGGGCTACTACTCATAATAAAGGTATTTTTAATGGCATTGATGCAGTGGTAATAGCCACAGGAAATGACTGGCGTGCTATTGAAGCAGGGGCCCATGCTTATGCCTCAAGAAATGGTAGCTATCAAGGACTTAGTCAGTGGCATTTTGACCAAGATAAACAAGTTCTGCTTGGCCAAATGACCCTCCCTATGCCTATTGCTAGTAAGGGGGGATCTATCGGGCTTAACCCTACTGTTTCTATCGCACATGATCTTCTTAATCAACCTGATGCCAAAACATTAGCCCAATTGATTGCATCTGTGGGGTTAGCTCAAAACTTTGCTGCACTAAAAGCTCTGACCTCATCTGGCATCCAAGCTGGTCACATGAAACTACATGCGAAATCATTAGCTCTTTTGGCGGGGGCAACCCAAGACGAAATTGCTCCTTTAGTTAATGCTTTACTAGCTGATAAACCAATAAATCTAGAAAAAGCACATTTTTACTTATCCCAGCTAAGACAGTCTTAGATTTAAACAACTAATATAAGGCAAACACCCATGTAAACAATTGGTTTACATGGGTGTTTAATCTTTATTTCTATACATACAAGTCTTAGAAATAGTCTCCATAACATACTCTATTTACTCATCTACTCTATTCTGAGTTTGATGAGGTATTTATAAATATTTTATATTATGTTCTAAAAAAGCTCTATCATCTTTGTAGTAGGTGACACTATTGTAGAGGTGATGAAGCCTAATTGACCTGCTGCAAGCGTCCATATAGTAAGTAGTCGACTCCCTTTAATTCTTTAATAGTTTTACAGTCAAGAGCACACATAATGATTTTTAATTCTTCTTTCCAGCCATTAACGATAGCAATCACACGCTCGGTTGGGTATTTTTCGACCAATTCTAAAACGGTGCGTGAGAGTCCCACTGCACGTGCTCCTAAGACAAAACACTTAATCATGTCCAAGGGGTGTCTGACACCACCCGAAGCTAAGATTTCCACTTGGTCCATCAGTCCTTGTGCATTCAGTAAGCACTGAACAGTGGTTTGTCCCCAATCGTTTAAGTAAGAGCGGTCTCCCCCTCTTTGATTTTCAATGTAAGCAAATGAAGTTCCTCCTCTACCTGAAATATCAAAGGTTTGAATGCCTAGGTCATGTGCTAGCTTGATACTATTGACATCCATGCCAAAACCAACTTCTTTGAGAATGACAGGAACTGGTATTTGACTAGCGTATTCAGCGAGGTGTTTTTTCCAGGTATGAAAGACGCGCTCACCCTCTGGCATCAGCAACTCTTGCATCACATTCACATGAACCTGTAAAAAGAGGGGCTGCATTTCTTGAACCGTTTGTTGTCCTAGCGCCACAGGTTTATCTAGACCAATATTCGTGGCTAGTTTCAAGTTATCTGCCACCTCATGTAAACGATAGGAATCGTCGTTAGGATTTTTTAAAGCAGCGCTATAAGACCCTGTCACCATGACAATCCCTGTTGCTGCTGCTACTTTGGCCAATTTTTCATTGACAGCTTTGCCTTTTTGACTTCCTCCTGTCATGGCATTGATGTAAAAGGGAAAGTCGAAGTCTTGCCCAGCAAAATGAGTACTGAGATCAATATCAGACAAATCATAGCTAGGTAAGGAATGGTGTATGAGTTCTATGTCATCAAAAGCATTATAAGGCGATTGGTACTTGAGAGCATATTTGATGTGATCATCTTTACGGTTAGTCATTCTCTCCCCACCTTTCTTGATAAAGTAATGCGATATCAGCTTCTTGCCATTTGGAAATAAGGGTATCTCTAGCATCCTGATTAAAGGCAAGCGCGATGCCACAATCTCCACCACCAGAACCTGAAGATTTAGCAACAGCATCTTGCTTCTGACAAGCAGCTACCAAGGTTACTAGCTTAGGATGGTAGATAGCTGGATGAAGCTCTTTTAGGAGATGACTTGCTCCTGCTAAACTTTTCTTGAGTTCTTCCTTATGACCTTCTTGCAAAGCTACCATAGCTGATTGCGTTAGCTGGTAACTTGTTCTTAAGAAAGCTGGGGTAATGCTCGCTGTCACTTGTTGAATCATCTGCCTTGAAATAGCAGGTATTTTAGTCCAGCCAACCAAAAAGTCACAAGGCAGGGCTGGTTGAATGACTTGGATATGGTAACCCCAATCTTTGACGAGAAGTTTTTTTAAGGGCATGGTCTGCAGCCAATTACTGACCTGTTCTCGGTCAAAGGAGGTATAGGCGACTAAAGTCTGATAAGCGATACAGGCAATATCCCCCATAGACCCATTATCTCCTTGCTTAAGCAAGGTATAAGCCGCTAGTTTAAAGAGTAACTCTGGGGTTAAAGTAATCTGATAATAGGCCGATAAGGCCTTTAAGGTTAAGAGGGTGACGCTACCACTTGAACCAATGCCAAATTTTTTGCCATCGCGCTCCATTTTTCCCGTTATAATTAGGGAAAATGGCTCCAGTTGGTCAATTGACTGTCCTAGATAATCAGCAAAGGTTTTAACCGTTGCTTGAATCAGTGCATAAGAGGCATCGGGTGTCATGCCCGCTTTATGGGAAAACATATCTGAAGCTAATTGAATATGGGCTGCTGGGCTAATTTCTGCTGTCATCATCAATGGAATAAAGTGAATTAAGGCTTTTTGTCCTGGTGTTAAGATAGCATATTCGCCTGTGAGGTATAGTTTCCCACCTGTTTGCACACAATAATTAGACATCTGGTAAATCCTTTGTTTTTGAAACGATAATACGGTAGTTCTTGCCAAGTCGTTCTGCTAGTTGAGCCAAGTCTTTTTCTAAACATAGGACCTTCACATTTGGACCTGCGTCCATGGTAAAATAACAAGCAAAACCTTCTTGACGCAGTTCTTTCACAGCCTCCATAGCCTGGTAAGACTCTTTTGTTAGGTAAGAAAAAGGAGGATTGGCTGTCTTTGTCGTGGCATGCATGGCCAAGGCATTAGCTTCTGTTAACTGACCAACTTTCTCAAAATTATTAGTTTTGAGATAGGTAAGCATATGTTGGTAATCGATTGCCGATTGTTCTACCCATTGATCAAATGTAGTTGAGGTATCGCGGCATAACTTCATGCCCTCTCGGCTAGAAATTGGCTTTTTCGCAGCATTTAAGACCAGCATAATCATGGCCATTTTCAAGTCAGTCTCAACCTTGTAAATAGCACCACTATCTTTGTCCCAAGCAGCGACTGGGCCAAAAAAAGAACGAGAAGATGATCCTGAGGCGAACTTAGCCTTTTGAGCTAAAGCTTTCTGATCTAGCTGGGTGTCAAATAATTGGTCACAGGCTTTAACCAAGGCTGATAAGCCACTGGAACTTGATGATAAACCTGCAGCTGTTGGCATATTATTTTGAGTTTCCATCTTTACAAAAGCCTGACCAGGTTGGCGAAATTGGTCAATGATAGCAGAAATTTTGGTATGTTCTTCGTCATTTTGCAAGATACCGTTAATGTAAAACTGATCACTGGTTGCAGTATCTGGTAAGAAGGAAACGCTGGTTGTGGTGAACATGTTTTCCAAAGTCAAAGAAATGCTAGAGGTCGAAGGAATCATCTTAGCTTGATTCTCTTTTCCCCAATATTTGATAATAGCAATGTTAGCATAGGATGTTACGGTTATAACATTTGGATCCACGTGTTTACGGCTCCTTCTTCTTTTAATCTGTGACTGATTTTTTCGGCCATGTCTTTGGTATCTGCTAGGGCAATCATACAGCCACCCAAGCCACCGCCTGTCATCTTAGCGCCTAAAGCACCTGCTCTTAGGGCAGCCTCCACAAGTTGGTCAGCTTTACTGATGCTAACGCCAATGGCCTTTAAAGCAGAGTGCGCTTGTGTCATGAGCTGACCGATAGCCACCTTATTTTTTTGGTTAATCGCTCTTTCAAGGGCTTGTGTCAAAGCTCCTAGTTTAGCCAGATAGGGCAAATTCGTTTCCTCAAACTGTGCTACCTTATTGACGGCCTCACGTGTATGACCGTGAATCCCTGTATCTGCAATGATAAGATAACCATTTAAGGCGATTTCGATAGTTTCAAAGCCAATGTTTCGGATAAACTTAATGGCATGGTCACTAAGGCATGTCTTGGCATCTAAACCACTAGGATTGGTGTGGGCAATAATTTCTGCCTTGTTGACTAAAATTTCCAACAAATCATCCGAGAGGGGTTCTTGACAATAAGAAAAAACGGCTCTAATAGCTGCAATAGAAACGGCTGCCGAAGACCCCATACCACGCTTTTGTGGCACTTGTGAAACAATCTCATAAGCAATTGGTTCTTGTAGTCGCTGCAAATAATCCAAGGAAGCATAAATGGCTGTTGATAGAGTATCATAAAAATCAAAGACCAATGGCTTATCAGCTGGAAAAATATGACAAACCACCTCAATATCTGTTAAAGGCAAAGCAATAGCTGGGTAGCCATACACAACAGCATGCTCACCTATCAAAATGATCTTACTGTGTGCCTTACCATATCCAATGTTTTCGTTCATTTTTTGTCTTTTCATTACTAATTCTTCTAAACTTTTACCTTACTATTTTACACTAAATGATTAGAAAATGCGATGATATATCTTTTTAAAATCATTTCTTCACTGAAATTAACAATAAAGACTATCTACTCTTTTTAAGATCATAACAAAAATTTTCTTATTTCAAACTACCTTCTTTAATCACTCTTCTACTAAATTAAACGTTAAAAACCAGCCTCATGGGCTGGTTAAGCATCGTTTATTACCTTTACCTAGACATTATTACTAGCTAAAGGTACTGAAAAATGTTTAAGTCAAATCACCACTGTAAAAACAATAGCATCGTTTTTATAATTTACAGTTATCGTTCCTTTAAATAACTTAACCATACTTTCTGCCATAGATAAACCAATTCCATAACCTTTTTCTTTGCTATTATGGGATTCGTCTTCGCGATAAAAGCGTTCAAAGAAGCGGCTGTAATCAATGGATTTTCCTTCCAAATAGGTATTAGAAACTTCTAATTTCGCTCGTTTTCGTCTTCTTCCAATAGTGGTTAAAGATACCTTGACCAAGCCTTTAGGATCACAATATTTATTGGCATTATCAACTAAAATTGTCACAAGTTCAAACAATGACTTTTCCTCCGCTTTAATCATAATATTCGGTTGAATCGTCAAATCAAAACGTTTACCATCTTTCAAAACCAGACTCTTAAAATCTTCAGCTGCATCTTGAGCAATAGCTGAAAAGTCTACCATATGTAATACCACATCTGGCTGTTCCTCCAAACGAGCCAAAGTAATCATTTGATTAATCAAGCCTGTCAATCGCTTCACCTGATCACTTGTACTCTTGGTCCATTCTGATTCTCCAGTCATTAATTCGACCAATTCATTATTGGCTGAGATAATGGCTAGTGGTGTTTTTAACTCGTGGCCTGCATTAGTAATAAAGCGACGCTGCTTCTCATAATTTTGGACAAAAGGTTTGATGACCATACCGGAAAAAAGACTCACTAAAACAACAAAAAAGATAAATCCTCCAAAGGCCAACATCACTGAAACAGCTAATAAATCTCCTACACTACGAAAATAAAAGGTAGTATCTAAAATTACAACCAGTTTTTCTTCATTTGGCAGCTGAGTAATCAAGTACGAATAAACACTATCTTGGTGACGGTAACTGCCTTTTTCTTCCCCAGACTTAGCAAAAAGTCTAGCAAAATATTGGGCTTCTTCTCTATCTAAAGCTGAAATATTAGCAGTATTAGAAGAAAGTAGATGTCCATTAGCATTAAAAATGACACTATAATACCGAAACTGGCTTAGGCTATCTTCAGACAGTTTCGTTCCAAGTCGTTTAGAGCTTTCCGTAGTGCCAGGTAATTTACCTTTATTTGAGGAAATTAAATGTAAAATACGGTTAATTTCTTGTTGACTTTGGTAACAGCGTGCCGTGTTAATAATACCAACAATTGAACTTAAAATAATAAAAATGGCAATAGAAGCAATCATGATAAAACGAATGCGGATACGATTAAACATGTCACCTCCTATTTTTCTAATAAACAATAGCTAGTATCTTTATCACCTGCAATAATGACATTTGCTTGAATAGCTAATAATTTTTGACGAAGATAAGAAATATAAACCCAAACAATAGAAGTATCATAATCTTCTTGGTCTGACCAAACATGTTGGTAAAGCGTTTTAGTATCCAAGTACTTTCCTTGATTTAACATTAAAAAGGCCATTAATTTACCTTCTTTAGAAGCTAATCGTATAGCATTACCGGCACTCAATTCTTGCTCATTAATATTTAATGTGACACCAGCAAATTGTAATACCTGAGGAGTAAAACTTTCTACTCGTCTTTCCATCGACCTTAATCTAGCTAAAAGTTCTTTTAATGAGAAAGGTTTAGTCAGATAATCATCAGCTCCCGCATCTAGTCCGGTAACACGGTCATTAATTTCTGCCATAGCCGTCAGCATAATAATATGTGAGCAATTTCCTGAAGCGCGAATCTCCTTTAAAGCCTCAATGCCAGACTTAATCGGCATCATGATATCTAAAATCATAATATCATATGCATTGTCTTTGGCTTTATCAATTGCCTCTTGACCGTTAAAAACCACATCAACGTCATAACCTTGATGAGTCATGGCAGTTGTCAAAACATTAGACATCTGCCATTCGTCTTCAGCTAACAAAATTTTCATGGTTACTCTTCCTCCGTCGTTTCTTGAATCAATTGACGAATGGTTTGCATGGTAACATCACAAGATGCCAACTCGTCTGCACAACGCTTTAACTCTCTTGTAATCATTTCTGCATTAGCAACTTGATGTTTGTACTTCATTTGATGTTCCAAGCTAGCCCAAGAGTCTTGAGCAATGGTTCGCAACTGCACTTCTATAAAATAACATCCTTTTTTTTCCCCTAAAATATCTGGAAAATGTGTTTCTAATTCCAAAATGAGATGATATGATCTATAGCCATTAGGCTTGGCATTTAAAATATAATCTTTTTCAGTGTTAACTGACATACCAGGAATGCTTTTGAGCAAGTCTACCATCCGATAAATATCATCAATAAAACCACAAATAATGCGAATACCGATACTATCTTTAATGATTTTTAACGCAGATTTGCTTGTTAGAGGAAGCTGTTTGCGTTGACATTTTTCAATCATCGAAGCTTCCGATTTAATACGGGATGTAAAGTGTTCGTATAGTTTAAACCCCGTTTCTTTTTTGCTTTTGATATTCTCAGCAATAATCACATCTGTTATTGTCTGTAGTACCAACGGCAAGTACACTTCAAATCCGCTATATATAGAGCTGGTAGAATAATGTTCTAGTCTTTCTTTCATACGCTTATTATAACAAATTTTCTCAACAAATGCTTAAATCTCTGCAATGATCGGTTATCTTTATTTCTAACTATATAACTTCAAATGATCTGTATCGTTTGTTTTTAAATCGCTTTCATATATTTTTTGTACGTTATTTTTTAAAAATACCATTGAATCACAAACAAAATCATAGTAAACTTGATCTATAACGATTACGTTAACTTATTAGGAGATTTTATGAAAAAATATTTTATTTTAAAAAGTAGTGTATTGAGTATCCTGACTAGTTTTACTCTATTAGTTACAGATGTTCAAGCAGATCAAGTTGATGTGCAATTCCTTGGCGTCAATGATTTTCACGGCGCTCTTGATAATACCGGAACAGCTTACACACCAAGTGGTAAAATACCAAATGCTGGGACGGCTGCTCAATTAGGTGCTTATATGGATGACGCTGAGATAGACTTCAAGCAAGCAAATCAAGACGGAACAAGTATACGTGTTCAAGCTGGAGATATGGTCGGAGCCAGTCCTGCTAACTCTGCACTTTTACAAGATGAGCCTACTGTCAAAGTCTTTAACAAAATGAAATTTGAATATGGCACTCTTGGTAATCATGAATTTGACGAAGGACTAGATGAATTTAACCGTATCATGACAGGTCAAGCGCCTGATCCTGAATCAACAATTAATGATATCACCAAACAATATGAGCACGAAGCTTCGCATCAAACCATCGTCATTGCTAATGTTATTGATAAAAAAACCAAGGATATCCCCTATGGTTGGAAACCTTATGCTATAAAAGACATAGCCATTAATGACAAAATCGTTAAGATTGGCTTCATTGGTGTTGTGACTACAGAGATTCCAAATCTCGTTTTAAAGCAAAACTATGAACACTATCAATTTTTAGATGTAGCTGAAACCATTGCCAAATATGCTAAAGAACTACAAGAACAACATGTTCATGCTATTGTGGTTTTAGCTCATGTTCCTGCAACAAGTAAAGATGGTGTTGTTGATCATGAAATGGCTACGGTTATGGAAAAAGTGAACCAAATCTATCCCGAACATAGCATTGATATTATTTTTGCAGGACATAATCATCAATACACTAATGGAACTATCGGTAAAACACGTATCGTTCAAGCCCTCTCTCAAGGAAAAGCTTATGCAGATGTCCGTGGTACGCTAGATACTGATACCAATGATTTTATTAAAACTCCATCAGCAAATGTTGTTGCTGTAGCACCAGGTATCAAAACAGAAAATTCAGATATCAAAGCTATAATAAATCATGCTAATGATATTGTTAAAACAGTTACTGAACGAAAAATCGGAACTGCAACTAATTCTTCAACTATTTCTAAAACAGAAAATATTGATAAAGAATCTCCTGTCGGTAACTTAGCAACAACGGCTCAGCTTACTATTGCTAAGAAAACTTTTCCAACTGTTGACTTTGCTATGACCAATAATGGTGGTATTCGAAGTGACCTAGTTGTCAAAAATGACCGGACCATCACCTGGGGAGCTGCACAGGCTGTACAACCATTTGGTAATATCCTTCAAGTCATTCAAATGACTGGTCAACACATTTACGATGTCCTAAATCAGCAATACGATGAAAACCAGACCTATTTTCTTCAAATGTCAGGTTTAACATACACTTATACAGATAATGATCCTAAGAACTCTGATACCCCCTTCAAGATAGTTAAGGTTTATAAAGACAATGGTGAAGAAATTAACTTAACAACTACTTACACCGTTGTTGTCAACGACTTTCTTTATGGTGGTGGTGATGGCTTTTCAGCATTTAAAAAAGCTAAATTAATCGGAGCTATTAACACAGATACTGAAGCTTTCATCACATATATCACAAATTTAGAAGCATCAGGTAAAACTGTTAATGCTACTATAAAAGGGGTTAAAAATTATGTAACTTCAAACCTTGAAAGTTCGACAAAAGTTAATAGTGCTGGTAAACACAGTATCATTAGTAAGGTTTTTAGAAATCGTGATGGCAATACAGTGTCTAGTGAAGTCATTTCAGACCTTTTGACTTCTACTGAAAACACTAATAACAGCCTTGGCAAAAAAGAAACAACAACAAACAAAAATACTATCTCTAGTTCCACTCTTCCAATAACAGGGGACAATTATAAAATGTCTCCTATTATGACAATCCTTGCCTTGATAAGCTTAGGTGGACTAAACGCTTTTATTAAAAAAAGGAAATCCTAGCGTTTACTAGTAATCGATCACCCTTATATAATCAGGCATCTTTGCCAAAAAAACCTAAAGCGTCCTACTCTAGGTTTTTTGTTAAATTAAAATACCTTCTAGATGATCTAATTCGTGCTGGCATATTTGAGCAGTTAAGCCTGTTAAGCTTAATCGCTTTGGTCGCCAATTATGGTCCAAATACTCAACAGTAATCTTATCATACCGCTGTGTTTTGCGATAGCCAGATAACGACAAACAAGATTCTTTAGTTTGGTAAATTCCCTTTTTAGAAACCATCACAGGATTAAACATAACCAAATCAATAAATCCCATACTCACAATAACAATGCGCTTTTGTTCACCAATCATATTGGCAGCCATCCCAAGACATTCCTGTCTATAAAAGGCTAAGGTATCTTGTAAATCTTGGCCAATCCATAGATCTTCTTTCTTGGCGACTTGCGCTTTTTGCTGTAATAAAAAATGATCTGTTATGATTTCTCTAATCATTCTTATCTCCTTAAACCTTCTTTTTAATTCATAAACTACATGTTCAATGGACTATTATCACCATATGATAGACTTAGTATCATCTGTTTAAAACATCAGGTGATTCCTTATTTCAAGATATCTTGGGCAACTTTATGAAATTCTGCAATATGAGTACCAAATAAAAATTGACCTGCATCAGCAGATTGTTAATAAGTTCTCATCACAATATTATCGAATTTACTGTCTGCTTCTTCAAATGTCTAAGAGAGATAGTTATTGCTTTGTGAGATTTTCAAACCAGATACTGCTTTCTCTTGCATTTGCAGCCTTGATAGGTCCAAACAAAACACCTGCTGTTTGAAATGCTTTAATAGCTGATATGTTGTTAATAGTTAGTATTATAAATTTTCTGAATATTTCTGTCAAGTTTTTCAGTTGACTTAACTTTTTTACTTGATTTTTCCTCACGTAATATATAGAAAAGAAGCGCCATAATGTAAACTACACCCCAAACGTTAGATAAAAAAATCTAACGTTTGGGGTGTTTTTGTATGACATTAAGCTATGAAGATAAGCTAGATATTTAGCGCTAAAAAAACCGAGGGAACTCCGTTTGAAAGAAGCATCTCTGCAAAGAAGAAGACAAAAAACCATTATAAAGAATGGACAAAGACGAGTTCTGATTAAATTTTCTTTTAAGAACGGCTAAATTGACTCGTTCTACCTACTATTATTATCGATTATTGCAACAATAACCGTATTAAAATAAAACGAAAAGGACTTAGTCCTCTACAACACAGAACTAAATCCTTTACTTCAAATAGAGTAGCCAACTTTTGGGGCTCAGTGCAAGAGCCCTTCTTTTCTATTATCACTTGTTTATTATAAACATAACATTACCATAGTATACTTATATGTCTAGTCCACTCAAATACTCAAACCGTTCATACGCCAATAATAAATCATTATTGCGCTGATCGAGTTCCTTTTGTAATTGAGCTAACTGGCCATAATCACTAACTACAGTTAACATTTGGTTTTCAATTTCTTCAATATTAGCCTCAATAGTTGCTATTTTATCTTCTATCTGAGCCCATTCTTGTTTTTCAAGGTAGGACATGCGCTTTCTTTCCTCTTTTTGAGGAAGTGGCACTTCTTCAGTGACTGTTGTTTTAGCTAAGTCTGCCTCAACTGTTTCTTTTTCAAAAACTTTTTCATCAAGGTAATCACTGTAATTGCCATAAAAAACACGAATATCGCCTTCTTCAAAGGCTAAAATCTTAGTAGCTACTTTGTCTAGGAAATAACGATCGTGACTAACCGTAATGACTGGTCCTGCAAAGTTAGCTAAAAAGTTTTCTAAGACCTTCAAGGTGGCAATGTCTAAATCATTTGTTGGCTCATCAAGGAGAAGAACATTTGGCTTTTCAATGAGCAGTTTTAGCAAGTAGAGCCGTTTTTTCTCCCCACCAGATAATTTAGCAATCAGCGTGCCATGACTTGATCTCGGAAAAAGAAATTGTTCTAAAAGCTCACTGATACTCGTTGTTCCCACACTTGTTTTAACCTCATCAGCCACTTCTTGAAGGTAATTAATGACCCGTTTGGTCTCATCCATATCTTTGAGCTGCTGAGAGAAATAACCTACACGAATAGTATCTCCAATATCAAGCTTCCCAGAAGTTGGTTTGAGATCACCGTTAATGATATTTAACAGGGTAGATTTTCCGACGCCGTTATCTCCAACAATTCCAATACGATCTTTATTTTGAATAATCAAGTTAAAATCCTTAATCAACTGTCGGTCGCCATAAGCAAAAGAAAGGTCTTCAAAGTGAATCACCTTCTTCCCAATTCGGCTCGTTTCGAAAGTCATCTCCAATTTATCCGCAGAACTGTCTTGGTGAACTTCTTTTTTCAAGTCACTGAAACGATTGATTCTAGCCTGCTGTTTGGTTGCACGCGCCTGTGGTTGCGTCCTCATCCAGGCTAATTCTTGTTTATAGAGTTGCTTCTTCTTGTGTAAATTAGCAGCATCTCGTTCGTCTTGTTCTGCTTTTAAGCGCACATAGTCTTGGTAATTGCCTTGATATTCTGTCAGTCCCGCTTTATCCAATTCAAAAATACGGGTAGCCACATGATCAAGGAAATAACGGTCATGGGTAATAAAAAGGACGGTTTTTTTAGCTGTCTTGAGATAGGTTGTTAACCAAGCGATGGTGTCAATATCGAGATGGTTGGTCGGCTCATCCAACAAGAGTAAGTCAGCAGCTCCTAGCAACACTTGAGCTAACTGGACACGTCTTCTCATACCACCTGATAGGTCTCCCACTTTTTGTTCCAAATCCGTGATGCCTAATTTTGATAGGACTGTTTTGACATCACTTTCAATAGACCAAGCATCTAATCGATCCATTTCAGACATGAGGGACTCTAAGCTTTCTTGTTTATCCTCAGTATAATTCGCCATCAATAGTTCGTACTGACGAATCAGTTGAATAGCTTTAACATCAGCTGATAATACCGTATCTAAAACAGAAGCTGCATCGTTAAATTCAGGGTCTTGTGTTAAGTAAGCGATTTTGTAATCATTGGCTTTAGAAAATGGTGAATGATCTCCGTCAAAACCAAGCCTTCCCGACAACACATCTAAAAGAGTTGTTTTTCCTGTTCCATTAACCCCAATAATCCCAATACGGTCAAAGTCATGAATAATAAAGGAAATATCTTGAAAGACGGTCTTATCTCCCACCGTTTTTGTTAATTTCTCCACCAAAAAATGGCTCATGTTGCTAATTCCTCTCTAACAAATGCTTCAATTGTAGTGAAATCATTATCTAGGCGCCCCTCTACAATCGCTAATTCAACTTTCTCAAGCATAAGCCCTAGCTGAGGACCTGATTTCATCCCAAAATCCTTAATCAGGTGAGAACCATTAAGGACGATATCGTGTTTGTCATGAATAACCAGTGCCTGATCTAAAGTATTAATACGATCCATGTCAACGGATAAGCTTTGAGCTTTTCGGAGGTCTTCCACTAGACTCGCCATTTTCTTGCCGTACTGGTAAATATCCAATTTTTCAAAAGATCTTTCCTGACGAATTCTATAAAGAGCAATCAACTTTGTGACATAACGCTGAAAATCATTTGAAGTCTTCCATGCTTTTAGGAAGCTTTTAGGATCCTCAATGGCTAAACTAATCATCACATAAGCCCAAGCTTGGTGATAATCACTAAAGGTAAAGTTATCTTTCAAAGAAACTATCAGATGATTCAAGCCTGCTTCCTGCTGCTTCAAGCCTGGTAAATAGTCGTAAGCCTGACAAGCAATCATGGCAGAAATCCCTTTTCGCCAGTGCGGTGCCATCAATAATTTATCAAATTCAGTAAAAGAACGTTCCACAGAAATCTTTTCCAATAGAGGTGAATGGCTCCTCATAGCTTCAAAAGTTATAGCTTCAATGTCAAAATCCAGACTCGCCGCAAATCGAAAGCCTCTCATAATGCGTAGTGCATCTTCTTCAAAACGTTCCTCTGCTTTACCCACTGCTCGTAACCGTTTTTGCTTTAAATCAATGAGTCCTCTAAATTTATCAATAACTTGACCATTTTCATCCAAGGCCAAGGCATTGACGGTAAAGTCTCTTCGTTTTAAGTCTTCCTCTAAAGAGCGCACAAAAGAAACCTGACTAGGACGGCGATAATCAACATAGATATCTTCTGTCCTAAAGGTTGTAATTTCATACTCACCGCCATTTTCAAGCACGAGCACTGTACCATGTTCAATGCCAACATCGACAGTTCTGTTAAAAATCGCTTTAGTCTCTTCAGGATAGGAACTAGTTGCAATATCTACATCATGAATGGGACGCTCGAGTAAAACATCTCTGACGCTTCCTCCCACAAAATAGGCTTCATAACCAGCTTCTTTTATTTTAGTCAATATGGGTAAAGCCTTCTGAAACTCAGAAGGCATTGTCATTAATTTCATACGTTGTTTTCTAACCTATCATCCAACTAGCCCAATCTAAAGTGTGATTAGGCTAATTGGGTTCTATCACATTTTGTTATTGTTTTAGTGATTCTTGCCATTAACTATTTTTTCTAATCGACAATTAAAGCCTCGGTGTTACGCCAAATGCAATGGCTCCTTCTCCTAAATGAGTAGCAATCACCGCTCCAAAATGAACCTCTTCAATGTCATATTGATAACCACTGTCTTGTAAGAGTCGTTTCAAATAATCAGCTTTGTCTTGTGCTTTTGAGTGAATAATAAACACATTATACTGACCGTCTGCTATCAAGTCATTTAAAATCTCAACCAAGCGTTTCATGGCTTTCTTTTCTGTTCTCACTTTTTCATAAACAACGATTTTTCCCTCTTCATCAAAGCGTAAAATAGGTTTAATACTCAAAAGATTTCCAAGAAGAGCAGACCCATTTGACAGGCGTCCGCCTTTAACCAGATGATTAAGGTCATCAACCATAATAAAGGCTGTCGTCCCATCAATCTGTTCTTGCAGCTTGTTTAAAATAGCTTGAAATGTCATTCCTTGACGTGACCAATCTAGCACATTTTTTACCATACTACCTAAAGGAGCAGATGTGATCTTACTGTCTGGAAATGCCATTTCAATCTCAGGATGTTCTTCAGCTAAAAATTGAATATTTTGCCAAAAGCCTGAGATTCCTCCAGCTAAGAACAAGCCAATAACATGTGTATAACCTTTAGAAGATAAAAGTCCTAAAAGATTATCTAGTTCAGATAAACTTGGCTGACTTGTCTTGGGAAGATTTTGGGAGTCAGCCATCTTTTGATAAAAATCATCTATACTCAAATTTCGACCTTCAAAATAGGTCTCATCGTCAATGATAACTGGTATATCAAGGCTAAAAATAGCTTTATCTTGTTTCAGATCTGTTGGTAGTGTTGCTGTACTGTCAGTAATTACTGCTAATTTCATTAATTTTTAAACTCCAAATGAATACCTGGACGATCCAAGGCAATTTCTGTGACTTCATAAGTCAATCGCTTAACCATATCTAGCAAAGGAGCAGCTAAGGATTCAACTTCCTCTTGCGTAAATTCGCTTGGTTTATCCACTAAACGATCTAAAATACGAACCATTTGTGAGATGACCCCACTAATAACAAATTCTTCTTTGACAATAACAAATTGCAATACAGATACAATTACTGTTTCTTTTTGCTGCTCATCTTTATCAATCAACTGAAAAGTCACTTCAAAATTGGTCTCTGGTGTTCCGTTTTCTTTTTCCCACTCTAAATTTCTAGCATCATAATGGTACTGGTTGACAAATTCTTTTTCACGAACTAATTGCATTTTTTATTCTCCTTGGTATCAATATGATCCATTATAGCATAGATTTGAAAATTATTAAAGTAGCCCCTAAACTACTATTTTCGCATAACGTTTTAAACAGTGCTATCTCTCGAACAGATATCTATTTTTTCACCTATTTATATTTAGTCGTCCTTATACTGACATTATACCAAAAAAACACCCGTTAGTGGTCTTGTACTGCACCTCAATTAAAACAGAACCACTGGTCAGGTAAGTTTTAAGTCCAGGATAAAAAGGTTTATCACCAAGGCCTCATCATGCTTAGCCAAGTATTTCGAACTAGCTTGTCTTAGCTCTAATCGCTCAAACGTAAACCCTAGGCGTTCAATCCGCCGCAAAACCTCTCCAACTAACCCATACTTAAACCCATAGGGCTTAATCATCGCTCCGCCCTTCTTCTTTTATCCATTATAAAATAAAAACGTTTTAACAGACAAAAAATAGGAAAGTACCAGACTATTGGATTTATTTTTTTATCTCAAACTCCATTAACGATGTTGAGTTAAAGGCATTCAAAACCACATAGATCGTAAGCTAACAAGATTTTTTATCAATTGAACCTATCGTCCCCAGTTATACACGACCTCTTCTGGATGAGGTCTTTTTTTATTTGTCTAATTTCATCAACGCTTCTTCCCCTCTTTCTTCTATCACAGCTCTCCTATTGCTCACTTCCTCATGCAGCAACATATCATCAAAAAACCGTTCATTTTTAAGCACAACCACTACTGTATCTCTTGTGCTGTCTCCATTGCAATCGCATGTTTAATTTTATTAAAAATTATTTAAAAAAATTAAATATTATTTTAAGAACTTGCAATAATATATGTCTATATTATATAATTTATTTATCATAAAATTATATAGAAAAAGGTATTCTTATGAGAAAAAGATGCTATTCAACTTCAGCTGCAGTATTGGCAGCAGTGACTTTATTTGTTCTATCGGTAGATCGTGGTGTTATAGCAGATAGTTTTTCTGCTAATCAAGAGATTAGATATTCGGAAGTAACACCTTATCACGTTACTTCCGTTTGGACCAAAGGAGTTACTCCTCCAGCAAACTTCACTCAAGGTGAAGATGTTTTTCACGCTCCTTATGTTGCTAACCAAGGATGGTATGATATTACCAAAACATTCAATGGAAAAGACGATCTTCTTTGCGGGGCTGCCACAGCAGGGAATATGCTTCACTGGTGGTTCGATCAAAACAAAGACCAAATTAAACGTTATTTGGAAGAGCATCCAGAAAAGCAAAAAATAAACTTCAATGGCGAACAGATGTTTGACGTAAAAGAAGCTATCGACACTAAAAACCACCAGCTAGATAGTAAATTATTTGAATATTTTAAAGAAAAAGCTTTCCCTTATCTATCTACTAAACACCTAGGAGTTTTCCCTGATCATGTAATTGATATGTTCATTAACGGCTACCGCCTTAGTCTAACTAACCACGGTCCAACGCCAGTAAAAGAAGGTAGTAAAGATCCCCGAGGTGGTATTTTTGACGCCGTATTTACAAGAGGTGATCAAAGTAAGCTATTGACAAGTCGTCATGATTTTAAAGAAAAAAATCTCAAAGAAATCAGTGATCTCATTAAGAAAGAGTTAACCGAAGGCAAGGCTCTAGGCCTATCACACACCTACGCTAACGTACGCATCAACCATGTTATAAACCTGTGGGGAGCTGACTTTGATTCTAACGGGAACCTTAAAGCTATTTATGTAACAGACTCTGATAGTAATGCATCTATTGGTATGAAGAAATACTTTGTTGGTGTTAATTCCGCTGGAAAAGTAGCTATTTCTGCTAAAGAAATAAAAGAAGATAATATTGGTGCTCAAGTACTAGGGTTATTTACACTTTCAACAGGGCAAGATAGTTGGAATCAGACCAATTAAAGCGTATCAATAAGAAAGATTACCTTCAACAGATGATGGTATTCTAAGGACTAATACTATTGCAGGGAATTTTTTTATAGATGGGCAACAGCAAAAACATTAATAAATCCTATAAAAATCGATAAGGATATTGTTACGATTCAAGAGTTCGATTTTAAAATAAGAAAATTTTTGATGGAATCAAAAGAAATTTATTTGACTAAGTCTCCTTATATAAGGGGGAGTTTAGAAATTCACAGTAAAAATAGGAAACATGAAAAAATCAATTTATATGACGCAAAACCCAATAGCACCAGATCTGATGTCTTTAAAAAATATAAAGACAATAAGACTATAAATATGAAAGATTTCAGCCATTTTGATATTTATCTTTGGACTAAATAAGCTAAAAGCTTTGGATAAATATGATCAATTGACCTATAATAACATTGATACCAAATCTAAAACTGCTCAGATTGAATTGCGCCCCAAAAGTTAGACAAAAAATCTAATAATTGGGGTATTTTTGTCTGGCATTAAATTTAGCTAATAACCTTGCTTAAATCACATTAAACCAATAATGGAAAAAGGCATCTCCAAATAAATGCTATGACGGAACTATATGATAGAGTGATCAAGGTTGGCAATATCAACACAACTATTATCATCATTTCCTAAACTCTAAAGGAATTCGTCCGTCTATGTCACGTAAAAGAAACAGTCCTGACAATGGCATGATGGAATCTTTCTTTGGCATCTTAAAGTCAGAAATGTTCTATGGTTATGAGAATAACTATAAATCACTAGAAGACTTAGAACAAGCGATTACAAATGACATTGATTATTACAACGATAAACATATCAAAGTAAAACTAAAAGGATTTAGTTCTGTACAATACAGAACTAAATCCTTTACTTAAAATAGAGTATCCAGCTTTTTTGGGGTCAGTGCAAGCAGATTGTTGTTAGTGTTACATTAATAAGTCATGCGTTTAGCCCAAGCCTCATCAACTGCTAGGGTCTCCGCATCAGTGTAATTACGACGATATTCATTCCAAACATAACCCGAAGTTGCTAGACCAGTTTCTTGAGCTGAGCTATTAGCAACATCATAAGCCGTCAAACCATAGGTTGCAATAATATTATTTAGTTTTAAGTTATAACTGGTGTCTGTAGCGTATAAGCCAGTTAGAGCTGCTGTAGCATCTTGATACGATAGCGTGTTTGATTTTCTAGCACCTATATAAGTGCTAGAACTTAGCAAGTCCGCGTAGTCATTAAGGGAGTCTGCAATACTTGGATAAGCTCTAAAGGCTTGATCAATCGTATAGGTATTGCCATTACCATCATCTTCCCAAGTTGACATCGTCACAGAAGAACCGTTATAGGCACCCTTAATACCGAAAAAATTATAATAAGGTGCTTGACTTAGACTTGATTTACCATTACTTGATTCTAAAATCGCTTGTGCTATCATAACAGACGCATAAAGATCACGTTCTTGACCAATAGTACTAGCAGTTGGACCAATTTCATCAATAAAATGTCGGGTTGAAGAACTGGCGATAGTCTCAGCTGACACGTTTGAAGTTTTATGAGATTGTCTCATTGCACTATAAGCTCCTAAACAAGCTGCTAGAACAAAAAGACTGATAAGTACAAGCTTACCTTTCTTTTTTGTCATTATTCATATATCCTTTTTTATTCATTTTCTATGTTTCTATTATAGCACACGAACGTTTAAATTAACTTTTCCACAGATAATTTAATGAGATTGATAACTTTTGTCTTGAAATCGACATATTTCTTCTGATTTTTTTTAAAATTGTGGATAACTATTTCATTAGACCATCAAAATTAGTGAGTTGATACCATTCAATCAATTCATTTAATTTGGTATGGTAAGTTGTATCAGTGGCGTAAGTGCCTGTTAAGGTTGCAGTAGCATCTTGATAATGAGACCAAAACTTTTTGTGGGTTTTGTCATAAAGTGGATCATTCAAAACTCTTGCGTAATCTAAAAAACAAGCTGTCAGGCTCCCATAGGAACGAAAAGCAGCATCAATTTGATAAAGATTCCCTTGTCCATCGTCTTCTAAAGTTGGAAAAATGACTGACCGTTCTTTATAGCTCCCCTTAATCCCGAAAAAATTATAATAAGGTTTTTGACTTAGTTGTGACTTACCATTATTGGATTCTAAAATGGCCTGAGCCATCATCACCGAACTATATAACTGTTTCTTTTGAGCGACTGATTGAGCAGCATGACTAATCTTCCTGACAAATGTCAGAGTTTCGTGATCCGCATACGGAGCTAATCGCTGGTTTCCCAATTTTAGTGTCCACATACTAACAATCAGATTAAGTAATACTAACCCTAAGACAAGTCGATTTACTGATGATTTAGCCCTTCTTCTCCTTTTTTTCACCTTCAAAGGTCCTCATTTCTTATCCTTTAACTCTAGTATAGCAAAAAACTAGAACCTTGACAGATTCTAGTTTTAGTAAGAAAAAAGTTCTTTACCTTTTAGGCTTTTTTGCGAAGAGCGCCAAATAAGATACCTGATACAAGGGCACCAATCACAACAAAGACAAGATATAAGATTGGATTGCTTGTTAAAGCGATTACGAAGATACCACCATGTGGCGCCATTAATTTAATACCAGCCAAACCAACAAGAGCTCCTGTCAAGGCAGAACCTGCGATAAAGCTAGGAATCGCACGTGCTGGGTCAGCTGCACCAAACGGAATTGCTCCTTCGGTGATGAATGAAAGTCCCATAACAATATTTGTCAAGCCTGATTCACGTTCTTCTTTGGTAAATTTATCTTTAAACAAGAGAGTGGCTACAAAAACAGCAAGAGGAGGTACCATACCACCTGCCATAACAGCGGCCATAACGACCGAACCACCATTTGCCACAGTAGCTGCTAAAGTTCCTGTACCAAAAACATAAGCTGCCTTATTAACAGGACCACCCATGTCAACAGCCATCATTCCACCAACAAGAAGTCCCATAAGGACAGCAGAGCTTCCTGAAAGACCTTGTAAGAAATCATTAAGGGCTGTGTTAATAGCTGCCATTGGAATATTGACAAAAAGCATCAAGAAACCAGTGACAAGGACGCCAAGTAATGGGTAAAGGAGGATAGATTTAACCCCTTCTAGAGAACGTGGTAGGCCTGCCAACAATTTACGAAGGGCAAGAATAACACCACCGGCAAGGAAACCACCCACAAGCGCCCCAAGGAAACCTGATGGCACGCCCGTTAAGCCCAAGCTCACTTCTCCTCCTGCTGCAAATGGTACCTTACCAAAAGCAAGACCATTTGAGGCAATGGCACCTGCCACAAAACCAGCTACTAAGCCCGGTTTTTCAGCAATAGAATAAGCGATATAACCTGCTAGTACTGGTAACATGAAGGAAAAGGCTGCTCCACCAATGTTCATAAAAATAGCTGCTATTTCATGATAGGATCCAAGACTTCCAAGCTGATCATTTGGCACACCAAGCATGTTATCCAATAAAAATGCTAGAGCAATCATAATCCCGCCACCAATAACAAATGGCAACATTTGTGAGACACCGCCCATCAAGTGTTTATAGAAAGCACCGCCTAAACTTGTTTTCTCAGTTGATACTGCTGTTTCAGATTTTCCATTTTTAGCATGATAAGTGTTTCCTTCATTGTTTAAAATCAAAGAAATCAATTCCTGACTTTTCTTGATACCATCTGCAACAGGGCGAGCAATGAATTGTTTACCATCAAAACGGTCCATTTCAACCGCTTTATCAGCTGCAACAATAACTCCTTTAGCTCTCTGAATATCTTCAGCGGTTAAACGATTAGCCACACCAGAAGCACCGTTTGTTTCAACTTTAATAGCTACTCCCATTTCTGCAGCTTGTTTTTTCAAAGCCTCTTCTGCCATATAAGTGTGAGCAATTCCTGTCGGACAAGCTGTAACAGCAACGATAAAGTCTTGACCACTTGTTGGAGCAACCACTTCTTCTTTAGCTGTTGACGCTTCATCAAAAACAGCAATGACTGCTTCTGGTGTCGCTGCAGCACGAAGTTTATCAGCAAAGCCGTCTTTCAAAAGGTATTGTGATAATTCTGCTAGTGCAGCCAAGTGAGTATCATTTGCTCCTTGAGGCGCAGCAATCATAAAGAAGAGATCCGTTGGTTGACCATCTAAAGCCTTGTAATCCACACCTTTATTTGATTTCGCAAACAAGACCGCTGGTTTATCTACTACAATATTTTTAGAATGAGGCATGGCAATCCCATCACCAAGCCCTGTTGATGTTTGTTCTTCACGTGTCATGATACTCTTTTTAAAGACATCAAAATCATGTACAATATCTTTTTCAACTAATTTAGTAATCATCTCGTCAATGGCAACTTCTTTAGAAATAGCCTGTAAATCGAGAATCATAATATCTTTTCTCAATAAATCTTGAATTTTCATCGTTTTTCTACCTCAACTTTATGATATGTTTCCTTAATAAATGCAATTGTCGCCAAGTCATCAGAGAAAGCCGTCGCTGTACCACAAGCCACGCCCCATTTTAAGGCTTCTATTGGATTTTGACTCTTCATAAATTCGCCTGTAAAGCCAGCAACCATCGAATCACCAGCACCGACAGAATTTTTAACTTCTCCCTTAATCGGTTTAGCAAAATAAGTCGCTTCTTTAGTAACCAGCAAAGCACCATCACCAGCCATTGAAATGATGACGTTTTGAGCACCCATCTCTAAAAGACGACGGGCATAGGTTTCAACATCATCAAGACTGGTCAGAATCGTACCAAAAATAGCTTCTAGTTCATGATTATTAGGTTTAACCAACAGAGGATTATATGCAAGCGCATCTATTAAAGTCTGTCCTTCAAAATCACAAACCACCTGAGCACCGCTTTGCCTAACTAAAGGAAGTAATTCCTTATAAACAGCATTGCCAAGATTAGCTGGCGCTGAACCTGCAAAGACAACTGTATCCTCTGCTGTTAGCTGGGAAAGCTTAGTTTTCAAATCCTCCAGTTGTTCCTGACTAATGATAGGTCCTTGACCATTTAATTCGGTCTCTTCTTGTGACTTGATTTTAACATTGATTCGAGTATCTTGATCACCTTTTACAAAATCAGTTTTAACGCCTTCTGCACTCAAACTTTCTTCGATAAAACGTCCTGTAAAACCACCCAAGAACCCTGTCGCCGTGCTAGCAATGTCTAAACGTTGCAAGATGCGACTCACATTAATGCCTTTACCTCCAGCAAACTTATCATCACTCGCCATGCGATTCACTGACCCAAGATTTATTTGGTCAATTCTGACAATAAAGTCAATAGAAGGGTTTAAGGTCACGGTATAAATCATAATTCAATCACCTTTGCCTTTTCCTTTATTTGTTTAAGAATACTTGCTGATCCTCCTAATGTAATAATAGTCACATCATTAATAGGAGCTACTTTTACAAACGATACCTGACCAATTTTAGTGCCATCTACTAAAATGTAAGCTAATTTTGCATTTGACAGAACCGCTTTTTTAATAACTGCTTCTTCCATATCAGGAGTCGTCAGGTAAGAATCATCAACACCATTCATTCCAAGAAATGCCTTGTCAAAATTCATCTGCCTAATCTGTTCCAAAGCTACGTTACCAATACTGGCATCGGTCGTTTGTTTGACATAACCCCCTACAATAATCGTCTCAATAGAGAGTTCAACTAATCTAGCAGCATGATGAATAGAATTAGTAACTACAGTTAAATTTTTAGCTTGTAAAAAAGGTAATAAAAATTCAGTCGTTGTCCCAGCATCAATAAAGATCACATCGTTGTCATAGATAAGCTGAGAGGCTCTTTGCGCAATAGCTTTTTTAATATGACTGTTTTTGACAGACTTTTCTTGGTTCGAAAGTTCCTCTTGTAAAGAGTGAAAAAGTTCAGCACCTCCATGAACACGATGTAGCCGTCCTTCTTGCTCCAACTCTCCTAGATCTCTACGGATAGTAGACTCAGAGGAGTTGAGTAATTGCATTAAATCCTCTAAAGAAACATAGTTTTCTTCAGTGATCTTTGCCATGATTAATTGTTTTCGTTTTGATTTTAAGATAGAACCACCCCTAACTGAAATCGTTTACAATTATTATACTATTTTATAACTAAAAGTCAAGCATAATCTTTCAAAATCTATCAAATTCTACCAATTATTATTTCTTTTATTAACTCATAATCTAGGCTCACAAATAATGACGCCTAAGAAAAATACTATCAGCATAACAAAAAACTCAATATTAAAGCTTTAGCCATAATATTGAGTATAACGATTTGATAGCGTTTATTGGATGTTCAACACTGCTTCTTTAGCGTGAACTAGCTCTGTAATCATACGGCAGTATGGAGTATTGATACCAAGCTTTTCACCTTTGGTATTGACTGCACCATTGATAAAATCAATTTCAGTCAATCGGTGATTTTGCACAAGGTCTTGGTGCATTGATGGGTAATGGTGAGCAGCTTTAACAGATGTATCCATTACATATTGTGTGATTTCTTCTTCGTTTAGTTCGACACCTTCTGCTTGACCAACGATAACAAACTCATGGATGATTTCTTTTACCATTTTGAGACCGTCTTCACTGGCAAATAATTCACCAATTGTACAATCTAGAAGGGCACAAGTTGAGTTCATGGTACCATTCACGCAAGCTTTTCGCCAGATGTTTGGCACAACATTCTCATCATAAGTCGCATTCAAGTTAGCTTCATTTAACAAATCAGCCACTTGGTGTCCAGCTTCTTGATTGCTTGGATCCATGCTTTGTAAGTTAAGTGCTCCCACACCTTGAAGATGAGCACGACCAGGACCTTCTAGACCAGCAGTCCAGACAGTGACCCCCATCAAAATGTTGTGCTCTGGAATGTACTGACGAATAACGTCTTCGTGTCCAAGACCATTTAAAAGGCAAAGCACTTTGGTTTCTTTTCCAATAATGCCTTTAATGTCTTGAAGCATTTGTGGCAACTGCATTGCTTTTGTAAACAAGATAATCAAATCGGCTTCTTGAGTGGCTTCAGTCGGTTTCATAATAGGAAGCTTAACTGTTTCTTCCACATCCCCTGTCACCACTAAACCGTTTTCTTTAATGGCATTGATATGATCTTCCCAGTTATCTAACAAAATCACATCGTTATTTGTTTTTGAAATTTGGTAACCAAAACGGCACCCCATGGCTCCTGAGCCAGCAATATAAACTAACATATTTTCCTCCTATTAGCCTTCAAAGACGAAAATGTCTTCTTTATACAGTTTTAGAATATCTTTAGAAACCTTATGCGCCGCAAAAGCAACCGCAAACGGAACAATGATCCAAGCAAGGATAATAATAAGTATTGAGCTACCACCTGCTAAAGAAGCAATCGGACCTACTGCACCAACTAAGCCAAAACCAGATGAAGCTGGTGTTCCAACAAGATTAAACAATGGTACTGTTAATGAGCTAATTGCTGCAGTGAACACCATCGGAATAGCCATGATAGGATGTTTCAAGAAGTTTGGCATCATCATTTTCATAGCCCCAAGTGCGATAGCAATTGGTACACCAGATTTATTAACTTTAAGCGTCGCCCACACTAAGACTGCTGCTGTCGATGCAATTCCCATAGAAGCTGCTCCCGCAGCCATTCCATTAAGCCCAATAGCTAAACCGATTGCAACAGTTGAAATCGGACTAACAATGATAAGCGAGAAAGCAACTGCAATTAAAATAGACATTAAAATAGGTTGTAAGGTTGTAAAAGAATTAATCCCTTGTCCGATCAGGGTTGTCACGTAAGACACATAAGGCAAAAATTTCCAACCAATATAACCTACGCCAGTTCCTATAGTGATAGGTAACAAGATAATGGTTAAAGAGCCAAATTTATTCCCAAAATATTTCACAGCTAAAACCGCAAGGCTAGCTGTAATCATCATATTGATTAAGTCCCCAATACCTCTAAGTTGGAATGTTCCTGTCGCCACACCTTTTTGAATGACTTCTGTATAAGCCCAGGCTCCAGAACCGATATAAGCAGCTCCACCAACAGCCAACTGTTGCATAGGATTAAACTTAAATTGTTGCCCAATCAAGAAACCAGCCATAATCGGCGTGAAGAATTGGAAGACTTGCACAATGTGTAAAAATTCAGCAGCTGCCATATTTGGCAAAAGCGGTTTTAAGAAAGTCGCTAAAATAGCATTTGGAATGAGTGCCACAACGATAGCAATCGCTGTACCAGCCAAGACCTTATTCATAAAAGAACTAAATGTCTCTTTATCTGTTGTTGTCATGATAGACCCCTTTTCATTGTAATGTGTTAATCTGTGAAAACCATCACACTTTTTTCACAATGACTATTTTATCACAAAGTATAAAACTTGTCACGAAGACTTAGGTAAAAACCATTTGTCCTCTCCTGACAAACTGAATATTAGCTGTTGCTACTGCTCTTGAAACTTCCGACTCCCTTAGTCAATTAAAGAGGTTGAATGCACCACACGGTTATCTCGATCTGGATAAATATAGTTAATGGCCTGATTAACTGCTGTTGGTGCTTCGCCAAAACCAGTAGCAATCAAATCCACTTTCCCATTATAAGCGGCTGCATCACCAATGGCAAAAATACCTTCTTGACTTGTTTGAAAAAGTGGTGAAACAGTAATACTTGAACGCTTATAGTCGAGATTCCAATTTTTCAAATTCTTATTAGAAGTTGAAAAACCAAAACTAACAATAAGACTGTCCAATTCAAGTTCTAACACTTCATCTTCTTTCACTTTTTGAATAACTAATTTTTCAGCCAGGTTTCCAATTCCTTTCAATGCTTTTGGCACATAAGGTGTTAAGAGGTTGACCGTTGATGCTTTCAATAATTCCACACTGTGTTCATGTGCTCTGAAAGCATCACGACGGTGCACAACCGTCACACTCTCAGCAATATCTTCTAAAGCCAAAGCCCAATCAACTGCTGAATCTCCACCACCACAAATCACAACTTTTTGTCCCGCAAACTGGTCCAACTGGTGAACATTATAAAAAAGGTTATGATCAGCAAAGTTTTCCTCACTTTCTAACCCTAAAGTTCTTGGTGCAAAAGCGCCATTTCCACAAGCAATGATAATGGCTTTTGAAAAATGCTCTGCCTTATTAGTCCTAATCGAAAAACCACCTTTAACCTTGTCAAAGGTTAATACTTCTTCTTTTAAACAAATGGTTGTACGATCTTCAAAACGGCTCAATTGTTTTATTAAATTTTCTGTCAACTCAACACCTGTTAAAGATGGATAAGCTGGAATATCATAAATCATTTTCTCAGGATAAAGAATGGCAGGCTGTCCACCAAGTTCTGACAAACTCTCAATAATCTTTACTGTTACGCCCCTAAGACCTGCATAAAAGGCTGCAAATAAACCTATTGGACCACCACCAATAATCGTAATATCATATGCTTTATCTTTCACTAATCTTCTCCTTGATCCAATGCTTCTTTAATCTTATCCAATAGCTTGCGCTCTTCCTCGGAAAAATTGTAATGTTCAAGTAAATCTGGCCGCCTTAAATAAGTTTTTTTGAGACTTTCTTCTAGACGCCACAAGCGAATACGTTCGTGATGACCACTCATTAGAACATCTGGAACTGTCATACCACGATAATCATAAGGTCTTGTGTATTGAGGGTATTCTAAAAGTCCTGATGAAAAAGAATCGTCCTGATGGCTACTTTCTTTCCCAAGTACCTGTGGAATTAACCTGACGGTCGCATCCACCATAGTCATGGCCGCCAACTCACCTCCTGTTAATACAAAGTCGCCTAATGAAATTTCATCCGTCACCAAGGTCTTAATCCGCTCATCATAACCTTCATAATGACCACAAATAAAAATTAACTCTTCCTCAAGAGCTAATTCTTCAGCATAAGCCTGAGTAAAGGGTTTACCTGCTGGATCTAAAAGAATAATCCTTGGTTTTTTGGCTTCAATCTGTTCAATGGTGTCAAAAATGGGCTGCGCTCTCAATAACATGCCTTGGCCCCCACCATAGGGTTCGTCATCCACATGACGAGCTTTTTCAGCATAATCTCGAAAGTTATGGTAGTGAATGTCTAACAGACCTTTTTCTTTTGCCTTGCCTACAATGGAATGCTCTAGAGGGGCAAACATTTCAGGAAAAAGGGTTAAAATATCAATCTTCATCGTCTAAGCCTTCCATCAATTCAACATCCACGCGCTTGTTAGGAACATCTACGTTAAGAACTACTGGGGGAATATATGGTAAGAGCAAGTCTCGTTTTCCTTGGCGTTTCACTATCCAAACATCATTAGCACCTGGCTGCAAGATTTCCTTAACATGTCCAATAAGGACATCCTTTTCATAAACAGCCATGCCAATAATCTGATGGTAATAAAATTCTCCTTCTTGTAAATCCCCTTGATTGTCTTTTGAGACCTTTAAAGTGTATCCCTTGTACTTTTCAATAGCATTAATATGATACATGTCTTTAAATTTGATAATATCAAAATGCTTTTGTTTACGGTGACTAACAATTGTCACTTCTTGAACAAACCGATCTTTATCATCAAATAAAGCTAATTGTGAGCCTTTTTTAAAGCGTTCCTCAGCAAAATCACTGACAGACAACACGCGCATCTCTCCTTGCAGGCCTTGCGTGTTGACAATTTTTCCAACATTAAAATATTCCATGGTAGCTCCTAAATCGTTAACTCTTTATCTCACGTCACTTTAGCGACCTCTCTTGATTCTAAAGTTTGATAGACACTTCTTTTTCAGAACCAAATTACCTATTATTTTATCACGTTATAGTCTATTTTGCACTTACAGTTTTGTCTTTATCTGTTAAATTGTTAAAATCCGTCTGTATTAAAAAATTGAATTTGGCAAGATGACTCACTAGTCATTATTTTATGAGCTCTAAATAATACTTTAATAGTTCATTTGCAGACATCCTTTGCCTTTGATGGAGCCACCATTTTAAGGTTTCTATAAAACTAGATAGAACAAATTGTTTTAGGAATACTTCTGGAATAGTCGTTTTGTCGATATACTTGCAGCGCAAGTTAGGGTAAACATCATGTTCTAGTTCGTTTTTAAATCTTAATAAAAAATAGGGATCATTAGAAAGTAACAACGTCGCAATGCTGTCTTTATTTTGTTCAAAATGCTTTAAAATATGTACCAAATAGTCCTCAAAAGTCACATTTCTTTTTTGCCTAAACAAATGATGAAAAAGTTCTTCACAGAGTTCTTTTAGTAACATTTCTTTGCTTTCATAATGTGCATAAAAGGTTGATCTCCCTACATTAGCAAGTGTAATCATATCTCGAACAGTTATTTTCGAATATTCTTTTTTTTGTAATAAAGCAATAAAAGCACTATAGATAGCTGTTTTTGTTTTTTTGATTTGTCTGTCTTTTGTCATATCGGACACTTTCTAAATGTTGTTCACTATTGAACAGGTGCTCATTTTTGGTTATAGTAATTGTATTTTAACTTTTAGATAATAGAATAAAGCATTCTACTATACATATTACCAGTATAACAAAAGGAGAAAATTATGCCAGCAAGTAAAAAAGTCACCATTATTTTTATATTAAATCTTAGTTTTTCCCTCATTGAATTTATTTTTGGGACATTATTCTTTTCGGGTGCTATTTTAGCAGATGCTGTCCACGATTTTGGAGATGCCATTGCTATTGGTATCTCAGCTATCTTAGAAAGAAAGGCTGTTAAAAAAGAGAGTCCAAATTTTTCACTAGGCTATAAGCGATTTAGCCTTTTAGGAGCGCTAACGACAAATCTAATACTTATTAGCGGGTCATTATTAGTAATGATTGAAACGATACCAAAATTATGGCATCCTACTATTGTTAATTATGACGGTATGTTCGTTTTAGCTATTTTTGCAATTATAATCAATGGATTTGCTAGCTTCATCATTCACTCTAACCAGACAAAAAATGAAGAAATATTAAGCCTTCACTTTTTAGAAGATATCCTTGGGTGGTTAGCCATTATCATACTGTCACTGATCTTAAAATGGAAACCTTGGTACATTCTTGATCCTTTATTATCAATTGCCATTGCTTCTTTTATATTATCTAAAGCTCTTCCAAAGTTAGTAGCAACTGCTAACATTTTTTTAGATGGTGTTCCTGATTCTATAGACTATTGCACTTTGCACCATGAACTCAGCCAACTTCCTCATATAGTGTCTGTTAATCAGCTTAATGTTTGGTCGATGGATGGTATTGATCATAGAGCAACTATACATTGCTGCTTGAGAGAATCTACCACTGAAAAACATTGCAAAAAATCTATTAGACTGATTTGTCAAAGGTACAATATAAACTCAGTCACTGTGGAAATCGATACTTCTTTAAACGAACACCAACATCACTGTTCTTCTCTTTCTAGTATTGAAGTCAACTAATTGAAGTCAATTAATGTGCTATAAGTCTATTGAAAACTTATTAGGTGCAGTTATCTATAAATATTAAGAGCACCTAATAAGCATACCCCTTTTTACAACATAGTCACTATGCTGTAAAAAAGAGTATGCTTGTTTTTTAGCGTTTAAAATAAGGGTCCTAAATACTGTTACAGTTAATTTTAGTTACTTTCACTGTTTATTTCTTTACCTGCATTAGCACCAGATTGTAAATTAAAAATACGCTCGACATGAATAATACCAACTGCTTTTGGTACCCCCATGCGTCCTTGTGCCCATTTTTTCGCTGCTTCGTAATAAGCACCTTCTGTTTGAATTTCAGCAGTTCCTACAAACCTGTAACCTAAAAGGCGCTCACGATCAACAAAGGCAATTTCAATTTTCCCATTATCTTCAATGTTAATACGAGTTTGACCATCTGTATTTTCATTATAAATAAATGTTTTATCATCCCAGAGACGCATAGAACGTTTTGGACCAATATTGGGTTGACCTTTGGCATCAACCGTCGCAACCATTGCTAATTGGTTATTAATAAGATCTTTCATTTCTTGTGTTATCATTTTTTCTCCTTAAATCAATTTAATATTTTTTCTTTTTTATAGCAGTTATTAGTGACAGTAAAGCAACGCTAGTGTAACCTAAGATTCCATAGACAAAGCTGCCTTTTGACCCTGTCCTAGGCAATATTGCAGAGTGTCGTCCTCTATTCGTTTTTGGGTTTGATTGCAATCCTCTATCTTTAGAGTTAGCAGATTCACTTGAGCTTGACTTCTCAGAGTGCGTACCTGGTTTAGGCAATAACTGCTCTGCTTCTGCCGCTGCATTTTGGATAGCTTGGAAAATACCGGCTCTATGATAGGCTGCAGTCGGTACCTGACGAATAGATGTTAATTGACTAAGCTTACTATTTAAAATTGTTTTGATGTCGAGCCCCTCATAATCAGCTAAAGTGGCAACTGCCAAGGCATGATAACCTTCATTATCCTCGTCAACATTTAATATAGGATTACCATAAGCGTCTTTTTGTCCCTCGCCAATAGTATCACTCATATCAAGTGCATAAATCAATTTTCCAGACTTGTCAAAATAAACGTTCAATCCGATATAATATTCTGGCAATGGCAAAGGCGTCTTTAATAAATAAACTCCTTGTACCATTGTAGCTTGCGCTAATGGTCCTTTTCCCTCAACTAATCCTGTTAGCAAGTCTAACTCTTTTTCCAAGCGCTTAACATTAGCTTTTTTAATAGCGCTATTATTATAAGCTAATACCGCTTTGTTAATACTTCTTTCAAGCAACTGACCATTCTTTGTTGCCTTCTTGGTCACTAAAGCCTTCTCAGCTTTAGCTATGGCTTTATCCAAATCAACGCGGCCAAGGAAAAATTGTGCTTCTTGAAGGAATTTTTGTTTTTCTCCTTGTCGGAGGTTAGATTTTGACAACAACGCTTTACCTGCAGTAGTCATGTCTCTAAACTGAGTTTGAGTAGTCTGACGTAATGTAGAATAATCTAAACCTTCGATTAGTTTTAAAATCTTTTCAAGGTCTACTATTGTAGAAGATAACTTATCTGGATCAACGATAAAATGCTCACCATCTGCTAGTGCGTAGGAATTATGATGCGTTTTAACAACCACTTTATTATCAAATTGTTCATCACCATCATTATCATCTAAAGCATTAAAAGCAATATGGGACAAGGCAGATGCCACTTCCAGTTGTTTTAAATGATTCTTTTTGAAGGCTTCTTCTCGAATCGTTTTCAGTGATGCTGGTAATAATACTTCTTTCAAGGCATTGTCTGAAAAGGCTTGAACAGGAATCTCTGTTAACTGTTTTTGCTCAGAAAGATCCAGATGTTCAAGTCTATTTGATAAAAATGCCATCTCACCTAAGGTCTTAACCTTACTTCCCATAAAAATAAGATTATTTGCACCATTTTGCCGAAATGCTGAACGCCCTATTTCTTGTACAGATTCTGGAAGAACAATGGCATAAATATGATTAATATGGAAAGCCGCATCACCAATAGTAACTAATTTATCTTTTAATTCCAAGGTTTCAATACGATTATTCATAAAGGCTCCCTCTTTAATCTCTTCTAAATCGTCACTTGCTTCAAAAGATTTCAAGTTATTAGATTGAAAAGCAAAAGCACCTATTTTCCGAATAGTTGAGGGAAGCTTTACTTCTTCCAAATCATATTTACGTAAAGTTTTATTTTGAAAATCAACATTGCGAAAAGCATTATCACCAATTTCAGTAATAGTAACACCATTGTGCTGTTTTGGAATTTCTAAGTTTTTATTACGTTTTACTTTTTGTAAGCCTTTATTTGAAAAACCTGTAACACTATTTTTTTGATAGGTAAAATCTTCCTCTAACCATTTAGTATAATCAATCTCAGGACTTTCCTGCCATAGTGACTTATCAGGATTAACATAGGTATTTTCAGTAGCAAGACCAGAAGGATTTTTTCCAGATTTTGTCCACAAAACAACACGGTTATTGTAGTGATCATCTCCTGGATTTCCTGTAAAAGCTTCTGATTCTATTTTTTCAAGACCGTCAGGTAGCATTAGTTGACTCAGATCATTATCTTGAAAACTAGCTTCCCCTATCACTTTTAGACTATTTCCTCTAAACTCAATTGTTTTGATATGGTTTGATTTAAAAGCACGTTCTGCTAATCGCATTAACTGACGTGGCAAAGAAAGTTTACCTGTAATTTGATTATCAAAAAAAGCTAATTCTCCAATCGCTTTTAAATTATCTGGCAAATCGATCTGTTTCAAAGCTAGGTGAGCAAAAGCATAGTCAGAAATAGTCTCGAGGCTTTCAGGAAGATTAACCTCAGCAATATTCTTATTGTCCACAAAAGCATCTTGACCAATATGTTTATAACCAGTTGGGATTGTTACCTTCTTTAGTAGATAAGAATTAAAAACCTCACCTTCGTTAATAATTTCTTTTCCATCCACATCTAGTTGGCTTATTTCCCCATTTTCTCCAGCCCTACTGGTATATTCTGCAATTGCCGTCTTTTTATCTGGAGTAAAAGCAAAACTAGCTACTTGTATCAATTGAGTTCCATCTGCTGCTTGACTAGGCAATACGAGATGATCAGTTTGAGATAACTTTTCAACACCTGATTTTGAAAGACCAACAAGGGTATTCCCCTTAGTAATAAAATCACAAATCTCCCAATTAGACGTTGATGGCACTGTTTTATTTAAAGAAAGAGACTCTTTTGATTGTTCTAGTTGAGATCCAGAAGTGATCTGCTTTTCTGATTCTGTATTCTCTGTTACTGCCTTTAACTCTTGTTCTCTCGGACCTTTAGCAAGATTATCTTTTATTTTTTCAGGAGTAGTACGTTTATCCGAAAATAAGTCAGTGACTGTATCATCAACAGGGCCAGAAGTTTCATTAATCTTTAACTTGCTTTTACCGCTACTTTCTGCGTAGTCAGCGCCAGAAATCGATGAAGAAGCTTGAGTTTGTTTAAGAATTGGCTCTTTGACTAAACTAAAAACTTCCTGATTGTGGGTGACTACCGATACTGTAGTGAGGGTCAAGGCAACTGTTTTAAGATGTTTCTTCATTGTGGTAAAACCTTTCTAAAAGCCAACTTATCCACATTTGATTGGCTGATACTAATAATAACGATATTAAATTATTGAAAAGAACACTAGTCGACCTAATAATATCCAAGTCTATCACTTATTTTAAATACTCTAGTACTTCCTGTTTTAAGGTAATTTCTCTTGTTATATCTTATGCTTACTAATGAATAAGCTATCTCATTTTGCTTGTACTAATTATAGAGTTGAACATTATCTTTTGATTAATTTTCATCAAGCCATAGACAAACGATTCAACTTATACATCTTAGCGTGAATGTTCCCGATATACAAGTGAAGTGGCGATCAGCAAAAAAGCCTTCCCAAAAGAAGTTCATTAACTGGAAACAAACTACTTTTGGGATTTTTTATAGATAATCTATTTCTGAGAAGAAGCTAAACTTGCTTCAACACCACTGTTTTATAAAGTTACTCTAACTTTTTTGATCGTATAAGCCTCATTACAGCTTCACTTAATCAGTATACTAACATAAACTATTTCCCCTTTCAATACATCATGTTAGGATAATTTGTATTTTCATCAGAATGTAAAGAATATAAACATTCCTAAAATTAAGTATACTTAATTTTAGGAATGCCCCCCAAAAAACTGAGAGAGCATTTTTTAGGAAACTATAAACATACAACAAACAGCAGGTTGGAAAATAAAGACTATCTCGTAAGATGAATTGTAGCTATTTTACATGACAGCAGCTATCAAAAACCAGTATAATCTCTTATAAAGGCAATCAGCTAAGCCATTCTTTAACTTCTTTTTAGTTAAAGACAGAAAAATCTAATCTTTTCATTTCAGAAATATTAAGATTTTTGCTATTCAAAAAGCTTGTTGACTTTAAGTCAACAAGCTTTTCAATCCATCTCAAGTTAGTGATTATTTCTCATCAATAACTAAGCGAACTTTTTTTCCTAGTGTTGGAACCGAGTAGACAATCGATCTTATCGCAGTAATAGTTCGACCTTTTTTGCCGATAACACGACCGATGTCTTGAGCATCCAAGTCAAGATGATACTCTAAAAAGTCAGGAGTATCTTCAATTTTAATGGTAAGATTATCTGGTTGTGAAATCAAAGGTTTCACAATAGCGATAATAAGATTTTCAATGGTATCCATAGGCTGTTATTATTTAGAGAATTTTTGGTCGTGGAACTTAGCCATAACACCAGCTTTAGACAAGATGTTACGAACGGTATCAGAAGGCTGCGCTCCTTTAGATAACCACTCAAGAACACGATCCTCTTTAATAGTAATTTGATTTTCAGCCACTAATGGGTTGTATGTTCCAACTGTTTCGATAAAACGACCATCACGTGGTGCACGTGAATCTGCAACATTAATACGGTAGAAAGGTTTTTTCTTAGAACCCATACGAGTTAAACGGATTTTTACTGCCATTTTTAAATAGTCTCTTTTCTTTTAGTAATGTATAAGAAATACAGCTACGCTAAATTCCTATGTTAAACAGTATAACTCAGTTTAAAGAAAGTGTCAAGTTTTTTTCTTGACACTTTCCTTAAACCTTTAATAAAGACTACTAATAATTCTGACTAATCGACTAAAATAAGAATTATCTTGTTTTAAGTCTTTAATCAATTGATTAGTTAAAGCTGGTTGGTCTGTAATAATTCCCTGAATAGGCTTTAGGAGATAATGCTCTATGCGCTTGGGATCATTAATAGTCCAAACGTAAATTTCTTTATTATTCCAAAAAGCTTGGGACGACAAATAAGACCGATAAGAAAAGTCTTCAATGACATAGAAATCAACAAATTCATCTCCAAAAAATCCAAATTGAATTGGTATGATATAACCAGTCGTAATTGATGGATTTTTTTTCTTGATAGCTTCTATTACTTCTAAATCTAAAGACATGACTTTATTATCTTTGCTTATACCAAGTCGATGATAAGTTTCTAAAAACAAATCGACATAATTTCCAGGTTCTGTACCAATTGGCTTGAGTTCAATAAGTAATGGCATATTCAACTTCTTAGCCTTTTGATAAAAAGTGTCAAAAGAAACAAAACGCCCTGAAAAATGTCCTTGATGACTCGTTAGATGTTCAACTTCTTTTAAGGTTAAGTTGCGAATCGTCTTATTTACTCCAGCTAAACGCTTCAATCGATTATCATGAGACACCACAAAGTGATTATCCTTAGTCAAGATTAGATCCAGTTCTACATAATCACTTCCTGCTTTCTTAGCACCTTCAAGGGCTTCCAGAGAATTTTCTACACCTGCTGATACAAGTCCTCTATGCGCGATAACTGTCTTAGAGTGAGATGTGTCAAAAAAAGTTAAACGTTCAAGAGATTGATAAGCAAAACCTACTGTAACCACGATAAAGATTACAACATATGCCTTATTACTTCTTCTTGGCTCATCATATTGCTTTTGTGGTTCAATTGCCTCTTTTAAAATCATTGCTGAACAGAGTTTAAAAAAAATAGTAGTAAAAAAAATGAGTTCCCATGTAAAGGTCAAAGCTCCCAGCTGAACAATAATATTATTCCCCTTAGGATTAAACATATCAACAAAAATAAGAATCATGGAAATAGCTAGCGATAAGACTACAATCGTAAGACCATTGATTGCAAAAAGTTTCATCCATAACAATACATGTTTCTTTTTAGTCTTTTGCCAACTCTCTCTCCATGCTTGAGCAACCGTACGATGGTTGATTGCTATCAATGGTAAAAAATATACTAATCTTAGGTTAAGGTAAAACACAAGAATAAGACTGCCATAAAGCAAGTACTTTGTGCTAGTTATCTTTGATAATTCCCCAACAATAAATTCTGGAAGATAAAGCTTTTGAGTAATCACAGAAGATAAACCAATATGTAAGACTGGAATAGTCAATAGGATATAAAGCAAAAAAAGTAATAATTGGTAACCAGAAAATGTTTTCCAAAGCCCCCTTAGGTAATAAGAAAACTGTTTTCTAAAAAGATAGAAACTAATTTCTTGATCCGCAATAATTCGATATAGAGCAAAAAACTCAAGGTGAATAAAAGCAGCTAATAAAAATAAATAGGCACCTAATAAAGCAAGTGCTATAGGATTTTTTAAAAAAGTCACAACATTGTCTTTATCTAAATGATATTGACCAGTAACGTCTAATATAAAATAGAAAAATTCTGATAAGACAATATTAGCAATCGTTACAAATAATAATTGAAAAATACCCGCCTTTATTACCCAAGATAATCTGATTTTTGTCATTAATGATATCAAATCAGATAAAAATGTCATTGAACTAATCTCCTTTATTTTAAACAACTCATTGCCTGACAACTTCCTAGCCGAACCGAAGTTCAGCTAGAAATAAGAGATGTATCACTTATACGCTATCCACATCATCATACCAATGATAGCTTTGCTAGATATTATCACCTCAAAAAATGCACTAACACTTCAATGATATAACTACTGTGCTAATACAAAAACTAGGTATAATCAGACGTTAAACTAGTCAGCGTCTATAGATTAATTGATACGAACTATTCTATTCATAACGTAATGCCTCAATTGGATCTAACTTACTAGCTTTATTAGCTGGCAACATTCCAAAAAAGACACCTATTGAGGCAGAAAATAAAACTGCTATTAAGGCCACATCAAGAGAAATACAAGCTCCTTTTAATGTCATCGCATTTCCTAAAGCCCCTACACTTAATTGAGCTAATAATAATCCTATCAAGCCTCCAAGAACTGTTAGAACAACGGATTCAATCAAAAATTGTGATAAAATTTTCAGGCGTGTTGCACCAAGTGCTTTACGTAAACCAATTTCTCTAGTTCGCTCTGTGACAGATACCAACATAATATTCATAACACCAATTCCTCCCACTAAAAGAGAGATCGCTGCAATTGAACCTATGACTGTTGTCATGATACTGAACTGACTATTGATTTCTTCAACGATTTTGCTATTATCAGGGACAGCGTACTGTCCATCTTTAATATGCGATATGTTGGTTAGCATATCAGCTGCTTGATTTCCTAAGTTCATACTGTTTTGAATATCGTTCACATGAATGTAGATAGATCCTATTTCTTTGGTGCCAAACTCTGAAGCTACCTGAGTATTCGCCATGACAGCGCCGCCTGATAATCCATCAAAAGAAACTGGCGTCTGATCAGTTTTATAAACACCAATAACTAAATAATCTTTATCAGATAAACTTACCACTTTATTTAAAGCTGACTTATAATTACCTTTGCCAAATAGGTCATCGGCTAATACTGTATCTAAAAGAATGATACGCGAAAAATTAGAATAATCATTATCTGTTAGTGTACGACCAGCTACGATATCATAGTTTTTTATATTAAAATAATCTTTACTTACCCCTATGATCGAAGCATTGTCTACTTTCTTTTTTTCATACGAAATAGTAGAAGTAGCAGAATTGGTAAAGTAATAAGAATCAATACCATCGATATCTTTAACAATTTGTTCTAACCACTCTGGCTTCACTTCGTGATTATTTTCATGCGTGTGCAATCCGGCATACAGGTCTTCTTCTTCTCCTTTTTCTTGAAAATAGAGTTGAATATCTTTTTGCTTGCTAGAAAATGTGCTTGTTACACTATTTTTCATAGCATTTCCCAACCCCATAATAATCACAACTGCTGCTACACCGATGATAATTCCCAACATTGTCAGGATTGAGCGCATCTTATGCCCCCAAATTGAGCTAAGAGCGAATTTCCAATTTTCCATTATTTTTCCTCCTAGTCAATAACAACACTAGCTGTAGTATCCGTTGTGATATCACCATCACGAATAATAATTTTCCGAGTTGCAAAATCAGCAATTTCTGGTTCATGAGTAACCATAATAATTGTTTTACCTTCTTTGTTTAACTCTGTCAAGAGTTCCATAATTTGCTGACCTGTTTTAGTATCTAGTGCACCTGTTGGTTCATCCGCTAAAATAATAGATGGGTCATTTACTAAAGCTCGTGCGATAGCCACCCTTTGCTTTTGACCTCCTGACAGTTCTGACGGTAGATGTTTGATACGTCGTCCAAGTCCTACTTTTTCAAGAAATTGCTTAGCCTGTTCACGTCTTTTTGAGACGTTTACACCAGCATAAATAAGAGGCAATTCAACATTTTGTAATGCAGTTAATTTAGCTAACAGAAAGAATTGTTGAAAGACAAAGCCGATTTCATCATTTCGTACTTTTGCTAATTCACGATCATTAAGGATTTCTATTTTAGTATTATGTAATGTGTAATCTCCGGATGTTGGACGATCTAATAAACCAATAATATTCATTAGTGTTGATTTTCCCGAACCAGACGGACCCATAATAGCTAAAAATTCACCCTCATATACTGTTAAATTAATACCTTTCAAAACTTTAAGAACTTGATCCCCATTTTGATAGCTCTTCACAATATTTGATAATTGCATTAATTGTTTTTTTTCATGCGACACTATTTATCCACCCCTGATTTTTTATTCTTTGATTGAGAATCTTTTTCCGGTTTTGTGTTGGTACCTATTGAAATAACCCCTTCTAGTTTTTTATCCGGTTTGATATTTTTATCTGGATTGGCAATAACAATGTCACCAACAGCTACTCCTTTATGAATTTCTTGTTGTTGTGCATCTGCGTTTCCAAGTGTCACCTCTACTTTTTTGGCTTTGCCAGTAGCATCATCATAAGTCCAAACATAGTGTTTTTTATCTTTCTTAATAACAGCCGTTAAAGGAACTAAGGCCTGTTTTGCTTCATTAACAACCTCAACAGAAACAGTGAAGCCTTGTTTAAGCTGGTTGAGAGGACTTATAATATCAATCTTGTAATCATAGGTAGCTCCTGTAGAACTTCCCGCTCCAGTGCTACCTGCTGGCGTTGTTGAACCTGCATTAGACTCAGTTGGATAGTTTGAAACATATGATATTTTTCCAGTCCATTCTTGATTAGAATAAACTTTAGACTTAATTTTTACAGATTGACCAACCTTAACGTTTGCTAAATCATACTCTGTCAATGTTCCTTTCACCTGAAGCTGTCCTTCGGTTGCTACGTGAACAAGTGTTTGACTGTTCTTTGAAGAAGGATCAATATCATTATTTACTTCCACAACAGTTCCAGAGACACTACTGATAACTACTGTATCATTTAACGCTATCTGCGCTTTATTTACTTCTGCTTGTGCATCTGCATAAGCATCATTTAAATCTTGCAGCTGCTGTTTATAATTAGCATTTTGCTGAGCTGATGGTTGAACTGTTGTTGTCGTCTCTTCACCGGTAGCTTCATCTCTATTAGTTTCTGTACTAACAGCAGGAACTCCGTATGTTTTAAGATGATTAATTTGTCGGCCAATCTTGTTAAGACTCCTAACAGCAGTATCATAAGCTGACTGAGCTGTTGTTGTATTATATTGAACTAATTGCTGGCCCTGCGTTACCTGATCACCTACTTTAACTGTAACAGTTGCATCATTTCCTTTATTAGCATCAAAATAAATATATTCCTCTGATAAAGCCTTTACAGTACCTGATAGTAAAGTCGAAGAAGCAATACTCCCTTCAGTTACACTAACAGTAGAGTAAGGTTCTTTAGCGATATCAGCTGTTAGCGTATTTCGTTGTTGTTTCCACAAGACTATTCCAGTTATAATTAATACTAGCGTTATAACACTAGCTGTAATAAGCTTTGTTTTCGTTGTTATTTTAATTTTTCCTCTTTTAGACATTTCTATCCTCCTCTTTTGTACTATTTGTATAAGACAAGTATATGACCTTTTTATATTGTTGTCAAGAAATTCTTAGCCCTTAGTCGAAAACAAGCCACAAGATAATGACTTATATGCTATGACAAATTAATAGCTTACTGAAACTTTTGTCATTATAATCTAAAAAAATCATTTTTAAGTTTTCTTAAAAATGATTTTTTTAATTTTTATATCGCTTCGATGTTAAAGCATCTGCTTTCTAAAACCGTTAACATAGCTTTTGCGGTATCTAAAGCTGTAAATAAAGGAACTCCTTGTTCAATAGCTGAACTTCTAATCATCTGTCCGTCTTTATCAGCTGTGCGTTTAATTCCAACTGTATTAACAATTGCCTGAACGTGACCATGTCGCACGAGTGTCGGGATGTCATTGGCAGCATCACCAATTTTTCCAACTAAACACGCGCTTAAGCCTTGCTCAGCAAAGTAAGCTGCTGTACCTTGAGTAGCCATAATTTGATAGCCAATCGCCTTAAATCGTCTTGCTAGACTTAGAGCTTCTGCCTTACTATCATCTGCTATAGTAAAGACAATTTGACCAAATTCTGATAAATGAGAATTATTGGCTTCAAACGCTTTATAAAGTGCTTTTTCAAGACTAGTATCCGAACCCATTACTTCTCCAGTTGATTTCATTTCAGGACCTAAAAGACTATCAACCTGTGCCAACTTTGTAAATGAAAACACAGGCGCTTTGATATGCACCAGTGGACTTTGGGGATAAAGACCATCTTCATATCCTAGATCCTTTAATGTTTGACCTAAAATCAACTTAGTAGCAATCTGAGCCATCGGAATACCTGTTACTTTTGATAAGAAAGGTACGGTACGACTAGCGCGTGGATTCACTTCAATAACATAAACTTGTTCATTTTTAATAACAAATTGAACATTCATCATACCAATACAATTTAACCCAATGGCTAAACGTTTAGTATACTCAGCTATTGTTTCTTGAATTTGCTTAGATAATTGCTGTGGCGGATAAACTGCCATTGAATCTCCTGAATGAACACCTGCTCTTTCGATGTGCTCCATAATACCAGGAATTAAGACTGATTTTCCATCTGAAATGGCATCCACTTCACACTCCTTACCGAAAATATAAGAGTCCACTAAGATAGGATGTTCAGGACTTGCTTTAACCGCTGTTCTTATATATTCTCTAAGATCTTCTTTGTTTTCAACAATTTCCATAGCCCGGCCACCAAGTACGTAAGAAGGTCTAACTAAGACTGGAAAACCAATTTTTTTAGCTGCCTCTAAAGCTTCTTCTTCATTAGTTGCCGTTTGACCTTGTGGTTGTGGGATTCCAAGCTCTTTCAACGCCTTTTCAAATAAATCTCTGTCTTCAGCCCTATCCAAATCCTCTACTTGTGTTCCTAATATTGTAACACCCGCCTCAGAAAGTGCTTGTGCTAAGTTAATAGCAGTTTGTCCTCCAAACTGAACTATTACTCCCTTAGGCTGCTCTAAATCTATCACATTCATGACGTCTTCAAAGGTTAACGGTTCAAAATATAATTTATCTGATACCGAAAAATCTGTAGATACAGTCTCCGGATTTGAATTCATGATAATGGCTTCATAGCCAGCTTTTTGGATGGCTTTAACAGAATGAACCGTTGCGTAGTCAAATTCAACCCCTTGACCAATACGAATAGGGCCTGAACCTAAAACTAAAATTGATTCTTTATTCGACTGAACAGATTCATTTTCCAACTCATATGTTGAATAAAAATAAGGGGTTTTAGCATCAAATTCAGCTGCACAAGTATCTACCATTTTATAGACAGGATACAGGCTATGAGAATGTCTCATCGCTCTGATATCACTTTCATCCTTTTGCCAAATTTCTGCAATTTTTTGATCTGAAAATCCATAACGCTTTGCTTTTTTGAGGCTTTCCAAATGGTCAACATGCATTTGTAATTCTTGCTCTATTTCAACAATATGAAGTAATTTATCCAAGAAAAATAAATCAATCTTGGTCAAGCTCTCAAGTTCTTCGATACTATAACCTCGTCGTATTGCTTCTGACAAGTAAAAAAGTCGATCATCTTGAGCTTTAATCACTTTAGTCACTAACTCTTCATCACTAATGTTACTTAAACTTGTCATCTCATTATGGCAAACACCAATTTCTAAAGAACGACAGGCTTTTAGTAAGGACTCTTCCAAATTACGGCCAATAGCCATGACTTCACCTGTTGCTTTCATTTGAGTTCCCAGTTGGCGTTCACCATGTTCAAATTTATCAAACGGAAAACGCGGAATTTTAGCAACAACGTAATCAAGGGCAGGTTCAAACATAGCGTAAGTAGTGCCTGTGATAGGGTTAATCATTTCATCAAGTGTTAGGCCAACAGCAATCTTTGCAGCCAATTTGGCAATGGGATAACCTGTTGCTTTTGAAGCAAGGGCAGAGGAACGAGACACTCTAGGATTTACTTCAATAACATAATATTTGAAACTATAAGGATCTAGTGCTAACTGGACGTTACAGCCACCTTCAATTTTCAGAGCTCGAATTATTTTTAAACTAGCATCACGTAACATTTGATTTTCAATATCAGAAAGGGTCTGTGTTGGTGCAAATACAATAGAATCTCCTGTGTGAATCCCTACGGGATCAAAGTTTTCCATATTACAAACAACCAGCGCGTTATCAGCACTATCTCGCATTACTTCGTATTCAATTTCTTTGAAGCCAGCAATTGAGCGTTCAATCAAACACTGTGTGACTGGTGATAACTTTAGGCCGTTTTCAGTAATTTCACAAAGTTCTTCTTCACTACTACATATTCCTCCACCAGTTCCACCAAGAGTAAAAGCTGGGCGCACAATGACTGGATAACCGATATCTCTAGCAAATGTAACAGCTTCATCAACTGTTTTAACAATTGTAGATTCTGGAATGGGTTGGTCTAGTTCTTGCATTAATTGTTTGAAAAGGTCTCTGTCTTCTGCCTGATCAATCGCAGATAACTTAGTACCTAACAATTCAATCTCTAAATCATCAAGAATACCAGCTTTAGATAACGCCATTGCCATATTGAGGCCCGTTTGGCCACCTAAGGTTGGCAGTATGGCATCTGGCCTTTCTTTTCGAATGATACGATTAACAAATTCAAGAGTCAAAGGCTCAATATATACCTTATCAGCGATTTCTTTATCTGTCATAATCGTTGCAGGATTTGAATTAACAAGTATGACTTTGTAGCCTTCTTCTTTTAGAGCCAAACAGGCCTGAGTCCCTGCATAATCAAATTCAGCAGCTTGTCCAATAATAATCGGGCCAGACCCGATAACCATGATTTTTTGAATATCTTTTCGTTTTGGCATAATTAATGATACCAAGAATACCACAAGAAGCGGTAAAGTCAGCACTTCTCAATAAGAGCTTTATCTCTTTGAAAACCTAACTTTTTACTAAATTATTTACTTGTGTTCTCCTTGCCTTCCTTTCTCTATTTGTTGCCTCACAGAGCAACATTAAATAATATTACTGTAAATGTTAATAAATAGAGTAACAAGAGGTGATATAGTCGTGAAATTGCAACTGATTTACTATTTACTCGTACATCTCCAAGAATCAATCATTTCCAAAAATTCGTCAAATAAGTAGCTGGCATCATGAGGTCCTGGAGCCGCATCAGGGTGAAATTGGACTGAAAAAGCTGGAAAATCTCTATGTTTCACTCCTTCGACCGTCTTATCGTTAATGTCTTCATGCGTAACCATTAAAGTATCAGGTAGACTACTACGTTCAACGGCATAACCATGGTTTTGACTGGTAAAATCAATTCTTCCCGTTGCAATTTCTCTAACGGCATGGTTAAAGCCACGATGACCAAAGGTCATTTTACAAGTCTTAGCACCATTTGCTAGACTAAAGAGTTGATGTCCCATACAAATACCAAAAATAGGAATCTTACCTTGTACCCCACGAATCATGTCTAAAGCCTCTGGCAAATCTTCTGGGTTTCCTGGGCCATTAGATAGCATCAAGCCATCCGGATTTAGTTGGAGCACTTCTTCTGCAGTGATGTTGAAAGGGACAACGGTGATATTACATTGTCTTTTAGAAAATTCTCTTAAAATAGAATGTTTTAAACCAAAATCAACCAATACAATATTTTTCCCGATCCCTGGTGCAGGATAAGCTGTTTTAGTTGACACTTGTTCAATGGTGTTAGTCGGTAAGACTGTTGCACGCAGTTGATCTTTTAAATGCTGGATACTATCTCCATCATCTGCCATCGTAGCTTTCATGGTACCGTGTTGCCGAATAATTTTGGTCAAAGCTCTCGTATCAATTCCCGAAATCCCTGGAATCCCTTTTATTTTCAAGAACGCATCTAGCGTCATTTGCTTGCGCCAATTACTTGCCAACCGACTGACTTCAGACACAACAACCCCTTTACAGGTGGGTGAAATGGACTCATAGTCATCTCGATTAATCCCATAATTTCCAATCAAAGGATAGGTAAAGGTTAAAATTTGCCCATTGTAGGATTGGTCAGTGATGGATTCTTGGTAGCCTGTCATTCCTGTATTAAAGACAATTTCACCAGTCACATCAATATCAGCACCAAAGGGTTCTCCTTCAAAAATAGTGCCGTCTTCTAAAATAAGTAATCGTTTTGTCATTTTCCTACCTTTTCCTACCTTCTAAACATGCTTTAATCTTTCATCATGAGTTTTTATTTCTACCATTCAAAATGGCTTCAATAATAGCCATGCGAACAAAGACACCATTAGCCATCTGAGATACAATTCTCGCTTTAGGAGCTTCCACCAAACTATCTGCAATTTCCACATCCCGATTAACTGGAGCTGGATGCATAATAATAGCAGAATCTTTTAATTGTTGGTAACGTTCCTGTGTCAATCCAAACGCTTGATGGTAACCTTCTTTTGAAAAACTCTGATGGCCGTCATGACGTTCGTGCTGTACACGCAGCAACATAAGAACATCCAATTCCTTAATAATCTGGTCAATAGCAATATAAGTGCCGTAAGCATTAAAGGCTTCTGAATACCATTCTTCAGGTCCATAGAAATAAAGCTCTGCTCCTAATCTTTTGAGGATTTGCATGTTGGACTTTGCCACCCTAGAGTGAGTTAAGTCACCAGCGATCGCAATCTTTAAGCCTTCAAAGCGTCCAAATTCTTCATAGATGGTTAATAAGTCAAGTAAACATTGACTCGGGTGTTGTCCAGAACCATCTCCTCCATTGACAATGGAAGCTGTAATAGTTGGACTTTCTACTAATTCCTTGTAATAATCATCTTCTGGGTGACGAATCACACAGATGTCTGTTCCAAGTGCACTCATGGTTAACACAGTATCATACAAACTTTCTCCCTTGTTAACCGCACTTGCATCAGCATTGAAATCAAGAACTGTCAAGCCGAGTTTCTTCTCAGCCACTTCAAAAGACTTATGGGTTCGGGTGGAGTTTTCAAAGAATAAATTGGCAACAAGATCCTTTTGATGATCCGAAATAACAACTTTACCAGCCTTATATTCTGAACCACGGTTGATAAGACCTAAAACTTCTTCGGTGGTTAATGCTTCCATTGAAACTAAATTGGTAAGTGCAACGCGATTATTTACAACTGACATGATTATCCCCTTTATCACTAACGACTGATGACTATGTAAGTGGTCTAACAACAATTCTTCCTATTTTTCAGGAAGTACCTGATATAAGATGATGCCAAGGAGTGTTGAGAAAGCGACACCTGAAATTTGAAGACCATTTACTTGAAGCATCAATCCTCCAATCCCAGAGACCAAAATAACACTAGCAATCAATAAGTTTTTCTTATTATCCATATCAACTTTGGATTCAATCAAGATTTTCAAACCGCTAGAAGCTATCACACCAAACAAGGCAACTGATATACCTCCAATAACTGGTGTTGGAATAGATTGAATTAAGGCTGATACCTTACCGATAAAACTGAGGAGAGCGGCAATCACTGCGGCACCTGCAATAACATAGACCGAGAATATTTTATTCAAAGCCATTACACCGATGTTTTCACCATAAGAAGTGACCGGAGGTGCCCCTAAGAAGCCGGCAATGATTTGCGCAAAACCATCACCAGTTAAAGTCTTTTCAAGTCCTGGATCCTTGAAATAATCTCTTTTTGTCAAACTATTTAAGACCATAATGTGTCCAAAATGTTCTGTCATTGTAACAAAGGCAATGGGTGCCATAGTTAAAATGGCACTTGGGTAGAATTTAACCCCGTAGGTTAAGAAAGGAATTTCCACTGATGGGATACTAAACCATTTGGCCTGAGCCACATTGGTAAAATCAACAATTTCTTGACCGGTGAGAACACCCACTAAAAGGGCTACAACATAACCAACTAATAGCCCTAATAAAAGCGGTACAATAGCAACAATTCCCTTACCATAAATATTGAAAAAAATAACTGATAATAAGGTGACTAACCCAATAACAAGATAAGTCAGATTATAGTTCCCATTTTTTAGCATGACATCATTAACAGCTGTAGAAGCTAGGCTTAGACCAATGACCATAACAATCGGACCAACCACAATCGGTGGTAAGATGTTATCAATCCAATCATTGCCAATAGCTTTAACAATCAAAGCTACAATCAGGTAAACGAGACCTCCTGTCATAGCCCCTTGAGCTACAGCACCAATACCATTTGTCTTCATCAGTAACTGCATAGCTGCTATATAAGCAAAACTTGAGCCCATGTAGGCTGGAATTTTAAATTTGGTCACTGATAAGTGGGCAAGGGTTCCTAAACCACTAGATAACAAAGCAACTGATGGGTCAATTCCAACTAGAATGGGAACCAGAACAGTCGCACCAAACATAGCAAATAAGTGCTGAAAGGACAAACCAACTAACATACCTGCCTTTGGCACTTCTTCCACATCATAAATGACATCTTTCACAGTAAAACCTCTTTCTTATGTTGAGTCAATAATGCTAACACGATCACGGCCATCGACTTCGACAACCTCAACAACAATTTCTTCTACACTGCTTGTTGGAATATTTTTCCCAACGTAATCCGCGCGAATCGGTAATTCCCGATGGCCACGATCCACCAAAACAGCTAGACTAACACGGGCTGGTCGACCTAAACTCACTAAGTTATCGATGGCTGCGCGGATGGTACGACCAGTATAAAGCACATCATCAATCAAAATCACATCCTTGCCTGTAATATCTACTGACATCAGAGTTGTGTCTTCCTCAACTCTCATGTCATCTCTAAAAGGCTTGATGTCTAACTCACCAATTGGTAAATCCAACCCTTCTAATTGATGCAGTCTTTCTTGAATGCGACGAGCTAGAAAAACACCTCTCGTTTTGATGCCTGCCAAAACCACATTGTCTAATTGTTTATTACGTTCAATAATTTCATAAGTAATACGGGTAATGGCGCGTTTCATGGTCACGTCATCAACAATTTCCTTAGTTTTCATGTTGAAACCTCCTCTAAAAATTCAAATAAAAAGATCTCCTTGGAAACAAGGAGATTCAGCAAAATATAGCACAATTAAGTATCATGATGCATGTTTTTAATCCGTCTCCTTGACAGCCTCACAGGACTGTTTTAAAGGAATATTTTATTTCAATCAGTATAGCAAAAAAAGAAAAGAAAAACAAGTAAAAAAGACAATACCTAGCATCTATTTGGAATATCTCTTTTCTTTAAGGAGTTTAAATAAAGATCTCTAACAGATATGTTGCATATCCCAATAACATAAAAGACTTCTCATATTTCCTGGCTTATCGTAAATGCTTTTTAGTATTTTTTATAATGTTAAAAACTTTACACAAAGATATAAGACTAAAAATAATGGCTACTCCTCGCTGTTTATTTTTTTCTTAGCAGCTTTAACACCTTTTGAAAAATTTCGGGAGCTTCAACAGTAAATATCATTTCTTTTCCTGTCATAGGATGCGTTAATCCCAATGTTTTTGCATGAAGAAATTGGCCATGACCTGATAGTGTCTTACGTGGTCCATATAAAGGGTCCCCAGCAACAGGATGACCAATATAGGCCATATGAACACGAATTTGGTGCGTTCGACCAGTTTCCAGTTGTAATTCCACTAGACTGTAATCGCCAAAACGTTCTAGCACTGTAAAACGTGTCACTGCTTCTTTGCCTTTTGCAGTAACAGCCTGTTTTTTACGGTCCTTTTCGCTACGACCTATAGGAGCTTCAATCATCCCGCGATCATTCGGTAGGTTTCCATGGACAATGGCGAGGTATTTTCTGAGAGATTTTTTAGCCTTCAATTCTTCTGCTAAGGCTTGATGAGCCGCATCTGTTTTAGCTACCATTAAGAGACCGGAGGTGTCCTTATCAATCCGATGAACAATTCCTGGACGAACCACACCATTGATTGAGGACAAATCCTTGATATGATACATCAAGGCATTAACCATTGTTCCTGAAGGGTGTCCCGCCGAAGGGTGAACTACCATTCCCTGTGGCTTGTTAATAATGGCGAGAGCATCATCTTCATAGATAATGTCCAAGGGAATATTCTGAGCTTGGTACTCTAAGACTTCTTCTTTAGGGAGTTCAAAACAAATCACATCTCCTGCTTGAACCGTATATTTAGCCTTTTTTTGCTGACCATTAACTAAAACAAGGCCTTGCTTAATTTGGTCATTGGCTTGACCACGTGACAGGGGACTTAAATCAGCTAGTGCCTTATCCAAGCGTTGCCCCGATGTTATCACATTAATTTCCATAATCCTCTTCTTTCCATAAACATATCAATAATAATATGACACCAACGGTAAGGTATGAATCTGCCACATTAAAAATGGCAAAATCCACAAAGTCTAAATGAATCATATCAATCACGTAAGCTAAACGCAAACGATCAATAAAATTCCCGATTCCACCAGAAATAATAAGCAAGAGAGCTAATTGTTTCCAGATATTTAAATGGGGATGAGTAGCAAGGTAATAAATAGCATAACCGATAACTAAAACCGTTATGACAACAAAGAACCATTGCTGGTCCTGCAATATGGAAAAGGCAGCCCCATTGTTTTGCAAGTAAGTCAAGCTGACGATACCTGGGATAAAGGGTTTCACTTCTCCAAGCGCTATATGAGAAACAATCCAAAATTTACTAAGTTGATCCAAAGCTACAAGGAGGATCAAGCTAAGCACAAACAATCGTTTTTTCATGTTAAGGCCTTCCTTCTTTTATCAAAATAGTCTTTTAAAATAGTCACAAAAGTGGCCCCAGCAACAGAAAGGTTTTTATCTTTTCGTTTGACATAAATCATTTGATTGTCAATATGATCAGCTAGAGGTATCACTTTAATCCCATTAACACTCCGATGATCGAGAAAACCTGATCCTGTCGCAAAGGCATTGGTTCTCTCTAAAATACCGTTCAAGGTTGCCCTATCTGACACATTATAAATACGAGGGCATTCACTAGTATCCACAAAATTTTCAGAATAATACAAATACTCGTCCCTTTCTTGGGTAAACCTTACCGCAGGTAATCCTTGAATATCGTTCAAATAAAGCGCTTCGCGATTAGCCAATGGATGCGTTTTTGAAAGATAAATATGAGTAGTAAAAGGAATTAGAGAAACATATTCTAAGCCCAGCTTATCCATCCGCTGAAAGAGACCTTTTTGATTGTCTACATTCAAGTAAATAATACCAATTTCACTGTTTCCTTGAGCAACTTCATCTAAAATTTGAATAGTTGTTGATTCAAAGATACGAAAGACACGATGACCATCGTATTGTTGCGAAAAAGCTGTAATAAGAGGTGGCAAAAAGTCATAATGTTGGCTAGCAATAGAAAATTCATTTTGATCCAGATCAGCTTGAGAAAAGGTTTTTTCAAAAGAATCAAAAGACTTGACTACTTCTAAAGCTTTCTCATAAAAAACTAGTCCTTGACTTGTCAAGACTGTTCCTGAAGTAGTCCGATTAAAAATTTGAAACCCTAATTCCGCCTCTAAATCTTTGATAGAAACTGATAAGCTAGGCTGACTGACAAACAATTTAGAGGCAGCTTCTCGAAAAGTTCCATTATTAGCGATGGCTACCACATAGCGTAATTGTTGAATATTCATTGCTTTCCTTCCTAAAATGAGTATCCTTAATTATACCATAAAGCCCGTTATAACAACATCTTATGACATTGTTTTATTATGCTGACTTTTTACAATTAGAACTATTGCTCTAAATAAGCAACTACAATCTTTAGTAGGATAGAAGAAAATCCAATACACTTGGTCGTGAAACTATCCAAACTACCATGAATATCTACGCTCATGTTACTAAATCCTCAAAAGATAAAACTGCTGACAAGCTCTCTTCCTACATCGGCTTTTAGAATATGGGTAGCAAATGAGTAGCAAAATAAAAAAATCGGCTTTCCAGACACCTGGAAAGCCTTATATAATGCGATGTTAAACAATTATTTAGCTACTGGGTAAACAGAAACTTGTTTTTTATCGCGTCCTTTACGTTCGAAACGTACAACACCTTCAACTTTAGCAAAAAGTGTGTCATCTCCACCACGGCCTACGTTTACACCTGGGTAGATATGAGTTCCACGTTGACGGTAAAGGATTGATCCACCTGAAACAGTTTGACCGTCAGCAGCTTTAGCACCAAGGCGTTTAGCTTGTGAGTCACGTCCGTTTGATGTAGAACCTCCACCTTTTTTGTGGGCGAAAAGTTGCAAGTTAGCAAGATTCATTTTTAACATAATGTTGTTTCCTCTCTTAAATTAAATTTAGATGACCTGAGTGTTGACAAATTTCGAAGAATCCTTCGCCAAACTAGTCATTCCTAGAAGAAAAGATTCAAATAATAATTGAACTTCCTCCTTGTTGTCATGTGGTGGTATTGTAATAGCCATATACCCACCTTCAACATCATTAAGATCTACTAATGCTTGGCAATCTGCTAACACCTCAAGAGAATTAACAAAGTTAATGGCTAGAGTACTAACAGAGGCACAAACAATATCAAAGCCATGTTTACCACTACCAGCATGACCTGTCAGTGTAACACTGCTCAGTTGACCATTTTTTTGGCGAGTAAAAATTGCTTTAATCATAAGCTAGTAAATTAAGCGTTGATTGCGTTGATGACAACTTTAGTGTAAGGTTGACGATGACCTTGTTTACGGTGGCTACCTTTTTTAGGTTTGTATTTGAAAGTTACAACTTTCTTTTGTTTTCCTTGTTTTTCAACAGTTCCAACGACAGTAGCTCCTTCAACAACTGGAGTACCAACTACAGTTTTGTCACCACCTACAAGAACAACTTCGTTAAAAGTGACTTCTGCGCCAGCTTCAGCGTCAATTTTCTCAACGTAGATTGCTTGACCTACTTCAACTTTAACTTGTTTTCCACCAGTTTTGATGATTGCGTATGTGCTCATGATGCACCTCCTATAAAATTTTTGTTTGAGGTTTCCCTCTGTGAAGACTCGCCTGGAATCGTGAGACTTGGTCTACTTGACAACGATTTTCGCGCGGTTGCACAGGATGTGCATTTAGTCAACGTTACTATTTTAGCACCATAACTGCTTTTTATCAAGGAAAAATTAAGTTTAATCTCTATTTTTTATCGTTAGATGCTAAACCACCAAACGTTACCATTTCAGGTTAACTAAATCATTAATTTCCTGATAGGCAAGTGCTACTTTTGCTTTGGTTTCCTCATCAATCTTGTCGTGGTATTTTCCACCTTTGATAAAATCTTCTAAAACCATTGTTCGATAATTGTATAGTTCAAAACCTTCTTTACCCACAATGCCTTTACCTTTGGCTAAAACCATGGTTGGATGGGCCTCAACTGTTTTAATTTTTGTTTTGTTATCTTTTTTCTCAAAAGTAAGGTCCATCAATAGGCCACGCTCAGTCCAGATATCATCTACGGTTTCAAGCCGCTGATTTGAAATAAAATTTCCCATAGAGTAAATAATGAATTTCTTTTGCCTACCTTTTATAACTGTCTCTGAAGGTTCAATAACATGCGGATGGCCTCCTAGGACGACGTCAGCTCCCCAATCAATCATTTTGTGGTAAAGTTCTTTTTGTTCTGCTGTCGGTTCTAAGGCATATTCTGTTCCCATTTGTGGCATAACAATGGTCACGTCAGCCTTTTTTTCAGCTAGCTGAAGTTCTTTTTTTATCTTAGCTTCATCTAAATCAGACATGTGTTTCTCATAGTCTTCTTGGCTAAGTGTGGCCTCCATGCCGTTATAACCATAAGAATAACCTAAAATTGCAATTTTGATACCATTGACATTTTTAATTAAGAAGGATTCTTTTGAACGATCCTTGTCATAGATGCCAATACTGTCTATACCTAATTGATGAAAAACCTTTTTAGTGTTAAGGGCACCGTCTAATTGGGAATCTAAGATATGATTATGGGCTAAATCGACTACATCATAGCCAGTATTTTTCAGAGCACCTGCAATCTCTTCTGGAGCATTGAATAAGGGATAGCCTGCTAAGGGATAATCTGGGCTAATGGTCCCTTCATAATCTCCAATAGCTAAGTCAGCACCGCTAATCCAGTCCTTAACATATTCAAAATAAGGAGTGAAATCATAGGTATCGTCAGCTTTTCTAGCACTCATGTAGAGAATATCATGAATTAAAATGTCGCCATTAGCTACAACACGCGCTGTTTTGACCTTTGGCTGAGCAGATTTTTGAGCTGCTAGCTCATTTTTTTGAACCCCAAGTAAATCATAAATCAAGCCAAATAGCAAAAGTGCGACGATAAGAGCAACAACTGTTGCCATCGTTTTTTTGTATTGCATAGTTTTAATCAAGACACACCCTCCTTTTTCTCTATTATAACATCTTGCCTCAAAATTTTCCTCCTTCATTGCAGCAAAAAAGCCCTTATAGAGGCTTTTCAATAGTATCATTACTGACTACTAAAAGATTTACACTTGATCTTTTCTTTTAAAGTAAAGCATCAATGAGATTTTCAACCTCATCATTGACGATTTCAGGTGTGATTTCTGTGACAACAATTCCTGACACAGCACGCTGGACAAGACCATCAATATCAAAGCATTCTTCATATTTTTCAGCATTACCTAGTTTAGGGTTGGTTTTAGGACGGTCTGGTGCAAAAATAGTACAGCAATCTTCGAACGGTTGAATAGAAATGTCAAAAGTATCAATCGCCTGAGCCATCTCGATAATTTCAAGTTTATCCATTGTCACGACTGGTCTAATAATTGGAGTTGATGTTACCGCATTAATGGCCTGCATGCTTTCAAGGGTTTGACTAGCAACCTGACCTAGGCTCTCACCGTTAACAATAACAAGACCCTTACGTTGCTCACGAATGGCATCTGTGATGCGCATCATAAAGCGGCGGGTTAATGTCATAAGGTAAGCCTCTGGTGCCTTATTTTTAATTTCTTCTTGAATTTCTGTAAAAGGAACCTCGATAAATTGGATATTTCCACCAAAACGAGTTAATCGACGAGTAAGGTCTTGGGCTTTAGCCAAGGCACCTGGACTGGTGTACGGAGGGCTAGCAAAATGAACAACTTCAATATCAAGGCCACGTTTAAGGGCTAAATACCCAGCTACTGGTGAATCAATACCGCCCGATAACATCAGCATCCCTTTCCCTGACGTTCCTACCGGTAACCCGCCTGCTCCCTTAATCTCTTCATAAGAAATGTAAGCTGCTTCATCACGAATTTCGACTTTGAGAGTCACATCGGGATGTTTCATCTGGGCTTGGATATTTGGTAAAACCTCAAAAACAGCTCCACCAAGAAGACTGTTAAGCTCACGACTATCCAATTCAAACGCGTGATCACTACGCTTAGTGGCAATCTTAAACGTCAGTCCATCACGATAAAGAGAAGTCATGATATCTTGAACAGCTGTTACCAAAAGAGGGACACTTTTTTCAAGTTTATAAACAGGAGATAGAGCTTGAACACCAAACACCAGCTTTAAAGCTTCTACAATAGGCTGATAATCTGTGCCATTTAGAGACACATGGGTCCTATCACGATCTGAACGGACAGTAATGGCTGGGAAAGGAGCCAGTACGTCTTGAATATTGTTTTTAAGTTTGTTAATGAATCGCATGCGATTCTTCCCTTTAGTTGATAGTTCACCATGGCGAACCATAATTTCTGAATAGTCCATCTTACCTAATCTTACCTAACTTTCTGTGTTTTATCATAAATCTGTTTGAATATGGTCAAAAACTGCTCTACTTGTCCCATATCGTTGTCATCGTCTAGACTAATACGAACGGCTGTCTGGGCAGTTTTTACAGGAATCCCCATAGCCACTAGGCTTCCTGCTGGCTTACCTGCTTTGGACGAACATGCACTTGTGGTCGAAATATAAATCTCATATTTTTCAAAGGCGTGGACAATAACTTCTCCTCGAACCCCTCTAATCCCAAAGGTCAAAATATTGGGCGCAAAGCCTTCTTGAGCTGAAAATACTGTCACATCTGGGTAAGCGGACAAAGATTTGTAAATCACATCTCGCATCGCTGTTAGTTTAGGTAAGACGCTCACTTGTTTTTCAGTGACTATTCTTAATGCTTTGGCCATGCTAGCAATTCCTGCAACATTTTCAGTGGTTGAACGTAACTCCTGCTCTTGGCCGCCGCCTGACAAGAGAGGATTGAGTCGCTTGCCTGCTTTTTTATAAAGGAAGCCAACACCACGAACACTATGAAATTTGTGCCCTGAAAAAGAAGCCAAATCCACACGATTAGTCATATAATCACAGAGTGGTATTTTACCAATGGCTTGAACAGCATCAACGTGAAAGGTGATCGTTGGTTGGTTAGCCAATAGGTTTGAAATGGCTCTAATCGGTTGGATAGCTCCCATTTCATTATTAACAGCCATAATCGAGATTAAGATGGTGTCTGGTCTAATCAGCTCAGCTAAAGCATTCACATCAACAACTCCCTGTGTTGTCACTGGAGCATAAGAAACTTCGAATCCTTGTGTGAGAAGCCATTTGACACTTTCACTCACGGCAGGGTGTTCAATGGCTGAGATAATAATATGTTTGCCAAAAGCGTTTTTTTCAAAAGCAATTCCCTTAATAGCCCAATTAGCACTTTCAGTCCCACCAGACGTAAAAAAGATTTCTTCTGACTTAACACCCAACAAACCAGCAATCTGTTTACGGGAAGCTTCTAAAATGCGAGACGCATTTGTCCCTAATTGGTGCAGACTTGAGGGATTGCCATATATTTTTGTTGCTACTTCTTGGTAAGTTTTAAGAGCCTCTCCATAAGGTATGGTTGTGGCTGCATTATCAAAATAAATCATGTGTCACCTTCATTTTTACTCAATACTTTATTCTATCACAAAATAGCTAAAATGAAATCAAGAATATTCGTATTACAATAAGCCCAAAGGACTTCCTTGTCCTAGACATAAGGTAAACCGTTGACTTCACTTTTTTTCTAGATTATACTGATAGATGAAGTGTTAAAGAGGAGCTAGGACTTCTGTTTCCTCCTCCTTAATCTTGGCATTACGATGATTTTAAAGGAGAAAAATATGTCATCACGTTATTCCCGTCAACAAAAACCTCGTAAATCAGGAGGTGTCCCTACCGAGCATATTAAAACAGGTTTTACAGCTTTCCAAAAATCCATTGCACTTATTGGTAGTATTTTGAGTATCATCGTGGCAACCATTACCATTTCAAGAGCACTGCAGCCTGTACCAGATAAGACCTCTAATGATACACCCAAAGAATCGAGTAATACCATTGTCAAGATTATTGAAAAAGAGTCTTCTCAGGGTAATCAAAACCATACAGGTACTTCAGAAACCACAGATGATAATAAGACAACTCTTCCGTCATCTTCTACCACACCTTCTCACAACGAGACAACTCCTACAGCTCCTGAGACACCATCAGCCACTGAAGGGACGCAAATTCCTAATGCAACTGGAGCTGAAGATGCTAATACTGGTCTTCCTACGAACCCTTAAAAGCATTGTTAGAAGGACAAGAAATAGTAATGACTACCTATGATAGCATTTCCTGGATTCATACCTTTAAGGCTAATGGTCGCAAGACCGATTTGGCCAGAATGGCTTGGTTACTTGAGGCACTAGGCCGGCCACAAGACAAATTCCCTGCTATTCACGTTGTTGGAACTAACGGCAAGGGCTCTGTGACAGCCTACTTACAGCATATCCTGTCAACTTCTGGTTATCAGGTCGGAACCTTTACATCTCCTTTTATTATCTCTTTTCACGATCGGATTTGCCTTAATGGCCAGCCCATTTCAGACCTAGAATTGGCGCAATGTGTGAGCGTGATTAGACCCATTCTCACTAAAATGTCTCTTGAAACAAATTGGGATAGACCTACCGAGTTTGAGTTAGTGACGCTCATAATGTTTTGCTACTTTGCCAATCTTAAACCTGTTGATATTGCCATTATTGAGGCAGGGATTGGTGGGAAAACCGACGCAACCAATGTTTTTCATGCTCTGGCCGTCGTATGCCCTTCTATTAGTTTTGATCACCAAGAACGTTTAGGTTATAGCCTAGCAGAAATTGCTCACCAAAAAGCAGAAGTTATCAAAGCTAAAGAACCCGTTATTATCGGTCAACTTGAGCAGGAGGCTAGTCAAGTCTTTCAACAAGTTACCCAAAAAGCCGGTTCACGCTTATATCAATTAGGAAAAGATTTTTTGCTCAATCCTTCAGAAAAGACGTTTTCCTTTCAACACGATAACTTGAATTTAACCAAACTCCGTCTCAAACTATTAGGTCAACATCAAAAAGCGAATGCCTGTTTAGCCATTATGACAGCTCAATTACTTAGAAAATCCTTTCCTAAAATATCTCCAAAAACGATTCAAAAAGGAATTGAGGCAACAACTTGGCCTGGCCGGTCCGAATTTATTCAACCTAATCTTCTATTAGACGGCGCTCACAATCCAGATTCCATTGCTAAATTAAAGTCTCTACTGCAAGAAGAATTTCCCAAACGTCCTATTCATATTCTCTTTGCAGGTCTCAAACGTAAGCCTTTAGCCGACTTGCTGGCTCAACTAGATACTTTTGAAGTATCTGTCACGACTTTTGATTTCCCTGAAGCAAATCTTTTAGAGGATTATCCTGATAAATACCCACAGGTAAAAGATTACAGAGACTGGTTACAAGGTTCCGTAACATCTGATGAACTCTTTGTTGTTACAGGGTCACTTTATTTTATCTCCGAGGTAAGGCAATATTGTCTGAGCAACGCAAATATCTTTAAAAACATATTCCCCTAATCACCTAACAAAAAACGATGCTAGCAGTTTAGAAGACTTTCCTCAAAAACTGTTAACATCATTTTTTATTGCCTTAGGCTACATTTTTTAGCGCATGGTGACAAATTCTTCTGAGCCAGTTGGGTGAATAGCAACGGTGTTATCAAAATCCGCCTTGGTTGCTCCCATTTTGATGGCTACTGCAAAGCCCTGAATCATTTCGTCAACCCCGTATCCGATTCCGTGAAGACCAACTATTTTTTCGGTATCTCCGACTGTTACCAACTTCATCAGACAAGGTTGGCGATGGTTAGTGATAGCAGTAAACATAGACGTAAAACGTGATTGATATGTTTTAACTGCTTCTTGCCCATACTGTTTGACTGCTGCTTCTTCTGACAAGCCAACAGAGCCAATAACAGGGTGACTAAAAATCACAGTAGCAACGTTTTGGTAGTCCAATTTCTCGTCTGTTTTGCCATTGAAAAGACGCTCTGATAGGCGACGTCCAGCTGCCACAGCAACTGGAGTTAAAGCCAGTTTCCCATTAACATCTCCCACGGCATAAATACCTTTGACAGACGTGTTTTCATAGGCATCTGTCTCAATATAACCTTTATCATTTAACGTCACTCCAGTTTTGTCAAGACTAAAACCTTCTAGATTAGGCTTGCGACCGATAGCCCAAATGAGCTGGTCAACCTCAACTTCTTGGCCATCTTTGAGGTAAAGGGTCAAGGACTCATCAGTATTTTTGACAACCTTTGCCACTTCTGCATGAGTGTGTAAACGCGGCCCATTAACTGCCATTTCATCAACTAAGACATCAACAATGGTTTTGTCAAAACTTCTTAAAGGTCGATCGTGACGGATAAACAAATCCGTCTTCGATCCCAAAGCATGCAAAACACCAGCAAGTTCCACAGCAATATAGCCTGCCCCAACCACAGCCGTACGTTTTGGTACCTCATCTAAGGCAAAAAAGCCGTCCGAGCTGATACCGTATTGTGCCCCCTCAATATCTGGAAAAACAGGATGTCCTCCTGTAGCAATCAAAATATGCGGTGCGGTATAAAGCTGCCCTGCAATTTCTACCGTATGAGCATCTTTGAAAACAGCATAATCATAAATACGGTCAACACCATTCTGCTCAAAGCCTCGCTCATAAGAAGCATGAATCCGATCAATATAAGCTTGACGATTTGCTTTCAATTGTTTAAAATCAAATGCTTTCTCTTTAAAGTCAAATCCATAATCCTTAGCGTAAGTCCCTAAAATATCTGCTACTTGAGCGCCATACCACATGACTTTTTTAGGAACGCAGCCTAGGTTAACACAGGTTCCCCCAATCTCTTTACCTTCAGCTAACAATACTTTGGCCCCATGCATGGCTGCCCTGTTCGCAGAAGCAATACCTGCACTCCCTCCACCAATAACAATATAATCATAAGGAATAACCATTTTTATCACCTTTTACTTTCTAATACTGATGTTTTAGCACAGCCAGTTAGCAGACAACTTGCCTTCATTAAAGCCACTACTGGCCTGCTATTTTGGTCACTTTATTTGACTATATCACAAATAAGAAAGAGGCTCAACTTTCTGATACAAAGAAAATAAACACTAAAAAACAGATCCTGACGAGCTGCCAGCAATCTGTTTTTTTCCTATCTTAATTGGCTTACTTGACTAAATCTTTCAACGGAGCAAATACAATACGCTCAATATCACTCATGTAAACAGATAAGGCCTGCTGCGCTTCAAAATAAGCTTTTAGCTGGTCATTAGCTTCAATCTTTTGGCTAAGTTCTTGAATGCTTGTTTGTTCTTCAGCCGTTGGCATTTGGCCTGATTGCATCATCCCTTGGATTTTTTCTTGCATAGCGACAAACTCATCAAACAGTTCGCTAGCACTAACGTCTGCTTGAATGGCCTCTTTTACTTCTAACACTTTTTGGTATTCTGGCAGAGCACGAACTGCTCTTTCAAGTTGATTAGCATAGTCATAAATTTCTTGTGACATGACAGTCTCCTTTTGTTCATTAATACCTGTATGATACCATAAAAGCCAGTATCTCGCTATCTAAAATTGCTTGACGTAGGCACGATAGTCCGAAAAAGCTTTTTGCAATTCAGACATGGTAGTAGAAGAAAAAGTCTCTAAAATCTCTTTGGCAAGCACCGTCGCCACCACATTTTCCATGATAACCCCTGCAGCTGGTAAGGCCGTCGGATCAGAGCGTTCCACCGTTGCTTTATAAGGTTCATGACTATCAATATCTACCGACATGAGTGGTTTATACAAAGTAGGAATGGGCTTCATAACCCCTTTAACAACAAGAGGTTGTCCTGTGGTCATGCCACCTTCAAAGCCACCTAAGTGGTTTGTTTGACGACCATAGCCCTGGGTAGGTGTCCAGGTGATTTCATCCATTACCTGAGAGCCCTTTTGGAATCCCATATCAAACCCAGCTCCAAATTCCACCCCTTTAAAAGCATTAATGGAAAGAACTGCTTGAGCCAGCTTGGCATCTAATTTTTTATCCCATTGGACATAAGATCCAAGACCTGCTGGCACCCCTTGAACTATCGTTTCGATAATACCACCAATGGTATCCCCTTCTTTTTTTATCTTATCAATATACGTTTTAATTTCTTCTTCTTGCTTTGGATTAACAATAGATAATTCTGAATGGAGAGCCCTTTCTTGCAGCTCTCTAAAAGAGAGCTTAGAAGGTATTGTGATCGTTATACCACCAAATATTAAGATATGATGTAACATATCAATTCCAAGTTCAGCTAAGATACGTTTAGCAACAGCGCCTACAGCCACTCTCATCGTTGTTTCTCTAGCCGAGGAACGCTCTAAAGCATCTCTTAAATCGTTAAAATGATATTTAATACCTCCTACCAAATCCGCATGTCCTGGTCTAGGATGCTTAACACGACGCTTTAACTTGAGAGTCTCTTCAATGTCTCCTACAGCCATGACATCTAGCCATTTTTGGTGGTCCTTATTAATTACCGTTAAGGTAATGGGGGCCCCTGTTGTTTTACCATGACGAACTCCTGAGGATATTTGAACCCGATCAGTCTCAATAGACATTCTGGCACCACGGCCATAACCTCCTTGACGTCGCTGTAATTCGTGATCAATATCCGCTGGATGAAGAGTTAATCCTGCTGGTATACCTTCAATAATAGCTGTTAAGGATGGCCCATGAGATTCTCCTGCTGTTAAATAACGCAATTTTTCTCCTTTTTGGTTCCACTTATTTTAAAAACATTAATCTAAAAACATCATTTCTTAACTATTGTAGAAATAATATTTTTAGACCATTCACTAGTTAGAGATATCCATTTCTAAGACCTCAATAATACGTTTCATATCATTGAGAGTCACTTGACCTGGACCGCTAACATGATCTAATGAAACGTATGTCCAGGAAGAGCCAATGACATCTCCCGCAAAACGAGACAATCTTCCTAATTTCCCCATAGATATAGTTGCAAATTCTTGCTCAGGATTGAGCGTCTTAAAGCCTCTGGTATAGTTCATCAAATCTAGAACATCTTGTTCACTCTGGGGCATCACAGCAATTTTAACCACACGCGGTGCCAACTTGGTCATTTCTGAAAAAGCTTCCATTAAATTTTCAGGAGTCTCTTCAAAGTTGTGATAAGACAAAATAAGATTTGGAAAATCAAGCATTTCTTGAAATACTGACTTGTGCGTAAAATACTCAAAGTCAATATAGTCTGGATTATAAATAGCATTGATTTCTTTGATAATATCAACATACTCCTGACTTGAAAGGGTAATATTCCCCCCTTCTTGAACGGTCCGAAGGGTAAAGATAATTTCTTTTCCGGCAAATTTTTCAAAAATAGCTGGTGCTACTGCGACAATCTCATCCTTGGGAAGAAAGTCTGCTCGCCATTCAATTAAATTAACATCTTCATATTTAGAAATATCAATGGCTTGAGCCTCGTCAAAATGTCTTGGCATGACTGGTGCTACAATTCTCATTCTCGTACCTTTATAGTAAATACCTTTAAATAGTTACTTCTTTCATCTGCTTTATTGATAGTAAAGTCACTCGGAAGCTGCTGGAGAGTCATAGACTCAGGACGACGACTTCCAAATCCTTTGATAATTTGCTTTTTGAACTGGCTAACAGTCATATTAGCAGCATTTGTTGAAGCTATAATAGTTCCCTTAGGACTCAATATGTCCAAGGCCTCTGTGATTAATTTGTGGTAGTCCCTGCTCACAGAGAAAGTTTGTTTTTTATTTCTAGCAAAGCTTGGTGGGTCAATCACAATCACATCAAAGATTAATTTTTTCCGTTTGGCATATTTGAAGTATTCAAAAACATCCATCACCACAAAATGATGTGAGGCTAAGTTTAACTGGTTATGCTCAAAATGAGCTAGTGATAATTCTCTCGATCGTTTAGCCAAGTCCACAGAAGTGGTCTCGATAGCACCACCCATAGCAGCTGCTACAGAAAAGGCAGCTGTATAGGAAAATAGGTTAAGAAGGGACTTGCCCATAGCTAAACCATCTACTAGTGCTCTTCTAACATCATGCTGGTCTAGAAAAATACCTGTCATTAAGCCCTCATTCAAGAAGACTTGATAGGCTATGCCATTTTCTAAAATCGAAAAGGTTTCTTGTGCCAGCTCACCATACAGATGAGCAGTTTCAGTATCTGGACCTTTAAAGCGACACTTTTCATAAGCTCCTTTGACTTCAGGAAAAACCTGTTGAAAAGCCTCCATAATCATTTCTTTTTTGTCATAGACAAAGGCATTGTACCATGAAAAGACTGCAAAATCTTTATAAAGATCAATTGTTACTCCACCAAAACCGTCTCCTTCTTGATTAAAAAGGCGATAAGCATTGGTCTCGTCCGATTGAGCAAAATCTTGTCTTTTGGCCTTAGCAACTGAAAATAGACTAACAAAATAAGAGATAGACAAGTCGATTTTTTCTGGTCCTAGATACCAACCAATTCCTTTATTTTGCTTAGAGATATATGCTGTTCCAATGGGACGATTGGACTTGGTCACCAGTTGAACCAACTGATTTTTTTCCTTTATATTAGAAAAATCTTTTTCATCTAATAATTGTACCCCTGCTGTCAGCTTCTTTTCGACAAAAGAATCAATATAGAGTTTATTCATAGTTTTTATTATAACAAAATCTGATAAAAAATCCTACTAAATTTGAACTTACAACAAGCATTAGCTTCACATTTTTGGTATAATTTAATCTGAGATTTTATTTGGAGATGACATCTTTAGGAAAAAACGATAAGGAAGTTGCTACTGTGAAGAAATTTAAAACACTTATCACAGGTTTTATCAACACAAGATTGGGTTTTATAATTACTCTACTCTTTTGTTACTGGATAAAGACCCTGTGGGCATATCATACAGACTTTTCACTAGATTTGGGAAATATATACCAAGTCTTTCTAACTATTATCAATCCAATCCCACTAGCTTTTTTACTTTTGGGGGTTGCTCTTTACGTTAAGAATACCCGAGCCTTTTATATCTGTTCTTGGGTGGTTTATATTATCCTTAACATTCTCTTGATATCAAATTCTATATATTACCGAGAATTTTCAGACTTTATTACAGTGAGTGCCATGCTAGCTAGTAGTAAAGTCTCCGCTGGATTAGGGGACTCTGCTTTAAACCTTTTACGCATCTGGGATATTATCTATATTCTTGATTTTATTATTCTAATTAGTTTATCTATCGCTAAAAAAATCAAAAATGATCAACGTCCTTTTAACAAGCGCGCAGCATTTGCCATCACCGCTTTATCTAGTCTATTGCTTTCTATTAATCTTTTTTTAGCAGAAATTGATCGTCCGGAACTATTAACACGTGGCTTTTCAAATACTTATATTGTGAGAGCTTTAGGACTACCAGCGTTTACCCTCTATAGCGGCAATCAAACCTATCAAGCTCAAAAAGAACGAAATGGAGCTACTGCAGAAGAATTAATTGATGTTAAAACTTATGTCAAAGGACATTATGCAGCACCTGATCCTCAGTATTTTGGAATTGGAAAAGGCAAAAATATTATTGTTCTTCATTTAGAAAGCTTTCAACAATTCTTAATAGATTATAAACTAAAAGAAGGAGATAAAGAATATGAGGTAACGCCTTTTATCAACTCACTTTATCACTCAAATGCTACCTTAGCATTCCCTAACTTTTTTCATCAGGTTAAAGCAGGTAAAACTTCTGATGCTGAAACCATGATGGAGAATTCCTTATTTGGTTTAAATAGTGGTTCTTTTATGGTGAACTACGGTGGTGAAAATACACAATTTGCTACTCCAAGTATTTTAGCCCAAAAAGGTGGCTATACCAGCGCTGTCTTTCATGGTAACGTTGGAACTTTCTGGAATCGCAATAATGCTTATAAACAATGGGGCTATAATTATTTTTTTGATTCTAGCTACTTCTCTAAACAAAATAGTAAGAACTCTTTTCAATATGGGTTAAATGATAAGTACATGTTTAAGGATTCCATAAAATATCTTGAACAGATGCAACAACCTTTTTATACCAAGTTTATCACTGTGAGTAATCACTATCCTTATACTAGTCTAAAAGGCGAAAGTAGTGAAGAAGGTTTTCCTTTAGCCAAAACAGACGATGAAACGATCAATGGTTACTTTGCTACTGCCAATTATTTAGACGCTGCCCTTAAATCTTTTTTTGATTACTTGAAAGCCACTGGTTTGTACGACAATTCTATTTTTGTTTTATATGGTGATCATTATGGTATTTCAAATTCTCGTAATTCTAGTCTTGCTCCACTTCTTGGTAAAGATTCTGAAACTTGGTCTGAATATGATAATGCTATGCTACAACGAGTCCCGTATATGATCCATATTCCAGGTTATACGAATGGTAGTATCAAAGAAACCTTTGGCGGTGAAATCGATGCTCTTCCTACTTTACTCCACATACTTGGTATTGACACTAGTCAGTTTGTTCAATTAGGACAAGATTTATTATCACCTCAAAATAGCCAGATTGTGGCACAACGAACATCTGGGACTTATATGACTCCTGAATACACTAACTATAGTGGACGTCTGTACAACACGCAAACAGGTTTAGAAATCACTAATCCCGATGAAATGACTATAGCCAAAACTAAGGAAATTCGCTCTGCTGTTGCTCAACAACTAGCAGCTAGCGACGCTATTCAAACGGGTGATCTCCTGCGCTTTGATACTCAAAATGGTCTAAAAGCTATTGATCCTAACCAGTTTATCTACACTAAGCAGTTAAAACAACTGAAAGATATTTCAGCAAAACTCGGATCAGAGTCAACAAGTTTATACAGTAAAAATGGTCATAAATCAACTCAGAAACTTTTTAAAGCACCATCTTACTTAGAACTAAATCCCGTAGAAGCTGACGCGGCAACTTCTGAACTAAAAGAGGATAACCCCAAAAATAAAGAATAATCAATTTAATGATCTGACTAGAAGCAAAATAATAATTTTGCTTCTTTTTTATTGGCGATATTCAAGTTTATCAGTAATCAAAATATGCTAATTAGACCTAAAGAAAACAAATCAGCTATAAAACTCCTTGCTACCATCTAAATATCCCACATTACTGGTAATAAAACATGGGAAACTGCTTTTTATTATATTGAGTATAATAAAAAGAAGACGTCCATCGTCTCCTTCATTTTTGTTTCTTTATAACTTTCTATAGGTAATAGAAAGTTATTTTTTAGGTATAGCGTTTCTTATTTGCCAAGTTTTGCTTTGGCTGCATCAGCAAGAGCTGTGAAAGCTGCTGCATCAGCTACTGCTAAATCAGCAAGCATTTTACGGTTTACTTCGATTTCAGCAAGTTTCAAACCGTGCATCAATTGTGAGTATGACAAACCGTTCATACGAGCAGCCGCATTGATACGAGTGATCCATAGTTTACGGAAATCACGTTTTTTCTGACGGCGATCACGGTATGCATAGTAGTAAGAGTTCATCACTTGCTCTTTTGCAGTACGGAACAAGATGTGTTTTGCTCCATAGTAACCTTTAGCTAATTTTAAAATACGTTTACGACGTTTGCGTGAAACAACGCCACCTTTAACACGTGCCATTAATAGTTCTCCTTCAAATAATTCTTATAATACTCGTAAATGTCTACTGCCTTTAAAATTAAAGACCAGTAACCATTGCTTTGATACGTTTGAAATCTCCTGAGCTAACCAAACCAGCTTTACGAAGATGACGACGTTGTTTTTTAGTTTTTCCGTGGAAACGGTGTGATGTAAAGGCGCGGAAGCGTTTCAAACCGCCTGAACCTGTACGTTTAAAACGTTTAGCTGATGCGCGGTGTGTTTTTTGTTTTGGCATTTTAGTATTCTCCTCTTAAAGATATAATGAAACTGTGACAATTACTTCTTGTCTGAAATTGGTGCAAGTTGCATAAACATTTGGCGTCCATCCATTTTTGCTCGTTGCTCAATGATAGCAATATCTTGAGTCGCTTCAGCAAAGTCAGCTAGTACCTTGGCACCAATCTCTTTATGAGTAATCATACGTCCTTTGAAACGAATAGAAACCTTAACTTTATTTCCTTTTTCAAGGAATTTACGACCGTTACGAAGTTTTGTTTCAAAGTCACCTTTATCGATAACTGGACTGAGACGAACTTCTTTCACAGTCACAACGCTTTGTTTTTTACGTTGTTCTTTCTGTTTCTTTTGATACTCAAATTTGAACTTTCCATAGTCCATAAGTTTGGCAACAGGAGGAACAGCTTGTGGCTGGATTAAAACCAAATCAACATTTGAAGCATCAGCCAATGATTGCGCTTCAGACAATGGTTTAATACCTAATTGTTCACCTTCAAGACCAACGAGACGAACTTCGCGAACGCGAATTTCATCATTAATGAATAGATCCTTTTTAGCTATGATCTTCACCTCTTTATTTTTTTAGAGAAAAACGAAAGCGGACTTGATAAATCAAGCCCGCACACATAATATTCCATAGGAATTTGACATGTTAGGGCCAGACAACCTAAGTCGCAAGGCGAGAAGCTCTCACTTCTACTTTTCTCATTGTTACTATTCTAACATAGGCTCTAGGACATGTCAACTATTTTTTCTGCTTTTTCTTGGATAAATTGCACCACGCCATCAATAGAAACACCTGTGGTATCAAAAATAAGGGCATCTTCAGCTGCTTTTAGAGGTGAAACCTTACGATGACTATCCTTGTAATCACGAGCTGCAATCTCTTCTTTTAGCGTCTCAAAATCTGATTCAATTCCTTTTTCTAGGTTTTCTTTATAGCGGCGCTCTGCCCGCTCTTCGACAGAAGCCACTAAAAAGATTTTTAGTTCCGCATCTGGGAGAACAACCGTTCCAATGTCACGACCATCCATGATAATGCCACCAGCTTGTGCAATGCGTCTTTGTTGATGAACCAGCTCTTCTCTAATTTCTGGCAAAGCTGAGATCCAAGAAACATTGTTAGTCACATCATTTTGCCTAATGGCTAAGGTCACGTCCTCATCCCCAAGAAAAACTAATTGGGAGCCATCTTTTGCTTTTTTAAAGAAAATAGGATTTTTCTCAAGTTCCTCTAAGATAAGGGCTACTTCTTTACCCGTATAGCCATGTGTCAGTGCGATATAAGTTGCTGAGCGATACATAGCACCAGTATCTAGATAAGTATAGCCAAGATTTTTTGCAATAATCTTGGCTACTGTACTTTTTCCACTTGAAGCTGGCCCATCAATCGCAATTTTAATTGCTTTCATTTTTTCCTCTTCAATTATTTAATAGTGACTTGATCTCCTGGATTGGCATACCAATATCCTTGAGTCATGTGCTCTGGATTAAGTGCTTGTAACTGCTCCACAGAAATACCTGCACGAGCTGCAATAGAAGCTGCCCCCTCACCTGCCAATACAGTAAGGGTTTCGCCAGTTCCTTCACTAGAAGCAAGTGTTTCTTCGCTAGAAGGTGTTGTGTCTGTAGTTGTTGAACTACTTGATGTTTTTTTAGCGTTAGAAGCTTTCCTTGTTTTTTTATGAGTGGATGCTCCATAAAAACCATTTGTTTCAGCTTGTCTATTACTACCGCTATTTGATGTATAGAAGAAAATAAAAAGTATAGCAACAATGATGACAAAGAATACACTTAATAAAGCAGTCAACCAAGGCGTGCTAATGAAAGCATTTCTTGATTTACGTGTTCGTGTCCCTATAGTATCATCAACAATTTTTTCTTCCCATGGTTCTTTAGCCATGATCGTCCCCCCTTGTTAATTTAACAAAATCATATTAGAATAATAGTTATGAAAGTATCTATCATTCCAGAAAAATGCATCGCTTGTGGTCTATGCCAAACCTATTCATCACTTTTTGATTATCATGACAATGGTATCGTCACATTTTCAAGCTCATCTGAAACAAGTCAGTCAATTTGTCCTTCAGATAAGGACGCTATTTTAGCTGTCAAATCTTGCCCAACTAAAGCTCTTACCCTCGAGTAAGGGCTTTTTTATCATGCTGATAAACTTCAAAATAGTCTAATTTAATAAAGTTATCACTTAATATAACTTCTCCTTGGAAGTATGGATTAACCGCTAAGGCATCAAGAAAATATTTTTTAGGCCATTTGCGCATATAAAAGAGATAACTTTTATCTTCAACGTGCAGACAAAGTGTTGATTTGGTCACCTCAATCTTAGTAATAGTGGAAATAAGTAGCTTACGTGGACCAAACAATTTAAAAGATACGATTCTTAAAATACCATTATTTTCAATAATGAAATAACGATGTAATCCAATGCCAACTAGGACAGCAAAAATAGCAAATAGAATAAAAACCCGACTAGGTATTTCAGTGCGCTCATACAACAAAGATAAACCTACAAAAATAGGTGCAAACGCAATAGACCAATAAATAATAGACCAAGACAACTCTGGCTGCCAGTGATACCTTATTTTACCAAATAGTTTAATCATTTTTATAAGCCCCTTCCACTAAATATCAATTCCATGATAATTAGGCTTTGCAAACAAGTCCAATAATGACATCGACAGCTCTCTCCATCGTTTGTAAGCTAACAAACTCAAAACGCCCGTGCATATTCTCACCCCCTGCAAAAATATTAGGAGTGGGAATACCCATAAATGAAATTTTAGAGCCATCTGTTCCTCCACGTATGGGTTCGATTACAGGCTTGATAGCAAGCTCTTCCATTACTTCTTTAGCTAACTCAATAGCGGTCATATCTTTTTCGATAACTTTTTTCATATTGTAGTATTGGTCATTAAGCTCTACCAAGACACGTTTTGTTCCTAGCTGAGCATTCATCGATTGAGCTATATTTTCAACTTTCACTTTTCTAGCTTCAAATGATGCTTCTTCAAAATCACGAATAATGTAAGATGCGCGTGCCTCTTCAACTGTTCCAGTTAGTCCCGTTAAGTGATAGAAACCTTGATAACCATCTGTGTATTCAGGCCGATCTTTAGCAGGTAGCTTCTCATGAAAATCTATTGCTAACTCAAGGGCATTAATCATTTGATCCTTAGCCGTACCAGGATGAACATTTCTGCCTAAAAAAGTCACTTCTAGAGCTGCAGCGCTGAAAGTTTCATATTGCAATTCGCCTAAAGGACCGCCATCCATAGTATAAGCAAAATCCACCTCAAAATCAGCCACCTCAAACTTATCAGCTCCGACCCCAATCTCTTCATCAGGGCCAAAAGCCACTTTAATGTCACAGTGCTCTATTTGTGGTTGTGATGTCAAGAATTCTATTGCTGTCATGATTTCAGCAATACCAGATTTATCATCTGCCCCTAAAAGTGTAGTCCCATCAGTGGTAATCAATGTTTGACCGATATAATTATTAAGATTTGGAAATGCTTTTGGATCCAACTTATAATTAGAACTGCCAAGTGTAATGTCCCCTCCTTGATAATTGTCAATAATCTGCGGATTAACATTTTCAGCATTGAAATCAGCCGTATCCATATGGGCTATAAAACCAATTTTACGCGTCAAGGTTGGATTATTGGCAGGCAGAGTTCCAATAAGATAGCCATTAACTGGATTATAATGAACATCTTGCAAACCAATTGCCTCCATTTCAGGCTTTAAAATCGTTAAGGCAAATGCTTCTTGACTCTCCGTACTAGGAGTAGTCTCACTGTCTGGAACGCTTCTTGTATTCACTTTGACATATTTTATAAATCGATCTAACAAGTTATCGTACTTCATAGGCCACCTCAATAATTTCTCAATTTAATTATAGCATAAAAGGCTTTAAAATACTTATTCAAGCTAAGTTTTTTAAAGCCTCTAATTAAGAGTTTAATGATAATATCTAAAAATAGTACTCATTAACATTGCAAGAATAAACAAAAGCGAAACATGAATAGCCAGTTTGTCAGAAAGGATATCCTCTATTTGTTTGAACTTTTGCTGTTGACTACTAAAAAGAAGCAACACTAATGGGATAATTCCTATCAGATAACGACTTTGAACACCTAAGACAGTTGAGGACCCTACTGGTGTCCAAGTCAGGTACATAGCTAATACAGTTGCACCTATAATCGCTGAAATAACAAAGATTATACCCATTTTTTCTACAATATTAATAGTTATTTTACTAGCATTACTAATATAAACAAAAAAGAAGAAACACACATAAAGCGGGAAAAGGTTCGTTATACCATAGCTTAATGCGCCAAACTGAAAAATATTATTCATATTAATCAGATTAATTACCATATGTCTAATAATAATACTGCTATAGACTATAGGGGATTCTAGCATATTTTTAACTTGCTGGCTAACGTTTACTTCTTTTAGAAAATCCGCGACATATGGGGTTTTAACCTGTCCATAAAGTCTAAACCACATTGCAGCAAAAAGAAAAATGAGTAATAGTCCTCCCAATTTTTTCAAGATGACTAACTTGGTATTTTTTCCGAATTTTTCATTAGGAATAAATAATGGAAGGCATACTAATAAAAAGTATGTGAATTTTGAAAGAACTAGTAACCCACATAGAACTAAATAAAGGAAGAATTTGGTATTATAGTTAGATTTATCTTTTGATGAGAGCAAGTTAATAAACAATCCAATTGTTACTAAAACTAAACCGATAGCAAAGCCGTCTTGATTAAAAGATGCTGCTAAATAAATGTTCATAGGTAGTAAAGTAACAACAGCTATCACTTGTTTAAAAGAACCAGACAACTTGATAGCTATAAAAGCAAGCATAGCGTAGCTAATAAGGTTGCACAATCTTCCGAAATAATATGTTAAAAGTATAGGTAAATCCAGCGCATTTCCTACTAAAATACCCAAAGCTTGTGGTATATAAGAAAAACTATAATATGCATTAGTTCCTTTGATGTAAGGATAGCTATACTCTCTTGTGCTGTGTTTAGTTGCTTTCAAGTTTGATGTTATAAATGTTTTTCCTGACTGTTTAATAAGCTTATCAACATCTTTGGATATTCTTAACTTTTTGTTATTGTTGGTAAGATTAATATCACCTTCTGAGATATAAACTGTCCTTGAATAATGAACATATTCATCAGGAATATCATTTATAGGTGATATGATAGCAGATATCGTTCCAAATACTAAAATAAAAATGATCGTAGCAACCTCTAACTTTTTTGGTAAAAACACTATCAGTAAAGTGCTCACCACAAAAAGAAGACTAATAAATTTTAAAGGTAGATTTAAACTATTGGCATATAAAATAACTGTCAGAAGTAATGTCAAAAAAGTCGAATAAATATAGTTATTATTTTCTTTCCAAAGATATTTAACTTTAGTCATAGATTGTTGCATTAACTCTTCCCTTCTTAAATCTATTCATAATAAATAGATAAATCATAATGGATAATCCCAACCAAACCAACATTGTTATTAAAAAGCTCAAAGCAGCTCCTAAAATATGATATTTCATAACAAAAAGATTGGTAATTAATAACGAAATCAAAAATCCTCCTGTATATGGAATAAGAAGAAGTTGCTGTTTTCTCATAGCGGTTAAGATATTATCGATAACTGTCGCAAAACTACCAATCGAGCCTCCTAGCATAATCAACATAAAATCTACCCAATAATCCGTAAGGTTAGTACCATATAGTATTGATAAAAAGGGAATACCAAACAAACCACTTCCAACTAACGCTATCAGTGAAAAAACTCCTAAATAAGCAAACAATTGAACTTGTATCTTATTAAACTCTTTTATTTGACCTCTGATTAAAGCAATAGCCATCTGTGTAATATGAGGTCTAAAAAATAAAATTAGCAAATTCATAACAAAGGCTGGCATAAATAAAATATTAAAAATTGTTTGAGAGCCCAAAGCAACTTCACCTAAAGTCGTCATTAGTTCAATAGCGTATTTTGGTTGAGTATAAATATAGATAATCAAAAAACCGTTTAGAAAAAGTGGAAAACTTTCTTTTAATAACTTTAAACTGTTTTGAAATGAAATATTACTTAATAATTCACTAAACATCAACTTTTGAAATTTTTTCGAATGACCAATGTCATAATACATTATAAAAACTAATGAAACTATACAGACAGCTACTAATGCTAAAGTAAGATTTTTGGAATATAATATTATTGCTGTGTACACCATAAAAATAAGAGTATTTCTGTAGGCTAGCGATTTACCTGCAATATCCAGCCGTTCATGTTGTTGGAACATTCCCTGATATAAATCCGAAAAAGCATCTGTCGATCTATAGAAACAGACTAGAAAGACAATTGTACTCTTGTAGCTATCTGTCTTAGTTAACGTTAAATAAATTACTGTTATGGCTAACATTAATAAACAAGTCATCAGTCTTGCCACTAAGTACTGACTAAAGGAATATTTTTCATTAATATCTGTTGCTTGATAATTACGAACCTGAAAAAGTCCAACAACTACCATCATATTAGCAAAAGAATAGGCAAAGGCGTAAATATCTGAATCAGCCGAAGTTAGTAACCTAGTAACCACCATAAGTAATATAACTGATATTACAGCTGTTGATAAACTTCCTAACATATTCCATAAAAAAATCGTTTGGTTTTGTTTTGAAGGATTAATCATTGGTTTTCTCTTTTTTCATAAGGGCCACTTCTTGGGTCAGACGTTTTACTTTATCATTTTGAAGTGAAATATTATTAGTCAGTGAAAAAATAATAGCTAAACTCAAACAAAAACCTAAAAAGAATAACATATTGGTTGGTGAATGAATACCCAGGAAGTGAGACATTTTATTTAATATGTTAGGTAACCACGTAAATAGTAAAATTAATAAAGCTAAAATAAACCACAATAAAGAGTACTTAATCGCTAGTTTATCTTTTTTGATTAAGTTAATCAAAAAGAAAACAAAGGTTAATACAATAAAACTTATAAATAAACTGGCTGTTACCGTCATTTTAACGATTTCCTTTCAATCTAACAACTAAAATAGCTAAAGTCACTTTAATCATATAATAGACCGATTTCGTCAACGAGATAGATGACACACCGCCTTGTCGCTCATTCATTACAACAGGAATTTCTTTCACTTTAAAATGACTAACCAATACATCAACAACTGTTTCAGGTTCAGGATAATCATCTGGATAATGATTAGCAAAACGTTCAATCAATGAACGGTCAATTAACCTTAGACCTGACGTTGCATCTGTTATTTTTTTTCCTGTTAGTAGCGCAATAAGCCAAGTAAAATACTTTATGCCGATACGTCGAGCAAATGATGACTGAAACCCTTCTTTTGTGATAAATCGTGATCCAATTACCATATTTACTGAAGATTGAACTAATACCTCAACCATTTTTTCCAAATAGCATGGATTGTGCTGACCATCTCCATCTACTTGAACTGCAACGTCATATCCACATCTTTGTGCATAACGATAGCCAGTTTGCACCGCACCGCCAATTCCCAGGTTAATGGGCAAAGAAATAACATTGAACCCCTGTTTTTGACATATTGCTAACGTATTATCCGTTGAGCAATCATCAATAATGATATAGTCAAAATCCGGGGCATCTGATTCAATAGTACGTATAGTATTGACAATATTACTGCTTTCATTGTAAGCAGGAATAATGATTAACTTTTTCACGAAAACTTCTCCTATTCATTTCAATTAAGATTTTAAAAGAGTATTCATTTTTTATAAACGAATAAGACCTTAAGAATTATAATCTTTTAAACCTGGTCCTAGACACTCTGTTGACAATCATTTGAGCAAATTACCAAACCTTGATGCTTGCCTATACTCGGACAGCCTAGCATTTTTCTTAACGTGATATCTTAAAAAAAGTTTTGTGTTTCAAAAGGTAACCTTTTCCTATAGTCACATCGTATTGGATATTTTTTAAATCATTCTGAATAGCTTTAACTTCAGGACTATCTGGTGATTTATCGACACTAGCTTTATTCAGTACCTCTGTTAACAAAGCATAGTAAGGTGATACTTTTGAATCAGTATGCTCAAATAAAGCTGCAGTAAAATCACTTGAGTTGATAAGCGGATGATTTTTTTTCTCGTTAGTACCATTACTCCAAATAAAATAATCAGTAAGGTATTTATTTTCAATATGCTTGTTAAAAGCACTATCAGGATATAAACCGGGTAAATGATCTCCGTAAAACACCACTGTGATAGGCTTGTTAATTTGTGTTAATTTTTCTAAAAATGCTCTTGTTTCCTTATCAGTAAACGATAATAACCGAGCATAACTTGTTAGGTTGTGATTTTCTTCTTCCGTGAAATTTTTTCCTTCAGCAACAATTTCTTCAGGATAATCGGATGACCAAGGAATATGATTTTGCATTGTAATAACTGAGAAAAATTGGCTTTCACTAGGATTAATTAAAGATAAAATATTATTATAGACAGTTTTATCGCTAGTCAATAAACCGACATTTTCAATGTTCTTAAACTTATCCTTAGAACCCGATAGAGCTAAGAATTTGGAAAAACCTAAATTACTATAAACTGTTTTTCTATTAAAATTGTTAGCACTAGCAGGATGCATCGCAATACGATTTTTTCCTTGGTAAAACTCACTAATCGTATGAGGTTTGGCCATTTTAGGAAAGACTTCTGAATAAAGAACAGATACTGAAGAAGAAAAATTATAAAAAGGTAAGCTTGTTAACGTTTGAAACTCCATGTTAGCCGTTCCACCCCCGTAGGAGTCTGACTGCATGAGTCCCGCAGTTGTGCTATTTTTGATTGCCTTGATATTAGGTAAAACATCGTGGCTAACAGTAACATTTGATACTCTATCAGGATCTGACAAGCTTTCACTTAAAAGATAAATAACCGTTTGGTCAGCAATATTATTTTTTCTGTCTTTATTAATATCTTCTGCTAATTTTTGGTACTTCTGAGCGATACTCGCTATTGTTTCTTGGCTATAATTTGTCGGTTTTTCCATTATTTTCTTGGTCACCTGTCTTGTCCAAACATATGCTAAAGATTTGTACCTAGCATTTGTTGAAAAACCTAACCAGTTTATGTCATTATCATTATTTAAAGCCGAAATAATCGGAAGACCAGATAATATTTTACCTTCTTTTTCATAAGAAAATGGTATTAACATACTACAAGATACAATAAATAAACCTAATACAGCACTTGCCCGTTTGACAGGGCTCATAAATAATTTCCCTGCTAAAACTCGGCCATGTAGATACCAAGCTACCACAATACAAATAGCAAGTCCTACAACCATTTCTACAATCACCGATTTTTTAACAAAGCTTGTCACTAAACCTAATTCTTGTAACCAAACAAAATCAGTTACTAATAACGGCTCGCTTCTCATTGATTCTTTTAAATCATTAACAACAGAAATAATTGTTCCCAGAATAAGCAAAAAGAAGGTAGTTGGCCAATATCTATTCGTTATCACGTATGCTAAAAGAGCAACTAGTGTAATAGCTACTATCTGAAAAAGAGTAGCTCCAGGGAAAACATAATATCCTAGCAATGCTTCATCACCTTTTACTCCATACTGGAACGTATAGTTAAAAACTAATGCTAAAAACAAACTAGTAGTAGCTGCTACTGAAAATGAAGGTTTATTTGACTTAAGGTGTTTTAGAGCATTTAAAACCACGTATATGATTGTTGCAAATATGACAAGTAAAACTATCAACAGTCCACTTATTTTTAACAGTGCAATTTGGCTATTACCTGCTGTTACTAATTCAGAAAATCGAGAACTTATTAGTTTTAACAGATGTATGTCATTAATTGGCACAACTGCTAAAATCAGAGCTACAGAAAAAGTATTACCTTGATAGCCTAATAGCCCAAATCTATCTTTTTCTATTGCAAAATATGCTGCCAATATTTTTATTAAAGTGGCCATCACTAAAATAATGAGTAAAGAAGGTAGAGCTTGAAATTGATAAAATTGATTTTTAGTTAATGACCAGATATCAAACCGTTTATCATTCAGGTGCTGTGTTATTTGTACCCAATAGCTGACAATTAGATAAGATATCACAATAAAACTAGTTTTCAAAAACAACTGTCGACTAACTTGGCGACTCAAATAATAAGATAATCCAATCAGTGATATAATATATCCCACAAAAGAAACATTTAGTAAATGAGCATAATAGTTTACCGGTTGTGCCGTGGAGCTTACTAGTTCTTTCGCCAAACTGTAAAAACTGAAATAAAAACCGAAAACAAGAAGGATAATATGGTGACTAATATTTAACCAATTGGTTTTTAAAAATGTGTCTTTAATCATTTAAGTTTCTCCATTAAACGCAAGAATATATACTTCATTGCTTTAGCGGGACCAACGATAATATATTTCAATGCTCCTTTGATACCGCCCATTTGATTAAAGTTAACGTAGGTATGAGCTCCTTCATCTTCACGTAAATTTAACAGTTTATTGTCAATAAAAGGTGTTAACTCATAGGGATTTTTAACAATCCTAAAATCATAAGAATCCCCCCACGCTATATAGACAAGTAACCGCTCAATCGCATGTAATATAGAGTTTTGTGGTAAAGGTTCACTTGGAATATCATTTTGAGTTAATTCTAAATCAAAAAGTGATTTTAGAGCATCGTATTTAAACCATACAAATGTTCCATAACTCATAACAAATGTATCCATAGCTTGAAAATCAATTTGTTTTTTAACATCCATTTTTCTCCACAAAGACATCATTTCTTGAGCGATTAAATGCTCATTCCAAGCATTGACAATCTTATTAAATCTAAAAAAACTTGGAATATCTGCGATTATAATACCAATATCATCTGTCTCAAAAGCGCTAAGAATACTATCTGCTGGTTTCACGAGCATATCAATCAATTCTTTTCGCCAAGATTCTCCTGCCCAAAAATCAGCTTCTTTTGATTTTTTCGTATGGAAATGACCAATATAATCATATTGAGAAAGTTTATCTTTTAGTAATAACATTGGATAAATATCTCTTCCTCTATTTCCCGTAACGCGTATATCAGCAGTTTTACCTTTTCTTTGAAGTATTTCTTTGATCTCTTTTCTTTTGATATCACTATCTGTTGTAATAAAAAGATCATAATGGAAGTTCCAGTTTTCGAAAGCTGTTAAAAATTCATCTAGCAAATCAACGTAAAAAACATGTAAATGAACAGCTACCTTTTGACAAGTTTGTTTTGCTAACCGTTGGCAGTTTAGGTATTTTTGAGATAAAAGGTACTTAGTATCTGGCAAAGAGATTTGCGACATATGTGAAACAATAAGATCTATAGGATAATTGGTTGTTTCTCGTATCAGATTCAATAAGTAAGGAGCGATATGCTGGTTAGCATCAATAGCTTTTACTTTTATAAAAGGCACATGGTGTTTTAAAATTGCTGTTGGATTATAATATGAAAAATCCGGATGTGGCATGAATGACGACTCAGCTTTTCTAGTATCAAAGACCGTCTGATAACTAAAGCCTTCATTTAAGAGAATGGATGTTAATTGCGTTTCATAATGCTGAATCACTTCTTGAACGTTTTCATATTCTATTATCGATTGCCAAAATTGTTGAAAAACTTTGTTTTGAATGACTTGATTTTTAAACGTCATAAAATAACTTTGGACATGTTCTTTAAAAGCTTTTGTACCTCTATTATTAGTAATTCCCCAAAAGTCAACTGTCTCTTTTTCTTCAAAATTTTCAAAATAAGGAGCCATCTCCCAAATAGGACCAAAACAAGTATCGTTCATAATCGTCAATGAGTCAAACTCTTCCAACTTGTCAAATCCCATAATAATCAAGCCATCGTGCCATGCAGAAAAATCAAAACCTTTATTTTTGCGTTGCAAAAACTCATCAATAAGACAGTGGTTTTTGAGACGTTTTAAATCTTCGTGACTCACTTTACTATTTGAGATAAAAACAATCTTAGAAAACAGTGATCTCATTTGTTCCAATTGATAGTAAACATGTGCACTTATTTTATTGTATTTGTTGAAGTGAACATATAATAAAATACGATTCATTTTTTTCTCCTAATAAAAGCAATGAGCTTAGACGTGTATTTCCATTGACGTGAATTAATAATGGCATGGTATTGTTGTCTTAATTCAGATAGTTGATTTTTTTGTTCTTCTATGACATTTTGCAACTCCACTTCACGTGTTTCTTGCTGCTTTGTTTTATCTACGATAGTTTGTTGTAATTCTTGAATAAAGCAACTCAACTCATGAATTCGTATTTCTTGCTTAGCATCTTGTTGTAATAATAGTTCAGACACTTCTTTTGTATCTACCTGATTATACTTTTTTAAGTAATTTAACTGAGTATCAAGTAGTTTTTGAATACGATAAATCATTTTTGGTGTATCAGTAGGTCTTGAATCAGAATCGGTTGTCATGCGATAAATCGTCGTTGAGTCTTTAATATAGGTCAGTTGAGTCAGTTGAAATAACTCTAGTTGAATATCAAAAGTATCGTCTGGTGTATCTACATTGATTTTTTGGTTTACTTGTCTCATTAAATCAGCATCAACTAACCATGTCGATGCCATCGTCATCCCTTTTAAGGCTAAAACTTTTTCGTAAGTATCTGTCAAAGGTGTATGACCAGATGAAAAAGCATTAGCATATAATAAGTCGCCTTGACTATTTACAAAGTCAAAATCAGTATTACACCATCGTGACCGTTTGGAAGCTTCTAAGACATCAACTTGTTTTTGGAGTTTAAAACTATCCGTCCAGTAATCATCACCATCACATCTAGCAATATATTTGCCTTTTGCATAAAGGCATGCTTTTATCCAAGTCTTTGTTATTCCAATATTAGTTTCGTTAAAGAGTAATTTAATTTTTCCTGAAGACTTTTTTTGATAACTCTTTAAAATCTCTCGTGAGTCATCTGTAGAAGCATCATCAATAACAATAATTTCAACCTCAAAATCTGTCACTTGGCTTAAAAAACTGTCAAGTGCATCAGATATCCAAGGAGCTTTGTTATAATTGGTGCAAATAATTGAAACTTTATACATAAATTCCCTTCTAGCTATTACTCATTAATGAAAAACCCACTTCCCATTACGTTGATACAAGCCACTTGCTGAATCTAGAGCTGACAGATCATCTTGATCAATATCGTTTCTTTGAATCACTATCTGGGGTGATTGTTCTGCTGTTGAAAAGAGTAGCATCTGACCGTTCTTATCTCGGACAGTTACTTCTAATTTTAGTTTTATATCATTAAGTTGAGATAGTTGACATTGGTAGGAAATGCATTTTCTACCTATACCTTGTGTTGGATAATCTAAAGAATTGTCGTTGTAAACCCAAATGTTTCTATCAATATCCGTTAAAGAAAAGGCAATGTAGGTAAAATCATCTTTTAAAACTTCATAAGAAACTTCAAATGTGATTGTGTCATTTGGTGTTATTCTTGGATTTGAGATTAATGACACTTTCAAATCTTTGGCAATATCAGATACAGATATTTTTTCAGCATTCATTGCATCCTCAGCTGTCTCTGTATTATCTACACTATACTGATTAGCAACATCAAATGGTTCTCCATATGCTTTAACAAGACCATCTTCAATAAGAACTGCACGGTTACAATACTTCTTAACAGCTCCCATATCATGTGTCACTAAAATAGTCGTCTTACCACTGTCTTTTCTTTCCATAAAATAATCATTACATTTTCGCTGAAAAGCTTCATCTCCTACAGCAAGCACCTCATCTAAAATAAGAACGTCACCTTGGGCTTTAATAGCCACTGAAAATGCTAAACGTACCTGCATGCCAGAAGAATAATTTTTTAATTTTTGATTCATAAAATGATGCAACTCTGCAAAATCAACAATATCATTGTACATATCATCAACTTCGTCTTTGGTAAATCCCAGCATGGCGCCGTTCATATAGACGTTTTCTCGTCCTGTTAATTCTGGATTGAATCCCACTCCAAGCTCTATAAAAGAAACCATCTTCCCATCTACTGTAACCTGCCCTTTTTCTGGAACATAGATCTGGGAAATAATTTTAAGGAGCGTTGATTTTCCTGAGCCGTTACGCCCAACAATTCCAAAAAAATCGCCTTTATAAACATCAAAGTTAATATCTTTTAGCACATGTTGTTCAGTAAATCCTTTAATCCCTCTTAGGCGATTAACCAGAGTCGTGCGAAAACTTTTAGTTGCTTCTGTAGGCAGTTTAAACGTTTTACTAACATGCTGTACTTTTACTGCAATTTCTCTATTAATCATTAAATAATCTCCGCAAATCTATCGGCATTTTTCTTAAAGACAAAGATGCCAATAAATAATATAACAAATGGTACTAAATATGGAATAACAATGTAAAACCAATTGGTTGACATCTGCCAAATCGTTACGTTGGCCCTGTCAATCAATAAATAACGAAAATCTTGAATCATTTGTGCTACTGGATTTAGCATCAACAACTTTGCCGCCAAAGGGTGGCTATCTAAAACAAAAGTGATCGGATAAATGATTGGAGTGGCATACATACCTGCTTGTAATAGTACTTCCCAGACTTGAGCTAAGTCACGATAATAAACAAAGACATTCGACAATAACAATGCAATTCCAAGCACTAAAACAACTAATTCTATAAAAAGAAAAAGAGAGAGATAAGCATACCCTGATATAGTCACACCATTTATCAACGCAAAAATTAAAACAACAACCAAATTAATAAGAAAATTAATTAAAGCTCCTAACACTGCCGAAAAAACAATGATGTGCTTAGAAAAGTTCAATTTTCGCAACAAGTCTCCCCGAGATACAATAGATACCATTCCCATGCTAGTTGCTTCTGAAAAAAAAGACCAGATGACATTTGCCAATAAAAGCGCTACTGGAAAATGAGGTACATTTCCACCCAGGCGAAGAAAACGAATAAATACCAAGTACATAATCGTAAACATCATAAGCGGTTTTAAGATAGACCATAGATAGCCAATTGCGCTCCCTTGATAGCGTAATTTAAAATCCGTTTTTACCATTTCTCTCAGTAAAATACGGTTTTTCTTTGTTAAAAAATTCATTCTTACTTTCTCCTGTAACCAAATAAGGTAACAACTAAACTACGAAAAATAAAGGTGTGAAAGATGCGATTTTTTCTAAAACCGTACCTTTTCAAGGTAGCTAAGCGTTTGGTAAAAGGCATATCCAATAAAGAAACATAGGCCGTTACCAATTCATGGTCATTTGGTTTTAATGGTAAATCTAATAGTAATTGAGCCTGTTTTTGGCTTGAAGTAATCAACCACCAATATTTGTTGACTAAATGATGGGGGGTTAACCAATTTTTCATGCGTTTAGACCAAGTTCTAGCTCCCAACACGTTAGCATCGTGCTGACGGTATAATTCTGTTGGAATATCAAGGTAAACTAATTTCCCAATAGCAGAAGCTAGTAAAGCTAAATACCAGTCATGCATCAATAAACCGTCACAAGTGGTCCATTCCTCAGCCAGAGCATGAGTAATCATCATTGTGCCGCCTGTTACGGTATTTTCGGTTAATTCTTGAAGTAGGCTTGTGTTTGCATGACCAGATTGGGTCTTAATCATACTGTCATGGCAAACAGCTAAATGTTGGGTTACCACTTTGAGGTCTGTATAAACCAATAAAGGAGCTGTCATTTCATGTTTTTGAGCCTCCAATAAGGTCACTTCCAGTTTATTGTCTAACCATATATCATCTTGGTCACTGAAAAAATAGACATCTGCTTTTTGGTGCTTTAAGAGGGTGTAAAAATTCTTAATAACTCCCAGATTTTCTGTCTGCCCCTCATTGATCCACTGAATTCGTTTGTCTTCCTTGACAAATGTGCGAATAATATCCTGGGTGCCATCAGTTGAACCATCATCTCTAATCAATAAGGTCCAGTCGTTAACTGTTTGCCTTTGGATACTTTGAATTTGTTCTGCTAAGAAGCGTTCTCCATTGTAGGTGGATAGTAAAATATTAATGTTCATTTAAAAATAAAGCCTCGTACTCCCCTACAATTTTTTCCCAAGTGTAATGTTCTTGAATAATAGCTTTGGCTTCTTTGCCCAGATGATCACTATCAAAACCTGCATCAACTTGGTTAATCAGCTCTGCTAATTGCCCTTTTTGCTTGGTCCAATAAAGCGCAGCAGACTTAGCCACCGACTGGTTAAAATCAACTCCTAAAACCAAATTAAGATTGGTATGGGCTAGTGCTTCTAGAAGGCCTGGATTAGTCCCTCCTACCTCATGACCATGGATATAGGCATAAGCCTGTTCTCGAATGTAGGCTAATAGTTCTTTGTCATAAAGGGTACCAACAAATTTAATGCGTGGGTCTTTATCACACTCTGTCTCAGCAAGTAATTGCTTAAAGTAAGCATTGCCTTCATGATTACAAATAATCACTAAATCACGCTTAGTTGAGGAAGCCATAAATTCTTTAATAGCGGTTTCGTAATTATTTTCAGGAACAAAGCGTCCTAAAATGAGATAGTAATCCTTTTCTCTAATATCAAAGGTTTGAAAATAAGCTCTGACCTTGCTATCTGCTGTTGCCAAACGTGAAGGTTGTGTCTGCGTTCCATAAGCAATAAAACATGTTTTAGACCAAGGATAAACTTGTTTAAGGTAGCGGTCAATGCCAATATTATCTGAAATGACCAAATCAGCCTGTCTAGTCATTTGCTTTTCGGAAAACTTCAGGTAGGCCTGCACTGGTCTTGACCATTTAGACCGTTTCCACTCTAACCCGTCTGGATTGATAAAAAAGCGTCCACCTCGATTGTGAATCTGCTTCACAAATGGCGCAATAAAAGCGCCTACAGTATTGCCCAACACATAAAAAATAGGGTTCTGAATCTGGTGTTGGTCGCTATAAGACAGGGCATAGGTAATTGCCATCATATCATAAGCAATAACTCTAGCAGGACCAAGTTTTGGGGGATTAAGGTAAAAGCAATCTGCCCCCTTATAATCAAAATGAACCTTATGCTTCGTATCGCTTAAACAAGCAACATGATAACGAATGTTTTTAGATGATTGATGACTAATCAACTCTTCGACAAAGGTTTCAAAGCCACCGTATTTCGCTGGTAACCCTCTGCTACCAATGATAAAAACATCCTGCATTGCATACTACCCCATTCTAAAATATAATCAGTGATATTATACCACAATTAGAAGGCTAATGCGACCTTAAACCCATGAAAAAGAGTTGGCCTTAGAAAGCCAACTCTTTTTAGAATACTTACTTTTTCAGTCCTTGTTGGTAAAATGCCTTCAAGGCTTCTTGCCATGTTGGAATAACAAACCCTGTTGCTTTTGCCTTATCAAGATTCATGGTTGAATTTAAAGGACGTTTGGCTTTTGCTGGGAAAGCTGATGAATCAACTGGCACCACTTCAACAGCCTTGTCTTTTAAGATTTCTTTGGCAAAATCATACCAAGTGGTGTCTTCCTTAGCATCATTTGACAAGTGATAGTAACCAAAGGCTTTTTGATTCTCTGTCAAATAACACATGAATTCTGCCAAGGTCCTTGTCCACGTTGGCCGACCGTGTTGGTCATTGACAACAGTCAAACGGGAGTGATTTTCTGCTAACTGCTCCATGGTAAAGACAAAGTTTTTACCATAATTTCCAAATACCCAAGCAGTACGGATAATATAAAAATGCTCTGCGTATCGTTCAACAGCTAGTTCTCCTAAACGTTTTGTACGGCCATATTCTGTCTTAGGGTCTGGATGATCTGTTTCTACCCATTCTTGACCGACTGGTTTATTGCCATCAAATACGTAGTCTGTTGAAATGTAAACAAGGGTAGCCCCATATTTTCCACAAGCCTTGGCAATATTTTCTGAGCCTGTTACATTAATAGCCTCATTCAAGGCTTTTCCTTCGTCTTCTGCTGCATCAACTGCCGTATAAGCAGCACAATGATAGACCAATGTTGGCTTGACCTGCGCAAAAACAGCTTCGACTTTGTCTTCATTTGTGATGTCCATTTCTGCGACATCAACGGCTACATAATCAACACCTCGTTCATCTAATAAGTATCGAAGTTCTGTCCCTAATTGACCATTGCTTCCTGTAATTAAAATCATCAGTTCTCCTTTTTGCCATAGGTAGAACACTTTTCTCAGTATCTTAGTGTTCTCTAACATTAACCAAAGGCTTTCACCTGTATTTCCTTTTATTCTACATCAAAAAAGGGAATATTTCATCCCTTTACTATCAATGATTAGCGAATACCCAGCGCAATCCTAGCATAGCGGCTCATTTTATCAACCGTCCAAGCAGGGTACCAGACTAATTTGACCTCAGTCTTAGTGACTTCTGGCACATCTTGCAGGGCATCATGGATGTAATCTGTCAACAAGTCTGCCAAAGGACAACCCATTGTTGTGAGTGTCATATCAATCTCTGTATAACCGTTATCATTAAACCGAATTTCATAAATCAAGCCTAGATTAACAACATCAATACCTAGCTCGGGATCAATAACAGTTTCTAAAGCTTCAAGAATTCTATTCTTGATAGCTATCACCTGATCTTGTGTATATTTTGGTGTATCAGACATGGCTTTCCTTTCATTTTTTGAATATGTCGTAGATAAGTAAAAAAACCACTAAAGCTTTGCCTATTTAGAGGAATTGCCTTCTGGGCTTGTTTAAGATATCAAGTCTACCCTTAAAAATACCCACCACATTCGGTCCGATTTCTAATTTGTAGGTGTACCGCTGATAAGTGCCACTTAGGATTTTCGCTCCTTTCTTATTTCAAAGGAACGACCTAAAATCGTCCACTGGACGATTTTAGTCCTCTATAAAGTCTCTTAATTGTTTACTACGACTAGGATGGCGAAGTTTTCTAAGGGCTTTAGCTTCAATCTGTCGAATGCGCTCACGAGTAACATTAAAGACTTTACCTACGTCCTCTAACGTACGCATTTTACCATCGTCAAGGCCAAAGCGTAGGCGAAGAACGTTCTCTTCACGGTCAGTAAGCGTATCTAAAACTTCATCCAATTGCTCACGAAGAACAACACGCGTCGTATAATCTACTGGATTTTCAATAACTTCATCTTCGATAAAATCACCTAAGTGACTATCATCTTCTTCCCCAATTGGTGTTTCTAAAGAAACAGGTTCTTGAGCAATTTTTAGAATTTCACGAACCTTGTCTGGAGTCATTTCCATACGTTCTGCGATTTGTTCTGGCGTTGGATCTTGACCAAGTTCTTGAAGAAGGTTACGTTGTTCACGAACCAATTTATTAATGGTTTCAACCATATGAACAGGGATACGAATCGTACGTGCTTGATCTGCAATTGCGCGTGTTATAGCTTGACGAATCCACCATGTTGCATAAGTTGAGAATTTGAATCCTTTTGAATAATCAAATTTATCAACAGCTTTCATGAGTCCCATGTTACCTTCTTGAATTAAATCAAGAAATTGCATTCCACGTCCAACATAACGTTTTGCAATTGAGACAACAAGACGAAGGTTTGCTTCCGCTAAACGTTGTTTAGCCATTAAATCTCCCTTGGCAACCGCAACAGCCAATTCTTTTTCCTCTTCACTTGTTAAAAGCGGTACCACACCAATTTCTTTGAGGTACATGCGGACAGGGTCGTTTACTTTAGCTGAATTACTACCAATTAATTCTTCATCAGTTAATTCTTCTGGTTTTGGTTCTTCAACAATGTATTTTGATGATGGGTTACCTTCTTTATCCGTAATCGAGATACCACCATCTGTTAACCGCTCAAGTAAGTCATCAATCTGATCAGCATCCAAAGCAAATGGAATGACAAGTTTTTCGGTCACGTCATCATCAATCGCTGTTCCTTCTTTTTTGTGATGGCGAATAAACTCCGCAACTTGAACGTTAAAAGTTGTTATTTCTTTTTGTTTTGTCATAATTTCCTCTATTCCATTTTTCGTTTCTGCGCAATAAAATGTTCTAGTACTTCTAGAGCCGCTTGATGATCGCCTTTGTTACTAGATTCTCTAACTTTTTTCCCTTGTTTGTGAAGATCGCGCTCTGCTAAAAGTTTGGCACGTTTGGATAAAATATCATCAATCTCACCAAGAGCTACTTCTTTGGGAAGGTTTTCTTCTAAAACATTGTAATAAGCACGGTTAACTTCCTCTGACATCTCTGACAAATCATAAGATGTAATGTGTCCTTGTTGCTTCAGCCGTTGATAAAGTAATTCTAAGGTAGAGGTATCAAAATAAAAATCATCACGATGTCGAAATTCATTTAATAAATAGTCATGATGTAAGAGCCGATGCATGAGATGACTTTCTGTCTTAGCAATAGCTGTCAAACTTTTTGGCATTGGTAAGGTCACAAGATTGCTGACGGCTTGAGCTATTTGACCTTGATGTTTTTGCCTATCTTGAATCCTTAATGCATTTACTGATTGTTCTACTTGAAAATAGTCAAAGTTTGGCAACAAATCAGCAATCTTGTTAATATACGAATGTTGAGCTGTGATGGATGGTGATTGAGCAATCAATGGTGCCATTTTCTCCACATAAACAATTTGTGATTGCAAATTGTCTACATTAGTAGGTTTTAGGTAATCAATAAAAAATTCAACACTACTGATCCGTGACTGCTTAAGCAAATCTGCAAATGCTTCTGGGGAATGCCGTTGTACAAATTCGTCAGGATCCATTTTATTGGGGATTCTGACAATTTCGACAACAAAATCTTTAAGCAATTCTAGTGATTTTGCAATAGCATGTTGTCCAGCATCGTCACCATCATAAATCAAAACAACTTTTTTAGTGACTTGCTTAAGGTGATTGACATGTTCTTGAGTCAATGCCGTCCCCATTGAAGCAACAGCATTTTCATAGCCGGAACGGTAAGCGGCAATCACGTCCATAAACCCTTCCATTAGAAACACTTCATGGGTTTTGGCAATAACAGGCCTTGCCTTGTCCAGATGATACAATTCATAAGATTTGTTAAAAAGAACTGTTCCTCTTGAATTTTTATACTTTGCCTGTCTCTTTTCCATATCAGCTGCCGTCCAGATACGTCCTGAAAAGGCAATAATATGCCCTCGGTCATCTGATAAGGGAAACATGATACGATTTCGAAAGGCGTCGTAAATGGTATTGGATTGATCGGACAAGTGAAACAATCCTGAAGCAACCAATTGACCTTCCTCGTATTTTTTAGAAAGAGCTTGATAAAGATAATCTGACTCATCTGGGGCTAAACCAATATTGAAATGCTCAATTAATTGGTCATCCAAGCCTCTCTGGTAAAGGTACTTCCTAGCTTCTTGACCAATGGTAGTGGTCATCAAAACTGCATGGTAAAATTTAGCAGCATCCTCATGAAGTGTCATCAAAGCGTGATTAGGGTGCTTGTGTTGGCTAGCAAGTACTGCCTGACTTGGCGGTATATTAAGCGACATACCAGTCTTATCGGCAATAATCTGAACACTTTCTAAGAAGGGGACTTGGCGGTATTCCTCAATAAATTTAAAAACATCCCCTGATTTTCCACAGCCAAAGCAGTGAAAAAATTGTCTGTCTTCAACAACATTAAAAGAGGGTGTCTTTTCCTTATGAAATGGGCAAAGCCCGAGGTAATGCCGCCCTGATCGGGAAAGTTTGACCACTTCTCCAATGACATCGACAATATTAACGCTATTTTTTACTTGGGAAATCATTTCTTTGTCAATTGCCAAATCGTCACCTCCCCATAAAAATCCCATTTTAGTTTTACGTTTTATTATACCACCGAAACTCTTTTTTGTAAATTTAAAAACTGAAGTGATTCCATTGGATTTTGTTTACTAATTATGCTATGCTTAACTTAGAGATATTAAAAAGGGGGAATGTTTAATGGTTAAAGAATTAAAAGCATTTTTGTTTAGAGGAAACATTATTGAACTTGCTGTAGCAGTTATCATCGGGGGAGCTTTTGGTGCTATTGTCACTTCTTTTGTGAACGATATTATCACACCGCTTATTTTAAACCCAGCTTTGAAAGCTGCAAATGTTGAAAACATCACTCAATTGTCATGGAATGGTGTTAAATATGGTAGCTTTTTAGGAGCCGTTATTAATTTTCTTATCATCGGTACCAGTCTTTTCTTTGTTGTAAAAGCCGCTGAAAAAGCTATGCCTAAAAAGGAAAAAGAAGCTGCAGCTCCTACTCAAGAAGAATTATTGACAGAAATCCGTGATTTGTTGGCTCAAAAATAAAGCGATTTTTGATAAAGTAGTTAGGCATGTCTAACTACTTTTTTTGATATCAAAAAAGCTCCCTTGCTTCTTCTGGATAAAAAATAAAAACAGTTCTAATTGTGAGAACTGTTTTATTTTTTATCCATTAGAATTTTTTACGTTTGCGAGCTGCTTCTGATTTACGTTTACGTTTTACAGAAGGTTTTTCGTAGAATTCACGTTTACGTGATTCTTGAAGAGTACCAGCTTTAGTAACAGAACGTTTGAAGCGACGAAGAGCATCGTCAAGAGATTCATTCTTACGTACTACTGTTTTTGACATGTGTTTCACCTCCTCAAGATATTGTAACATTTTCACGTTCCCAATTATATTACATTATTTTTTTAAAAAAGTCAAACCTCTTTTATTGTTTATTCCAAACACTTTTCCAACGGATACTAATAAAGTTTTTATTAACCTTATTACTTCATAGTATTTTTCGTTAGTGCTATTGTCTCTGCAATAAATGACTTGTACCGTTCTTGCTCATCTAACTTAGCAATAACCTTATTAACGGCTTTGGTTAAGTCTCCACTATTTTTAGGAAGGGCCACTGCTTTGGCATCTCCATCACTGGTTTTTAAGCTAAAGGGTGCTAAAGCCAGATCCTTATGTTGGGCTAAAAAACCAGCAGCTACAGGTGCTTCTAAGGTAACTGCATAGACTTGTCCTGCTTTTAGTTCATTAATGGCTTCTCCCATAGCAGTCAAAGAAATCAGATTGGCCTTTGGTAATTGTATTTTAACTAAACCTTCCTCGATACTACCTTTTTGAGCGGCTACTTTCTTACCGTTTAGGTCACTAATATTTTTGGTCACTTTAGCATCAGATGCTCTCATCACTATAGCGTTTTCTGCCTGATAGTAAGGAATTGAAAAATCATATACTTTAGCTCTTTCTTTAGTATGTGAGATTCCTGAAATAGCAAGATCAGCTTTACCAGTCTGTAAACTAGACAAAACATTATCAAAACTCATTGGTGAAAGCTCAAGATCAACGTCTAATTCATCAGCAATAGCCTGAGCTAATTGAACATCTGCTCCAACAATAGTATCTTTTCCATTAACTAAAGCTTTAAATTCAAAAGGAGCATAATCAGGGCTTACAGCAACGACTAATTTTCTTGTTTTTTTAATTCTTTCGTAGTGATTAAGTTGTTCAGACTTGTTACAAGCTGCTAAAGGATAAAGTAGGAGGCAAAGCAAAAAACCAAATCTTATTTTTTTAAAATTCATAGTATATTTATTCCTTTTTGTCGCTAATAAAACTTATTATATTGTATTATTATTCAAAGGTCAATAGCTTTTCAAGCATTTCGTAAAATCCTCAACTATACTATTATCATTTGCAAAATACCCTTGTGTCACAACAACCTTAAACTTCGACAATTTCTGGCTTTCCACCTCCCATTAAAACAAGATAGCGCTTAGTCACAGGAAGTTTATACGTTTGAGTGAGAGCTTCTGCATATAACTCCAACTGTTGTTGGTAACGCTTTTTTAACTCAATGGGCTGCTTGTATTTATCTGTTTTATAGTCCACTAATACAATATGATCATCAAACAAAAAGTAGGCATCTATAATACCACGTAGGACATACTCTTCTTGACTGATAGGGTCAAGTTTTAAAATAGCAAATGGCGCTTCTCGATACAAGTGTTTTTGGTAAGTCTGAAAAAATTGGCCTAGGCTTGTATCACAAAAGAACGACTCTATTTTTTTGAGATCAAGAGCTGTTTTTACCTCTTCGTTACTATCAATTCCTCTTAAAGCGTCTAAAAGCGTTTGTTGATTTATCGGTTTTGACAAAGGGAGCACCTGCATCAACTGATGAAGAGCTGATCCAATATGACTTGCTTCAACTTTTGCTTTTTTTGAAAAATGTGGCAAAGTAAAATCAGATAGCGATCGAGAAGATTTCTCTATAATATCTACACCAATGGGTTCTAATAAAGGCTCGTAAGTTGCCTTAAGTTGGCTAGGCGTTCGAACTGTTGGCAAATGAATAGCTGCTTCATAATTGGCATTCAATTGAGACACTGCTTCTAACATATCTAAAGCCCGTGCAATTGTTTCTGATTGACGATTATCTTTAAGATCATCTGGATTTAATAACTGTGGTGTTTGAAGTCGTCCGACTGACTCTTGTGTCAAATCACTATCTTCAATAAAGCGAACATCAAAATAAAGATCTTCAGTTGAAAATATATCTGCTATTGCTAATAGCCAATCTTGGAATGTCAATAACTGTTCTCGTAAAGCCAGCGGCAAAAGTTTGCCTAACTTTTTAGGATCTGTGATTTCTTGACTTTTGCTCTTACTAGCTTTACCAATAAAATAAACTTTTTTTTCAGCTCGTGTCATAGCAACATACAGTAAGCGCATTTCTTCTGATAAAGTTGCTAAGCGCAACTCTTGTTTGTTCAATTGATAAGGTAAGGTTTCCATGCTTACTTTAACAGAATTGAGTGTTGTTTCACCAAGTAAACCTTTGATATCTGCAAGGTACTTGATACCGATACCGTGCTGCCGATTCAGAATAAATGATTTATGAATATCTGTCATTGAGAAGCGCTTGTCACAATTAAGGATAAATACATACGGAAATTGTAAACCTTTAGACTTGTGAATGGTCATTAAATTAACAGCTTGTTTAGGAGTAGCCACTTCCACATCAGCTAAGTCATTTTGCGTCTCAAGTACCTTATCAATCATTTTAATAAAACGGTATAGCCCTTTATAGCCCGATTTTTCAAACTGATTAGCACGTAGAGCTAATGCGTATAGATTAGCTTGTGCTTGTTCTGCTTTTGCTTGACTAGCTACAAAATCAAAATAAAAACGATCATTAAAAATTTTCCAAATCAAGTCATACAACGACCCTAGCTTAGCGTATCGACGCCAGCTTTTCAACGTCTTTAAAAAAACATTTAACTTGCCAAGCAAGGTATCGTGAATCAATTCAGGATGAGCACCTCTTCCAATCACAGCCCTTTGTATCTTGTCATATAGGCAATCTTTATCTAGCTCATTGTCTTTTTGAAGTGCTATTCTTGCTAAATCATCCTCATCAAAGGCAAACATCGGTGAGCGCAGTAAAGCCACAAGGGCATAATCATTTCTTGGGTTATTAATGGTGCGTAATGTATCTAACATAACCATCACTTCAACAGATTTAAGATAGTTTTGCTGCCCACCATCTGTTGCTATAGGAATACCATATTGATTGAATGTATGAGAAATGATATCATTTCTTGTTCTTGAAGAAACGAGTAACGTAATGTCTTCAAAAGGGACACCCTTATCATTGTGAAGCTTAATAATTTCTTTGGCAACAATTGTAACCTCACTAAATGAAATACCCTCACTATCTGAAGGGGCGTTGCCATCATCTTTATCGCTATTATATAGCAATAACTGAGCACGACGGTCTAGATAGGGGACTGTTTGAGCATGACTACCTGCTATTAACTGATGTTGCTCATCGTATAAGACGTCTCCTACTGATTCGTCCATTAAGTGACTAAAAACAGCATTGCTGACATTTAACACCTCTGATTGGCTACGAAAGTTTTCTTTGAGTAAAATCACTTTCCCCTGCTCAGGTTTTTTTTGATAGTCTCTAAACTTTTGATTAAAAATCTGAGGATCGGCTTGCCGAAATCGATAGATCGATTGTTTGATATCTCCTACCATAAAGCGATTATGACCGTTCGATAGTAAGGTCAGGAGTCGCTCTTGCATATGATTGTTATCTTGATATTCATCAACCATCACCTCATGATAGTGTTGCTGATAGGATTGGCGAATATCCGTATTTTCCTCTAAAATTTTGATTGCAAAGTGTGCAATATCTGAAAATTCAAAAGCACTTTCTTGTATTTTGACAGCTAAATAAGCTTCTGAAAACGCAAGCACAAAATCTTGTAACTGTTCCAATAAGGAAAAACAGTCTTTCTGATACATTAAAATTGTTTCTAAATGCCTAAATTGTTTTAATTTTTGATGCAAGGTCTTAAAAACAGGGTATTTTACCTTCGAGACTGTAACATCATTCCCAGATGGTATAAGGCCTGTCACATCTCTGATCAACCGATCCAATCCGGCTTTTCCATACAAACATTTAAAATCACGCACCCAATCAGACAACTTTTCTATGATCGTTAAGTGTTTAGTGTATTTAGCAGATCGGCTACCTGCCTTAGTCAGCTGCCCATAATCTTCCATATCAGTCACATCTCTTAGCTGATTTGCAGTGTCTTGCATTGCCAAAAGTAAGAGTTCAATATCATGATCCGGGATATCTTCAAGTCTTTGGTAAGTTTTAGCAGCGCTTAGAAAATTTTCTTGCAACCATATTTTTGGGTTTTCTGTCGATTGGCTAAAAGAATAACAAGTATAAACTAACTCTCTAAAAGCTGAAGTGTCTTTACAGTTACCAGAAAAATTTTTCACAAGAGCCCTAAACACCGGTGCCTCTTTTTGATTCATAAACTCATTAAAGAGTTTGCTAAACACCTCTTGCTTTAAAACATCTTGTTCTGCTTTATCCTGCATGATACGAAATTGGGATGAAATGCCAATGCTATAACCATAGCGACTTACTACTTTCTGTGCAAAAGCATCCATAGTACCAATATCAGCTTGACAAAGAGATTGCAATTGTTCTGTTAAATAAACTTTCATTTGAAAATCTGTAGTTTGAGCAATTTGTGAGTATAATTTGTTTTCAATCCGCTCACGCAGTTCTGTAGCTGCTTTAACAGTAAAGGTTGAGATAAAAAGCCGATCAATTGAAACACCTCTCAAAATTTTATCAAGTATGCGTTCGACCATTACAAAGGTTTTTCCTGAACCAGCAGAAGCTGATACAAGTATATTTTGGCCACTAGTATAAATTGCTTCAATTTGTTGAGCTGTGCGTTTTTGAGACTGATCTCTGCACCTTTCGTTTTCTTGCAAATGTTTAATAGCTTCGGGGCTTAAAAATGGGGCAAAAGAAATCACAAGTGGCTCTCCTTTCTCATTAATGTTAAAAAGCACTCTTTTTTCTCCTTAGCAGGGAGAGTCACTAGTCGCCTTGCCTGTCCCATGTCAAGATCTGCTTCAAAACGGGTAATGGCTTTTAATTGATCTCCTTGAACTGTCTTACCATCGCTTGTATAAGGATTAATCAAAAAATGTCCCTTTTTAATGTGTTTAGCAGCTTTAAGATAGAGGTACTTGTTATAATTTAAAAGTGTTTCCAATTCGTCATTGGAATAAAGAGCATTTTTGGTTTGGTAAGCACCAGTAGATAGATGCTCTTTTTCGACTTCTGAAAAAATACCTTTATAGGTCAACGCTTTATAGATACTCTCCACTAATGTGTTATCAATTTGTTTAAATGTTACTAGATCCAATTTAGGATCTTGCAAATGAAGGTACATAGCCCCAAATAATTGGTTTATATCGTGCGGTGCAATCTGTTTTAAGGCTGCGAGGTAAGTCATTAGTTGTGGACTCAACCCATTATAAAAGGTCCCAATATCAAATTGATTCGCGCTTGATTTATAGTCAACAATGCCCAAGCTACCGTCGCTCAGCTGGTCAATACGATCAATGATCCCGTGGACTAATATCTCATTTCCCATATCCAGCTGAAAGTTCTTTTCTTGATCAATGACCTGTATGTTTTGGTTAAGTTGCAAGATAGGTGCTGTTGATCTAACAATATCTTCTAGTATAGCTAAACTGTACTCAGCCTCGGCATTATCTTGGTAAACCTGCTGAAAAAAACTTTCTTGATTGGTATGGTAGATTGCTTGTTTTAACTTATTATCAAACGGTTCTTGCGTGTGATCTTTCATTAACCGCTCAAAGACACGATGCAAGTATTGACCATGAATTCTGGAATCTGGATGAATGGATTCTGTTTTGTTTAAATTCAAAACATATTTCAAAAAATAGTTGTACTGATTATTATAAAAAACGGTTAAAGCAGTTGCAGATAGCTTTAAAGGGATTCCCTTTGGAAAACATACCTCGATAACTTCTTTAGACAAAGGCTTTGTTGATAAACGATAATCTGAAGTAGGTAGCTCTAGCTGTTGCTTTCTTAACTGTTTCCTGAGATAACGTAAGACAACAGTCCAAAACATCTTATCTTGATCTGACATTTCTATAAGATCTTGTCGGTTAATAGCAATAATTTGTGACAAGAGAGCTTTATAGTTACCAATATCGCTATTATCATAAGATAGATAGTTTTTGCCTTTATCCAAAAGAGGTAACCCAAAGTTTATTAATTCTTTAAGATAAGGAGATAGATCATCGAATGTCTCGTTGATTACCGTTGAAACACTAAGAACTAACTCCTTAGTAGCAGCATTAAACAGAGATAACGCAGTTTGATGGTTTTTTTTACTATTTTCGGCACTAGCAATATCAAAATGACGATAATTTCTTATTTCATTAATTCTAGCACGCTCTTGATCAGAAAGTAGTCCTGAATGGTGAATTTGCTTAGGAAAATGTGATTGAGTTAGACCAATTGCATAAACGAAAGGTTTTGAATGTGGTTGAACAAGGTCATAAGATTTAATAGTGACAACATCTAATGTCGCTGGAACAACACGATACTGAGCTGATTTCATTCCCGTTTTAATTAAAGCAAGGCAATCTGATAGCCGTAATTTTTCTTGGCCAAAGATATGATGAAAAGAAGTCAAAATATCTGTAAACCTTTTCCAAACTTCTTCGTTTTTTTCCACCTCTAATTGGGACTGTGCTAAACCTTGCATATTCTCAGCTAATCTAATCTTTTTTAAAAAAAGTATTAATTTGTCAACAAGTGAAGCACCAAGTTGTTTTTGACTCTTAAACAATTCTTGCAAAGGTAAAACGATGTCTTGTCTCATTTCATTTAAAAAGTCAAGAGGATACTGCCTAGAAGAGTTAATGGTAAAAGGCTTTGAAAATTTAGTAAATCCTTTAATATCTGCAAACTGAGTATATTCCTCAAAGCGATCAATATCACTATCATCAAAACAACCAAAAAGTCCTGATTTTAACATGTTTAAAATGTCTTCACGACGCCAATTATAGCGCTGACTTCGTTCGAGCGATTCTATAAATTGGACTAATGGATGGGCAGCCATAGGCTCTGCTTTTCCTAAATAGTAGGGGATTTCAAACTTATCAAAGATAGGCCCAATTTGTAATTGATAAGCATCCATATCTCCTAGCAACACTAAGATATCCTTATAACGGTAACCTTCATATAGCTTTTGCCGAATGGATTTTGCTACATGTTCAATTTCCTCTTTTTGATGATGACATTGCCAAAGGCTAAAGTGATCAAGATCACTCTTTTGGAGTTGCCAGTCTACTTGTGAAAAATCATGAGTTGCTTCAAATAATTGTGTTAGCCGTGAAAAGGCTGGTTTAAACACTTGATTAGAGGTCGCAAATACCGGCTTGATATGGTATTTTTGAGCCAAATCTTGCAAAAAATGAAGGCTAGCCTCATAGATATTTCCCTTAATAAAAGATTTTTGATAAGCTTTTTGACTCACATAACTGCCAATGATGACCTCTTGACAGTTGTTATTTAAAAGTGATAATAAATAATCCTCTTCAGCTGAAAAACGTGAAAAACCATCAATAACAACAACTGTTTTTGATAGTTGGTTATTTAAAAGTCCTAACTTAATTGCTCTTGCAAAAGATTGTAGAGGACTATCTTGATTATAATCTTGCTGAATCATGATCGTCTCTGCAAGCTCAATAATTTTAATAAGATCTTCTTGTTTTTGAGGATGGTCTAACCCTGTTAAATCATGTACGCTTAATTGTGCGTTTTTTAATTCTTTATATAACTCAACTAGTTGTTCAATAAAAACCGAATTATTTTGCAAACGACCATAACTCGGCAAATCTTCTGGTTTTAATTGCATCAAGGCCCGATAAAAAATCATAGCCAAAGTCGTGTCATCTAGATGTTGCTTAGAAGGAGAGCTCTCAACTGTAAAATACCTTGACATTTGAACGAACCGGGTGACTATTATCGAAAAAGTCCCTCGTTCAGGCAATAAGGTTAAGACTTCCCTTTCCTTTTCAAATGAAAGAGAATTTGGAGCAATATAGAACACTCGATAACCTTGGTCAGCAGCTTTTCGTGCTTCATTCACCAAAATCTCTGTCATCGAGTAACTCATCTCTGTGTAAATTAATTTCATATGACTCCTTTATACAAACTGAATCTACCCTTGTTATATTATAGCAAATACCTATTGCTTTTCCTATTTTTAGTTATAATCTCATCATAAAAATAGCAATTCTAATAGAATTATTTTATAATAAAATCAAGAAATAGATGGGAGAAACTTATGAAAACGGATGATTTGAGAGAAAGTCAACAGGTTGAAGATAGACGTGGTCAATCGTCTGGTTCTTTTGGGGGCGGCGGCCTAGGGGGCGGTCTCCTGCTTCAATTACTCTTTTCACGAGGAGGTTGGAAAACCAAGCTGGTTATTCTTCTCCTTCTCCTAGTTATGGGAGGTGGTGGCCTATCTGGTGTTTTAGGAGGCAAGCCTTCTTCTACCAACAACAATGCCTATCAATCAAGCCAAGTAACGCGTACAAATGGTGACAAGGCTAGTCAAGAACAGGTTTCTTTTGTCAGTAAGGTCTTCGCCTCTACCGAGGACTATTGGACTAAGACATTTCGTGAGAAAGGGTTAACTTATCATAAACCAACATTAGTTCTATATACTGGAGCAACTCAAACCGCTTGTGGCAGGGGGCAAGCCTCTTCTGGTCCTTTTTATTGCCCAGGCGATCAAAAAGTGTATTTAGATATTTCTTTTTATAATGAACTATCAACCAAGTACGGCGCAAAAGGTGATTTTGCTATGGCCTATGTGATTGCTCATGAAGTTGGCCACCACATCCAAAATGAATTGGGAATTATGGATAATTACGCTAGCGCTAGACAAGGAAAATCAAAGGCTAAAGCCAATCAGCTCAACGTCAAGTTGGAATTACAAGCTGATTACTATGCTGGTGCCTGGGCTAATTATGTTCAAGGGCAAGGCCTTTTGGAAAAAGGAGATATTGAGGAAGCAATGGCAGCAGCTCACGCAGTTGGGGATGATACTCTGCAAGAAGAAACCTATGGCAGAACCGTTCCTGATAGTTTTACACATGGCACTTCTAAGCAACGCCAACGTTGGTTTGACCGAGGTTACCAATATGGCGACTTTGAGCATGGTGATACCTTTAGCATCCCGTATAGTAAGCTTTAGGGAAATGGTGACGTATTGATAATAGTCACACTTAGAAAAAAACCAAACAAGTGCTGTGCTTGTTTGGTTTTTTTCTAATATCATAAACTCTTACCAGTCTACTATCTCTCTTGACATAACTCTCCATCTTGCATCCGATAGACTTTGTCACAATATTTTAGCATCCGATCATCATGAGTGACCATAATAATGGCCTTGTTTTTTTCTTTACTTTCCTTAGCCAACAGTTTGACCACTTCATAGGCTTTTTCAGTATCCAAACTTGCAGTAGGTTCGTCTGCCAATATCAGTGCTGGATCATGGTAAAGAGCACGGGCAATAGCCGCTCTTTGCCTTTCTCCGCCGGATAATTCTTGAGGTAACTGATGTTTTAGCCCTGTAATGCCTAAATCGTCAAATAACTGATTGGCTTTGGCTTTTTCTTTGCTTCCTGTCAAATGATCGACCAATTCCAACTGCTGCTGGACCGTTAAAAAAGGTATCAGATTGGAAGCTTGTAAGATAAAACCAACGGATTTGAAGCGCAAGCGTGAGCGCTCTTTTTCTGATAAATGCGTATAATCAGTGCCATCAATGATTAGCTGACCAGAACTTGGGGTCTGTAAGCCACCAGCAATGGTCAAAAAGGTTGATTTTCCAGAACCTGATGGTCCAATAATAGCCACAAATTCTCCAGCTTCAATGGAAAAGTCAGTTGCCTTTAATGCGTTGATTTCGTGATGACCATCTTGAAATGTTTTGGTCACTTGTTTAAATGTTAAAACCGACATCACTACCTCCTATCCAATTGCTTTCAAAGGATCAATTCGTATAATGTTAAAAACAGAAAATAAGGTGCCTAATAGAGCAAAACAGATCATACTAACGAATATAGCCAAATACAAAAACCAATTGCTTTGAAAAGGTACTACTGTTGGTAATAATAATGATGTCAGCCAAGTACCTAGCAACCCTAAACCACTACCTAAAAAACTCAAAAAGAATGTCTGCATAAGCACAGCGGTCGTAATCGTTTTGTTAGAAATTCCTTGCGCTTTCATAATCCCAAAAATAGGTGCCTTTTGAATAGTCAAAATATACATAAAAATACCAATAATAATAGCTGAAATAATGACAAGAAAACTAATCATAAAGCCAAAAGTTAAAAGTTGAGCGCTATAACCAGGTAATTTAGTAATAAAGGTTTTAATATCTAATTTTTGGAAGTCTTTTTTAGGATAATCTGTTAAACTTCCTTTAGTGATAAAAGCATTAACAACTTGCTTATCTTTTGGTAGTGGTTCTCCATATTTTAATGTTTCAAAAGCTTCCAAATTCATATAAACCACTGGTGCAACACTAAATCTAGCATTTTGAGTATAACCAACGATAGTTAATGCTTGACTAGAACTCGATGTGTAAAAGTCCTTGCCAATCGCAAAAGCTTCCTCTTTTGCAAGGCTTTGATCCAAAACAACCTCTTTGTTAGTCTTAAATAATCGACCTTTTACAATGTTAGGACGAATAAAGCTATTAGAATCAATCCCGAAAAGGCTAACCTTAACTTTGTCGGCATCCTTAGGATTTTTAACTGACCACGCCACGGTATTGAGTTGAGCAAGAGGAGCTACCTTGTCTGCTGTTATTTGATTTTCTTGAGCTCTGGACACCTGTGATAAGGTCAAGGTAGCGTCAGCATCCTTGGCTAGTAAAACACTGTCAGCTTTCCAAAGATCAACCGCCGAGCGGTTCTCCTGCATCAAACCAAAGGCCAATCCTGACAAAAAGAACATCAAATAGGCAACCAAACATAGCAAACCAGCAATCAAACCATACCGCAATTTGGATTGTTTCATTTCATTAAGCGCTAAAAACATCTCTCATTCCCCCTTATTTATATCACTAGCTTAGCATAACTTCCCAGAAATCCCTACTTTTCTGTTTAGCATTTAAGGACCTTTGGTAATCAAACGGCAAGATAGCAGATAAGAGGGCTGATAATGAGCAGTCATCTCTTGTAAAAAGCATAGCATCTCCTCAGATTTAGTTTCCAACTGAGCATCCAAATCTTTGAAATGGTCTTTTTCTTCCTGACTCGCTACCTTTTTAAAATACCCCCAAACATGCTGATATGCCGTTCGTAAGCTTTTTACTGTGGGAGGAATGGCTTGCGCTTCTTCAATCAAACAATGAAAAGTCAACACCTTTTCTTCTGACCACTGATTTCCTTTAAACAATTCTCTTAAAGCATTGTAATGCTGCTGTGAGTGTGCCATGACCCAATACTTTTGATAAGCCCATTGTTTTTGGTAAGTTTTCAAACTAGCATCAGACATGAGACAGTCCTTCCAACGTAATGGTCACCGTAACTTCAGGTTTGAGGAGTTGTTTCACACGACAATAAGTTCCAATGTAAGCCAATAAATCAGCTTTCTTTTTGTCATCTAAAACATCATCAATCCTAACAAGTAGTTCAAAAACTTCTTCCTCATAACTAGCCTCAACAGAAACAGCAAGTGTGTCTTGCTGAAATTGACGATGGTAAAAACCCTGCACACACATAGTCACACAAGAAGACAAGGCGATAACCAGTAAACTCATAGGGGTTTCCCCTTGATCAGTTTTTCCAAATAAGGTCACACTATCTCCGTAGCCTTTCGAAACCGTGTGGTAAAGGCGGTTGCCTGTTATTTTTGTTTGATACATTCTGATTTTCCTCCACCTTCTGATGTTTTTCTCCAATCATTTGAACTGGAGTTCTTTTTTCCTCTATTATAACAGAAAAAAACGGAGCCTTAGAGGCCCAGTTTTTTTCTTAGCGTACTTCAGCACCGACTTGTTCTGTCAATGCTTTGGTGATTTTCTCCATGTATTTGGCAACTTCTTCATCCGTTAAATTGTCATTTGGATTTTGGAAAGTAAGGCTATAAGCCATTGATTTTTTGCCAGCCTGAATGGTTGCTCCTTCATAGACGTCAAAGAGTTTAATGCTAGTCAAGCGTTTTACACCTGCTGATTCAATAGCTGTTACAATGGCCTGATGACTCACCTCACGGTCAAGTAACAAGGCAACATCACGTGTCATAGCAGGGAATTTTGTGATTTCCGCAAAAGTTTGATCACTTGGCAACGCTGCTTCTAAAGCAGCCATATCCAATTCTGCCACATAGGTTTCTGGAATACTATAAGCCTTTGCTGTTCCTGGATGAACTTGACCAACAAATCCAATCACTTGCTCATCTAATAGGATAAGCGCTGTCCGTCCTGGGTGCATGTTTGCTAGGTCTTTGGTTGGCACATATTGAACCTTGAGGTTAAGGTTTGCAAATAAAGTATCCAAGTTACCTTTAGCATGGTAAAAATCCACTGCCTGAGCTTGGGTTTGGAAATCTTTTTGTGCCACTAAGCCACAAATAGCAAAAGCAAAATGGTTCACTTCATTAGGAAGGTCTTCTTTTGGATTAGCTTCTTGTTCAAAGATTTTTCCAATTTCATAAAGAGCCAAGTTACTTTGTTTACGAGCCACATTATAGGCAACCGTATCTAACATCCCTGAAACCATATTTTGACGTAGTGCTGAACGCTCCACAGACATCGGCCACATGAGTTCTGTCAGGTGACTTGGTGCCACTGCAAACTCAACAGCTTTCTCTGGTGTTGTCAAAGCATACGAAATGATTTCAGTCAAGCCCAATCCTTCCGCTAAGCCACGGACTTTACGACGAAGAGCCTGTGTTGGCGTTAATTCTGCAGCCGTTCCCCCTGCCTCTGGTAAGGTTGTTGGCAACTTATCATAACCATAGATACGCGCAATTTCTTCCACCAAGTCAGCTGGGATGCTAACATCCCAACGACGCCGAGGAACAGCTACCGTGAAGCTTGTTTCATCTCCTGTTAGACCAAATCCAAGTTGGTCAAAAATCCTTTGAATATCAGCAAAAGTTAATTCTGTTCCTAAACGAACATTCACATAGTCAAGGCTAGTTGAGACTTCAACAGGTTCTGTTGGCAATTGTCCAGCTTGAACATGGCCTGATAAGACTTGACCTTCTGCTAATTCTTGTAACATAGCCGCTGCAAAGTCAAGTGCTTCTAAAACAGTTGCATAGTTAACCCCTTTTTCAAAACGTGAAGAGGATTCCGAACGAAGGTTTAAACGACCACTGGTTTTACGAATCGATTTGCCATCAAAAACAGCAGCTTCAAGAACAACCGTCTGAGAGTTGGCATCAATTTCAGTGGCTTGACCACCCATAACACCTGCTAAAGCAACTGGTTTGTCAGCCACGGTAATAACAAGATCCTCAGTGGTCAAATCCCGTTTTTCACCATCAAGTGTGACCAAACTTTCTCCTTGACGAGCCGCACGCGCCACAATCTTATGGTCTTCAAATTTATCATAATCAAAAGCATGCATAGGTTGACCAAAATACAAGAGCACATAGTTGGTCACATCAACCACATTATTAATAGGACGAATACCAGCATTCATTAAAAGGTTTTGCAACCATTGTGGACTTGGCTTAACTTTGACATTTTCAACGACACGGCTAGCGTAAGTTAGAACGTTATCAGAGGCAATGGCCACTTCAATGGCTTCTGAAGTTGCCTTATCAGATTCTTGTAGATTTTTTTGGGGGAATGATACTGACTTGCCATAAATAGCTGCGACTTCATGTGCCACACCTCGCATAGAAAGCGCATCAGCACGGTTAGGTGTAATGGACAATTCAATGATATGATCGTCCAAGTCCAGGTATTTAAAAATAGCATCACCTGGCACAGCCTCCTCTGGCAAGATTTGAATACCATCTGAAAATTCTTTTGGAATAATACTATCTGACAAACCAAGTTCTTGCAAGGAACAAATCATGCCAAGAGATTCCATGCCGCGGATTTTGCCTTTTTTGATTTTATAGTTATCCGCAATACGAGCACCTGGCACAGCCACGATAACCTTAATCCCTGCTTTCACATTTGGTGCGCCACACACAATTTGACGTGGCGTTTCATCACCTGTATCTACCTGACACAAATGCAAATGTGTCTCTGGCACATCTTCACAAGAAAGCACATGCCCCACAACCAGTTTTGATAAACCATCTGCAGGGACTTCAATTCCTTCTACCTCGATACCCGTTGTCGACATTTTCTCAGCAAGTGCTGCTGGTGTCACATCGATATCTACTAATTCTTTTAACCATTTATAAGATACTAACATAATTTTAGTGCCCAAATCACTCGGCTAGAGAAAGCTCTCAAGCCGTGATTTGAGTCATTTCCTTTCGTATTTTAAGTTCCAAGTCAAAACCCTTATGACGTTGAAGCGAGAGGGACTTTCCCCTTAGACAATTAACCTATTATCATTACCTATCAACTTTCACTCAATCTTAGATAAAATAGCTGACAGAGGTCTTCAAACGACTCGTTTTAGTTAAATTGTTCAGAGAAACGTTGGTCGCCTTGATAGAAACCACGAATGTCATTAATGCCATAACGCAACATGGCAATCCGCTCTTGACCTAAACCAAAGGCAAAGCCTGAATACTCTTTTGCATCAACACCTGACATTTCCAAGACACTTGGGTGAACCATACCAGCACCAAGAATTTCAATCCATCCTGTTTTCTTGCAGACATTACAGCCTTTCCCACCACATTTAAAGCAAGAAACATCCACTTCAACAGATGGTTCTGTGAACGGGAAATATGACGGGCGCAAACGAATGCTACGTTCGTCACCGAACATCTTCTTGATGATCATTTCAAGGGTCCCTTTGAGGTCTCCCATGGAAATATTTTTGCCCACAACCAAACCTTCAATTTGATGGAATTGATGTGAGTGGGTAGCGTCATCAGTATCACGACGGAAAACACGACCTGGAGAAACCATTTTTAAAGGCCCTTTTGAAAAATCATGTTGATCAAGAGTACGGGCCTGCACAGGACTGGTGTGAGTTCGTAACAAGATTTCTTCTGTGATATAAAACGTATCTTGCATGTCACGGGCAGGGTGATCCTTTGGCAAATTCATGCGCTCAAAGTTGTAATAATCTTTTTCCACCTCAAAGCCATCAACAATCTGAAAACCCATTCCTAAGAAAATATCTTCGATTTCTTCACTGGTTTGTGTTAACACATGACGATGCCCCAGAGTCATTTGACGACCCGGTAAAGTCACATCAATGCTTTCAGCATCAAGTTGGGCCTGAATTTTAGCAGCCTCTACAATTTTAGCCTGTTCTTCAAAGGCTTTTGTCAATAAGTCACGAACTTCGTTCACCTGTTTACCAACCACAGGACGCAAGTCATTAGACAAGTCTTTTAGCCCCTTTAGTAATTCTGTCAAAGATCCCTTTTTCCCAAGAACAGCCACGCGCAAATCTTGCAGTTCTTTGGTATGATTACCCGTCAAAGACTGTAAGGTCTCCAATGTTTTTGTCTTTAATTCCTCTAATTGTGCTTGTAAATCCATAGTTTTCCCTTCTTTTGGCGATGAAAAAAGCATGCCACTCCTCCACTTGATAAGCGGAGCGTTGACACGCGGTACCATCCGTTTTTATCTGACGTTATCAGACCTTAATTAATTGTCTTTAGCTGAGTGAATTCCTAATAGTTCCCTTAAGAAGGCTTCCAGTCACGGCCCTCACTCCCTGTTAATTTCTCTATTAGTACTAGTCTCATAGACACTTATTCAATTAGTTCTATTCTATCAAAAAAAGTGCTTAGTGACAATCTTAAATCAGTGACTTTTCGCTTAGAGATTGATAGCTATTTGTCCCGTCCGATAGTCAACGGTCAATCCTGCTTGGACATTTGGAACAAACACGTTAAAAGTCAAGCTGTCATCAGAGGATTTAGCCTCCAAATGGCTACCGCTGGCTAGTAGATTATCACCATCATAAAGTAGGGTGACACGGTAGCGGACGCGATGCCCCTTATCTAAAGCACGACGTACTAAACCTTCATAGTAATTCTGACCTGTCAAGTAGGGTTTATTTGCTTGATTAGCCCAACTTAGTTGAGTGGCAATATTATCAGGATTACCAGTAGAAGCATCAAAACCTTTCAGTCCACCAACTAAAGCATAACCTAGCAAATGCCCTCTATCAACCGCGTGATCATAACTTCCTTTTAAGTGGTGCAATCGGTGCCAACCTGCTGGCTTAAAGTTACGATAAGCATTATCCGTTTGATAGCGATTTCGATACTGTCGTGTCGACTTAGTAAGTAAGGCATTAGCTCTTTTAGGAACCTTTTGCTCTTGCACCCTTTTTCGTTTTTTCCTTGTTAACATACTTCCTCTCAGATGCTATAAAAAGTAGGCAAGGCCTACTTTCCAGTAAATTTATTCACTAACTCTGCCCACTTATCCATAGATAAAATATGCCATGGACTCTGGCCATCTCCCATAAAACTATAACCAATCATAAGTCCAATGGCTAAAAAAAGACACGCCAAGGCAGCAATTATGAAAAGTAATAACATTTGTTCTAAGACATATTTTAAACCATTTGTCATAAGCTAGACCTCACTGCTACGACTAATAGTAGCTCCAAGCTTTGCTAATTTTTCATGAAATTGATAGTAGCCACGATCTAAATGAACCAAATTATTAACTATTGTAACTCCTTGAGCAACAATCCCTGTCAAGATAAGGGCAGCACTGGCACGTAAATCTGTTGACATCACAGGAGCACCTTGCAGTTGTCTTCCACCATGAATCATGGCAGTTTCCCTAAGGATTTCAGATTGTAAGCCCATGCGTCGCATTTCTTCCAGATGTTGAAATCGATTTTCAAAGACAGTTTCAACCATAGTAGACTCTCCATTGACCACTGCCATTAAAGCTGTAAATTGAGCTTGCATGTCTGTTGGAAAACCTGGATGAGGCAAGGTTTTAACCGTTACAGGTTTGAGCTTTGGCGTGTTTGCTTGAACGCGAATACCGTATTCTTCTTCTGTTACAGAAACACCCATTTCCATTAATTTTGAAATCAATGGACGATTATGTTCCCAAACAGCATCTCTAATCAAAACATTGCCTGAAGTCATCGCCGCTGCAACCATAAATGTACCGGCTTCTATACGATCTTGAACAACATCATGTTCTACGCCTCGTAAATGCGTGACACCTGTTATCGTTAACGTCTCTGTTCCAGCACCACGAATTCTAGCTCCCATTTTATTCAAAAATTGAGCTAAATCAACAATTTCAGGCTCACGAGCAGCATTTTCAATAGTGGTCACACCATCAGCTAAAGTGGCAGCCATCATCAAGTTTTGGGTAGCTCCTACAGATGGGAAGTCCATATAAATCATGGCACCTTGCAGTCGATCTGCTTGAGCGGTAATATCTCCACCTTTTTGAGTAATCGTTGCCCCCATAGCCTCTAATCCTTTTAAGTGCAAATTAATAGGCCTACTGCCAATCGTACAGCCTCCAGGCATTGATACTTTTGCGTGGCCATTACGTGCCAAAATTGGTCCTAAAACAACAATAGAGGCACGCATTTGGCTCACGTACTCGTAAGGGGCTTCATCTAAAATGTGTCCTGAGGCATCAACTGTGATTTCGTTAGCTGCTTCATTAAAATCAACACGAATATCTAAACCACGTACCACGTTATTCATGGTAAAAACATCAGATAGAATAGGAACGTTTCTAAGAATTGTTTTTCCTTTTGAAGGTAAAATAGATGCTGCCAGTAAAGGAAGAACTGCGTTTTTAGCACCCTCAATAACAACTTCTCCTTCTAAGCGTGTTTGACCACCTTCAATGATTATTTTATCCACAATTTTCTCCCTTATCTATCTCTTAGTCGTAGTAAAATTATACCATACTTCTTTTATTCCAGTATTAGCGGAACTCAAAAAAGAGCGTCTGGCTAATTTGAAGCAATTCCAGCATACAATGGCTCACCAAATACCCTAGGGCAGTAGCTAATAAAAAGACAAAAAGTCGTAGCCGGCCAAGATTTTCTGGATGATAATGACTAAATTTTGTCCAGTCAATCACACTAATCAATAATTGGTAACTAAGGCCAATAAAAAATAAATGACACGAAAAGGCAATGATCTTCATTAATAATTCCATAGGATTATTATAACATACCATCTTGATCCGTCCAACTTATCAATTAAGTTGACATCTTCTCTGACTAAGTTGATAGCCTAAAAATATATTAAGCGTCATTACTGAGTTTCTACTAACAACGTGGATACAAAAAAGAGTTCCCCCATATAACTCCTCTCAACAATAATAACGTGTTTAGAGAAGGTAGTATGGTCAAACTCTCAGAAACTGATGTTAAAAAGAATCAGTAAACAAAATAATAGGTTAAAAACCTTTCTTACTTATCCTTGTCTTTTATCAACACCACTTATTTTTTACTAACGTTGATACGATTCAAAGCGCGGCGCAAGGCAACCTTGGCACGACGAACCTCATCAATATTATGGGTTGTTTCAGCCTGTGCAATTTCACGTTCTGCTCTTAGTTTTGCTCGCTCTGCTCGGCTGACATCGATATCACGGTCACGTTCTGCAGAATCAGCGACAATGGTAACCACATTATCCTTGATTTCAATAATACCACCATTGATTGCAATCCAGTCCACTTTTTCATCTTCACCACCTCGGCGAATTTTCATTTCATGAACTTGCAAAGGTGCAATCAAATTGATGTGATTAGGTAAAATCCCCATTTCCCCATCTGGTGTTGTTACCGAAATAAATTTAGCATGGTGATCATATTTGATTCCATCTGGCGTTACCACTTGAACAGTCATTTGTGTCATGGCATCACCTCATTAAAAGCCCATTTTTTCGGCTTTTTTAATCACATCCTCGATTGGACCAACTGAACGGAAGGCATCTTCTGGAAGTTCATCGTATTTTCCTTCAAGAATTTCTTTAAAGCCGCGAACTGTATCAGCAACTGGCACGTAAGAACCAGGAAGACCTGTAAATTGTTCAGCAACATTAAAGTTTTGTGATAAGAAGAACTGGATACGACGCGCACGTCCAACCAATGTTTTTTCTTCATCTGATAATTCATCCATCCCCAAAATAGCGATGATGTCTTGTAATTCACGGTAGCGCTGAAGTACACGTTGAACCTCTGTTGCCACAGCATAGTGCTCTTCACCAACAATTTCAGGTGATAAGGCCCGTGAACTTGAAGCCAATGGGTCAACCGCAGGGTAAATACCCATTTGAGTCAATTTACGCTCAAGGTTAGTTGTTGAATCCAAGTGAGCAAATGCAGTTGCTGGCGCTGGGTCAGTATAGTCATCGGCTGGCACATAAATCGCTTGGATAGAAGTAACAGATCCTTTTTGAGTTGACGTAATACGTTCTTGCAATTGTCCCATTTCAGTAGCAAGGGTCGGTTGGTAACCAACAGCAGAAGGCATACGGCCTAAGAGGGCTGATACTTCTGAACCTGCCTGAGTGAAACGGAAGATATTATCAATAAAGAGCAAAACATCTTGGCCTTCTACATCACGGAAATACTCAGCAATGGTTAAACCAGTAAGGGCTACACGCATACGTGCCCCAGGCGGCTCATTCATTTGACCAAAAACCATGGCAGTTTTCTCAATAACGCCTGATTCTTTCATTTCCCAGTAAAGGTCATTTCCTTCACGTGTTCGCTCACCAACACCGGTAAATACTGAAATACCTCCGTGTTCTTGGGCGATATTGTGGATTAATTCTTGGATAAGGACAGTCTTACCAACTCCGGCACCACCGAAAAGTCCAACTTTACCACCTTTAAGGTAAGGGGCAAGAAGGTCAATTACCTTGATACCAGTTTCAAGAATTTCTGATGATGTTGATAATTCATCAAACGATGGTGCTTTTTTATGGATCGGCTGACGGTCAACGTCTTCTGCAAATGGTTCTTCCAAGTCAATGGTTTCTCCAAGTACATTAAAGACGCGTCCCAAAGTTTCTTTACCTACTGGTACGCTAATCGCACGACCAGTGTCAAGAACTTCTAACCCACGTGTAAGCCCATCAGTTGATTCCATAGCGATTGTTCGCACCATACCGTCACCAAGTTCCAGAGCAACTTCAAGGACGATTTTTTGCTTTTTATCACTATCTTTATAAACAATCAATGCATTATTAATCTCTGGAAGTTTGTCCCCGCTAGCAAACATAACGTCTACTACTGGACCAACAACCTGAGCAATTTTGCCTGAGCTCATTCATTTCTCCTTATATTCGATAGTCAGGGCTTAGTTAGTCTTGCTAACTTCTTTTATACTGAAAAGAGCAGTCTTTCAATAGAAAAGTCCCATAAGTCATTTTATCTCGATTGATAAAATTGAATGCTGACAATAACCTAATCGCTAGTCAGCGTTATTTTTTATTCTAGTGCATTTGCTCCTGCAACAATTTCAGTAATTTCTTGTGTAATTGCTGCTTGACGAGCTCGGTTATATTGGATGGTCAAATCGTTAATGACATTCTTAGCGTTATCAGTTGCTGTCTGCATGGCAGTCATACCTGCTGCATGTTCAGCCGTTTTAGCATCAATGATAGCCCCATAAATTAAACTTTCTGTGAATTGAGGTAACAATTGATCTAAAATATCATGACGATTAGGTTCCAATTCAAACCCAGTAACACCTTCTTCTGCTGCTTCATCAGCAACCAAGTCAGAAATTGGCAACATCTGTTGAACACGGACTTGGCTGGTTAAGCTATTCACATGGTGATTGTAACAGACATATAACTCATCAAAAATCTCATTGACAAACATGTCAACGGATTGTGAAATGATTTGTCTCACTTGTTCAAAACTTGGTTGATCCGCAAGTCCACGAAGTTCAAAAGCCACATTCATCCCTCTTGCTTTGAAGAAGTCTGAACCAACACTACCAATAGAAATGATTTCATAGTCACCATCAGCATGGTACTCTGTAATCATATCCATAACAGATTTCAAGATTTTTGAATTGTAACCTCCAACAAGTCCTTTATCAGACGTGATGACAATATAGCCTGTTTTTTTGACAGGACGAGACACCAACATCGGATTATCAGATCCTATGGTTAATTCTGATTTCAATAAATCTGTAGTAATCTGGCGAATTTTTGAGGCGTAAATTTGAAAATCACGAGCTGCTTGCTCAGATTTAACAAGTTTTGCAGAAGAAACCATACGCATGGCACTAGTGATTTTACTTGTTTTCTCAGTTGAAATAATTTTAGCTTTAATTTCACTTAGAGAGCCTGCCATACTAGTATCCTCCCTCTATGACTTAAAGTTTGAGTGTTCTTTAAACGCTTTAATAGCGGCATCAAGGGCAGCTTCTTCAGGAAGGTCTTTTGTGGTACGGATAGTTTCAAATAAATCATTGTAATGAACGTCAAAGTAGTCGTAAAGAGCTTCTTCAAAAGCCAAAATATCATCTACAGGAACATCATCTAAGAAACCATGAGTAAGGGCATAAAGAATAACGACTTGCTTTTCAACAGGTAACGGTTTATGCAATGGTTGCTTCAAGATTTCAACCGTACGGCGACCACGATTAAGTTTTGCTTGTGTTGCAGCATCAAGGTCCGAACCAAATTGGGTAAAGGCTTCTAATTCACGATAGGAAGCCAAATCCAAACGAAGAGTACCAGCAACCTTTTTCATCGCTTTAATTTGAGCGGAACCACCTACACGTGAGACAGATGATCCTGCATCAATCGCTGGACGAATTCCTGAATTAAAGAGGTTCTCTTGCAAGAAGATTTGTCCGTCTGTAATCGAAATAACGTTAGTCGCAATATATGCAGAGATATCTCCGGCCTGTGTTTCGATAAATGGTAGAGCTGTGATAGAACCTCCACCTAAGTCATCAGAAACTTTTGCAGAGCGTTCCAAAAGACGGCTATGCAAGTAGAAAACATCCCCTGGGTAAGCCTCACGACCTGGTGGACGACGAAGCAAGAGAGACAATTCACGATAAGCCACCGCTTGTTTTGATAAATCATCATAGACAATCAAGACATGCTTGCCTTGGTACATAAATTCTTCAGCCATGGCAACACCCGCATAAGGAGCGATAAAGAGCAATGGTGATGGTTGTGAGGCTGACGCTGTCACAACAATAGTATAATCCAAGGCACCGTAACGGCGAAGGGTTTCAACTTGTGTACGAACGGTTGATTCTTTTTGACCAATAGCCACATAGATACAAATCATGTCTTGACCTTTTTGGTTCAAAATCGCATCAATAGCTACGGATGTTTTTCCTGTTTGACGGTCTCCGATAATCAACTCACGTTGCCCACGACCAATTGGAACCAAAGCATCAATTGCTTTTAATCCAGTTTGTAAGGGTTCAGAAACGGATTTACGCTGCATAACACCAGGAGCTGGCGTTTCTACTGGTCTAAAGCCAGTTGTTTCAATATCTCCCAAGCCATCAACTGGTTGTCCAAGTGGGTTTACCACACGTCCAATGAGAGCTTCACCAACTGGTACTTCCATGATTTTACCGGTGCGCTTAACCACATCTCCTTCACGGATTGCTGAAAAATCACCAAGAATAATAATACCCACATCATTTGACTCAAGGTTTTGAGCCATCCCGTAGGCACCATTTTCAAATTCAAGAAGTTCACCACTCATGGCATTATCTAATCCACGGGCACGTGCAATACCGTCACCAATATAGGTAACGATCCCAGTTTCTGTGACATCGAAATTTGGCTGGAAGTTCTCAATTTGCTTTTTAATTAAAGCGCTAATTTCTTGTGCATTAATTGCCAAAAGTCACACCACTTTCTATTTTAAATTCATTTTAAATGCTTGCAATTGACGACGAATACTGGTATCAATTACTTTATTATTGACGCTGATAATAAATCCTCCAATAAGCGAAGGATCTACTTTTTCAATTAAACGACCCGCTGTTACAGCAAATTTCTTTGCAACAACTGCTCGAACACGGCTTTTTTGCTCCTCAGTCAAAGGTAGTGATGAGGTAACAGTCACATCATACTGATTTGAAACTATTGCAATTTCATTTAAAACAGCCTGAAGCATTTGATACAAATAAGCTTCACGTTCGTTTTGTAAAATGAGATTCAAGAAATTATTCATATAAACAGAATTATTTCCCTTTAATAAGGTTAGCAATTTTATTTTTTCAGCATGCGGAACAGCTTGACTTGATAGACTTTGATCAAGATTAGTTGTTACAAACGTCTCTAAAATCGCAAGCACATCAGCTTGTAAGGCATCAAGAGAATGATGTTCACTCGCCACCTCAACAAGGCTTTTTGCATATTGCTCGATAAGAGCCTGTTCTTTTTTGGTCATTAAGCTTCTCCTAAGTCATCAAGATAACTGTCAATAAGCTGGCTTTGCGCCGTCTTATCAAGATTGGCTCCCATAATTTTTTCCGCTAAAAGAACCGTTAAATCAGACATTTCTGTTTTGACTGCTGAAATAGCGTCTGATTTGCTTTGTTCAATATCTGTCAACGCTTTTTCTTTCAAGCGTTTTGCTTCATCAGTAGCTTCTGCCACCAATTTATCACCTTGTAATTGACCAATTTCTTTGGCATCACTAATGATTTTACTTGCTTGTAAACGACTAGCATCTAGGTTAGCTTGACTTTTTGCCTCTAACTGTTGAGCACTTAGACGTGATTGCTCAGCCTGATCAATATCTCGAGAGATTTGTTGTGAGCGTGTCTGTAAAATCGATTCAATCGCACCCCAAGCGAATTTTTTGATCAAGAGTAACAAGACGATTACAGAACCTGTTACTAGAATAAAATTCCCAACGAGTTCACCAAATGTGATTGACATTCGTTTGTTCTCCTTCCTTATTCTTCTGATTCATTGACTTTCTTTCCTAGATAGGTCGCTGTCAGTTTTGTGAAAACGAAAGCCTGTATGCAGGAAATAAAGACTGAAAAGGCTGTCCACGCCATATTGACTAGGAAAGCAATCGGCCACCAATAAACTCGATAATTGGCCAGTTGAACAATCAAACCTGTAACAACTTCCCCGGCAAAGATATTACCGAATAACCTAATGGCAAGTGATAAGAAATTTGTGAACTCTTCTAATAAATTCATCGGAGTCATTGGCCACGGTGTAGCCAAACGTTTCAAATGGGCAACCAAGCCACGCCGTCTAACCCCTTCAATGTGTACCATTAAGGTAATAAAAAGAGATAGAGCAAGGTCAAAAGCCAGATTGGCTGTTGGCGAGGTCCATAGGTTATAGCCATTAACTGTCTCTAACTTAGTAAATAACCCTAAATTATTAGCGACAGCCACAAAGAGAAAAATGGTAAAGAGTAACAGCGAATAAGATTTTTGTAGATTATGATCTAAGTGCTCTTCTCCAATACCATCCACAAAACTGATTAAATATTCTAAAGCAGTTTGCTTCCCTTCTGGTTTCAATTTCATTTGGCGACTTGCCCAAAAAACAAAGGCAAAGACAATCGCAATTGTGACAATACAAACAGCAAGTAGGGTCAAATTAAAGGTTATTGGACCAAGCTTCAGCATAGGTATTTTAGCTTCTTCCATCTAACACCCTCCTTTTCTATTATAAAATAGGCTGTTATTTAAGAATGAAGGCCATAACAAGGGTAACGAAGAAAGTACCTTCGATAAAGGCAACACCCAAGATCATTAATGAACGTAATTGACCAATGATTTCTGGTTGGCGAGAAGCTGCTTTGAAAAGATTTGCCATCAAGAAACCTTCAGCAAGAGAAACACCAAAACAGGCCAAAGCCAATGCGAAAATAGGATTCATAGTAGAATACTCCTTAAAAATTTTTTTACTTTGCTATTCTATTCCTTAAAATTAAGAATGTCAACAGATTTCTTTAGTCTGGGTACGCTTTCTTAGACTAATACTAACCTTTTTGATAAACGAGTCTGTCTTTGTTAAGATCTTTTTAAAAATAGAATTACACTCTTATTATAACAAAAAGGCAACAAGATTCCAAAAAGGGTATAATAACACCCCTAAAACATGGCATTTTCTTGCATATGATCAAAAAAGAGAGACCTCAAATAGGCCCCTCATATGAATAAATTGACTCTTTGAGCGCATCAAAAAACACTACCTCAATTGATTTAAAAATCTTAGATTCTAGATAGTAGTGCATTTGACTAAACTGTCAGTAGCTAATAACTATTGTATTATTCTTCTAATTCTTGTCCTAAGTCTTCTACTTCATGAGCAAATTTCTTTACGATTTCCTCAATTTCCAATTCGTCCTGATCTAAGACTAAAGCGTCATCAGAAATCAAATCAGTATCTGCAAAAAAAGTGATATGATTTTTTAGGTTCTCTAATGTAATTGGAGCATCTCCTCCGTACTCGCCATCTAAATTAATCATCATTCGCTTACCACATTGGGGTTCAATGACTATTTTACTGGTCTTAATGTATTCGACACGGCGATCTGTAATATGCTTACCACCATCCAAAATCAAACGCAAAAGATGTACAATTTCAAAAAGATTTGCTGTCTTTATTAAAATGAGCGTAAACATACCGTCATCTAGTTTTGCATCAGGAGCAATCATTTCAAATCCCCCAACAGAATTGGTAATAGCTGCAAAAATCATAGAAACTTGACCTTCAAAGACGCCTTTGTCATGCGTAATTTTAACAGGCACATTGCTAACTCTTGGGAGCAGTTCTACTCCTTTAGCAAGATAAGCCAAGTATCCAAACATCGTTTTTAACTGACTTGGTACACTGTAAGTTAATTCCGTCAAACTTCCTGCTGCAGCAATATTGATGAAATAAGTATCTTTCTTAGCTCTACCAATATCCATCTGGATAGTCTGATTTTTTCCGATAAGTTTTGCTGCTTGGCTCGGATTTCCTCTTGGTACTTTTAATGCTCTAGCAAAATCATTAGTGGTACCTGTTGGAATAATGGCCATTTTAGGGCGCTTTTTCAAGGGAGCAATTCCATTGACCACTTCGTTAATAGTGCCATCACCTCCAGCAGCAATCAATAAGTCAAAACCTGCCTTTGCCGCTCTTCTTGCTTCATTTAGAGCAGAGTTCTTTTGGGCTGTTGTTTGAAAGGCAGATGTTTCATACCCGAACCCTTCTAATATGTCTAAAACTTCAGGAACACTTTTTCTCATAAGTTCTTGTCCTGACGTTGGATTATAAATGAGACGTGCTCTCAATTGTTTTTTCATAACATTACCTCACTTAAAGCTGGCGTAGCCAATCTTCATCTTCAATCCGAATTCCTAAGCTCTTTGCTTTTTCTAGCTTAGAACCAGCGTCACTACCTGCAATAACTAAATCTGTTTTCTTAGATACACTTCCAGTAACTTTGGCACCTAATGCCTCTAATTTATCTTTGGCCTCATTTCGGTTCAGCTGATTTAATTTGCCAGTTAAAACAACAGTTAGACCAAAAAGCGCTGCGTCACTATTAACTTTTTGACCTGAGTAATGCATGTTGACACCTGCTGTCTTTAACTCGTCTACTAAAATCGCAGCCGTTTTTTGTTCAAAGTATTGAGTAAGTGATTGAGCAATCGTTGAGCCAAGACCATCTATCCTTGCGATTTCCTCTTCTTTAGCGGTTAAAAGAGCAGAAATATCTCCGTATACCTCTAAAATTAAGCGACTAACCTTAGAGCCAATATGACGAATTCCTAGACCAAATAACAGTTTTTCAGCTGAATTTGATTTAGAAGCCTCAATCGCAGCGAGCAATTTATCAGCTGACTTTTCTTTGATGCCATCTAATTGCATGAAATCTTCTTTGGTCAACTGGTAAATATCAGCAACATCATGAACAAACCCCGCTAAAAATAGTTTTTCCACAATAGCTGGTCCCAGCCCAGTAATGTTCATGGCATCACGACTTGCAAAATGCTCCAAACTTCGCTGAATCAAACTAGGACACAACGGATTAATACAACGCAAAGCAACCTCATCTTCAAAATGAACTAATTCACTACCACAAGATGGGCATAGTTTAGGAATAAGCATGACTTCTTGCTGGTTCCGCTTACTCATAACGACATTTAAGACAGCAGGAATAATGTCCCCTGCCTTATATACAATCACTGTATCGCCAATACGGATATCTTTTTCGGCAATATAATCCACATTATGTAGGGTTGCACGACTCACGGTTGTCCCCGCTAGTTGCACAGGAGTTAGATTCGCTGTAGGTGTGACCACGCCTGTTCGTCCCACTGTCCAGTCAACCGAAAGGATTTCTGCCTCTTTTTCTTCTGCTGGAAATTTGTAAGCAATGGCCCAGCGTGGAGCTTTAACCGTAAACCCTAGCTCTTCTTGCATGGCTAGGCTATTAACTTTAATAACAACGCCATCTATGTCATAAGCTAATTGATCTCTTTTTGCCTCAATAGTTTTGATAAAATCCCAAATCTCATCCATAGACGATGTGAGTTGATAATACGGATTTACTGAAAAACCTAGATCTGCTAATTCTGCTAAGACCTCATTTTGTTGATTTCTAGCTGTCGGACTAGCTTCTTGATACAAAAAAGTGGCTAGTTGACGCTTAGCAACCACTGACGTATCTAGCTGCCTTAGTGTCCCAGCGGCAGCATTTCTAGGATTAGCAAATTCAGTCTCCCCATTTTCTTGGCGTGCTTCATTGATCGCTTTAAAGGACTGACGAGACATGTAAGCCTCTCCTCGAACGGTGATGGTTAAAGGCTCACTCAATTGGTAAGGAATATCCTTTATTTTTTTGATATTTTCTGTGATATTTTCACCGATATTGCCATCACCCCGTGTTGCTCCAACCTGTAAGAAGCCATTCTCATAACTCAAGGAAATAGATAAACCATCAATTTTTAACTCTGCTAGATAGGTGGCATTCGGAAATTCGGCCTTGACGCGCTTATCAAAAGCATCCAGCTCCTCACGTGAAAAAGCATCCTGCAAACTAAAAAGCGGATACTGATGTCGATATTTTTCAAACCCCTTTAAAATAGTCCCTCCAACCTGCTGCGTTGGGCTATCTTGCAAGACATACTCGGGATATGACTGCTCTAAAGTCACCAGTTCACGATAAAGCTTATCATAGTCACTGTCAGAAACTGATGGGGCATCTTTAGTATAATAGTCATAACGGTAACGGTTAAGAAGATCTGTTAATTCTTTTATGCGTTTTTTCATACTTTTATTTTATCATAAAAGATAACAAATGAGCTATTTCTATATCATAACAACATCAAAAGTAATCGTTGGCCACTCCATATGGTACTATTAGCTAAAGTGTTAAATATTTCTATCTAGAACGATTTTAACATTACAAACAACATAAAAAAGAGAAGGGTATTGACCCAACTCTTTTGAGTATGATGCATTACTAAAAGGAAATTCTTTGAGACAACTTATCAATAATAAGTGATCCTATGAGCAGAGATACTAATTCTCCTAACGCAGTTGTAAACCATGTTAATAAAAATGGTGCTCCAAAGAAGTAAAGTTCGATTGCTACATTAAACATGGAAGTTGCAAAAAAGAAAGAAAAGTAAACAAAAGCTTTATTAAAAATACCATTAAAAAGATAATCTTTTTGATACTTACTAAACAAAATAACACCTAAGGTCACAAAAATAAGAGTTGAACCGCCGCCTACAAAGACATCAATCAGTCCGAAACTATAAAAGTTAGCAATCATACATCCAAGAGTCACCGCAATAATATACTTGCGATGATAAAAAGCTAAGAAATTCATCATTTCAGATATTCTAAATTGATACATCCCATAAGAAATCGCATTTAAAGGCGGGGTAATAGTTAAGACAACATACAAGGCAGCTACTAGCCCAATGTGAACATAGTCGTGTACAGTCAATTTTGTCATTTTTTCTCCTTTAACGTCTGGATAACTCTCAAAAGCTATCTACGTTTCTAATATGCTTGGTGAAAGGGAACTAAGCACCAAGGGTTGCAAAGCAACGGTTACATTGTACCATAAAACAATTAGCTTGACAAAAGTCTTTAGCAAGTAAAGCTGTCTTATTGTTATCTTCTTTTGTTATCAATCTTAGTTTTTATATAGTCATCCATTTTAGCTTAAGATCTAACGTAAGTATATCAAACCTTTAACGACTCTTTATGAACTGCAATTCTTCAAATCGCTATGATTCCTTTTTGCCTTTAGTCAATAATAAAATAGGCACTAATAAACTAGCCGTTCCTAGTAGCGTTATCACATAAACAAGACTATCTCCTGTTTTTGGCAACAGTTTTCCTTTTGAAGTTTTTTTAGCTTTTACACTTTGTTTAGAAGACTCTGCCTTATCATTTTCTTTGGAAAATGATAATTGAAGTAACAATGGATCATGATCTGATGCGCGTCCGTGAGCTTCCATAAATGGGGAATTCACATGAACCATGTCAAATTCGTAGTGATCAAGTAAATGGCGTGAAACTAATATATTATCAAGGGTCTGATTATTGCCTTGGTGAAAATAAGAATACCGATCTGAAATATCATGTCGGCTCACCAAGTTAACCATGTCACCTTCTTCGATTAATTGAATCGTCTTTGTGAATTCAAAATCATTAAAGTCACCTAGCATCACAATATTAGCTTGGTGTTTTGCCCCTTCTTTCGCAAATTGTGCTAGCATATTAGCCAAGACGTGACGTCTTTGCTCAGATTTAAAAGTGACTGGTTGCACACAACCATAAAGAGCATTATCCCCACGCTTAGAGTTCAAATGATTTGCAACAACAACGACTTTACGACCTTGGAAGATAAATTCTGCTGCTAGTGATTTACGAACATCTTTCCAAGCGGCGTTAGTTGGATCAATTCGACCAACACTAAGGTTTAATTCTCCATTAACCCAAGTTAGAGCATCACGAGCACCGCCTTTTGGCTTATCAGAAAGGCTGACGCGCTCTGGTTGATAAAGGAATCCTGTTCGAATATTACCACCTGGTTGACCTCCGTCAACATTATTTTCTGGAGCAATATCAACATAACGATAAGTTGGGCCACCTAGTTTTTTAATAGCATCAATGAGGCGTTGCGCGCTTTGTGTCGCATCCGTTGTCCCATCATCAGTCGGCCCATTATTATCTTGGACTTCAATTAATCCAATAATGTCTGGAGCATTCAGATCATGAATAAAGGATTCGGCAATCCGTTTGACCTTCTCATCTTTAGTTGAAGAAGGATTGGCTGAGAAGTTTTCAATATTGTAAGAAGCAATGCTTAACTTGCTAAGGTCTTTTTGCAAGTTTGTTTTTTCAGGTTTTAGATGACCATCCATTAAACTTGGCATGTTTTTGCTGTCATCAACAAAGACCTTGTAATTACCATAGCTATAAGATACTGGCCCAGCTAATCTTCCTTTGTAAGAGTCTCCTGCTTTAATAATTTGTTTGCCTTTTTTGAAAAGAACAGGAATCACATCTGTGTTATAAGAATTAGCTGGAAGTAATACTCCACCTGAATTATTTAACGGTCTTGTACTAGAGCCAGGTAAGACATAAATTTCTTTATTTTTCATTGGACCAAGGATTTTAGCATCATCAACCGCCACTAACATGCCTTCCATTGATTCCCAATAATCAATAGCGTCTTCTTCTGGATCAAACACACGCAAGCCATCATTATCAATAATATTGGCTGGCGCGATACGATCTTTCCCTAAAACAAGCGGTGATGGAACTTGAGCTGTCCCTGTTTTGGTCACTGCTTTAGCCACAATTTGGGTGATGGTAAGGTCAGTCTGCTTACGTTCCTCATAACCACGACCAAAGAATTCTTCCACTTCACCTGAAATGGTCAAAACATCGCCGACTTGAACCTTAGCGTTTTTAGCAAAAACACGAATACCATCTGAAGTCGCTAAATCACCATCACCATTAAGATCTTGAACATAAAAATGAGTGGAATCGTCTAAATAAGTGACAACAACCTGTTCTACGGTGACCGCTTTTTTGAGAAGTGGCGACGTATGACTAGCTCCTTGAATCTCGCCTATTTTCACAATATTACGAGATGAAGCATCACTATTTGAGCTTGTGACCTTTTTAACCACTTCCAATTGTTCAAGAGAAAACGGTCTTAATTGTAATTGACCATCAACAATAGACAATATGGCTGTGAGGTTAATCAAATCACCCTGACTTATTTTAGTAACAACATCAGCCCCTTTAACCCCTGTACGATGATCTATATGAACAACTATACTTTTACCACTATCATCCCTTACAAGGAAAGATGTGTTGTTATATTGATCAGTTGATAATTCTCCAACTGTCACGTGAGATAACTTAACTAATGTTGAGGGTGTTGTTGTTTCTAATTCTGATATTACTGCTTCTTTAACAGAAGTCGGAAAAGATAACTCTAACTTTTTGTGTGCAGTCACCTGTTGGAGTTGTAAATCACCTTTAAAGCGAGTAAGTGTACCTGTTAATTGAACAATATCTCCCTTACTGTATCCTAAATCTTTTTGAGGATAAACATAAAGTCCAATACCTTCACTATCTTGAATATAAAAGCCATAGCCTCCCCAGCCATTGATCACACTCGTAATCTTGCCAGTAACAGTATAGGGTCTTTCTTCAGGCCCCTTTCTTACTTGAGCAATAGACTGTTCAGTAGTTACTTTTACTCCTTTATCAGGTGTTGGCAAAGGTGTTTTTCTCTCACCAAAATCCACACTTGCTAGGTAAGGTGATATGACGGGAAAATTCGATTTATCACTAATAACAGATTCTCTCTTTGGCCTTTGTGTTACGATTTCATTGGCATAAGTCAAATTTTGGCGTGAAGTAACTTCTTCAACACTAGTAAGCGTAATAGCTAGTGTCAACAATGAAACAGGTATTATACATTTCTTGTTAATCATGATATCTCCTTTTAATGTGATTAGTTTAAGACAACAACAAGATTTTATTTTTGAATATTAACCTCCACCTGAGACTATGAATTGGGATACACTTTCTGTTTGCATTAATTATACTATCAAGTAACACGATTAGATCTTTTCTTTTAATCTGTTAAGTCACCCAATTAAAGACTTGTTTGATCTGACATAACATCACAAGCACCCCTGATAGCGAACAAGACAGCTTTATAGCATTCGATACATGCTTATTGTAACAAAAACATCCCATAAAATAAATACGTTTTCAAAACTTTTTTTAATAACATTAGTTTTTATGTTTATTGAAAACGTTTTTTAAAATACTTTGACAACCCATTTATCAACAAAAACGAACTTTATAGAGGGGTCGCTTTTGATAATATGCTCTCTAAAAAACACAGTAACAACAGTAACATCGCAATCACTTTTAACAAAAGATAAGTGCACTAGAGAAAATATAAGCAAAAAGCAACCCTTTTATTGCATATAAGCCAATAAAAGGGCTACCTGGTAGTTAGCTAATTAGGAAAGTATTTTTTAACAAAAGACTAATTATAGTTTGGTAGGTTTTAATAATAAACTTGAAAAACTAATCAAAGCTAGTGCTGTTCCCATTAGAGCTAACAAGTATGGCCAAGCCTGAGATAAGGTCCCTCCACTTTGAAAAATAGCTATGGCTGATAAAACCCAATTTTGTGGTAATAACTTACCAATTGCTTGCATATAAGAAGGCGTAATAGACAATGGCCATAAACAGCCAGCCAACATTGAAGTCGGCATTACAATAAGATTAGCTAACTGGCTACTTTGTTGGGAATTTTGTGTGATAGCTCCAATCAGCAGGCCAAAGCCTATCGCTAATAAACTAAAAAGGAAAAAAATAATCAAAAGAAGTGATGTCGGAACAAAAAAACTAATATTAAATACTTTTAACAAACTCAGCATAATGACAATTTGAATCGTAAAAGCAACAAATCCTACACAGACGTAACTCAACATATAGCGAAAACGAGATAAGTTCGATAACATTAATCGATGGTATAACTGACTAGATTTATCTGCCAAAATACCACTGTAAATCACGCTCGTACTACCTAACATTAGAATAAGCAAAAATCCTGTCGTTGTGGAAGATACTGCTTTGCTACGTGATCGGTCTGTCAAAGTTACTTGCTTAACATCATAATTTAACTGTTGGTTTTTTTGGAGAATTCTATTAAAAGTATCTTCGTTACCTAGAGCCACATCCCCTATAATATTATAATTTTCCAATAGATAATTGGTCTGTGCCTTTACCCACTCTGTAATTTCGCTATTAGCAATCGAACGTATATTGAGTTTTTGAGATTTTCCTTGCAACACTTTATCTGAGAACCCTTTGTCAATAGTCAATACCGCTTCTAGAGATTTATCTTGAAGGTAGTGATCAATATGCTCTTTTTTGATTTTGGTAAAAATGTCGTACTTTTTGTTTTGCTTTAGTTGAGCAATAAATTGTTTAGATATCTGACTATTATCTTTATCTAATATCCCAATTTTAGCTTGATTATTATTTGAAAAACTCAAAGATAAAGCCAAAAGTGTCGTTAAAATAGGCATTAAAAAGAATGTCACATAACTTGTTTTTTTGCGCTTTATCTTAACAAATAGAGTTTTTATAAAACAAATCATGTCGTCACCTGCTTTCTCATACCTATCAATGCCAATATTATAAAAATTGTTCCGATACTAATATTAACGATCAAAGTTACAGGAATCGGATTATATTGACCACCAAAAATAAGATAGAACAAACTATCATTAACCCATTTAATAGGAGATATATTCGACAATTGATTAATAATAGAGCTGTGTAATGTTGTCAATGGAACGTAACTGCCTCCTAAAAAGGCGAATATAGGAATAATAGTATTGGATGCAACCGTTAAAAAAGCCTCATTTTTAATGCTTATACCTAGCCCGATACCTATAGCTACAGAGAGATAGACTAAGGAGGCTGTTATACCAATAAGCATCCACTCATTAGTGCCCCAATTAACTCGTAAAACAAACCTTGTAAAAATGTATAAAAGACTCAATTGAACAGTTGTTGCTAACATAGCACCTATTAATTTCCCAAAGACCAAAAAACTTGGAGAAACTCCTGTTAAGTGAATACGATTTGTAATCCGTTGTTGACGATCTGACAAAACAAGGTTCATCGCAGACATCATACTATAAAAAGTAATCATGGTAAACATGGAAATAGCATAATAATCAGCTGATGTCATTCCTTTACTTGTCTGTATTGAACTGACCTTAACATAGTCCACACTTCGCTTTCTGATATGATTTAATTGTTGAGGATAAAGAGCTGCTATCGAGTCATAAGTTTTAGCATTATCAACATAATTTTTTACTAGCATATTGATCAAATCTGCATTTTGCTGATTAATATTATTAGTAATAACCTTAATGGTCTGATTCTTCTTCACTTCTAAAACAGCCGTTAAGGCTCCTTCACTGACCCTTTGTCGATCTTTTTCAAGAGAATTACTAGGTTTAGTCTCTAAATGAAGTTTTTGGTTTAAAACTTTTAAAAAAGCAAGAAAATTTTTCTGGTAATCCGTTTTTTCACCCTCTAATTGGTAACGAATGGTCAATTTAGGGACTGTTGTCGCAGTATTAAAACTTGATTTAAAGGCAAAACTTAAAATAACGATCATCAAAATTGGAAAAATCACCATCATCAATAAGGCTGTTCGGTTTCTAAAAATCTGTAAACTTTCTTTTTTGATTAAATGAAATAAAACCATAGTAACCTCTAATCTCGTAACTTCTTACCTGTTAAGTGTAAGAAAATTTCTTCTAAATTCAAATGGTTATGTCTAATCTCGCTAAAAGTAATATTGGCCTGTGTGAGCTGATGAACAACTGATGTCATATCACTATTATCAATCTTCAACATGAGTTTTTCTCCATCTTCTATCAAAGACCAATCAGGCTTATCTGCCAGTTCCAAATGACGTGAATCTGTTAGAGTTACAATAATCTGGTTTGCTAGATTTGCAACGTAACGTTTTTCCAGTTCAAATTTAGGTCCTTCTTCAATAACTTGACCATGATCCATAATAAAAATATAATCACAAAGAGCCTCTACTTCTTCCATATAATGGGTCGTATAAATAACTGTAGCACCTTCTTTGTTTAGCAAACGAATCGACTCTAAAATATGATTACGTGATTGAGGATCAATCCCTACAGTCGGTTCGTCAAAAATGATTAATTTAGGTGAATGAACTAGCGCACAAGCGATATTTAACCGTCTCTTCATTCCTCCTGAGAATTGACTTGGAAACTGCTTAGCTTGGGAGTGTAGCCCCACAAATTCTAAACTTTTTAGAACTTGTTTTTTAAGCTGAGCTCCCTTTAAGCCATAAAGTGACCCAAATAGTTCTACATTTTCATAAGCAGTTAGGTCTGGATAAACAGCAATGTCTTGAGGAACATAACCTATCTGCGAACTTATTTTTCGAATAGTCTTTTGGGATTGCCCTAAAACAGTAATTTTACCGGAACTCAAAGGGATCAAGCCTAAGATAAGATTAATCAAGGTAGACTTACCAGCACCATTTGGTCCTAACAAACCATAAATATTACCTGCTTCAATAGACAAGGAAACATCATTGACAGCTTTCTTGCCGTTTTTGTAGGACTTGACAACATTTGTTAATTGTACAAAACTCATATATCACTCCTTTTTAATATTGCTAATACTCTTTGCAACTAATCATCAAATAAGTCACCGTTAATATCATCGCACCTACTAGCCAACCATATAATAAAGTTGCCGTAACTGCCCATAGTCCAACTATAGTGAAAAGACAAAAAGCTAATAGTACATTTAACCAACCTGAATAGCGACAAGCCTTGACTATCCCATAACCTAAAATAAGCGTTGCTAAACTTGTTAGCGACTGTTCTCCTAATAATATAAGCAAGCCCAAATAAAAGAGACTGTCTACTAGAATAACTGTGCCTAGTAAAAGTATACTTAAGACTGGTTTATCTTGTCTAAAAGGCAGCCAAGTTATTTTTTTAAAGAGCAATCGACTGTCTTTCTGGAGCAAAACATCAAAGATAAGAATTAAAACTAAAAGCGTCATCTCTATGATGGCCATAAGATATAACACTAAATAACAAAGAATCTGCCAATGCCAGCTAGTTTGTGTCAAAAAGGTCAGAACCTCTCCTAGATTAATAGTAGCTGAGTAAAAGAATAAAACAAGTATAATAACGACAAATTGAAACAGACTCAGTAAGACATCTAAAAAATCTTGATAGGATAAGGCCACTAACCATTGAAGATGCCATCTAGCCAAACAACGTCTTCGATAACTGGTCAACCAAAGAGTAGTTAGACCTAAAAACGACAGCAAAACCAATAGCATCATGTCACCTCCTTCTTCTTTTTTGTTTGAAGATGGCTAAGACACTCAACTAGCAAGTTACCTCCTACATGCATTATCACAACCAACCACAATTGACTAGTCAGCATGTAAATACTACCATAAATGATGCCTGTTACCAACTTAGCATAAAAAATGGATTTCCCCATCAATAAGTGATTTAAAGCATAGCAAAAACTAGTTACAATTAAAACAATAATTGTTGGTAAATGCCATTGAAAAGCTAATATATTAAACCACAAAAAACGATAAATCGTCTCTTCAAATAAAGCTAGTAATAAAGGATAGCCAATCTTAGACCAATCATTTGTCGTTCCTACAAACGAGAAAGTTGCAGGAAGCCATTGCTTTTTTTGCCAACAACGTAAACCATGTAAGAAAACGAGTTCAATCAGTACTATCAAGACGCAAAATACAAGTCCCATAAAGAACGTCTTACTATCAATACTTTCAAGAGACAAGGTTATTTGAGGTGACAAAACATAAATACTTACCAAAGCCAAAATGTCATAAATCAGAGTTGCTCTTAGAAAACCAATTAAATTAAATGCATAACCACTATCTTCCTTTCCAAAAATAGCTTGCATAGGAATTGAAGGACAAAAAGTTACCAACAAAAAACAAAGATTAAGGCATTGGATGGACAAAGGCATTTGTTACACCTCCAAACTGTCTCATTCGTGGATGATTAGCAAAAGGAAATGCTGGTATACACATTTCAAGAAGTTCTGGCATCAGAACTCGCGTGACGTACCAGCCTTTTTCTAGAGCTTCAGGAGGTGTAATATCTAAAAAGACAGCATTAGGACTGACTTTCTTAGCATAAGCTAATAAAGTCTTCAAATCTTCTTTTTTATCTTTACCAGAATGATCTTCCAAATCACTTAACAGAACTTCTCCTGAAATCAAAGGTTCAAAGGCCTTCCATTTATGGTCTTGGTCCTTGGGATGTGCATAATAGAAGACATTACTATCTAAATCTAAAAACAAAGGTTCTTCGCATTCAATATTTGCAAGGGAAGCTTTTTGATATAAAAGATTATAGTAGTAACTATAGCTAATAGCTGAAGCTTCCATGATCCCTCTTAGCAAAGCATGTTTAGGATCTAACCCAGCCTGCACTCCAAACAAGAGGTAAGGCCCTTCATCATATTTATTTTTGAGAATGATTCCAAACGTATAAAGAGGATTATCTTCTCCTACAGTCATATCAATAGGAATAATGTCGTATAGACTGTCTTTTCCCAGTCTAGCTTCTTCTAAAATCACTTCAATATCAGGATCATCAACAATAATCTTGGGGCAAGGCTTCTTAGTATACCAGCTAAGCATCATTGAATCGATCTGGATGTATTCAATCAAACTGTTGCACATAGCCGCTTCTAACGTTTTGTGAGAAGCTGTTCCCGTAGAAAATCCTGGTATTATCCGTCTTTCTCCTACAGTCTCATTTGTTTTATACCCAACACAAAGCATTTGAGCTGGAACATACATCTCTGCGTCCTCAAAGAACATGGGACATTTAACCCAGCCCAATACATCGTTCTCAGTTACCATTTTATCGCACATCATCATTTGCAAGTCACAAGATAATGCGATCTGTTCTTGGGTAAACACTTGCAAGTATTCTAAAGGCATCACTTTATGTAACAGTTTTAACTCATTATAAGAAGCATAGACAATCCGATCTGATAGTAAGTCTCCGGCAATTACAGTAGCATAGCGTTCAATACTTTCTCCTAAATACTTGATAAGTGCTTCTTCATAGTAACTGCCGTAACCAATAATGTGATAACTAACTTGACTCAACTCACCTATAAATTGTTTATGATAATCTGGCATTTGGCCAGTAATACTTTTTAAGTAAACATCGTGAGGATGGTTGCAAACTGGAACTTGAGATTGATTTAAGATACCTGTTCGATTGCCACTTAAACTTTTTAATTCATCAAAAATATGATTAAAAGAAGGATAATAGTATAACATAATAGATTCTCCTTATAGGTTACTCGTCAAGGAGTTTTTTAACAATCTCACGTGTTGATATCTGCTGATCCTCATACTTTAATTTTGCCAAAGCTCCTTGTGTCTGTGAATTAGACATTTTCAAAATATCTTGGACCTGAATCTCAAGCGTCGGTAAGTAAATGCTTAATAAACGTCCCTCAAATTTAGAACTACCTGTTTGAGCAATAATGAAAGCTTCGCTAACGACTAAATTCATTAAAACATTTAACAATGGTAAATAGGCCTGGCTCACATCTTGTGTGGCTGGTAAAACCTGATTAGCAAAATGTTGATAGAGAGTTGAGTCTTGTAAACGTGCCAAAACTCTTCTTTCTAAGCTATCAAAGTCAGCACTATGGGGAGGATTCAAAGTACAAGTGTGCAAGAATGGTCCATCTACAAAACCAATCACTAATTGTTTTTTCATAGCTACGCTAACTTCATTCAAGTGTCGCAACATCATAATATTCAAGCGTTCTTGACAAATAATAATACTTTGGTAATCGCACAAGGCATCTGATAAACAATTCATGTTACGGCGATGCTCCAAAGCATCTAAACGCGAACTAACATCTGTCTGCTGAATTAACATTTTTAAGTCATCACTAGCCACTTGCAATTGTAAATGCAGTTGTTCAGCTAGCAACTCAGCAGATTCATTAACATAAGTCGAATCACTGATAAACAAAACAGGATCATTGCTTACCATATGACCTGCTTGCGCCATAAAACGGAAATTACCCATTAAAATTTTCATGACATTTTCTTCAAGATTGTAGTCATCCTCAAGCATCAGCATATCATTGTAATACAAGCCTGAAATGACTTCCATTAAATTAGCGAACGTCTCAGGTTCTAAAGTATTTTCATAAGTTTCAGTATCAATGGCTACTCCCTTAACCAACTGTGAAACTATTTCTTGATAAACTATCTTTAAATTTTGAGGTTCTTGTGTCAAATCTAGAATGGCTTCATTAAAGTCCCAGATTCCTTTTCTAAAACAAAATGTATCTTGAAATGTCACGACACGAACATTACTATTAAGTTGATATTTCATTGAGACTCCTTAGTTCCTACGAGTGTCATGTGAATCACATGCTCTCCTAGCCCATCTAAATCTAATAATTCTTGGAGATATTCCTTATTATAACCACCAATATCAATACTTCCATAAGTTAAGGCAGTTGCAGTCAATTGAATATTCTGGGCTATTTCTCCTGATTCAATAAAAGCATAGGCAGTCGCCTGATTCCCATATTTACGTGTATTTTTCATGTAATGGTAGACATAAATAATAATAATATTACAATTTTCAGCATTAATAGCACCGTATTCCGCAAAATCTCTAACGTTTTCCTCAGAGCTATGCCGATAACACCTTAGTGCATGCTGATAGGGTAGATATTCATAGAAACCATCTATTAATTTACTGATGTTTCTAGCATAAAAAACTAAATGAATAGGGTATAAACCTCCACCTGAAGCACAGTTTCTGAGTGTAATCTTATCTGATGCTCCATCTCTAATTGATGCTTGTGAACTAACACCACATGCATAATAAAGAATGTTTGATAAATCTTGAAGAGGCATTTGTCTATCTGAAAATTGACGATGACTTCTTCGTTTTATAATACATGTCGACAGAGCAGTTGATATCTTGGTAGGTTTTGGTAAACGAATTATCTTTTCCTGACTTTCATAAACGTAACTACTTGAAAAATTAGCAACGGCAGAATCTGTAAAAAAGTCGACAATACTAGCTTGGAAGCCTAAATAATTATTATTAGCTTTATAGTTCATCAAAAAATGTTGACTAAGATTATCGGTTGCATTAGGCATTAAATGTTGAGCAACTAGCTGCTTTGACGTTTTTAGCACCGTTTGATGATGGTAATCCGATAAGGACAAGTGGTTTGTATTAAATTCAAACAATTGCCTTGCTTTTTCAACAGTTATTGGCGGACAATTCTCTTTAGGTTGTTGTTCCTTTGTAAAAAATGACATAACTATCTTTCCTATCTCATTTTACTAAACATATAGTAATTAGCAGGTACTATCTAGTACCTGCTAATTACCTGAGACGTTAGCATCAAGAAGATTACTTTTGTCTCATGTTTTCTAACACCTCTATGCCATTCATCTATAATCAGAAGTTACCAAAGATAACTTAGTTGCTAGCAAACTCATTACCTTAATATCACTATCACATAGAGATGCTAAATAGATTATTTACCTGGCGTATAACTTCCGCTACCACCTTGAGAATTACCACTTCCAGTAGCAATTGAGAAGCAACAAGTAGTACAGCAGCAACAGCAGCCTCCAGGAGCAACTTGAGTTGTTTCAGCTACACTAGTAGCTAAAATATTTGAAGTAAATTTTAACATAAGGTTTACCTCCTTATCTAATAAGTAACTGATAAGAACGCGAGTCGTTTATTTTTAACCTTATTTTAAAAATAAAGTTAACACAACAAGGACAAGGCTAGCTCAATTGTACTGTTGTAACACAACAACTATCTAGTTCTTATCACTTTTATTATAGTAAAAAATGATTAATATGTAAACCCTTTCTTTTTAATATTATCAAAAATGACAAAAAAAATAATAATTGATTAATATAGAAACAATTATGATCTAATATACTGAATTTTATAATAGATTCTATCAATAACTATGTGTAAACAATCAAGTAGAAATGTCTTTATTAAGCGAATCAATCAAGGTTGTAGAGTAAATACTGGACTAGATTTCATGTAGAAATTAGTAAAAGTTAGGAGATTTTTTGGTCGTTTCAAACGATAACATCATCTTCTTATAACAAGAACTTCACTCAGAGATAAACTATTCTAATACTTTAGTAGCCTCTTTTGAGCTTGTAGCACGAAAATTCGCTCGAACTGATTTAAAATAGGCATTTTATCTGCTCGCTTGATCCCTACTGCGCGACCAAGAAACCTTTTATTCACTAGAACAATTAACCCTTAAAACCAAGGAGGAAGTCCACTGGTGGAACTACCATCACCTTCACAGTAATCTTAATTATCAAACACCCATAACTAAATGAGTCATCGTTTGAACAAAAAACGCCTTATAAATTCTGTACAGAAAACTGTTGCCTTTTCAATTGAACTTTGAAATGTTTTCAATACACTCCGTTCTTGGGCCCTTACGATCCAAAAAACCAAGGTGATTTCAAAATCACCTTGGTTTGAAAATATAGTAGAAAGCAATTTGGATAAAGCCAGGTTCTTAGTCTTTACTTTCTTTTTTCTTGCTATAAAGCACCATACCTAAAAGAAGAGACATAACTCCTAAGCCAACAAGAACAATTGAGTTTGCATCACCTGATTTTGGAAGATGGTTCGCTGACGATGATTTTGCGACTGCCTTATTAGGCACATAGGCTGCACGGATAGCAGTAATACCTTTATCTTTTGCTTCTTTCACAGACGCAATAGATTGTGCTGAACGAACAGTCGCAATAGCCGTCTTAAGCGCTAATGATACATTTTCTGATTGTTCAGCTTTTTGAGCTTCAGTCAATTTAGCATCAGTTGTAATCTTAGCAAGTGTTTCTGCCGCAGCTTGTTTAAGAGCTTCAATAGCAGCTTGTTTCGCTTCGTTAAGAGCAGCTGTTGCTTGATCAGTATCTTTAGCTAAACCAGCAACATATGCTGAACGGATAGCTACAGTACCAAGGTTTTCTGCCAACTTAACAGCTTCAACTGTCTTAGCAGCCTCAACTTGACCAAGTGCTTTCGCAAGAGCTTGCTCAACAGCTTGTTTTTGGACTGCTTTTTCAGTTTCGCTCAAGTAACGGTCTCCTGAAATAAGAGCTTTAGTTTCTTTAGCTACTTTTTCAAGATTAGCTTTAGCAGCTTCTTTATGTGCTTCAACACCTTCACCTGGACGGTAAGCTTTGTTGATAGCTGTGATGCCTTTACCAAGTTCTTGGTTAATGCCTTCAGCTGTTGTCGCTTTATCAACCGCTGCGATAGCAGCT
>JGI2924J29684_1078748_pt1 | contig 162719 bp, 150 predicted proteins | sample BenlonsequencITS_FD_29684 | JGI IMG/M metagenome (IMG submission 29684) | reverse complement strand
AGTAAGGGGATAGTTTGTATCCATCGGACCAGAGGTTGGGTACCCCAATGGCCCTGATTCCCAGTTCAAGGTCCCCCACTGTCGCAAACCGTCCAAGGTCACTGCATAAGCGCCTGTGTCTGGGTGCCAATAGATGGCTCCACCAAAAAATTCACTTCTTTTGCCAACACCGTCGGGATTGGTCAACTCGTTTGACTTCGGTGGCCCAAGCCATGACAACTGACCTCCAACCTGGCGATAGGTGTCAAGAATTCGGCCACAAACTGAGAAGCCCGTTGGCCACATAACCTCACACCCGGTGGTTGCCATCAGTCGTGCACCCTCGTTAAGTCGCGCTTCCGCAACTTCTAGCTGGTCAGCTTTCTCCTTGCTTACCCCCTCCGGTAACTCGATAACATCTGAACGCATGTCCCCTGCAACTATGTCCCGCTTAGGCAGCGGGAGTTCCTCGACATTATCTTTACTATCGTTGACTTGCTCGTGATACTCAACGACTACTTCTGGATGTGCTGTTTCGTAATCCTCAAGTTGTTCCTCAACTGTTGGAGCATTCCTATTGGGAACATAATCAACACCGTCATCAGCAAACTACTCATCAGTGATTTCTTCTACAAGCTCAAATTGATCTTCCACCTGTGCTTGAGCCACCGGAGATGCAACCCCGATGGCCAGCAACATAACAGCAGAAACCCCCACTAGTCTTCGTACCAACCGCATATATCAAACCTTTACCTGTCGGAAAAATGTGTACAAGCTGAGGATAAGCATAAATTCGCTTAAGAGCTGGATGAAAGAGGAAACGCTCCTCTTTTCTACCCGAAAAAGGGTGTAAGGATTGCACTGCTTAAGTGACATTAGGCCCTCCCGGGCAAATCCTTATTCGAACACAGTCTACAAATCCGCTGCGATCAAAATAAACATCGACATCGGTGGTTCGTAGCGCAACGATTTCACCGAATCGAAGTGCGCCGGCAGCAGCAACAATAGCCAAACAAAAGTACTTACTCGGCAGTGCACCAATGTTCGCTTCAAGCTCGGCATCGGTTGGGGGATCAACCTTTTTCCTGTTTTGGTATTACCCCCGCCACGTACTTTGCACGGATTCGTCGGAATGATGCCATCCTCTACCGCAGTCTCCATGACAGACTTCATCATGCTGTAACTCCGTGCCATTGAGGTCAATTTCCCATCCTGAATGGTGTCGCTATACCACTCACGGACATCAGCGACGGTGATTGCGCAGAGCGCATAATCAGCCCAATAACTTAGTCGATCTGATTTTATATAACGAAAGTAATCATCTTTCACCCCTTGGCTAAGTTTCTTTCCTTGGGCATTTGTCCGGGTTTCTATCCACCTCGATGCATAACTAAAGAAGGTCTCCATCATGCGTTCTTCAGCCTCAAGCTGTGCCCGCTCAAACCTCTCCCGCATCTCAAAATCCATCCATGTGCCATTGATGATGGCTGTGCGTTCAGAGGCCAAGAACTCATTAGCCTCACCCTTGGTACCGAAAGTGTACGGGGCAGAGTATCGCCTACCCTCGTGCATGAAGCGTGCCCTGTACCTCTCCGAGCGCAACTTTTCGATCTCTCCTCAATTCCTCGATCGTGACATATATCACAAACCCTCTTCCATTTTTCCGCATAGTTTTCAGGTTGAGAAATGTCATTCAGTGAAGGTGTCAAAGTAGTCACTTAATGTCACTACCAGTCACTTTAGACATTTTTCCCTGCTGGTCGAGGGTGATTTTAGCATCCTTGTTCACATTTGTCATTGTCGTTTATGCGTATAAAAGACAAACAGAAGCCATCGCTCACCCTCTCGCCCGCGTGGGGTGAACGTGGGGTGAGTGGATTCATTTCTGGTCATTCTTGGGCGCTTCCTGCTAAAATGAAGCCATCGCGACCTCGCGTTTTATGAAGGCACCAGGGCGCTACGGCTGGTTCGAACCCAGCTAGGACCACAACTAAACCCCCTGTAAACAGGGGGTTTTCGTCGTTTCATGACTATCTATAGCTTCTTCAGCTTTTCAAGGGATGAAGGTTCCAGCTCCTCGATTAACGTCAGCCAATTCCAACCATGGTTGCCACAGTTGGGAGGAAAAATACGATGAGCGCTCCCCCGATGATGTCAAAGCTAATTCCAGTGCGGATCATTCGAGCAATGGATACGCAGCCCGAACCGTAGACGATGGCGTTCTGCGGTGTGGAAATCGGAAGCATGAACCCAAATGAAGCACCGAATGCAGCCGCCATAGCCGGGATAACTGGATCAATACCGGCCGCTATGGCAAGTGGAACCACGATGGGAACGGTAACTGCTGCCGCTGCGGTATTACTCGTAGTTTCAGAAATTAGGTGTCGATGCAGCAATACGGAACTTTGCCAATGTGTTTGAACAAGCTCTCGGGCTCACCACCCTTGCACAAACAGCTGGAGCGGGCGCAGCGGGGGGCTTGGGTTTCATGGCAATGGCGTTGTTGTCTGCAGGGATGCGCTCCGGCGTGGACATGATTCTTAATGAAACCGGGGGTGAAAAGATGCTTGCACAGGCAGATTTAGTCATCACTGGAGAAGGACGCATTGATGCACAGACCCTCAGCGGGAAAGCTCCTACTGGAATCGCCAAACGGGCACGTGCGAAAGGAATTCCAGTACTGGCGGTTTGTGGGCAGAGCCTATTGGGTCCAGCAATCTCAAATGAGCTATTTGAAGACATCTACAGCTTTACCGATTTCGAATCTGACATCAATGAATGCATTCGAAACCCGCTCCCAATTTTGGAAGGTATCGGTTTTAACATCGCCAAACATCATCTGAGTTAGCGATATTTCAGCAAACCGATGCTATTCGATGAGCCAGACAGCGCTCTGATCTTTCATCCGAGAGATCAGAGCGCTGTCTTATTCCTAAGAAATGGCCTGCAGCGGGGAGTACTCCCCGCTTTTGCGGTACTTCAATTTTGCCTGCTTTACGGTGAAGTTCATCAGCTACAAAGCACATGCCAGCTAGCTGAAAAGGAAACCACTCCCCTCCTCGGAAAGTAGGAACCATGTCTTCATTCACACGTCGTCTCAATATCACTGCGGTAACCGTTGCAATAGCCGCTACTTCTCTCCTCGCAGCCACAACACCAGCATCAGCCGCCTGCCTCGATGCAAATGGTCAGCAGATTGGACCACTCCGAGTACATGCTTCAAGTGAAAATACCAGCCGCGTAAATGATTGCGAGAAAGTTTATCTCGGTACCTTCTGGGAAGGGACCAACGGCGAGCCGGGGAACTTCGGCATCTTCAATTTCAAATATGCCAACAACAAATACTTCGTCGTAGGAATCAATGACATCACTGGTCTTGGTCTTGGATCCTCTGATCAGAATCCCCTAGGAACCTTCGGATAGTCGAAATAGAAGCCTCACCCTTTTCAAATCCCCTCCTCGGAAAGCAGGAACCATGTCTTCATTCACACGTCGTCTCCCTGTCACCGCAGTTACTGCAGTACTTGCCTCGTCCACCCTTCTCGCTGCGGCAACACCTGCTTCAGTTAAATGCGTGCACCCTCACTCAGAACACGTGGGCCCATTGCATGTTTATGGATCTAGTGAAAACTCAGATCGATTTGATGTGTGCGGGAAGATTGATTTCGGAACCCATTGGGAAGGCACTGGAATCCACACTGGCCAGTTTGGGTTATTTAATGTTAAGTATGCAGACAATAAGTTTTTCGTTGTCACCATTGATGATGCCGGCCTAGGCTCCTCCGACCAGAACCCCACTGGCACCTTTGGATAACACCATTCCGTGTGAACAAGCTGGCCTAGACTTGAAACATGGTCGATATCTTGGAACTCATCGGTCCCCTACCTTCTGTGTCTACGCCAGAGTTAAGGGCAATTGTCGTGACTGCCATTAATGGTTCCACCACTATTAATGGCACGTCTGGTCAGCTTGGAAATTCCACGGATACGGAACTTCTGTTGGCGCTTCGCAGGTGGTCGGACGTGGTGTTGGTTGGGTCGAGCACGGTGAAGGCTGAAAATTATGGTGGCGTGGAGGTTTCGCCTGAAATCCAGAAGCAACGCCAGGAGTTGGGTCAGGAAGCGATTCCGCCGATTGCGGTGATGTCAGGGTCGTTGAATTTTGATGTGGATACTCGCTTTTTCCTTGAGGCCGAAGTGCCGCCGATCATCATCACGGATAATTCCGATCAAGCAAAGCAGCAGCGGCTTGTGGATGCTGGGGCTCAGGTTATTGAGGTGGAGACGTTGACGGCGGAGGTTGGCGTCGAAAAGCTTAGGTCTTTGGGTTACGCCCGCATTGATTGTGAGGGCGGTGCAACGTTGTATGGGCAGATGTTGGCCGCCGATCTTGTTGATGTGTGGCATCACACGATTGATCCGACGTTGTCGGGCAGCGTGGAGCGCCCCACGGTGAAGGGCGGCGATGATGCGCCGCGCCGATTCGCGTTGGAGCACGTCTTTGTCGATGATGACAGCACCCTATTCTTGCGGTATAAGCGCGCCAAGTGAGTGTTGGACTCTCCGGATCTGCTGGGGATTCGCTAGATTAGTCTCGTGAGTTTCTCCCCGGTAGCACCTTCTATATCAGCCCCCACGCCGCGTCGGAGCAGGTGGGATAGCATCGGCAACGCGGTTGCATGGCCGTTGGCCATGTTGTTGATGGCGCATCGCTTCTTCGTGCTTGCGATTAACGGCGCAGTCACCGACGATTTCACGACGGTTTATAGTGCTTTACGACGTTTCGTTGAAGGTATTCCGGTCTACAACGAGGTCTACCACTTCGTCGATCCGCACTACCTCTATAACCCGGGCGCCACCCTCCTATTGGCACCATTGGGATATATCACCCATTTCACGTTGGCTCGGTGGATGTTCATCGCGGTGAACCTCCTTGCCATTGTTTTAGCGTTCGGGCTGCTGACCAGACTCTCCGGTTGGGCGCTGCGCAGCATGGTGTGGCCGATTGCGATCGCCTTGGCGATGCTGACAGAAACCGTGCAAAACACCCTCATTTTCTCCAACATCAACGGCATCCTGCTGCTCATGTTGGCGATTTTCCTGTGGTGCGTGGTGCACAAAAAATCCTGGTTGGGCGGACTAGTCATTGGTTTGGCCATTTTGATCAAACCCATGTTCCTGCCACTTCTCTTCCTACCTTTGGTGAAAAAGCAATGGGGATCGCTCATCCTCGGCATTTTAACCCCAGTGATTTTCAATGCAGTGGCCTGGTTCTTAGTTCCGGGAGCATCTGAATACGTCACCCGCACGATGCCCTACCTTGGTGAAACTCGAGATTTTGCCAACAGCTCACTCCCAGGCTTGGCCATCTATTTCGGAATGCCCACCTGGATGGAAATCACCTGGTTCCTCATCTTCGGCGCAATGGTCGGCCTCGCAGTGCTGGCACTCCTGAGATTCCGTAACACCGAGCCATACTTCTGGGCAGCAACCACCACCGGTGTACTCCTGACTGGCGTATTCTTCCTGTCCTCACTGGGACAGATGTACTACTCCATGATGATCTTCCCTATGATCTTCACCCTGCTCGGAAGCCGATCCGTATTCCACAACTGGGTTGCCTGGGTCGCCGCCTACTTCTTCCTCTCCCCTGACACTTTCACCTCCCAGCGACTACCCGATGTAGCCCGCTGGATGGAATTTTTCAGCGCGACCGTTGGTTGGGGACTATTGATAGTGGTTACATTTGTCTCGGCGCTAATCTGGTTTATTGGTGATATCCGAGCCAAGGGAACTCCGAGCTCACCCATTACCACTGATCCAACGCACGACCATCTTGAGAGGACAGCATGACAGACTTCAAACTCATCAGCGATACCGAGTGGCGCGAACGCCTCACCCCGCAGGAATTCCATGTCCTCCGCGAAGCCGGCACCGAACCACCTCACGTCGGTGAATACACCAACACCACCACCGAAGGTGTGTACTCCTGTCGCGCCTGTGGTGAAGAGTTATTCCGCTCCACCGAGAAGTTTGAATCCCACTGCGGTTGGCCTTCCTTCTTCTCCCCACTTGCTGGCGACAAAATCATTGAGAAGGAAGATCTTTCCCTCGGTATGCGTCGCGTTGAGATTCTGTGCGCTAACTGCGGCTCTCACATGGGTCACGTCTTCGAAGGCGAAGGCTACGACACCCCCACCGATCTTCGTTACTGCATTAACTCCATCAGCTTGAAGCTGGAAGAAAAGCCAGTTTCCTAAGCTTCCGAGCACGAAACGAGCCTTGGCCTTATGGCTGAGGCTTTTTCTCATTCTGGCGCTATTTAAGAGGCCCAATTTTTGGGATGGGTTCTTGTATGGATTCAGTGCGTTCAGGCGCTTAGACGCGATTCTGAGAGGGCACTTTTCATGGGCACCGGGGCAGGATTTGGGGCGGACCAAACGAGAGTGCCCACGGAACTGCTTTTTGGCGATCGTGGGCAGATGTGACCGGTTTTTACGACCTCACACCAAACAGGAGTGCCCACGAACTTCATTTCTAGGATTCGTGGGCATTGTGGTTTGGTCTGGGCCGATGAGGGGCCACTTTCTTCGGGTTCAAACGCCGTTTCTGTGCCGCCCAAGGCTGGCCTAGGGAAGGAAACCAAAACTCTCCCCTGCCGAATCGGTCCTTGGTCTAATACGAACGCTTATTCAGGCCTTGAACCGTGCATTTCAGACCAAACCTCCCCCAGAAACTGACTTCCTTGGTCTCCAGCGCACGCCTCCCCAACCAAAAGAGCCCTGGACCATTAGTCCAAGGCTCAATCGTTTAGAAAAGCAGCTTTTAAGGAAGAACCTTAATCAGATCTGCAATGTCGACGCGCTGTCCAGAAATAAATGGCAGCTCCTCACGGACGTGGAGGCGAGCCTCGGTGTAACGCATCTTGTGCATCAAATCGACAATGCGGTGCAACTCATCAGCCTCGAAAGCCAGCACCCATTCGTAGTCACCCAGTGCGAAAGCCGGCACAGTGTTGGCACGAACATCTGGGAATTCCACAGCAGCTTGTCCGTGCTCGCGGAGAATGCGGGAACGCTTCAAGGGCTCCATGATGTACCAGTCGTAGCTGCGCACGAACGGGTAAACAGTGATCCAGTCCTTTGCTTCTTCACCCATGATGAATGAAGGCAAGTGAGCCTTGTTGAACTCAGATGGACGGTGGAGAGCGTTTCCGATCCAGAAGACCTCAGAAACCTGACCCAAAATGGTGGTGCGGCGGAAATCAGCGAAGGCCTTCTGAATGTCTTCGAATTCTTCTGCGTGCCACCAGATCATGTAGTCAGCGTCTGCGCGCAGGCCGGAGGCGTTGTAAATGCCACGGACAGTGACTTTGCCTTCTGCTTCAAGGTCGGCAAAGAACTTGGCTGCTTGGTCAGTGACTTCTGTGCGATCATCATCGAGCGCTCCAGGAATAGCACGGAACACCGCCCACTGAGAGTAGCGCTGCAGTTTGTTGAGCTGTTTAATATCGAGCTCGCTCACAGGGTAACTTCCTTTCGTGGATCTTTGCCAGTGTCAGTGGCCAGACCCTTTAGCGAATGAATCGTAGTGTCGGCTCTGCCGGCATGTTCCAACAACATGTTCCAACAAAACGCACACCCAGTTATCCATCATAAGTTTGATTGCAAAGTTTTGGGTAAACACCCCTCGTTAAGTCCCCCTGCATTGGATAATTAGCAGGAGTGAAGTTGCATCAAAGGACAAACATAAAATAAACGGCGCGCCTCCCCAGAGTTACCCCAATAATTAGTAAATTGCAGATTGTGATCGATTCCGAAGCGACCTCTCAGCACAAGACCTCAGCTACCCCGGCAGAGAGCACTCCCGCGGAGTTTTCCGAAGCGGTTGAGTCTATGCACAGAGCGCGCCTGCGCCCAGAACTTACTTTGGGCACGATTAGGCCGCCTCAGCGCCTGGCGCCGTTTTCGCACGCCATTGGACTCGAAGTCGGAAATCAAGAAGAGTCAGACGATGTCTCCACCAACAGCGAAGGTGATTCCTTTGGTCGTTTGATTCTGCTCCACGATCCGGGTGCCGAAGAAACCTGGGAAGGAGCAATGCGCCTTGTCGCCTATATTCAAGCTGACATGGATCACGCTGTTGCTTCCGACCCGCTATTGCCGGAAGTAGCGTGGCAATGGCTTAACGAAGGTTTGGAACAAGCCGGCGCAGGATTTACCAACCTAGGCGGAACCGTAACCTCCACAACCTCGGTGCGCTTTGGTGAAATCGGTGGACCGCCAAGTGCCTACCAAGTGGAAATGCGTGCGTCCTGGACCGCGACTGGCACCGACCTCACCGCGCATGTTGAAGCGTTCGCAGCAGTGCTTGCCTCTGTTGCTGGACTTCCCCCAGAGGGCGTCACCGAACTACGAAGGTAGATTGGACACCATGGTTTCCGATCTCCTTCAACCCCGCGACGGCATTCCGCCTTTGCTATCTACCCCTGGTGAGTTCACTGCTGCGGCAGATCTCTTGGCTAGCGGAACTGGGCCCTTCGCCATTGATACGGAACGCGCGTCCGGTTTTAGATACGATGACCGCGCATTTTTGATTCAGATCCGGCGCCGTGGCAGCGGAACTCTCCTATTCGACCCGGAGCAGTTCCGTCCTGAATTAACTCAGGCGTTAAAGCCGGTGCTCAATGGTCAAGAGTGGATCATTCACGCAGCAAGCACCGATTTGCCGAGCCTTGCGTGGCTTGATCTTCACCCCGGATTACTCTTTGATACAGAACTTGCTGGCCGCTTAGCCGGATTTGATCACGTTAATCTCGCTGCCATGGTGGAACAGATTTTTGATCTCCACTTGCTCAAAGGCCACGGTTCGGAAGATTGGTCCAAGCGTCCTCTGCCGGAATCTTGGCTCAACTACGCAGCACTCGATGTGGAGATGCTGCTGGAGCTTGCCGATGTCATGGCTGAAATCCTGGATCAGCAGGGAAAACTCCCCTGGGCTGAACAGGAATTTGTCCATATTGTGGATCAATTCGCCACGATGACCGAACCTTCCGAAACGTCCTGGCAGGACCTTAAAGGGCTGTCCACTCTCAAACGACCAGACCAATTAGTTGTGGCCCGTGAAATGTGGTTGGAACGCGACTCTTTCGCAGCCTCCCGCGACCTGGCGCCCGGTAAAGTGCTGTCCAACAAAGTCATCGTGGAAGTCGCCCGTGTTCTCCCCCGCACCCCGGCAGAATTAGCGCAGGTCAAGGGATTCCCCGGTCGATCCCAGGGTGCCACCAAACGCTGGTTCCGCATCATCACCCGGGCGCTCAAATCCCCTCGCAGGAACTGGCCAAAGCCTCAGCAGCGCAAGGACGGCATCCCCGATCGTCGCGCGTGGGCGTCCTACTACCCAGAAGAGCACGAAGTGCTCCAAGAGATTAGAGCGCTTATCGACGACCTCGCCGCCGATATCAACGTTCCCGGCGAGAATATCCTTCAGCCTTCAACTCTGCGAGTAGCTGTGTGGATGGCTAAACACACCGGCGAGATCCATAATGCTGAAACACTCAACGCTGTACTTCGCGATTATGGTGCCCGCCAGTGGCAAATTGACCAGACTTTTCCGATTCTGTCCGCCAACTTGCTGAAGCTCTAAACCTAAAGCCCGCGGCTAAGGCTGCGGGCTTCGGTGGAGGGCGGCGTCGATAAGCAGGGTTTTATTCCCCGAACAGGGAATCCAGCCATCCAACAACAGTGGTTTCAATGCCGTCGGCGTCGAGGCCATAATCGGCGAGCACTTCATTGCGGGACGCGTGATCCAGGTACTTCTGGGGCACGGCGATTTGTCGGCGAGGGGTATCCACCTCAGAGGCGTTAAGCGCATCAGAGAGCAAGGATCCCACGCCGCCGTGGATGACGCCGTCTTCGATGGTGATCACGAGGTCATGATCATCAGACAGCGCGACCAAGGACTGCGGGATGGGGACAATCCAGCGGGGGTCAACAACCGTGACGTTCACGCCGTGCTGTTTAATCCTGGAAGCAACGTCAAGTGCAACAGTTGCGCGCTCGCCTACCGCAATGATGAGAACTGATGGCGCATCGTCGGTTGATTCAACGTCAGTGGCGTCTTCATATGCGAGGACATCCACGCCGTCTTCCAAGGTGTCGATAGCAACAATTGGAGTTGGCAAGTCGCCCTTGGGGAAACGCACAACTGTGGGGCCATCATCGATGGAAATAGCCTCATTGAGCAGCTCACGCAAGGAATCCTCATCACGTGGTGCCGCCACCTGCACGCCTGGAACGATCGAGGTCAGCGCCATATCCCAGACGCCATTGTGGCTCGCTCCATCCGAACCCGTGACACCTGAGCGATCAAGCACCAAAGTAACAGGCTGGTTGAGCATGCCCACATCCATGAGCAGCTGATCAAAAGCGCGGTTCAAGAACGTGGAGTAAATAGCCACCACAGGGTGTTTTCCACCCAATGCGAGGCCTGCGGCAGAAGTTACCGCGTGCTGCTCAGCAATGCCGACATCAAAGAATCGGTTGGGGAAATTGGCTTCGAACTTGGACAGACCGGTAGGACCTGCCATCGCGGCGGTGATGGCAACAACGTTTTCATTCTGCGCACCAATCTTGACCAGCTCATCGCTGAACACAGAGGTCCAACCGGGCTTTGATGCAGATTTAGGAGCTCCTGTGAGCGGATCGATGACGCCCGTGGAGTGCATCAATTCGTCCAAATCCTGCTCAGCAGGCGCGTAACCACGACCCTTTTCGGTGACCATGTGCACGATGATGGGGCCATCATAATCATGAGCGTATTTCAGCGCATTGTCGACAGCTTTTTGGTTATGTCCATCAACCGGACCCACGTATTTCATGCCCAGTTCAGGGAACATTTCGGTGGGAATGACGGTGCTCTTCACACCTTCTTTAAATGCATGGAGCGCTTCAAAAGTACGCTCCCCTACCCACCCCATGGATTTCAGGGACGTCTTGCCCTTTTCCATGAAGCGATCATAGAAAGGCTGCATGCGAAGGCCCGCAAGGTTTTCCGCAAATCCGCCAATGGTTGGAGAATAACTCCGGCCATTGTCATTGACTACGACAACAACTTTGCGGTCTTTACCAGCAGCAATATTGTTCAGTGCTTCCCAACACATGCCGCCAGTTAGAGCGCCATCACCAACGACAGCAACCACACTATGCGTGGTATCGCCATCCAACTGCTTGGCTTTAGACAAACCATCCGCATAAGACAAGGCCGCCGAAGCATGCGAAGACTCAGTCCAATCGTGCTCACTTTCAGCACGGCAGGTGTAACCAGAAAGGCCATCTTTTTGACGCAAAGAATCAAAATCTTTAGCGCGACCCGTCAGGATCTTATGCACATAGGACTGGTGAGAAGTATCAAAGATGATCGGGTCTTGAGGCGAATCGAAAACTCGATGAAGACCGATGGTTAATTCCACTACGCCCAAATTTGGACCTAAGTGGCCACCAGTTGCTGCGACTTTATCGACCAGGAAAGTTCGGATTTCTTTGGCAAGAGCGTCCAAATCCTCATCATTAAGGGCCTTTAAGTCAGCAGGTGTTGAAATACTGTTCAGAATTCCCATTGGCGCGAGTCAGACACCTTTGCTTCTCGGATGCGGACGGTTGTACAAGTATCGGGCTGGCGACACTTTTGTGCAGGTGACAAAACAAATGTGCACCTGCGGTGTTGGAGCTATATTACTCTGTCTCGATAGCCAAGGCTTAATCCGCCTTAGGAAACGCGGACAAATACACCAATCGTCTCAAAGTGGTGAGTTCCAGGGAACGCGTTAAAAACAGCCAATTGATCCATTTCGTAGCCGTTGAGCTTCCAATCGGCAACGTCGCGAGCGAAAGTCGCCGGGTCACAACCAATGTGGATAACCAGCTGAGGCTTAGCCTCCGCGATGCTCTTCAACACGTCACTGCCTGCACCGGTGCGAGGAGGATCCAAAACAACCACGTTTGGCGAAGGCAGCTGGGACGCCATGCCCTCTACCCGACCAGTGTGGAAAGTGACAGGCAAACCAGCCAACGCCTCTTCGCCAGCCTCCGCTGAACCTGGGGACAGCTCCACAGAGTGGACAGCTGCCTGCAGCTTGCTGGTGATAATCGGCGCGAACAGGCCGACGCCGCCATAAAGGTCCCACGCAACAGGGCCACGCTTATCGACGTCAACCAGTTCCAATCCGGTTAACGCTTCGGCGATGAACTCTGAATACGCCGCAGGGGCCTTGGTGTGCGCCTGCCAGAAGGAAGAAACTGGGAACTTCCAGGTGTAATCGCCTACCTTCTGCTCCACCTCGCCAGTGCCTTCCAGCACCTTCAACACAGTTTCAGTACGACGACCACGAGGAGCCTTACGGGATTCCACAACGTGGCGCTGACCCGCATCATCAATAGCTGCAATGATCTCCACGCCAGGGGTGAAACGACGAGCGCCCTCACCCACAAGGCCCTCAAGAAGCTCTGGCACAACCTGAGAACACGCAACCTCAGTAACCAACTCATTGGACTTCAGCTTGCGGAACCCGGCACGACCAGACGCATCAACGCCGAGGCGAACGCGGGTACGCCAACCAGCTGTTGGCTCCAGATCTTGAAGCTCAAATTCAGGAAGCTCATCGATTCCACCGATGCGCTCCAACTGATCACGAAGCACGCGGGACTTGATCTCAAGCTCCACAGTTGGGTTGAGTTCTGCATAGTCACAGCAACCAGCACCTGCTGCCGCTGCTGGGCAACGGGAATCGACACGATCAGCAGACGCGGTGGTTACCTTAACCACTTCACCGCGTGCCCATTTCTTCTTCAACTGTGCGATTTCTACATCCACGACATCCCCGGGAATGCCACCTTTCACGAAGATGACGCGGCCATCGTGGTGTCCGATGCCTTCGCCGCCGTGAGCCGGCCTGAGCACCTCAACGGAGATGATGTCGCCTTTGGCGAGTTCGACGGTGTCAGTCATGTGAGTGTAGTCCTCGTTTCACTTGAAAAAGTTTCTGTCCCGTTACTTGGAGCGGGACAGCGCAAAGAGTTTAACCCTACTCTGCGTTGGGGGTATTTCCCTGATCGGGGTTCTGATCTGGGGTTCCGTTACCTGCTGCAGGTTGCTGTGTTGCATTTTGCTGCGCTGCTCGCTGAGCCATGGCCTGCTGAACCTGCTCCGCCAGCTGCTTTGGAAGTGCCACTGGAAGTGGGCTGCCAGCCAGGATTGGGGCGTCGCCACGGTTCACAAAGGTACGAGCAATAACTTCCCGACCAAGATCGCGCATATCGTCGGCGCGATCGGATGGGCTGATCATGGTCATGCGCAGCATCCATCGTGGTCCATCTACACCTGCGATGCGGATCTTGCGGTCGTTCGCCTCACCGACGACTTCCCTGCCCCATGGGCCTTTTTCCACATGCACGGTCAGGCCGTCGCGACGCATGCCTTCTGCGATTTCCTTGGTGGCTTCGCGCCACTGTCCTGCGGAAGTTGGTGCTGCGAAAGCCACTGGGGTGATGCGACCAAATTGGGTGACCACGTGGAGCATGCGGGGGCCTTGCTCGCCCATTTCCACTTGTACTTCAGAGTTTTGTGGAAGTGGAACCTGAATGGAACCAAGATCTAGGACGCCTTTGGAAAAGTCCGAGAAATCAAAATCTTGGATGTTGACGGAACCAGCATCAAAAGGTCCCATATCGCCGTTGATGGCGTCATGTACTGGATCGGGTTCACCTGCTGATGGATCTTCATCCAAGACAGGCTGCTCGCCCAGGGAGCGCAGAGCTTCAGGCACGGACGCCTCAGCGCTGTCTGCTTCTACCGGAGCCTCAGGAGCGGCAGGTACCTCAGATACCTCAGGCGCTGCCGGGGTCTCGTCGACTACTTCTTTTTTCTTACCAAAAGGCCACAGAGCCATGAGATTCTTTTCCGTCCTTTGCTTTCGCGTTTCTAATCCGTTCCAGTGTAGGAGGATTGTGTATTCCTGCCACCCGATTTAAGCAGTTAGGGTGGATTTAGGCTGTTTTTCCGGTGGAACCGTATCCCTGGTCACCGCGCACGGTGTCGTCTAATTCTTCGACTTCTTCGAAATCCACAAGTTCCACCTTTTGGATCACAAGCTGCGCGATGCGGTCGCCACGAGTAATCATGATGGGCTTTTCTGGATCAAGATTGATCAGGCAGACCTTGATCTCTCCGCGGTAATCAGCATCAATGGTTCCCGGCGCGTTGACAATGCTGAGGCCTTCGCGTGCAGCAAGACCCGAACGGGGGTGAACCAATCCGACGGTTCCCAAGGGCAAAGCAATTGCAATGCCAGTGCCGACGATTTCGCGATGTCCCGGAGCAATCACAGCATCTGTGGTGGCATGAAGATCAACGCCAGCATCGCCACGGTGAGCGCGCTTAGGCAGTGGAAGTTCTTTATCGAGTCGGACAATTTTAATAGCTGCTAAATCAGTCACAGTTTTTAGCGTACCTACCCTGCGGGAAATGACCTTAAATGACCCGTGGGATAGGATTGCCTATTGTGACTGATTCCCGACAATCTGATTCTGCATCTTCTGCTCCCTCCAGCAATAGCGCTGATGGAGTAACCACAATTTACAGGGAACGGCAGTGGGTGCCTTGGTACTGGTGGCTAGCAATGGCGTTTGTGGTCGCCCTGCTCACCGCCCAATTTGGTCTCAACCGAAACGAATATTGGATCTATATTCCAGCTGTGTTGTTGTCCATTGTTGGCGTGTGGGTGCTGGTCTCAATGTCCAATACGGTGATCACCGTCGAGCAAGACGCCGATGGCACCAGGTGGCTGATCGCAGGCCAAGCAAACTTACCGTCCGATGTGGTGTCACGCTCTCTAGCGGTGCCTGCAACGGCAAAGCGCAACGCGATGGGTCGGCAGCTTGACCCGGCAGCCTTTGTGGTTTCCCACGGTTGGGTGCCAGAAATGGTGATGTTAGTACTTGACGATCCTGAGGATTCCACACCTTACTGGCTCATCGGTTGCAAGGACCCAGAAGCGCTGTTGCGTGCTTTTGTTCCTGAACAAGCCGATGCTGCGCTAGCGGATTTCCGCTAGTCGCTCTTCTTCATCTCGCGGTTGCCCTTAAATCGGCGATCGCGAGTTTTTTCTTTGTTGAGCAGTTCTGATTAGAGGTTTCTTCCAACCGAAGTCGGAATCTGCTCCCCTGTCTGCTTCATATCGTCGAGTACTTCAGCGACTAAGTTCCGCAGACCAGCCTCAGCTTCCTGCTGATCAGAAAACAGCCAAGACAGTGAAGGAAATTCGGCCACCGTAGCGAGAAACTCCTGATCATCTTCAGACCAGGACACTTGGTAGGTGTGGTTGTTGATGTTCATGAAGGCCAGACCATTTCTCTCACTCGGATTTTCGGGTCACCTGGACTTAACCCGACTATAGCGACCTAACTACCGCCTCTGGTTGCTTTCAATGAAGTCTTACATCAGAACCCAAGCTCTCGAACAAGAAACCCCGTTTACCTCAACTGGTAGACGGGGTTAGTTAATTTCCAAAGCCACATGCGTGACCGGAATTATGCACAGTCAAGGCAGATGATGGATCCATCTGGCTCGACGTGTGATTTGCGGTTGTTGCGCTGTACAAGGAAGCAGCTTGCACAGGTGAATTCATCCGCGCGGCGTGGAACAACGTCTACGTTGAGTTCTTCGCCGGAGAGATCAACGTTGGGGATCTCAAAAGACTCGACGATTTCGCCATCGTCGTCCATGTCGCTGTTCGCGTTTTCTACTGCCTTCAAACCTTCGAGAGAGTCAGTCTCTAGTTCGTCTTCTACACGTCGACGGGGTGCGTCGTAATCGGTAGCCATCTTTTGTTCCTCCCGAGTGGGTGTCGTTCACTAGCCGTGCACGAACGCTTTTGCGTTGTGCAGCTTCATGCGCGCATAGTAAAGGAGTTTTTCCCTCTTGTCATACTGCCAGGTCAGAGGGGCAAAATTCGGGGTTAGTTTGAAGATGGTTTAACGGTCTAAAGCCTTAAATGCGCCGACTACATCAAAATGGGCGTTGGCGTCGTCGAAAACTCCGGGGGCAGCGCCGAAGCAAATCTCTCCAGAGGAGCCTGGAATGGAGAGCCCTGGGGCCCGCACAAAGGCGCCCGCTTCAGCGGCGATAAGGCTGCCAGCTGCGAAGTCCCAGCAGTTCAGGCCATGTTCGTAGTAAATATCTACTTGTCCATCAGCGAGGTGGCACAGGTCCAAAGCGGCGCTTCCCATGCGGCGAATGTCGCGCACAGTAGGCAAGATTTTTGTTAATAAATCGGCTTGGAGGGAACGTCGTAAAGCGGAATAGCTGAACCCCGTAGCAACCAGCGACTCACTGACCACGGTGGCTGCTGAGGCCTTGAGCGGCACGATTTCATCGCGCTCGGGCAGATATTTGGTGGCACCTTCGTGGCGCGCGGCGGTGTACAGCACCCCGGTGACCACATTGATCACAGCACCTGCCACGACCTCGCCGTCGATCGCCGCAGCGATCGAGACGGCGTATTGGGGCAGGTCATAAAGGAAGTTGACGGTGCCGTCAATGGGGTCGACGATCCAGGTAACTCCGCTTATCGACGCCGTCCCCGTCCCTTCCTCGCCTATCAGCCCGTCTTTAGGCCGAAGTTCCTGCAACCTATTGGCGATAAAATCTTCAGCCAAAGTATCTACTATCGTCACCGGATCGACTGTCGAACTTTTGGTGTTGGTGTAGTCCCACAAATTGGTGAGTTCAGCACGCTTATCCCTGATACGTACAGCGGTAAGCGTGGCAGTTTCCGCGGCGATGGCACGCAACTCATTAAACGATTGTTGTTCCATAAGACCATCATCGTTGTTTTTTTAGAAAATTGCCTGCCAAAAGCCGAAGTAATTTGTACACTTGGGCGCATGACTGAGACTGGATTTGGAATTGATATCGGTGGCTCCGGCATCAAAGGCGCCCGCGTTAACCTTAAGACCGGTGAGTTTATTGATGAACGCATAAAAATCGCCACCCCTAAGCCAGCAACCCCAGAGGCTGTCGCCGAAGTAGTCGCAGAGATTATTTCTCAAGCCGAATGGGAGGGTCCGGTCGGAATTACCCTGCCGTCGGTCGTTCGCGGGCAGATCGCGCTATCCGCAGCCAACATTGACAAGTCCTGGATCGGCACCGATGTGCACGAACTTTTTGACCGCCACCTAAATGGCCGAGAGATCACCGTTCTCAATGACGCAGACGCCGCCGGCATCGCCGAAGCAACCTTTGGCAACCCTGCCGCACGCGAAGGCGCAGTCATCCTGCTGACCCTTGGTACAGGTATTGGATCCGCATTCCTTGTGGATGGCCAACTGTTCCCCAACACAGAACTCGGTCACATGATCGTTGACGGCGAGGAAGCAGAACACCTTGCAGCAGCATCCGTCAAAGAAAACGAAGATCTGTCATGGAAGAAATGGGCGAAGCACCTGAACAAGGTGCTGAGCGAATACGAGAAACTTTTCTCCCCATCCGTCTTCATCATCGGTGGCGGAATTTCCAGAAAGCACGAAAAGTGGCTTCCATTGATGGAGCTAGACACTGACATTGTCCCAGCTGAGCTGCGCAATCGAGCCGGAATCGTAGGAGCTGCCATGGCAGTAAACCAACACCTCACCCCATAAGTTATCGAAAGGTGATTTTTGCCCAGGGCCTTGATTCACAACGCACCTTGCTGTAGGAAAAACAGGCCCCTTTGTGACATCGGCGTAGTTGTTCAACTATAATGGAACGCTGATCGTGGACAAGAGTTAACCATGAGATTGATTCACCCCTTTAAGCCTCCAAAGAAGTAGTTGACTCAACGCATTTCGGCATTTAAAAAAGCCGAGAGCAAATGAGACTTTCCAGGAGAAGGCACCAGGGACATGAACAATTGATCGGCTGACCAACTCTATAAGAGATGCACCTCAAGTTTGGGGATACTTATTCGGCGTTTCTGGGGAACAAATACGTTTCCCTATTGTTGTATATAGGTATTCGCACTTAAGAAACATCTCTCATGGAAAGAAGCTAGGCGGAAAGGGCGTTAAGTACTTGCCATTTAATCCTCAGCATCACTCGGATCAGTCGGAGATGTCGATGAAAATGCACCAGGAGCCGTGGAGAGCAGCATGGTAGAAAACAACGTAGCAAAAAAGACGGTCGCTAAAAAGACCGCACGCAAGACCGCACGCAAAGCAGCCCCGCGCGTGGCAACCCCATTGGGAGTCGCATCTGAGTCTCCCATTTCGGCCACCCCTGCGCGCAGCATCGATGGAACCTCAACCCCTGTTGAAGCTGCTGACACCATAGAGACCACCGCCCCTGCAGCGAAGGCTCCTGCGGCCAAGGCTCCCGCTAAAAAGGTTGCCAAGAAGACAGCTCGCAAGGCACCTGCGAAAAAGACTGTCGCCAAGAAAGCCACAACCGCCAAGGCTGCACCTGCAACTGCCAAGGACGAAAACGCACCTGTTGATGACGACGAGGAGAACCTCGCTCAGGATGAACAGGACTTCGACGGCGATGACTTCGTAGACGGCATCGAAGACGAAGAAGATGAAGACGGCGTCGAAGCCCTCGGTGAAGAAAGCGAAGACGACGAAGAGGACGGCTCATCCGTTTGGGATGAAGACGAATCCGCAACCCTGCGTCAGGCACGTAAAGATGCCGAGCTCACCGCTTCCGCCGACTCTGTTCGCGCTTACCTGAAGCAAATCGGTAAAGTTGCCCTGCTGAACGCTGAACAGGAAGTCTCCCTGGCAAAGCGCATCGAAGCAGGCCTTTACGCCACCCACCGCATGGAGGAAATGGAAGAAGCTTTCGCAGCCGGTGACAAGGACGCGAAACTCACCCCAGCCGTCAAGCGTGACCTCCGCGCCATCGCTCGTGACGGCCGCAAGGCGAAAAACCACCTCCTGGAAGCCAACCTTCGTCTGGTTGTCTCCCTGGCAAAGCGCTACACCGGCCGTGGCATGGCATTCCTGGACCTCATCCAGGAAGGCAACCTCGGTCTGATTCGTGCCGTAGAGAAGTTCGACTACTCCAAGGGCTACAAGTTCTCCACCTACGCAACCTGGTGGATCCGTCAGGCAATCACCCGCGCCATGGCCGACCAAGCACGAACCATCCGTATCCCAGTCCACATGGTTGAAGTGATCAACAAACTTGGTCGCATCCAACGTGAACTCCTTCAGGAACTCGGCCGCGAACCAACCCCACAGGAACTGTCCAAAGAAATGGACATCTCCGAGGAAAAGGTACTGGAAATCCAGCAGTACGCCCGCGAACCAATCTCCCTGGACCAAACCATCGGCGACGAAGGCGACAGCCAGCTCGGCGACTTCATCGAAGACTCCGAAGCCGTCGTCGCAGTCGACGCCGTCTCATTCACCCTGCTGCAAGACCAGCTACAGGACGTCCTAGAGACCCTCTCCGAACGTGAAGCCGGCGTGGTTAAACTCCGCTTCGGACTCACCGACGGAATGCCACGCACTTTAGACGAAATCGGCCAAGTTTACGGTGTCACCCGTGAGCGCATCCGCCAGATTGAGTCCAAGACCATGTCTAAGCTGCGCCACCCATCACGCTCCCAGGTCCTTCGCGACTACCTGGACTAAAACCCCAGTCGGGCTCAAGACCGGGCCGCCACTGTTTTCCTCTGCGGGGAACGGTGGTGGCCCGGTTTTTCTGTTGCTTTGGTTCGGCTGGTCACAGTTCGGCTGGGGTGTTTTAAGTTTGATTTCACATTGCCGATTTCTAAACGCCGAGTTCTCGGATTCGAGACCTTACCTGCAATTTCACGGTTACAATTTCTCGTTAGCACTTTCGCGTACTCAATTTCTTATGTTCAATTTCGGTCGGAAAAGTGCCATTTTCCGACATCGCCTTGAGAAATTGAATACAAGAAATTGAGCGCAAGGTATCGAACTTGAGAAATTGAGCTTTAGCACTCACTCCCCTGTTTGATGAAGTCAGCAAAGCCAAAAGACGACTTCACATCTCCGACTTCTTAACAGCGACTTCTCGTGGCTGACTTCGCTACCTAAACCTGAGTTTCCTTAGCGAAGTCGTGTGATGAGAAGTCGTGTGATGAGAAGTTGGGTATGAGAAGTCAGCACACGTGAAGTCGCCTTTTCTCCCCGGCACGCTCGGAGTAGCGTGAAAGGTGGAATGGAGCGAGGTGGAACGGCGCATCCCTTGGACTTTTCCCTCACTCATCTGGAGGCGCCGATGTGGAAAGGAGAAGGCTAGCCATGTTTATCAACGTCATGCCGGAACCAGGCCTTGGTGGACTTATCCAGCGATTCATGCAGTGGATTAGTTGCATGAGTTTCGGCGAGTGCATGGTCATCCAGTAGTTAGAAAAGGCGCTCACCTCCAAAGCTTTGGAGGTGAGCGCTTTCTTGTTCGACTCGGCTAGTTGCCTTGAGTGTATTTGTCGGAGGCTTTGTCTAGTGGAGTTGTGCCAGGAATCTGTGGATATGCAGCTGGGGTTGGGAGTTGTTTAGGTACGTAGGGATCTTGGAGTCCTTTTTTGCCGTAGGCGATGTAGCGGTGCATCGATTCGAATGGGCCTCGTTTGCCAGCTAGTTCGAGACCGTATGCTCCGATGAGGGTGAGAAGCCATACGCAGGTGGCTACGCCGGCTTCGGCAAGTATTCCTCCACCTTGGCCGAGTCCTAAGGTGTAGGTTTGCGTGAGGATCAGGAACAGGATGGATTGTCCGACGTAACCGCTCATGGATCGGGCACCGAGGGCTGCGATCATTTTGATGGGAAGTGGGAGGTGCCCATTTCCTTTATTGATTTTTCTTTGTAGTGGCTGGACGAGCAGTGCCACTGCTGCAACGATGCCTGGTCCTGTCAAAGAGCCAACAGCTTGATTGAGACCGCTAAAGACCGTGGCTGTCTGTGCAGAAAATACTCCAATTTCGGCTAGTCCCCAGGGGACGCCAACCAGGACTGCGATTGCGATAAAGATCCACGTTGCAATCCATAGGGGTTTTCTAAATTCATCGACCCGAGAGAGGACTCGGTGGCGTGCTGCGATGTAGCCAACAATCATCACTGGCATGAGCATGAGGATTTCCACAGGAACTGATCCGATTTGAATTGGAACAGAGAGCAGACCCATGCCTAGGTATTCCAGGTAGGAATCAAAGGTCAGGTCAAGGCTAGCCATGGTATCAGTGGACACACCGAAGTACAGAGGTAGAACAACTCCGAGTGTGATGCCAACGATGACATAGATTGCTGACATGGAACCTGCGATCCACCACAGTGTTTTGTCTTTGAGGGTCATGAGCATGGCAAAAATCATGCCTGCGACACCGTAGAAGAACATGATGTCACCCCAGAAGAGAAACACCATGTGGATAACGCCGAAGAGTGCGAGAAATCCGTATCGCCGAAGCAGCACTCCCCTGGCTGCTGTGTCGGGGTATTGACGTCGCCAGAGGCTGTACACGATCATTCCGACGCCATATCCTAGAAGCGTGGAGAACATCGGTAGGCCTCGGACATGGATGAACATGGCGGAAAAGACAGCGTAGATCTTTTCAAAGATGGAGTCATGAACAATGCCACCAAGTGAGGCCGCTGTGGATCCCGCAGGAGCAGCAATCCATGCTGTGGAAACGTTGGCCAGCGCAATGCCGAGCAGTGCGATACCTCGGGCAATATCTGGTGAGAGGATTCTGGTTTTCTGTGCAGTGCGCACGGCTTTGGTGTGTGTCGTTGGCGCTGAGTCAGACATACTTTCCTTAATACAAACGCTGGTTATCTCAAATGGAGAAAAGAAAACCCTATGACTTTTAGCTGTCACAGGGTTTCCAATCAAATTAAGCGAAGAGCTCTTGAATGCATTGTTCTTGAGCCGCGGGATCCGTGAGCGTTGCACACTCAGAAAGTCCAGAACTGCTGAAAACAACGAGTATCAATATGACGCCAATCGCAAGGAGGATCAAGGTCAGAATCGACAGGATCAGACCGGTAATGGCAAAGCCCTTGCGCCTGTTTGCTGGCACGAAGTTCTTTGCTTTCACCAGCGCGATAATGGCCACGATGACGCCTGCGAGAGCGAGGAATGGAGAGAGGAAAGCACCAAATACAGTCACCAGAGTTACGATGGAGGCAATACCTAAGCCGAGTGCCCACGCTGCTGCGGTGTTCTTTGGTGCATTCAGAGGTGAGTTTTCAAAGCCTCCGGTATAGCCCGATCCGTAAGGATCTTGATATCCAGACTGCTGTGCTCCAGAAGAAGGCCCAAACGATTCCCCGTAAGGCGCTCCGTAGGGTTCCCCCTGGTTGGCGTTGAACGGATCATTCGAGTTTCCGCCATTGTTGTTGGGTTCACCATAGGGGTAATTCGGAGTGGTCATCAGCTGGCCTTTCCATCGACGTGGTTCAATAAATGCTGCACAAAGCTATGTATTTTTATGCCCAGACAAGGATACCCTCAACACCTTGAGCAGATGTTGAGGGTATGGATATTGCAACAAAAATGTTATGTGTTACCACTTTCGCAGGTAGTCAATGCGTGCCCGGAGTTGTTCGGCGCTACAAAGTGCCGTTGGTGGGCCACCGCAGTGTTTACGTGCTTCGGTGTGGATTGCGCCGTGTGGGCGGCCGGTGCGTCCAGAGGTGATAGACACGATGGTGTTGAGTTCTTTGCGCAGACGCGGGATCTCATCACTGGCTACTTCTTCCACGGGTTTTTCGTGGATTTCGGCTTCGCGTTGCTGTTGTTTTTCCAATTCCTTGCGGCGTTTTTCGGCAGCGTCGCGGGCGTCGAGTTGTTCTTCTTGGCGTTTGCGGAGAAGCTCACGCATTTGTTCTGCGTCCAACAGTCCTGGGAGTCCCAGGTAGTCGGCTTCTTCGGCGGAGCCAGAGAAAGTGCCGGTGCCGTAGGTGGAACCGTCATAGATGAGGGAATCTAGTTCGGCTTCGGCGCCCAAGGATTCGTACTTCGGCATGTCATCCGGTTCGGATTCCTTGCGGTTGGCTTCTTGGAGGAGTTCATCGTCCCATCCTTCTTTGGGGCGGTGTGGTTTTCCAAGGACGTGGTCGCGGGAGACTTCCAGCTTTTCTGCGAGTTCCAGGAGTACTGGTACCGAAGGCAGGAACACGGATGCAGTTTCACCGGGCATGCGTGATCGCACGAAGCGGCCAATTGCCTGAGCGAAGAACAGTGGTGTGGAGGCGGATGTGGCGTACACACCAACTGCGAGACGCGGGACGTCCACGCCTTCTGACACCATGCGCACGGCGACCATCCACTCGTCGGTGGAGGCAGAGAATTCATCGATGCGCTCGGAAGCTCCGGCTTCATCGGACAAAATCACGGCCACGGGAGTAGATGATAAGGTGCCCAAGATTTTGGCGTAGGCACGCGCTGTCTTGGTGTCTGAGGCGATCACCAGACCACCTGCATCGGGAATGTTTTGGCGCAGCTGCATCAACCGGGTGTGGGCAGCTGACAACACGGCTGGGATCCAGTCACCTTTGGGGTCTAGTGCGGTACGCCAAGCTTTGGCTGTTTGTTCCGCATTGAGCGGTTCGCCCAACCGGGCTGCGTACTCTTCACCTGCACTGTCTCTCCAGCGTGCTTCACCCGAGTAGGCCAGGAAGACAACTGGGCGGACGACGCCGTCGGCAAGCGCTTCCGAATAACCGTAAGTGTGGTCGGACTTGGAAACCAGATGGCCTTCGTCGTCTTCCTGATAGCGCACAAATGGAATTTGTGAATCATCAGAACGAAACGGTGTACCGGTCAGCGCGAGGCGGTGCTCTGCATCGCGGTAAGCCTGGCTGATGCCGTCGCCCCAGCTCTTGGCGTCGCCGCCGTGGTGGATCTCATCCAAGATCACTAAACTGCGGCGTGCCATGGTCAACTGATAGTGCTTGAACGGGTGCATGGACACCTGCGCATAGGTCACACAGATGCCGTCGTATGCGGGATTAATGCTGCCGGAGTTTTTAAACTCTGGGTCCAGCGCCAACCCCACTCGGGCGGCCGCCTGCGACCACTGCACTTTCAGGTGCTCGGTGGGGACCACAACGATGATGCGGTCAACAGTGCGGGATGCTTTTAGTTCCGTGGCTACGCGCAACGCAAACGTAGTTTTACCTGCGCCGGGGGTTGCCACGGCGAGGAAGTCACGGGGTTTGTTTGCTAGAAAATTATCCAGAGCTGCGCGCTGCCACGCTCTTAGATTAGAACTCACTTCTTACGCATGCCCTTAAAGATTCGCTCACAGTCCGGGCACACTGGGGAGCCTGGCTTTGCTTGTTTGGTAACTGGGAAGGTTTCACCGCATAGGGCAACAACCATGCGACCACTAACGGCGGACTCCACGATTTGGTCCTTCTTCACGTAGTGGAAGAACTTCGGGGTGTCGTCGCTTGTCGCGTTATCTTCCCTGACATCGGGACGTTCAATGGTCTTTGTTGTTGTTCTCACTTAACCCATCATGCCCCAGATTCCTCCGTTGTCACTAAACGGACTACCCTGTTCGGTATGAACCAGCGAAAAGACCGACCCGACGGAACGTCCGACGAGTCGGAGCATTCGCCAAAGAAGCGACTACGGAAGTTGTTTCACCGCAACGAAGTGCTTCTGATTACCGACAAGAAGCGCACGCCCATGCAAGATATGCGCCATCGGCGGCGTATTTACAACGTGATTCAGGCGTTGCGTATCCCCTTGCTTATTTTGGCGGGTGTGTCGTGGGTTATGTGGCATGCGTGGGTTTTGTCGATCATCATATTTATTATCTCAATACCCCTTCCGTGGGTGGCTGTGGTGATCGCCAATGGGCATGGGTCTCCGCGTGATCCGCGTGAGAAAAATGTTTATAAGCCGGGGCTGGTGCGTGAGATGAATGAACGCGCGCAACTGGAGGCTCAACAGGCGCAGCAGCTAGAAAATCGCTCGACCGAGGTAGATATCAGGCGCACTTTTGATGGAATCATCATCGATGCTCAGGAAGAAAAAGACACCAATGACAATGACTAGAACTCCGCTCACTCAGGCTGCAGCGACGCTGAAGGCACGGTTCCGTGAGATCGGCTACACCACTTCGGGCATCAATAATGTGCTGGGCCCGGATTTCGTGGCTGCCATGCACGCCGGTCAGCCGGCCGCAGTGCGCTTTCACCTCGATTCCTTGCCGGAATCAGACCTCAACCTCGCCCTACGGGCGTTCGTGTTGAGGGACCAGGTGCGCGTCGAAAAGCTTGCTGCTTTGCTCGGGGAAGCACTCAAGACGCTTGTCGACGCCTCTCTCGTTGAAATTTCCGGTGAGTACGCCCAATTCTTAATTGATATTCGTCCGCATTTGATTGCTGGGCGTCAGCAGTGGGTATTTTCTGATGCTGATGCGTCCATGACTCAACATGTTCCAGGCCCTGATCATGTGTTGGGTGTCGGTGCGGCCAGCCTGTCGTTGTTGCAAGCAACGCCGACCTCCCCCACTGGTTCCGTGTTGGATTTGGGTACTGGTTCGGGTATTCAGGTGCTTGGTCAGGCAGGTGCCGCGCAGGAAATCATCGCCACCGATGTGCATCCGCGCGCTCTCGATTTCGCTGAAGCCACGCTTGTTGATTCCGGCATTCCCACGCAGTTGGTGGAGGGCAGCTGGTTTGAACCGGTTCGCGGGCGCACCTTTGACCGCATCATCGCCAACCCGCCGTTCGTGGTGGGACCACCGGAAATTGGGCATGTGTACCGCGATTCCGGCATGGATCTAGACGGCGCGACCGCGTTGGTGGTCAAAGAAGCCTGCGCGCATCTCAACCCTGGTGGCACCGCTCACCTGCTCGGCGCATGGGTGCATTCCGCGGATCAATCGTGGCAGCAGCGCGTTGCAGAATGGTTGCCGGATAACGGTTATGTTGCTTGGGTTATTGAGCGCGACGCCGTGAGCCCCGCGCAGTATGTGGGCACGTGGCTTAGTGATGAGTCCCTCGATCTGCGTAGCCCCGAGGCAGCAGCACGCACCACCGCGTGGCTTAACCACTTTGAAAAAGCCAAGGTTCAAGGCGTTGGTTTTGGTTTCATCGCCATCCAACGTCTGGAGGAAGACGAGGCGGATGAGAAATCCGATATCTTGGCTGAATCCATGACCCAGTACTTCGAGGATCCTCTCGGCCCTGAAATTGAGGAGTACTTCACCCGCACCGCATGGCTTCGTGAACAAACTCGCGATTCCATTCTGAGCTCCCGCTTCAAAGTTCGCCCTGGCGTGGCCCGGGAACAAATCAGCCTGGCCGATGCGGAAGAAGGCATGGGCTTTAGTCCTGTCACGTTGAGGCTCACCCGCACCGATGGTCCTCGTTGGTCCCATGATGTTGATGAGCATGTGGCTTCCATCGTCGCAGGACTTAACCCACATGGACTCCCCTTTGAAGAAATCCTGGAAATGTACGCGATGGCTCAAGGTATCGAGGGAGAATCCCTGCACAACGGCGCCATTGCGGCGTTGGTGGATCTCATCCGCCACGGATTGGTGTTGCCCGCTGATCTTCTCGATTCTTAAATAAGGACTGATTGTGAAAGCCGTTTTAACCCGTGTGAGTTCCGCCAGCGTCAGCGTGGATGATGAAATTGTTGGAGCCATCGATTGCCCCGACACCGGAGGCATTTTGGCGCTGGTTGGAGTCGGCGCTGCTGATAGCGACGACGCCTGGGAAACCATGGTGCGAAAAATTGCTGAGCTGCGCATCTTGGATGGCGAACAATCCGTCAGTGATGTCAATGCTCCCGTACTGCTTGTTAGCCAATTCACCCTGCATGGTCGCACCGCAAAAGGCCGGCGCCCATCGTGGTCTGATGCAGCACCTGGTGAGGTGGCTGAGCCGGTGATTGAAAAGATTGCACAAGGTTTACGTGAGCGCGGAATCACCGTGGAACAAGGACGATTCGGCGCAATGATGAAGGTCACATCGGTTAACGAAGGCCCCTTCACCGTTTTGGTCGAGTGCTAGCCAGTCAATCCTAAGAGCTTGAAACGCCCCAATGTGGGGGTGTTAAGAACTCCATAAAAGCGCTTGGGAACTTTTTGTGGAAGCAGTCCGTTGAACCTCTTGAACCGCGAATTTAGGAGGCCAGTTATGACAGCACCGTCCACGCAGGATCTCGCAACGACTGAACGTGAGGTAGATCCCGGCAGCAGAAGGGGCCAAACCAACGACAATCCCTCGCAGGACCTTGTTCGCGTTTACCTCAACGGCATCGGCAAAACTGCCTTGCTTACCGCGGAGGATGAAGTTGAGCTCGCACAGACCATTGAGGTTGGCCTTTATGCAGAGCACCTTCTGAAAAACTCTGAAGAGCCACTCACCCGCGCCATGAAGCGCGATCTAAAGGTTCTTGCCAAGGACGGCAAGAAGGCTCGTTCCCACCTCCTCGAGGCAAACCTGCGCCTGGTGGTGTCCCTTGCTAAGCGCTACACCGGCCGCGGCATGCCACTGCTGGATCTTATCCAGGAGGGCAACCTCGGACTGATCCGCGCGATGGAAAAGTTTGATTACTCCAAGGGCTTTAAGTTCTCCACCTACGCAACCTGGTGGATCCGCCAGGCAATCACCCGCGGCATGGCAGATCAGTCCCGCACCATCCGCCTCCCAGTCCACCTTGTGGAGCAGGTGAACAAGCTTTCCCGCATCAAGCGCGAGTTGTACCAGCACTTGGGCCGTGAAGCCACCAATGAGGAACTCGCAGAAGAGTCCGGCATTGAAGAGTCCAAGATTGAAATGCTGCTTCGTCAGTCTCGCGATCCAGTGAGCTTGGACATGCCAGTCGGCGCCGATGAAGAAGCTCCTTTGGGTGACTTCATTGAGGATTCTGAGGCCACCGATGCAGAATCCGCAGTGGTTGCTTCCATGCGCCACTCCGATATCCGCGCGGTCCTTAACACTCTCGAGCCACGCGAGCAGGATGTCATCCGTTTGCGCTACGGCCTCGATGACGGTGTGCCACGCACCCTTGATCAGATTGGTCGCCGCTTCGGACTGTCCCGTGAGCGCGTCCGCCAGATAGAGCGTGAAGTCATGAGTAAGCTCCGCGATGGAGAGCGCGCATCACGTCTTCGTGAGTACGCCCAGTAAAAGCGTGAACTAACAATCGAAGCGTCGGGGCCCACCTACCGTGGCCTCGGCGTTTTAGTGGTTCCTGGACCATATTTTACCGGCGAGTCCCAAGGCGTGAGATGACAGATCAGGTAACTTTAGTTATTATTCGCTAGACTTTAATACGTTCAACTGAAGTAAAACCACGGATACGGGGAAGTTTTCTTTCCTATTAACAACATGCGCCAGCATCACTACTGTCGATGGAGATCCCTCATCAGTCGATCGATAGAAAAATCAGTAGACTATGTGGAAGTGTGTTCTCTGTCGAGCTCATTCTCCTTGAACATTTCACGTGTTTTAAGAAGTGTTTTTAAGAGAATACGCATTGAAGTAGTTTTCCCTGCTGGCAGCGGCATAAATTGAGTTTGGAAAAACAAGGAAGGCAGCCTCCTGTGAAGGATCTGGTCGATACCACCGAAATGTATCTGCGCACTATTTACGAGCTGGAAGAAGAGGGCATTGTTCCTCTGCGTGCTCGTATCGCAGAACGCCTTGAGCAGTCCGGCCCAACTGTCAGCCAGACTGTCGCCCGTATGGAACGCGACGGTCTTGTGCACGTCAGCCCCGACCGCAGCCTCGAAATGACTCCAGAGGGACGTTCCCTCGCCATCGCCGTGATGCGTAAGCACCGCCTAGCAGAACGCCTCCTTACCGACATCATCGGCTTGGACATCCACAAAGTCCACGACGAAGCATGCCGCTGGGAGCACGTGATGAGTGATGAGGTTGAACGTCGCCTCGTTGAAGTTCTTGACGATGTGCATCGCTCCCCTTTCGGTAACCCAATTCCTGGCCTCGGCGAAATCGGTTTGGATCAAGCAGATGAGCCTGATTCCGGCGTTCGTGCCATCGATCTGCCTCTCGGTGAGAACCTGAAGGCTCGCATCGTACAGCTCAACGAGATCCTGCAGGTAGATCTTGAGCAGTTCCAGGCACTCACCGACGCGGGTGTTGAAATCGGTACCGAAGTAGACATCATCAATGAGCAGGGCCGGGTCGTGATCACCCACAACGGCTCCAGCGTAGAACTGATTGACGATCTTGCACATGCAGTCCGCGTAGAAAAGGTTGAGGGCTAACACACGATGAAGCTTCTGGTTACCGGTGGCGCTGGCTATGTTGGCAGCGTTGCTGCCGCTGTTCTTCTAGAACATGGGCACGATGTCACAATCATTGACAATTTCAGTACCGGCAACCGTGAAGCAGTCCCTGCTGACGCTCGCCTGATAGAAGGTGACGTCAACGATGTCGTTGAGGAAGTCCTTTCTGAAGGCGGATTCGAGGGTGTCGTCCACTTCGCTGCTCGCTCATTGGTAGGCGAATCAGTGGAAAAGCCCAATGAATACTGGCACGACAATGTGGTCACGGCGCTCACCTTGCTCGATGCAATGCGTGCCCATGGGGTGAACAACCTTGTGTTCTCCTCCACTGCTGCTACCTACGGTGAACCAGACGTTGTTCCCATCACCGAGGACATGCCCACCCAGCCCACCAATGCTTATGGCGCAACGAAGCTGTCCATCGACTACGCAATTACGTCCTACGCTGCTGCCTTTGGTCTGGCTGCAACCAGCTTGCGCTACTTCAACGTTGCTGGCGCATACGGAAACATCGGTGAAAATCGTGAAGTTGAAACTCACCTCATTCCACTAGTGCTGCAGGTAGCAACCGGTCACCGCGAGAAAACCTTCATGTTCGGCGATGACTGGCCAACTCCCGATGGAACCGCGGTCCGCGATTACATCCACATTCTTGATCTTGCCAAAGCACACGTGTTGGCTTTGGAATCCAACGAAGCCGGTAAGCACCGCATTTTCAACCTTGGTTCCGGAGATGGCTACAGCGTGAAACAGGTTGTGGAGATGTGCCGTGAAGTAACCGGACATCCCATCCCGGCAGAGGTCGCACCCAGGCGTGCAGGAGATCCAGCAACACTAATTGCATCTTCTGAGAAGGCAAAGCAAGAACTGGGTTGGACCCCTGAGCACACTGATCTGCGCACCATCGTTGAGGACGCTTGGGCGTTTACATCCGCACTGGGCGATCGTTCCCATGCTGCAAAGAAGAAAGCTTAAGCTTTCGGATCGGGGACGTGAAAGTCCCGCAATTGCTGGTTGCCGCGGAGGCAGGCGTCGATAAGCTTTGTTGTTTCGCCGTTGAACAACCCTTCGCGCAGCAGATTGCTCAAGTTGTGCCGCGGCGTGGCTTCGATGGCTGCTTCCAGCGCCGGTGAGGCCTTCATGCTCAGCCCCATGGCGATGACCGACAATGCGTAAAGGCACAGAGCATTAGATCGGAACTCGCCTGTGAAGGTACATGCCGCAGCGCGCAGGAGCAGCGTGGCTTCCCGAGGGAAGTCGACGCACAGGTGAAGGACGGCGTCGCGGAGAAAACTCCCTGCCATATAGGTGGCTACCGTCTGTAAAATATCCACCTCCCCCAAAAGGCCATCAAAATTTTCGGCGCCAGATGATGAATCAATGTAGTTGGCTTTGACGAATTCGAGCGCACGGGTAAGTACATCAAGCGAAGTGAGGTAGTAATAGCCCGAATCATCGGCATTAATCTGGTGCTGAATGTCCTCGGCCAGCGTGCGGGCGTCTTTTTCAAGCTTTTTGCGTTTCGACGCCGACACATGCGGATTATTTTGCTCAAACAGGGCGTACGCTTCATGTCGATTAAGCTCCGGCAATTGCCCTTCCTGAAGCATCCTCTTTGTTGCAGCGGCAGAACTAATCGGTGCAATCCGCCCAAATTCCCATTCAGAGATTCCGTGATCATCTGCTGCTAGTGCCTCTGGCTCCGGACCGAAGCACAGCATGTATGGCTCACTGCTGATCACTTCCTTGGTGTACCAGCAACCAGTGATGTTGACGATCCCCTGCTCAGCGGTGGCTAAAAGCTGCTCGAGGGTGTCATCGAGTGCATTGGGCGGAAGCTCTTTGGTAATAAGGAAAGCGAAAATCCGAGTTGGATTGAAAGAATCTACTGCTTGACCCACATCGGGCAACAATCTGGTGTCTCCCACATCAAGTCGGATCACAGGACCCAGCGTTAAAGTTGTGGCATCATCTTCCTGCATCATGCAGGCCAACACGATGGATTCAGAAGGGTAGAAACCGAGGATTCCAGGAATATTGGCCAGCAATTGGCCGGGGGTTTGAAGGACGGTTGTTGGTTCGTTTCGGTGTGCTTTAGCGGTCATGCTGCACAGTATGTCCGGACTTTGTGGAGATGTCTCCCCTGCTTCCTGCGGCGAGCGCGAAAACTGTGGATAACTGAAGTTATCCACAGGCACCTTTTCGATTTCCACCAAACCCGCACGTAGATCGAGTTCCCGTTTCATGAAATTGGTGGACGAAAACCAGGTTTGGAGTTTAGACTTGGCGAAATTCACGAAAACTATTTATTGCCGGGCTACCTGGATGAACATCGGTGTAATTTTAGGGATTATTTTCGAGGGTCCCCACGTTGTACTGAGCAGTTGCCAATACGGTTGCCAGTCCGAAATTTAAAAAATGGTGGCTTAGAGCTATAAAAGGAGGAAAAATGTCGGATAACAATGATCGTATGTACGAGCTTGAGTACCCGTCACCGGAGGTGAGTGGACAAACGGCCGGTGGCCCGACGCTCATCGTTGCCCTCCAAGGCTATGCCGATGCCGGACACGCCGTGGAGTCCAGCTCATCACACTTAATGGACGCTCTAGACCACCGCTTGATCGCATCGTTTAACAATGATGAACTTATTGATTACCGTTCCCGCCGCCCCGTGGTTGTCATTGAACACAATGAAGTGACCAGCATGGATGAGCTCAACCTGGGTTTGCATGTGGTGCGCGACAATGACAATAAGCCGTTCCTCATGCTTTCTGGCCCTGAACCAGACTTAAGATGGGGTGACTTTAGCAATGCTGTTGTCGATCTGGTGGAGAAATTCGGTGTGGAAAACACCATTTGTCTCTACGCAGCTCCCATGACGGTTCCTCACACTCGCCCCACCGTGGTGACCGCACACGGTAATTCAACTGACCGCTTGAAAGACCAGGTGTCGTTGGATACGCGGATGACTGTGCCTGGTTCAGCCTCGCTGATGTTAGAGAAGCTGCTAAAGGATAAGGGTAAGAATGTCTCCGGTTACACGGTGCATGTCCCCCATTATGTTTCTGCTTCTCCTTATCCTGCGGCTACCTTGAAGTTGCTGCAGTCCATTGCGGATTCAGCCGACCTCAACCTTCCTCTGTTGGCTTTGGAACGCGACGCAGAAAAGGTGCACCGCCAGTTGATGGAGCAAACCGAGGAGTCTTCAGAGATTCAGCGTGTGGTTGGCGCATTAGAACAGCAATATGACAGTGAACTGGAGCGTTACCGCAACAGGCACCCTCAGGCAGTGATGCCTGGTGAATCTGAGCTTCCAAGCGGTGATGAGATTGGTGCGGAGTTTGAAAAATTCCTCGCTGATCTAGATGATCAAGGCGGATCGGATCACAAAGAAACTCCGGAAGCTTAACTTAGAACCGGCCTCCTTATAAACCTCAGCGCGTCTCGTGTTTTCCACAGATGTGCTGAGGTTTTACCGTTTTTTAATGCTGGTTACCCCCGGTGTCCCAGGCGTTAGCTAGTGTGGTTGATTGTGAACCTTTCTGAGATGCTTCCTGATCTTTCCGATGTCCCCGAGAGCTTGATGGATGAGTCCATTTTTGACAGCTTTTTAAGTTGGACCCGTGAGCGGGGAATTTCGCTGTACCCGGCTCAGGAAGAAGCAGCTTTAGGAATCTTGGCCGGGGACAATGTCATCCTGGCAACGCCTACTGGCTCGGGTAAGTCCATGGTGGCTATCGCCGCCCACTTTATTGCCATGGCCAGAGGCCAGCGCAGTTTTTACACCGCCCCCATCAAGGCGTTGGTGAGCGAGAAGTTCTTTGCGCTGTGTGAGATCTTTGGTGCGGAAAACGTCGGCATGATGACTGGTGATGCAACAGTCAACGGCAAGGCGCCGATTATTTGTGCAACGGCGGAGATTGTCGCCAATATTGCCTTGCGTGATGGCTCTGGCGCTGCGATTGATCAAGTAGTGATGGATGAATTCCACTACTACTCAGAGCCAGACCGCGGTTGGGCATGGCAGGTACCACTGCTGGAACTATCACGCGCGCAATTCCTGCTGATGTCAGCCACCTTGGGTGATACCGAATGGTTGGAAAAGGACCTGCAGCAACGCACTGGCCGCACAGCAAACTTTGTTGGAGGCACCGAGCGTCCTGTTCCCTTGGAGTTTTCCTATGTGTACACCCCAGTGCACGAAACCATCGAGGAGCTGCTGAAAGATTCCAAGGCACCCATCTATGTTGTGCACTTCACCCAGCGTGATGCGATTGAACGAGCCCAAGCATTAACGTCCCTCACGGTGGTGAACAAGGAAGAAAAAGAGCGCATCGCTGAAGAGATCGGCGATTTCCGCTTCAGCACCACCTTTGGAAAAACGCTATCCAAGCTCCTGCGCCGAGGCATCGGAGTCCACCACGCTGGCATGCTTCCCAAGTACCGTCGTTTGGTGGAAAAGCTCTCCCAAACGGGTCTGCTGAAGGTTATTTGCGGTACTGACACCTTGGGTGTGGGCATCAACGTGCCTATTCGCACCGTGCTCATGACCGGCTTGGTCAAGTTTGATGGGTCGCGGGAACGTGTATTGAAGTCCCGTGAATTCCACCAGATCGCTGGCCGTGCGGGACGCGCTGGCTATGACACGATCGGCACCGTAGTTATCCAAGCCCCGGAGCATGAGATTGAGAACCACCGCCTGCGTGAAAAGGCTGGACAAGACCCCAAGAAGCTCAAGAAGCTACGTCTTAAAGCCACTCGCCCCGGTGAGGTGACGTGGACCAAGAAGACCTATGAACGCCTCACCACTGCAGAACCAGAGCAACTGACCAGCTACTTCAAGGTCAGTAACTCCATGCTGCTCAATGTTATTGCCCGACCTGGCGATGGCTACCAGCACATGAAGCACTTGTTGCGGACCAACCATGACACCCGCACCAAGCAGAACAAGGACATCCTCACTGCTGTTGAGCTATTCAAGGGCTTGATCAATGCGGGCATCGTGGAAAAAGTCCCAGATGGACCCGACGCTACGGGTCGCATCTATGCCCTCACGGAAGAACTTCAGCGAGATTTCGCGCTCAACCAGCCCCTTGCGCCTTTCGCTTTGGCTGCACTGACTCTGCTGGACAAAGAATCTGAAACCTACACCCTCGACGTGATCAGTGTGTTTGAAGCAATCCTGGAAGATCCCCGACAGATCCTCCTTGCGCAGCAAAAAGCACAGCGCGGTGAAGAGATTGAAGCTCTTAAAGCCGAAGGCGTTGATTACAACGAACGCATGGCCATCATTGAGGATGTCACCTGGCCAAAGCCACTGGAAGAGGAACTGGAAAGCGCCTTCGAGACCTTCCGTGAAGGACACCCGTGGGCAAAGGAATTTGAGCTCAAACCCAAATCCGTTGTGCGCGACATGATCGAACACGGCATGACCTTCTCTGATTTGGTGGCTACCTACGGTGTGGCCAGGTCAGAGGGTGTTGCGCTGCGCTACCTCACCGATGCCTGGCGTACTCTCCAACACTCACTGCCTACGGAAGCTCGCACCGAGGAACTTGATGATGTTGTGGTGTGGTTGGGCGAACTGATCAAACAGGTCGACTCCTCCCTGGTGGATGAGTGGGCTCAGATGGCGGATCCAGAAGCACCGATCAGCAAGGAAGCGCTGGAACGAGAGCTCGCCTTCGGCGTGGAAGACCCAACAGCACTTACCGCCAACCGCAGGGCATTTACCATCATGGTGCGCAACGCCATGTTCCGCCTTGTGGAGCTATTTGCTTATGAAAAGGAAGATCAGCTTAGTCAGATGACTGAATACCTGGATGAGGCTCCTGATTTCGGTGCTGCGATGGATGCGTACTTTGATGAATATGCGGATCTTGATACCGGCCCGGCAGCTCGTGGACCAGAGTTCTTCAAGGTAGAGCACACGGGAAGAATGTGGGAGGTGCGTCAGGTGGTGAAGGATCCAGAAGGTGATAATTCCTTCGCGTTTGTTGCCACCATTGATCTTGATGCCTCTGATGATGCAGGTGAGGTGCGTTTTGGATCGCTGTCGATTGACCACAACTAGGGGTTTGCGTCGAAAAGCAAGCACGCCTGGTGCCTGATTTGAGCGGTTTTACCTATGGCGCTTTGGCGCCGTCAAACTGTCCCAGCGATTTCATTATTATTTTCGTGCATTCACCGTTATAGTTATAGGCATGAGCAATAAAGAGTACCGGCCCACACTCGCCCAGCTTCGCACCTTTGTCACCATCGCAGAATGCAAGCACTTTGGTACTGCTGCCACCAAGCTGTCCATTTCGCAGCCATCCCTCTCCCAGGCACTTGTCGCATTAGAAACAGGCCTGGGAGTTCAGCTGATTGAACGCTCCACCCGCAAGGTCATTGTCACCCCAGCGGGCGAGAAGTTGCTGCCATTCGCCAAATCCACCCTTGACGCGGCGGAGTCTTTCCTCTCCCACGCCAAGGGCGCCAACGGTTCGCTCACTGGACCGTTGACCGTAGGCATCATCCCCACGGCGGCTCCTTACATTTTGCCGTCAATGCTGTCCATCGTGGATGAAGAATATCCAGATCTGGAACCTCACATCGTCGAGGACCAAACCAAGCATCTTCTCGCGTTGCTGCGCGACGGCGCCATCGACGTCGCCATGATGGCCCTGCCTTCTGAGGCACCAGGCATGAAGGAAATCCCCCTCTACGACGAAGACTTTATCGTCGTTACAGCTAGCGATCACCCCTTCGCCGGCCGCCAAGACTTAGAACTATCCGCCTTAGAAGACCTCGATCTGCTGCTTCTCGACGACGGACACTGCCTCCACGACCAAATTGTGGACCTGTGCCGCCGCGGAGACATCAACCCCATTAGCTCCACTACTGCTGTCACCCGCGCATCCAGCCTTACCACCGTCATGCAGCTCGTCGTCGCCGGCCTTGGATCCACCTTGGTCCCAATCAGCGCAATCCCATGGGAATGCACCCGACCAGGACTGGCAACAGCCAACTTCAACTCTGATGTCACCGCAAACCGCCGCATTGGATTGGTGTACCGTTCCTCTTCTTCTCGCGCCGAAGAGTTCGAACAGTTTGCACTCATTTTGCAGCGCGCTTTCCAAGAAGCCGTCGCGCTTGCTGCCTCAACTGGCATCACCTTGAAGCAAAATGTCGCGGTAGCGCAGTAAGTTTTTCTAGAGGTTTTCCAGAGTCAGCTACAAGCAAAAAGCCCTTTCCATTGATGCACACCAACGTGAGATTCAAGGGAAAGGGCTTTATTGATTGCAGAATGCCTACTGCATTAGCGGCGCTCCACCGGAATATTTCCACCACTGATCTGGCGGTAAATATGAACGGTAGACAGCATCATTACTGGCAGCACGATGATCAGGCCGAAACCGATCGTGAAAATACCGATGATGAGTGTGGCAAACCCGCCAACCAGGGAGAACAGCAACAACATTGGGTAGTTGCGCAGCGAGTCCTTGAAACCAGTTTGAACAGCGCTTCCTGCAGTGTGGTGACCATCAGCTGTGTAGTACACCCAGTAGGAGTACAGAGGATTGATGAAGAACAACACCAGGTAGACGATGAAGAACATGCCTAAACCGCTGTTATTGACCTCAACGGTACCGGCAGCGTCATTAAACGACACCAGATTTTGAGTGAGAAAAGTGGTGAAGGTGCCCAGGATGATGCCGAAGATACCCAGCCCCACCATCAGAATCACTGTTTGACCAACATTGATGGGTTTAAAGAAATCACCGAAGCGAACTTTGTGTCCATCAACAGAAAGCAGTGCACCGCGCATGACGCAAATGGTTATTGCGAAGGTGATGATTCCGATAGCTACGTTCAACAGGGTCTCGGAAACCGAAAAACCAGAAGTCGTCGTGCCCGCATTAGGGTCGATCAAAAATGATAAGTAGCCAAGCAACCCACTCACAATCATGAACGCAAGGCCAAGACCGACGGTGCCCAAAATCCACACTGCTGGATTGGCAAACGTGGCTTTGAATCCGAAGCGAATCGCCCGCATGATGTCGACTTTGCCGTTGCTCGCTTCCAGCGCCACGTCGTTCTGCGGTGAAGTAGCGCCATAACCTTGGTAGGAATTCTGGTACGGAGTCTGCGGGTATGGCTGACCGTAGCCTCCATATCCCGAAGCATTACCCGGGCCAAAGCCCTGACCATTGCCCTGACCATTGCCCTGAGCGTTGCCCCGGCTGTTACCCTGGCCGTTTCCCTGGAATCCTCCCGGCGCGTCCTCCGGATGCGAGGTCGGACCGTACTGGGAATCCTTATTTAGGTTCTGCCAGGATTGATCCCAGGACTGCTCGCGCGATGTGTCGTCGCCCTCACCGTTGTTGTTCGTCTGGTCGTCGCGGCTCATTGTTTTTCGTCGCCCTCCCTATAGTGATTAGTTCACCTCCAGACTACCTGGCACCGCGTGGGCTGCTTTCACTTGGACTTTCGGCAAAGACAAGTAGAATTAGCCCCTAGTCATGACTACTTCTGAAACTGCCCCATCAAAGGCTTCCCTGTATGAACTTTTAGAGGGCGTATCCCTCTCCGACGAGCGCACGTTTAGGCGCCGACTGTCCAAAGCCCGCGCGCCCAAGGCGCTTGGTGCGATTAAGGCTGATATCGATAAGGCACGCTTGCTTATCGACGAAAAGAGCCAGTTAATTCCGTCTATCACCTACCCAGAAAACCTTCCGGTGAGTTCCCGGCGCGATGATATCGCCGAGGCTATCCGTGATAATCAGGTGGTTATTATCGCCGGTGAGACTGGTTCGGGTAAGACGACTCAGATTCCTAAGATTTGTTTGGACCTAGGCCGTGGCCGGCGTGGGCTCATTGGCCACACACAGCCACGTCGATTAGCAGCTAGGACCGTCGCCGAGCGCATCGCCGATGAATTGGGGCAAGACATCGGCGAATCGGTGGGTTATGCGATTCGTTTTGATGATCGAGTTTCCTCGCATACATCCGTGAAGTTGATGACGGATGGTATTTTGCTTGCTGAAATGCAGCGGGATCGTTTCCTCAATGCGTATGACACCATCATCATCGATGAGGCGCATGAACGTTCCCTCAACATTGACTTCATTCTGGGTTATTTGCGCCAGTTGTTGCCTAAGCGCCCTGATCTTAAAGTCATTATTACCTCCGCAACGATTGACCCTGAGCGTTTCGCGGAGCACTTTGCTGATGCTTCTGGAAAACCAGCACCAATTATCGAGGTCTCCGGCCGCACCTTCCCGGTAGAGATCCGTTATCGCCCACTTGAGGTATTAGACGGCGATAAAATTATCGATACCGATCCCCTTGACGGCTTGTGTTCTGCTTTGGAAGAGCTCATGGCTGAAGGCGACGGCGATATCCTCTGCTTCTTTGCCGGTGAGCGTGATATCCGCGATGCCATGGAGGCAATCGAGGCCCGACGCTGGAAAGGTGTGGAAGTCACTCCCCTGTTTGGCCGCCTGTCCAACCAGGAGCAGCACCGTGTATTTAGCCCGCACTCTGGTCGACGCATTGTGCTTTCCACCAATATCGCAGAGACATCCCTGACGGTTCCGGGCATTCACTACGTGGTTGATACCGGTACGGCGCGTATCTCTCGTTATTCAGTGCGCACCAAGGTGCAGCGCCTTCCGATTGAGAACATTTCCCAGGCCAGCGCAAACCAGCGTTCTGGTCGTTGTGGTCGTGTCGCAGACGGTATTGCGATTCGTTTGTATTCCGAAGATGATTTCAACTCTCGCCCAGAGTTCACCGATCCGGAAATTCTGCGCACCAACTTGGCGAGCGTTATTTTGCGCATGGCGTCGCTGCGTCTTGGCGATATTAATGATTTCCCCTTCGTCCAAGCCCCAGAGCAACGCTCCATCAGGGATGGTATTTTGCTGCTCCACGAGTTGGGCGCACTCACCGACGACACCCAAGCCGATGGTTCACCGCAGCTCACCCAGATCGGTAAAGACTTAGCCAACATCCCAGTCGATCCCCGCATGGCCCGCATGCTCGTAGAAGCCAACACTCTAGGCTGCCTGCATTCTGTCATGGTCATTGTGTCCGCTCTGACGATTCAAGATGTTCGCGAACGCCCCCTGGAATTCCAAGCCCAAGCTGATCAAGCCCACGCTAGGTTCAAGGACACCACCTCAGATTTCTTAGGCTTTTTGAAACTGTGGGAGTACATCGCCGATCAGCGCAATCAAAGCAGCGGCAATTCCTTCCGCAAGCAGATGAAAAAAGAATTCCTCCACTACATGCGTATCCGCGAGTGGTGGGATTTGGTGCGCCAATTAGAGCAGATTGGCCAGCAACTTGGTTGGGCAAAGAAGGAGCAGGTTGCAGGCACCGCCAGCCCTGACATCATTCACCAATCCTTGCTCACCGGTCTGCTCTCGCAAATCGGTTCCCGTGATGGTGAGAGCAAAGAATTCACTGGAGCCAGAGGTACCAAATTCTTGGTCTTTCCTGGTTCTGCGCTAACCAAGAAGCCGCCACAGTTCATCATGGCTGGCCAATTGGTAGAAACCTCACGTTTGTGGGCTCGCGATGTAGCCAAGATTGAACCAGAGTGGGTGGAAAAAGCAGCCGGCCCATTGCTCAAGCACCAATACTCTGAACCGTATTGGTCCTCAAAGCGTGGCGCTGCCATGGTGCACCGCAAATCAACGCTCTACGGTGTGACAATTGTTGCCGACAAGGTAGTTCCCTACCACACGGTTGATCCCGTGGCTGCGCGCGATATGTTCATCCGCCATGCCCTCATCGAAGGCGATTGGTCCACTCACCACCGCTTCTACCACGACAACGTGGCCAAATTGGAGGCAATCGGAGAACTTGAAGCCAAGGCGCGTCGCCGCGACATCGTCGTAGATGAAGACACCCTGTTTGATTTCTACGATGCCAAGCTTCCAAGCAACGCCACCACCACCCGCAATTTCGATTCCTGGTGGAAGAAAACATCACGCGTCACACCAGATCTTCTCGATTTCGACCCAGATAGTCTGATCAACGAAGACGCTGACGGCGTTAACGAAGAAGCCTTCCCCGACAAGTGGATTAAAGGCAGCCTGATCTTCGATCTCAGCTACCACTTCGAACCCGGCCACCGCGATGACGGCGTCACAGTCCTCATCCCCATTCCAGTGCTGGGTGGACTTGATACCGAAGGCTTCGATTGGCTAGTTCCAGGCTTAAGGCTTGATTTGGTGACCGAGTTAATCCGCACCATGCCTAAGGCTTTACGACGCACCGTTGTCCCTGCCCCGGATTTCGCCGAGCGGGTCTTGCCGTTACTGCGTCCCTACATGACACCACTGACCACCCAACTTGCCGATGCACTCCATACCCTGGGCGGCCAAGGAATCAACGCCTCTGATTTCGATCCTGCCAAACTCCCCGATCACCTGCGCATTTCCTATGCAGCAGTAGATCGTCGTGGCAAGATCATCGACCGCGACCGTGACCTCGAAGCACTAAAGAAACGCCGCGCGAACCAAATCAGGGCATCTGTTTCTAGCGTTGCTAAGGCATCCGAACAAGATGAAACTACGCAGTGGACCACAGATACCTTGGGCACCATCGATGAAGAAATCGAGACCACTGTCGATGGACAGTCCGTCACCGCGTACCCCGCCTTGGTTGTCACCCCGACTGGCGTATCCGTCAAGGTCATGCCCACCAAGGCTGCTGCTGATGCCTCGATGATCACCGCAACATTGACACTGTTGATGCGTGAGATTGAAGTATCCACAAAGCAAATGGTCAAGGGACTACCCTTGCAACAACGAGTCGCAGTGGACAACTATCCCCACGGCGGTGCCGAAGGACTGGTTTCTGATGCCCGTATCGCCGCAATTCGCGATTTGATGTTTGAACACGGCGGAGCTGTGCGTTCACCGGAAGAGTTCGACGTTCTTCTAGCCAAGGTGAAGCCGGAAACACCAGGAGTTGTTCGTCGAACTGTCGTTGAGCTAGCCCCAGCATTGGTTCACTATGCATCCGTTGTGTCAGAGCTGGAGTCCTGGTCTGGACCTGCCATTGACGATATGACCGCCCAGTTGGATTTCCTCTTGCCAAAGCAGGCCATCAGCATTCACGGCATCAGTAGGTTGAGGCACCTTCCGAGGTATCTGCAGGCGTTGACGATTCGCCTAGAAGAGATGAACCAAAATCCGGATCGTGACGCCGACCGTCAAGATGAAGTGAACTTCGTTGAAGAGCAGCTGGAGAAACAGCTCAGTAAGCTACCCGCTGCGCGAGCCAACACCAAGGAAGCCAAGGATATTGCCTGGCAGATTCAGGAACTAAGGATCAGCCTCTTTGCACAGCGGTTAGGCACTCCCCGACCTGTATCGGCGCAGAGAATCCAGAAGGCTATTGCCAAGCTTCGATAAGCACTGCTTGAGATGAGGGACTAGTTAAGACTTTGTGTCTGCTAGTCCCTTCCGCGTCTGCGCATGAGGCGGATTTCTTTTTCAAAGTCGTCAGCACTGTCAAAAGACTTATACACAGAGGCAAAGCGTAGGTACGCTACCTCGTCGAGTTCTCTCAGTGGATCGAGAATGGCTAAACCAATATCGTTAGCGCGTACTTGAGAGCTTCCGTTGCTGCGGACTGTTTCTTCCACTTGCTGAGCTAGGCGTTTCAACGCGTCATCTGATACGTCGCGGCCTTGGCATGCACGACGGACACCGGTGACTACTTTTTCTCGACTGAACGGTTCAGTGACGCCGTTTCTTTTAACAACGAGGAGAACAGCTTTTTCGATGGTGGTGAAACGGCCTTCGCATTTGCTGCACTCGCGGCGCCTGCGAATGGCGCTTCCGGCGTCAATGACGCGGGAGTCAATGACTTTTGAATGATCATGTTGGCAAAATGGGCAGTACACTAACGGATCCTCTCCCCCTCACTTACTTCGACTTCAAGCATTCGCCTAAAAATAAGTGAATCGGCTGTTGTGCCTTTAGTTTATGCCAGCATTGATCTATTCCCGATTAGCGCCCGAGACTGACACCCACCATCTGGGTTTCGTAGTAGTTCTGGCTCACTTCTTCTTCCCCTGATTGGGAGAGCAAAATTCCGGCGAAAATAACCAGCCCAAACAGTCCTCCGCCCGCCCATTGTTTGAGGGATTCTTTAATCGAACGCGCGTCACTATTGCCACCTGTGGTGTTTTCTGGGTCTTGTTCACGCACCTGTTGCTGTGATGTTCGATAATTTCTTTCACCGTGTGGAAGAATGCGAAGACTTGATGGCTGATGAAAACGATCTCCATTCGAACAGTCAATCGTTCGAACATGCCTCTTATTAGCTGATTTAAGACCGGCGCCTTCCCCCATCCAGACAGCAGCGGAAGGTACGACCACACCTTGACGCAGCTTACGTGAATCTAGCTCTTTACCCGCATAAACAGTCATTTCAAAACTCCCGCCTCAATTGTTTGCCCACATCTTAACTTTTAGCCACGACACGTTCGAACACCAATACCGTTCACATGTTCGACTAAGTTTCTATGTTCGATTTATAGCACCCCGTTCGAACGTTGTCTAGAGAAGATTTAAAAATCTCGAACACTCGTACCATTTCCGCAGGAAAACCTGTATGGTTGGAAACTAGAAATACTGACAGAGGTTCGAATAGCTCAGCATTCAGCTTCAGAAGTTCACACTGGATGAACCCTCATCAAGAGTGAACATGGAAGCGAACAGAGTTTTTAGTGCTTTAACGGGCACACAATGAGAGGAAGGGAACGGAAGATGGCAATCGAAAAGAAGCCAGCAGGTGCACGAGGCAGTCGCGGTAGCCGCACAGTTAAGACCTTGCCCAACGGAAAACCAGATCCAGCAAGTTTGTCAGATAGGCAGCGCAGGATTTTAGAGGTTATCCGAGATGCTGTGGTTTTGAGGGGTTATCCACCAAGCATTAGGGAAATTGGTGATGCTGCAGGACTTCAATCCACTTCTTCCGTTGCTTACCAGCTTAAAGAGCTAGAGAAGAAGGGCTTCCTGCGCAGGGACCCTAATAAGCCTCGCGCGGTGGATGTTCGCCACCTTCCAGAAACTGAAAGCCGTTCCTCCAAGGCTGCTACACAGGCAAAGAGCAAGGCCCCTCAGGCCGGGGTCCATGATCCTGAGTTAGCTGGCCAGACCTCATTTGTCCCAGTGGTGGGCAAAATTGCCGCTGGTAGCCCGATCACCGCTGAGCAGAACATCGAAGAGTACTACCCACTCCCCGCAGAAATCGTCGGAGACGGTGACTTGTTCATGCTCCAGGTTGTTGGCGAGTCCATGAGGGATGCTGGCATCCTCACCGGCGACTGGGTTGTTGTTCGTTCCCAGCCGGTCGCTGAGCAGGGCGAGTTCGTCGCGGCAATGATTGACGGTGAAGCCACCGTGAAGGAATTCCACAAGGATTCATCTGGCATCTGGCTCCTGCCACACAACGATACGTTTGCCCCAATTCCTGCTGAGAATGCAGAAATCATGGGCAAGGTTGTTTCCGTGATGCGCAAGCTTTAAGTCGCTTTTCAGGTTCCCGCCACAGTATGTGTTCTCACATATCGTGGCGGGTTTTGCTTTATATAGCCACATTCGGGGGTAATCGGGCAAATAAGTTTTTGCTGATCTAGAAAGTGAGTTTACCTGTGGGTTTTCGAAAATTCTGGGCCGGACAATAGAAAAACGCTGCCCGGTTTTTTTGATTGACTCCCGATTTCACCCCTCCGCCGGCAACCAAATGAGGCTTTTGGGCGTTGGACAGTGAGACAATGGGTAAGAAATTCGGACATATTTAGTAAATTGGCTTTTTGCTTTAAGGAGTGACATGTACGCAGAGGAGCGCCGTCGACAGATTGCCTCATTAACGGCAGTTGAGGGACGTGTAAATGTCACAGAATTAGCGGGCCGATTCGATGTCACTGCAGAGACGATTCGACGAGACCTTGCGGTGCTAGACCGCGAGGGAATTGTTCACCGCGTTCACGGTGGCGCAGTAGCCACCCAATCTTTCCAAACCACAGAGTTGAGCTTGGATACTCGTTTCAGGTCTGCATCGTCAGCAAAGTACTCCATTGCCAAGGCAGCGATGCAGTTCCTGCCCGCTGAGCATGGCGGACTGTTCCTCGATGCGGGAACTACTGTTACTGCTTTGGCCGATCTCATTTCTGAGCATCCTAGCTCCAAGCAGTGGTCGATCGTGACCAACTGCCTCCCCATCGCACTTAATCTGGCCAACGCCGGGCTTGATGATGTCCAGCTGCTTGGAGGAAGCGTTCGCGCGATCACCCAGGCTGTTGTGGGTGACACTGCGCTTCGTACTCTCGCGCTGATGCGTGCGGATGTAGTGTTCATCGGCACCAACGCGTTGACGTTGGATCACGGATTGTCTACGGCCGATTCCCAAGAGGCTGCCATGAAATCTGCGATGATCACCAACGCCCACAAGGTGGTGGTGTTGTGTGACTCCACCAAGATGGGCACCGACTACCTCGTGAGCTTTGGCGCAATCAGCGATATCGATGTGGTGGTCACCGATGCGGGTGCACCAGCAAGTTTCGTTGAGCAGTTGCGAGAACGCGATGTAGAAGTTGTGATTGCAGAATGATTCTTACAGTCACTGCAAGTCCGTATCTGTTGAGCACCAATGAGCTTGACGGCACCATCGAAATTGGCGAAGCAAACAAAATCCGGCAGGTTTCCACTGTTGCCGGTGGTTTTGGCACCGGTGTGGCTGCCACCTTGTTTTATGGCGGCAATGAAACTTTTGCAGTTTTTCCCGCTCCAGAAATCTCTCATTACATGCGCCTGGTGACGTTTGCTGGGTTGCCTCATGAAATTATTCCGGTGGCAGGTCCCATCCCCATGCATTTGACCATGCGTGATGCAGAGGGCAATGAGACTAAGTTCAAAGACTCCCCCATGCCTTTGGATGTGTCCCAGTTGGCAATTCTTCGTGATCTAGTGGTGCGTCGAGCCGAAGATGCCGCGTGGGTGTTGTTGGGTGGCAATTTGCCGTCTATCGCGCCTGCTGCGTGGTTTGTGGATGTGGTGAGATCACTTCGCTTGTACCACCCTCATGTGAAGGTAGCTATCGCAGCAACTGGTGCTGCGTTGCGTGCGGTTATTCGACAGCTTGCAGCTACGTCCCCGGATGCGCTGATTGTGGCTGCGGAAGAAATCGAAATTGCCACTGGATTAGAACCCAAAACCTTGAGAGGTCCATGGGTAGAGGGAGATCTCTCCCCGACTGTGGCGGCAGCGCGCGCTTTAATTGATAGCGGTGTCACCGAGGTGTTGGTTACCAACAAGCGGACGGAATCTTTGTATGTTTCCGAGTCTGAATCACTGTTAGCCAGCTACGACAGCACCCCTGGTAAGCAGGGCGTGAATTGGCGGGAATCTTTTACTGCAGGATTCTTGGCAGCATCCAATGATGGAAAATCCACTGAGGACAGCGTGATCAACGCGGTTGCTTACGCCAACGCTGAAGGCAGTGAGTGGGACAACTACATTCCCACACCCGATAAGCTTCGGGCGGAGCACGTGGTCATCAAATCGCTTTAGACCACGCAAAAAGCCTCAAATTCCCACACAGGAATTTGAGGCTTTTTAGCTCAACAGTGGTTTAGACTGCTGCGTCGATCACTGCGCGTACAGCATCGCGTGCTTCAGTTGCACCTTCAGCGTCAAGTGCTGCTTCTGCTGCCTTCTTACAGGTTTCCAGGGTGACCTCTGACAGCTTTGCACCGACTGCTGCGAGAGCAGTGGATGCTGCGGACAGGGAGTTCACGCCAAGACCGGTGAGGACAGTTGCCAACAGTGGGTCTGCTGCTGCTTCACCACAAACACCGACCGGGGTGTTAAAGCGAGCACCTTCGTCACAGGTGTGCTTGATCAGGCGCAGGACTGCTGGCTGCCAAGGATCGGTCAGGTAGGCAAGCTCAGGAGACATGCGGTCCGCTGCCATGGTGTACTGGGTCAGGTCGTTGGTACCGATGGAAACAAAGTCCAGGTGAGGCATGATCTTGTCTGCCATCAGGGATGCTGCTGGAACTTCGATCATGGCGCCGGCGATTAGGCCACGCTCACGGCACATGTCAGCAAACCACTTTGCTTCATAAGCGGTAGCCACCATTGGAGCCATAACCCAGGTTGGGGCGTCGTCGCCACGGCCGAGTTCTTCGCTGGCCTTCGCAATTGCGTCGAGCTGGCGAGTCAGCAGATCAACCTGTCCACGTGCGATACGCAGGCCACGAACACCCAGTGCTGGGTTCATCTCATCAGCCATCGATGCGAATGGAACTGGCTTGTCAGAACCTGCGTCGAGGGAGCGGACAACGACCTTGGACTCTGGGAATGCTTCAAGCACCTTTGAGTAGACCGCAGCCTGCTCATCAACGCTTGGCTCTTCGGTGGCGGAAAGGAAGCACAGTTCGGTGCGGAACAGGCCGATGCCTTCTGCTTCGGTCTGTGCAGCCTGCTGTGCAGAGTTGCCGTCTTGGACGTTGGCCAACAGCTGAACGCGGTAGCCGTCCTTGGTTTGTGCAGGACCCTTCCACTCGGCGATGCGAGCAGCGCGCTCGAGGGACTCGGAGACGAGCTTGGTTGCTTCAGCTTCGTCCGCGTTGCGGTCAATGGTGCCGAGGCTGCCGTCGATAAGCACCTTTTCGCCGGACTTGATGTCCTTGATGCCGGCGCCGGATGCGACGATGCAAGGCACGTTGAGCTGGCGTGCGATGATCGCGGTGTGGCTCGTTGGGCCACCCAGCTCAGTGACAAGTCCCACAAAGAGATCTGTGTCTAGTGCCGCGGTGTCTGCTGGGGAGAGGTCATCTGCAAAGAGAATGACCTGTCCGGAAACAGCTGGCAGACCTGGCTCTTCATCGCCACGAAGTTCTGCGATGACGCGGTCGCGGATGTCGCGCAAGTCTGTGGTGCGCTCCGCGATCAGGCCGCCTGCGGCTTCGAACATGGAGATGAACTTGGTTGTTGCTGCAACCACGGCGTATTCCGCAGGGTGACCACCCTTGACACCCTTGATGACAGCCTTACGCCAGCCACGGTCATTGACCATGCCAGCAGTAGCTTTAAGCACCTCAGCTGCTGGTCCTTCAGCAGCTTCGGAGCGCTCAAGCAAACGAGAAGAGACTGTGGCTGCAGCGGCGTCGAAACGCTCCTGCTCTGCTTCACGGTTTTCTTCGGCGACGACTTCGCCTGCTTGGGGTAGTTCGGGGCGTGGGGTAATCCACACCGCGCTTGCATAACGGACTCCACCGACAACGCCGGTGCCCTTCAGTACAGTGTCTTGATTCACATCAGCCACAGTAGCCACCCATCCTCACAATCATTGAGTTAATTTCCTCAAGATCACCACAAAACCAACAGTTGTGCAACTATTCAAACATTTGGATATTGACAAACAAACACATATCAACATAGCGTGTTGTTAAGCGATCACCATATTTCATACGTTGAGACCATCGTCACAAGTTGATATTCCACCAGCTTATCAATGCATTTGAAGGAGATTTAACACCTTCTCCATCATAGTGACTGAGGCCACATCATGTGTTTTCCGCTCGATTTATTTTAGATTTTCCGCTTTAACCAGCACTTTTAATAACTTCATACGGTTCTTCCACAATCGGAACCAAAACAACACTGGTCAAAAACCAGTTTCCCGCTTGAACAAAATTTCTTCCACGTCAACACCAACTCCAACATCAGCGAGGTTAAGCATGGTCAGCCAAACGGAAAGACAGCATGCAATTGCTTCTTTACTGGCACCAACTGGTGCGGTGTCTGTAGGAGATTTAGCCGAGCATTTCCATGTGACAACCGAAACAGTGCGACGTGATCTTCGGATCATGGAGTCACTGGGTTTGTTGCAACGAGTTCACGGTGGCGCCATTAGCCCAGAGCCCATGGGTACGTCTCCCCCTCGGCTGAAACCTGCCTTGGTTAAAGGAATGCCACCGGAACCCCGTGTTTTAGAACTTGCAGAAACTGCAGTTTCCCTCATCACACCTCTAGCACGCAGCATTTTCCTGGATTCAGGTTTAGCGTGCACGGCGATTGCCACGGTGTTGGGGGATCCTCCAGAAGATGCCAGGTGGACTGTTGTTACAAGTTCCCCCGGCGCTGTGATTGCCTTGTCCGCGACAGATGCCACCTCCACGGTGGTGCTGCACGGGCAGGTTCACGGTAATTGTTCTTCAATCATTGGGTCCACGGCAGTAGACATGATTTCGCAGTTGCGCGCTGATATCGCCTTCGTGGAGGTTGATGCGATTCAATCCGATACAAGTCTGTGCACGTTTTTCCCGGAGACGATTCCCATCAAGCAAGCCATGATCAAAAACGCGGCTTTCACAGTTGCTGTTCTCAGCCCGAGATCTCCCCAAGATCAAGAACTTCAACTTTTGAAGCACCCTTTTTCCACCTTGGCTGATTTTGATGCCCTTGTTACCGATGACCACACGCTAGATTTTCCAGTTTTGCCCGACCACAACTTTCAGGTGGTAACCCCATGATCATCACATTCACCCCAAACCCGAGTATTGATTCCACGCTGTCGCTCGGCGAAGAGCTCTCCCGTGGATCCGTCCAACGACTTGATTCCGTCACCGCTGTCGCAGGTGGTAAAGGCATCAATGTCGCCCACGCTGTCTTGCTTGCGGGCTTTGAAACCTTGGCTGTGTTCCCAGCCGGCAAGCTCGACCCCTTCGTCCCACTGGTCCGCGACATCGGCTTGCCCGTGGAAACTGTTGTGATCAACAAGAACGTCCGCACCAACACCACAGTCACCGAACCGGACGGCACCACCACCAAGCTCAACGGCCCCGGCGCGCCGCTCAGCGAGCAGAAGCTCCGTAGCTTGGAAAAGGTGCTTATCGACGCGCTCCGCCCCGAAGTCACCTGGGTTGTCCTGGCGGGCTCGCTGCCACCAGGGGCACCAGTTGACTGGTACGCGCGTCTCACCGCGTTGATCCATTCAGCACGCCCTGACGTTCGCGTGGCTGTCGATACCTCAGACAAGCCACTGATGGCGTTGGGCGAGAGCTTGGATACACCTGGCGCTGCTCCGAACCTGATTAAGCCAAATGGTCTGGAACTGGGCCAGCTGGCTAACACTGATGGTGAAGAGCTGGAGGCGCGTGCTGCGCAAGGCGATTACGACGCCATCATCGCAGCTGCGGACGTACTGGTTAACCGTGGCATCGAACAGGTGCTTGTCACCTTGGGTGCCGCAGGAGCGGTGTTGGTCAACGCAGAAGGTGCGTGGACTGCTACTTCTCCAAAGATTGATGTTGTATCCACCGTTGGAGCTGGAGACTGTGCTCTTGCAGGTTTTGTTATGGCACGTTCCCAGAAGAAAACACTGGAGGAATCTCTGCTGAATGCCGTGTCTTACGGCTCGACTGCGGCGTCTCTTCCTGGCACTACCATTCCTCGTCCTGACCAACTCGCCACAGCTGGTGCAACGGTCACCCAAGTCAAAGGATTGAAAGAATCAGCATGAATAGCGTAAATAATTCCTCGCTTGTCCGGCTGGATGTCGATTTCGGCGACTCCACCACGGATGTCATCAACAACCTTGCCACTGTTATTTTCGACGCTGGCCGAGCTTCCTCCGCCGACGCCCTTGCCAAAGACGCGCTGGATCGTGAAGCAAAGTCCGGCACCGGCGTTCCTGGTCAAGTTGCTATCCCCCACTGCCGTTCCGAAGCCGTATCTGTCCCTACCTTGGGCTTTGCTCGCCTGAGCAAGGGTGTGGACTTCAGCGGACCTGATGGCGATGCCAACTTGGTGTTCCTCATTGCAGCACCTGCTGGCGGCGGCAAAGAGCACCTGAAGATCCTGTCCAAGCTTGCTCGCTCCTTGGTGAAGAAGGATTTCATCAAGGCTCTGCAGGAAGCCACCACCGAGCAGGAAATCGTCGACGTTGTCGATGCCGTGCTCAACCCAGCACCAAAAACCACCGAGCCAGCTGCAGCTCCGGCTGCGGCGGCGGTTGCTGAGAGTGGGGCGGCGTCGACAAGCGTTACTCGTATCGTGGCAATCACCGCATGCCCAACCGGTATCGCACACACCTACATGGCTGCGGATTCCCTGACGCAAAACGCGGAAGGCCGCGATGATGTGGAACTCGTTGTGGAGACTCAGGGCTCTTCCGCTGTCACCCCAGTCGATCCGAAGATCATCGAAGCTGCCGACGCCGTCATCTTCGCCACCGACGTGGGAGTTAAAGACCGCGAGCGTTTCGCTGGCAAGCCAGTCATTGAATCCGGCGTCAAGCGCGCGATCAATGAGCCAGCCAAGATGATCGACGAGGCCATCGCAGCCTCCAAGAACCCAAACGCCCGCAAGGTTTCCGGTTCCGGTGTCGCGGCATCTGCTGAAACCACCGGCGAGAAGCTCGGCTGGGGCAAGCGCATCCAGCAGGCAGTCATGACCGGCGTGTCCTACATGGTTCCATTCGTAGCTGCCGGCGGCCTCCTGTTGGCTCTCGGCTTCGCATTCGGTGGATACGACATGGCGAACGGCTGGCAAGCAATCGCCACCCAGTTCTCTCTGACCAACCTGCCAGGCAACACCGTCGATGTTGACGGCGTGGCCATGACCTTCGAGCGTTCAGGCTTCCTGTTGTACTTCGGCGCAGTCCTGTTCGCCACCGGCCAAGCAGCCATGGGCTTCATCGTGGCAGCCCTGTCTGGCTACACCGCATACGCACTTGCTGGACGCCCAGGCATCGCGCCGGGCTTCGTCGGTGGCGCCATCTCCGTCACCATCGGCGCTGGCTTCATTGGTGGTCTGGTTACCGGTATCTTGGCTGGTCTCATTGCCCTGTGGATTGGCTCCTGGAAGGTGCCACGCGTGGTGCAGTCACTGATGCCTGTGGTCATCATCCCGCTACTTACCTCAGTGGTTGTTGGTCTCGTCATGTACCTCCTGCTGGGTCGCCCACTCGCATCCATCATGACTGGTTTGCAGGACTGGCTATCGTCAATGTCCGGAAGCTCCGCCATCTTGCTGGGTATCATCTTGGGCCTCATGATGTGTTTCGACCTCGGCGGACCAGTAAACAAGGCAGCCTACCTCTTTGGTACCGCAGGCCTGTCTACCGGCGACCAAGCTTCCATGGAAATCATGGCCGCGATCATGGCAGCTGGCATGGTCCCACCAATCGCGTTGTCCATTGCTACCCTGCTGCGCAAGAAGCTGTTCACCCCAGCAGAGCAAGAAAACGGCAAGTCTTCCTGGCTGCTTGGCCTGGCATTCGTCTCCGAAGGTGCCATCCCATTCGCCGCAGCTGACCCATTCCGTGTGATCCCAGCAATGATGGCTGGCGGTGCAACCACTGGTGCAATCTCCATGGCACTGGGCGTCGGCTCTCGGGCTCCACACGGCGGTATCTTCGTGGTCTGGGCAATCGAACCATGGTGGGGCTGGCTCATCGCACTTGCAGCAGGCACCATCGTGTCCACCATCGTTGTCATCGCACTGAAGCAGTTCTGGCCAAACAAGGCCGTCGCTGCAGAAGTCGCGAAGCAAGAAGCACAACAAGCAGCTGTAAACGCATAATCGGACCTTGACCCGATGTCTGGTCGGACATTGTTTTTGCTTCCGGTAACGTGGCAAAACGAACAATGTCTCACTAGACTAAAGTGAGATCGACATTAAATCCCCTCCCTTGGGGGGTTTAACTAACAAATCGCTGCGCCCTAATCCGTTCGGATTAACGGCGTAGCAACACGAAAGGACACTTTCCATGGCTTCCAAGACTGTAACCGTCGGTTCCTCCGTTGGCCTGCACGCACGTCCAGCATCCATCATCGCTGAAGCGGCTGCTGAGTACGACGACGAAATCTTGCTGACCCTGGTTGGCTCCGATGATGACGAAGAGACCGACGCGTCCTCTTCCCTCATGATCATGGCGCTGGGCGCAGAGCACGGCAACGAAGTTACCGTCACCTCCGACAACGCTGAAGCTGTTGAGAAGATCGCTGCGCTTATCGCACAGGACCTTGACGCTGAGTAAACAACGCTCTGCTTGTTAAAAGCTCGTTAGAAGCTTGTTAAAAGCGGTGCCGCATCCGATTTGGATGTGGTACCGCCTTTTGCTTTTGTGGGTTTGATTGTTTTTAGTTGTTTTTGTGTGCCCGATAGTGTGATTGATGCATGATGCTCTGTGTGCCGATTTGCGGGCCTAGAAATCCCCGATGGGTAACATGTGAGGGATTCGTGCATTCAAGGCCTGAGAAGCGATTCTGAGCGGGCTAAATTTCCGGGCTTTGAGGCAGGTTGCTACAGCAACCAAACGAGAGTGCCCACGGATCTCGAAATCGAGTTTCGTGGGCAGCTGTGACCGGTTTTGAGGCCTGTAAACCAGACAGGAATGCCCACGGGTCCTCTTTTCGAGGTCCGTGGGCAGTGTGGGCTGGTTTTGCCCAGTCTCCAGGGTCGAAGTGCTTCGACCACCCCTCATGTTGGCAGCTCACCGTTAGATCTGGGCCCTCGGGTTAATTCCCTTAACCTCGTTGTACTTTCGACACCAAGATTTCCTGGTTTTGGCCATCATTTTGCCGAAATCTTGGTGCCGAAAGTACAGAAGTAAGTACAGCCTCCAAAAAAGGACCCACCCACTCCCCCAAATAAGAAAAATCCCCTACCCCAACGCGGATCAAAGCGTAGGGATAGGGGAAATTCCGGGTGAATCTTTATGCAGACTTCACCGGTGCTTGGCACACCTGAACATAAACTTCAGAGGCCAGTTGGTCGCAGGTATCAGCGGTGGCTGGGCCCTCGATGTATTCTTCCCAACCGATGCTGCTGGATGGCAGAGTGCATCCGAGGTCTTCGACTTCATCGAGGATTTCGTCCCAGACGCGCTCGACTCCATCGAAGGGGCCGGAGTGGCGGCTGTGCATGGTTTTCATGTCGCGGAAGTGGTGGAGGACAACGTCATCGATGTCGCCACCGGATTGGCTCAATGCGCCGCGGCGCAGGGATTCTGCTTGCGCGGGGCTGACGGGGAAACCAATCAGGATGTCTACGGTGTCAGAGACATCGCCAAAGTAGTAGGCGCGGGCAGGACCTTTAGGTTCGATGCCTTCTAGGCGGAGGAATTTCTTTACTTCCGCGTAGCCGCGTTTAAAGAGCTCAGGGAGATCCTCAGAGGAAAGGATTACCCGGATGCCCACGACGTCGTGAGCAGGGATCTTCTCAAACTGGGTATCAACGATCAAGGTAGTTTTCCTATACAGAAATGAACACGTCCCGCACGCGGAAACCGTGCGGGCCAAGCTGCATACTTTAGCAGCGTACTAGAACTTTGCGTTCTTGCCTTCCCCAATGGAAAGGTACAGGCGCTTCATGATTGGGTACAGCACAATGATGCCTACAGAGCCCCATGCGATGCCTTCAAGAGTGACTCCGAAAACGGTGAGGGTGAGGTTACCAATGCCTGCAACCAAAGCAACGGCAGCCATGGTCAGATTCACTGGATTGTTGAAGTTGACCTTGTTGTCTTGCCAGATACGAATGCCGAGCATACCGATTAGGCCGTAAAGAACCAAACATGCCCCACCCAGCACGCCGGCGGGGATGGTGAAGATCAGTGCACCGAATTTGGGGATGAAGGCAAGGGCGATGGCAGTGCACGCGGCAACCCAGTACGCAGCGGTGGAATATACGCGGGTGGCCGCCATGACGCCGATGTTTTCTGCGTAGGTGGTGGTGCCGGATCCGCCGAAGGCACCTGCGAGGGTGGTGCCGAATCCGTCTGCGATAAGTGCGTCGCCGGCGAGGTCGTCGAGGTCCTCCCCTGTCATCTCTGAGACTGCTTTGACGTGGCCGACGTTTTCAGCGATGAGCACGATGATGACTGGCAGTGTCACCAAAATGGCAGAGAGCTGGAATTCCGGCTTGTGGAACTGTGGCAGTCCGAACCATGCTGCTTCACGGATGGTGTCTGCTGCGCCTTCTGAGAGGTTGCCGGTGATAGCTGCGAAAACCCAGCCGATCACCACACCGATCAAAATGCCCAGGCGAGCAATCATTCCGCGGCCTGCAACGGTAGCGATCAAAATGGCAAAGAGGGTCGCCGTGGCAACCAGTGGTTGGCTGGAGAAGTTTCCTGCCGCGGTTGGTGCCAGGTTCAGGCCGATGAGTGCCACGATCGCACCGGTGACAGCGGGTGGCATGACAGCATCAATAACGCGTTTGCCCGCTGCTTTCACCACAAATCCAATGGCGACGAGCACGAGACCTGCGACAAGAATGCCACCGATCTGCACGCCAATGCCATGGACTTGGGTTGCGGTTAAAGGTGCAATGAAAGCAAAAGAACTACCCAGGTACGAGGGTAGTCGGTTTCTGGTGATCAACAGGAACAGGATTGTTCCCAGACCAGAGAATAAAAGTGTGGTGTTGACCGGAAATCCGGTGAGTGTGGGAACCAGGAGCGTGGCGCCGAACATGGCGATCACGTGCTGCATACCGATTCCAATTGTGCGCCCCCAGCTCAGGCGCTCTTTAGGAGCGACAACTGCGCCGGGTTCGATCTTTTTGCCGTCTCCGTGGACGGTCCATCCCCATGTTGAAGTCACGAGCACTAATTATCGACTCCCAAGGGGGCTCTTGGGAAATCGACAGTTAGGCAGAGGTGGGTTCTACAACGTAACTCTGCAGCTCTTGGGCCAATTGGGTGGGGATACGCACATCCATCAAGGTGCCGTCTTCGGCGTAGTCTTCGCTGAGAACGGTGCCATGCTGGTGCAGGCGGGACACAATATCGCCACGGGTGAACGGGATTTTCAGCAGTAGGTGCGCGTCCCTGGAGTTGAGGAATAGTTCGATGCGAGCTTCCAGCTCCTTAATTCCCTCCCCTGTCAGCGCAGAGACAAACACCACATCGTCGACGGCGTGGCGTAGTTCTGCCAGCGTCAGCGGATCAGCTTGGTCAATTTTGTTCACCACGATGATCTCTGGTGGTGGCACCGCACCGGTGGATCGCACAATATCGCTAATCACGGTGTTCACAGCGTCGATCTGCTTCAGCGGGAACGGATCGGATCCATCCACCACGTGCAGCATGAGGTCCGCCTCCACGACTTCTTCCAGCGTAGATTTGAACGCCTCAACCAGAGAGGTCGGCAGGTGTCGCACAAAGCCGACGGTGTCCGTGAACACGACGTGTCGGCCGTCGGCAAGCTCGGCTTTTCTGGTTGTTGGATCAAGCGTGGCGAACAGCGCGTTCTCCACCAGCACACCCGCGCCGGTCATCGCGTTAATCAGCGAAGATTTGCCGGCGTTCGTGTAGCCAGCGATGGCGATCTGCGGCACCAGGGAGGCTGCGCGTTGCGCTCTTTTAATGCTTCTCGACGTATCCAGCCCCGAAAGTTCCCTGCGCAGGCGAGCCATATCCGATCGAAGACGACGGCGGTCTGCTTCAATTTTGGTTTCACCTGGACCACGCAGACCCACACCACCATTAGAACCTGCACGACCACCGGCCTGCCTGGAGAGGTTTCCACCCCAACCACGCACACGGCTAATCAGGTATTCCATCTGCGCCAACGCGACTTGGGCTTTACCTTCGCGCGATTTAGCGTGCTGGGCGAAGATATCCAGAATCAGCATGGTGCGGTCAATGACCTTGATATCAAGTTCGCGCTCTAATGCCACGAGCTGGGAAGGGCTAAGTTCACCATCGCACACCACGGTATCTGCACTAGTGGCTTCGATGATCTCCTTTAACTCCCGAACCTTGCCGGAACCAATGTAGGTTCCAGGATCTGGTTTATCGCGCTTTTGGTACAGCGTTTCAATAACCTCAGCGCCGGCGGTATCAGCCAACGCTGCAAGTTCCGCAAGGCTGGCGTCAATTTCTGCGGTGGTACCTTCGGTCCACACGCCCACTAAGATAACGCGCTCAAGTCGCAGCTTTCGGTACTCAACCTCGTAGCCATCTGCTGCTTCATCAGCGTGGATTTCGGTGTCCCGGCGACGTTGGGCATCGCGGGCCTCTAGGTCGAGATCACCAGTTGATGGTTCTTCAGCTCGGATAAAACCACTGAGATCAAAACCTGAGGTCTCGTCAGATCCTGGGCGCACGGTATTTTTGTGACCGCGGAAGGCCTGAGCGAGAAGTTCATCATGACTTAAGTTTTTCTTTTCATCCATTGTTTATCTATTGTTTCACGTCTGCTGTCGCCAAGGCTAGGTGTCGGGCAACGCCGTGAGCGATCAAGCCACCATAAACACCTAAATTGAGCGCTCTATTCCATCAACGCGGGGGCAATTTCTCACGTGTAGGAAAAGTGACTATTGCCTGTTAAGGGAGTTAGACTAATCGCCATGACTAGCGATCTGAAGACAATCGGTATGGATTTCGCCAAGTGGCAAGATGCAGTGGAAGCAGCAATTGCTTCACAGCGTCTCGAGGTAACAGGCGAGGTCCGTGGCGGCCAGCTCATCCAGTTCTCGGATGATTCCGGCGCCCAAATTAACATTCTGGCTGTCGAGCCTTTTGCCACCTTCGCCGGCTTTAACTCCGCAACAGTCGCTTACGGCCACGTCAGCATGATCAATGATGTGCTGTCCCTGGTCGATATCATCGATCCTTTCGGCACCCCTGTTGCCACCATTACCTGCAACCTTGCTCAAGGCCCACTGCTTGTTGATGAACCAGTGCAGCGCTGGCAGCAGATCCGCATTACTGCCCTGGGCATTGATGTTGAGGTCCACGACAATGCAGATGCTTACATCCGCAATGGTGGCGAAACTGTCGGCATGCTGGTTTCTGAAGGTGCAGAGAAGATTGCCAGCGGCAGCGGCGCTGTCATCCCGGACGCATCCGCAGAGTTTTCCGCACGCGTGTTGTCTGCGGAGTACCGCACCAACACTCTTACCGGCCAGCGTTTTATCCACGCAACAGTTGATGGCCTCTTCGCTTTTGATGTGTGCCTTCCTGATGCACCAGAACTACCTGCCCGTGACAGCGTGTTGTCTGGCAAAGTCATGCTGACTGCTGCCGTTATCCCCACTGAGGTCACCGGCTGCGGTGGCTCCGGTGGCGGCTGTGGCTCAGGTAGCTGTGGCTGCGGCGGACACTAAAATTCTGCACAATTTTTTAAGAGGACCCCAGTTCCCGGGGTCCTTTTCCATTTTTTACCCAGTACTTGAAACGTGATATATGTCTATTCTGAAAATCATCGCATAGAATACTGGTGCAATCGTTTACGTTCGCTATTAATGTGACACGTATAAGCCGACACTTTTAACGAAGCGCAGAAGGAGTGAGAGCAAGAAAATGGGAGAACAACTTCCGTTTGCTAATGGTTCACGCTCCAACAAACTGCCGCTCATCGTCATCGGTTTGTGCTGCATAATGCTGATCCTGTGGCTTAAACTTCCCGGCGTACTGCTTGCCACCATCATTGGGGTTGCCACGATGAGTGTGATGCGGATGCGCACCTCCACCCCAGAAACTGCCTCGCTGGTTACTTCTATTCGGCTGTCTGCGGAAGATATTTCCGATGTGCAACATGAGTGGCAGCAGTTTTTGACCTCCCCCGAGGCCGATGCGCTGGCTGATCGCACGCTTGTCCGTCCCGCACTGGCGGATCCAGATTGTGGCGATAAGGCTATCGAGAAATTTCATTATGAAATCAGCAATGCCAATCGCTTCTTGGGCAGGTTGGACGCTCGTCTGCAACAAAACCTCGTGGTCAGTGAGCTAGAAACACTTCTCAAAGTAACGGACGAGCGCGCACTAGAGCTGCGGGAAACGTGGCTGGATGCGCGTAAAGCGGCCCAGAAACTTGGGCCGAACTACAATCGCGAATCTTAGATCTGCACCTCACCGAGTGCGATGATGGCGCTTGGGCCGGTGAGTGTGGAGCCGTCGTCAAAGATCTGGACTTCTACTTCCCCACCTGGAACGCACACTTTAACTGTGCCTTCTCCCAATCCAGCATCAGCTAAAGCAGCACACGCTGCAGCAACGGTTCCCGTGCCACAGGAGCGGGTTTCGCCCACTCCGCGTTCCCACACGCGCATCGATACTGCGTCATCTTCTAATTCTGTGACGATTTCTACGTTCACACCGTGGGGGAAGAATTCCTGATCAAACGTAGGTGCGCGCAGTTCCATATCGGCAAGAGCCGACGCACTTAAGCCCGGCACAACGCACGCTAGGTGTGGGTTACCCATATCAACGCCAAGGCCAGCGAATACTTGGCCGTTGATGTCGCAGGTGGATAATCCCGTGACGTCAGGGATGCCCATATCAACGCGGACCTGCGCAGAATGTTGATCTGCCTGCAAAATATCAACGTGGCGGACACCGGCGCGGGTACCGATATCAAAGCTCGTATTATCAACAAGACCGCGGGAGTACAGCCAGTGCGCGAACAGGCGCACACCATTGCCGCACATTTCAGCCAAAGATCCATCGGCGTTGCGGTAATCCATGAACCACAGCGATGGGTCGACCGTGGAGCCTTCTACGTCTGCAGCTTTAACCACGCGGAGGATACCATCAGCACCGATCCCGGCGCGGCGGTCACACAGCGTGACCACCATTTCTGGAGTTAAATCTAGGCGCGCATCCTCATCGGGGATGATGATGAAGTCGTTTTCGGTGGCGTGGCCTTTGGCAAAGGGGATGGTCAAATTCACCCTCGCTATTGTAGACCCAAAATCTCCAAGGCTTGTGCGGTGGGATCGCCAGAGGCGTCGACCCAGGACACGCGGTGGTCTCTGTTGAACCAGCTGCGTTGGCGCCTGACATAGCGTCTGGTTCCGGTGACCGTGCGTTCGAAGGCGTCTTCCCAGGTCATCTCCCCTGCCATGGCTGCCAGTACTTGGGAGTAGCCGATTGCTCGTCCCGCGGTGGAGTCAGCGATGAGTCCTTGCTGCACAAGGTGTTCCACTTCGGCGACAAAGCCTTGTTCAAACATCCTGGCGGTGCGCTGCTCGATGCGTGGATTTAGCCATTCTGGAGTGGTTTTCAGGCCAATGATTCGAGTTCCCCAGCGAGGTGGCGCGTCTTTGGGCGGTTGGCTTGCTTGGAAGGGCTGGCCGGTTAGTTCAATGACTTCTAATGCTCGGACGGTGCGTCGGGGATCATTGCTTTCGATGACGGCTGCTGCTTCTGGGTCAAGCTGAGTAAGTTCAGCGTGTAGTGCTTCGACACCGATGTCTGCCAAGCGGGCCTCAAAGCGTGCGCGAACAGCGCTGTCGGTAGGTGGGAATTGCCAATCATCGACCAAAGATTGGACGTACAACATGGAGCCGCCAACCAAGATGGGGGTTTTGCCACGGGACATAATATCTTCCACATCGGCAACGGCGTCGGATTGAAACCTCGCCACTGACGCAGTTTCGGTAACGTCCCAGACATCGAGCTGATGATGCGCAATGCCTTCGCGTTCTTCGACAGTCAGCTTTGCCGTGCCGATGTCCATGCCTTTGTACAGCTGCATGGAATCCACATTGACTACTTCACCGTCAAGCTTGTGGGCTAGAGCAATTCCCAAAGCTGATTTTCCAGATGCAGTGGGTCCAACCACTGCGATCGGTGTTACCACGATCTAGATCTCCCTTAAGTTAAAAAGTCCAGCGAGCAACGTAGCGTCCCACGCCGTGTGTGTCGTCGCTGTCGAGAAGTTGAGCAGTTGACGCTTCTGTTGCCACGGCGGATAAGTCGAGCCAGAGCTGTGGTTCGCGGAGGGAGGCGTCGATAAGCGTGCTGGTGCTGGGCACTTCCCCGGGCTTTCCAGACAGCAATGAGCGGCACCAGGCGTCGATGTTGGACGCGCCGGGCACGAGTGCGGACGGCGCGCGGGTGGTCAAGCCCGTGGGGCCGTCAAGGGCAAGCACCGTAACCGTGTTGTCGTTGACGCTACCCAACCGATCGCGCACATGAGTTACACGCGATTCGAAACCACCCAGCGCGACACGCTGCAAAATTTCCGGCAAATAATGTCCGTCAGAAACCTGCACGCTCGGTGCACCCCAGGCCCGCAGATTTCCCGCATGCTTGGTAAACCACGCCTCATCCCGGGAGCCAACCAACTCGATCGGGCGATCATCATTAGCCAGTTCCGCATCAAAAACTGCACGTAACGACGCCAACAAGCGCGCCCCCGCAGCATCCGCTGGTGCCAGTTCAGGTACCAGCGCCGGACTTCCAGGCATGATAATCAGCGTTGCATTCACGTCTTCCACCCTATCCTGCCCACCGAAATTGCTGGGCAAACACCTCTCCTGAGCGCGGTTTTTCAAGATAGTGCACCCTATCTGGCTGACACCTCCTATGGCACGCGGTATGTTTAATAAACGTAATTCGAGTTTCGGCGGCCGTGTCGCGCGGCCAGGACGACCCTAGCTTTTAAGGACCCACCATGACTGAGAACCAGACTCCCAGCTCCACCTCTGCACCGAAGCCGGGACCTCGCCCGGGCCCACGGCCAGGCCCCCGACCTGGGGCTCAGGTTGCTGCAAAGAAAGCTGCGGTTGCTACACCTGCGCCGATCGCCAAAACTTCTAACGATCCTGCAAAGTTTGGTCGCGTTGAGGCAGACGGATCTGCATATGTCACCACCTCTGCTGGCGAGCGTCTGATTGGTTCTTGGCAGGCCGGCACCCCTGAGGAAGGTCTTGCTCACTACGGCGCCCGTTTTGATGATCTGGCCACCGAAGTTGAGCTCATGGAACAGCGCCTAATCTCCCACCCTGATGATGCGACCTCCATCCGCACGAAGGCTGAAGAACTCAAGGCAACCCTGCCCACCATCGCTGCGATCGGTGACCTTGATGGCGTTGAAGCTCGCCTGTCCAAGATCATCAACAACTCCGAGGAAGCCAACGAGCGCGCCAAGGAACAAAAGGCTAAAAACCGTGAGCGCGCAGTAGCTCGCAAGGAAGAGCTCGCTGTTGAGGCTGAAACCTTGGCAGAAAACTCCTCCGACTGGAAGGTTGCTGGCGACCGCATCCGCGCCATCCTGGATGAGTGGAAGTCCATCCACGGCATCGACCGCAAGACCGATGATGAACTGTGGAAACGCTACTCCCGTGCGCGTGACTCCTTCAACCGTCGCCGCGGCGCACACTTCGCAGAGCTGGATCGCACCCGCGCATCTGCACGCAAACTCAAGGAAGAACTCGTTGAGCGCGCCAATGCTCTCAAGGAATCCACTGAGTGGAACGACACCGCCCGCGCATTCCGCGATCTCATGACCGAATGGAAAGCCGCCGGCCGCGCACCACGCGAAATCGACGACAAGCTGTGGGCAGCATTCAAGGGCGCCCAGGACTACTTCTTTGATAAGCGCAACGCCGTAGCCAAGGAACGCGACCAGGAATTCGAAGCCAACGCAACCGCAAAGCAGCAGCTCATCGACGAATACGACGCACAGATCAACCCCGAGCAGGGCCTCGATGGAGCGCGCAGCAAGCTCCGCGAACTGCAGGAAAAGTGGGAAGAAATCGGCTTCGTTCCACGTGGCGTTGTCCGCGAATTCGAAGAGAAGATCGCCGTGCTGGAAAAGCGCGTCTCCGCTGCTGAGGAATCCCAGTGGCGCCGCACCGACCCAGAAGCACAGGCACGCGCAGACCAGTTCTCCGCGAAGGTCGCCGAGTTCAACGCTCAAGCAGACGCCGCCGAAGCCAAGGGCAACTCCAAGAAGGCTGAGAAGCTGCGCGCACAGGCTGCACAGTGGGCAGAATGGTCCCGCGCCGCACATGAGGCAGTTGACCAGCTGTAAATGAAGTTCTCCAAATTAGCGGACCAGGTCTGGGGCGAAGAACCCGATGATCAGGTCCGCTCCTTTGTGTTCATGTCCAACCTGGATGCCCAAGAAACCGCCAACACCATGGACGTGTCCGTCTCCGTGGAGCGCATCCACGCCGATCTTTGCGGCAACACTGAGCTCGCCTCCGAACTGCACTACACGCCCGATGAATGGGACGAGGCCCAAGGCTGGGTAAAAATCAACTACCCGCTTATCGACGACACCGCCTCAGCCAGCCTCGACGTCGTCCTCGACGCCACCTTCCAGCCCCTACCGGGCCAGCCCTTTGAGGGCGAGGCTTTAACGCTTATCGACGCCCTCCTCCACCACGCCGAAAACGTCGCAGCCTCCAACCCCTGGAAGCGCACCACCTTCCACACCGCTCACATGCACCCTCCAGGGAGTAATGCGGATTGTGACTACTGCCTGGTGCTGCAACGCCGCGGATACGTTAAAGCCCACGAAGAAATCCAACAAACCATCCCGCTTCCTTCAGGTGACTGGTCCGCTGGAGAATTCACCGTGGTGGACGTTGAAGGCACCGCCTTCCCAAGCGCGCTGATCCCCAGCATCGTGGAACTCCAACACCGCGCAGCCCTCGATGTGCCCCACGGAAACTTAAGTGTTGCGCCTGCACAGTGGGATGAACACCGCTTGGCGCAGCAATCTGAAAGAATCCTTAAAACAGGAACGAAACTGTTCACCGTACTGTTTGCCGAAGGATCCACAGTCGCTGCCATGTCCTCCATCGCGATTCCCCCAGGCTCCAACCCTGACATCGCCGAACAGGGACTGACCATCGTGCACCCAGATTTCAGAGGCCGTGGTCTTGGAACCGCTGTGAAATTAGCGGGACTGTCACTACTTTCGAGGTGCCACCCAGAAATTCAACGCGTAGCCACCTCAAATGCAGTAGACAACCATGCGATGCTGGCGATTAACCGCTCCATAGGGGCAACAGAGATCGCCCGAACCACCCTGTGGGAGAAGAAACTCTAGGTGATGGAATTCGAGACCAAGGACGCGGTTTTCTAGACTTCCTTTGGTCTCAAATGCACATTTCGAGAGCCGATTAGTGTCTTTTTAGGCCAAAAGCTCAGCGCCAGTAAGTGCGCTTGGTTTATTTCGACAGTTCGCAGCGAAGAGAGGGTAAAACTTGACCCCAACCTGAAAAAAGCGACCTCACAGAATGGCTTCTAAGCGCCTAAACACCTCAAGGCGATACAAACACTCATTCGAGAAAAACGAGCCTTTAAATCGCATCCCAGGCGGGCACGGAAAAGCGGTTGACCACTTGTATCGTGATCAACCGCTTGAACTAGAACTTAAGCCTGCTCCCCTTGTGCATCCTGTTCACGCTCGCGGCGGCGGGCGATGCGGGCGCGACGATCGTCGACAAGCAAAGGATTATCTTCTGGGTTGCTTTGCTGCTGCTCAAGAAGTGCGCGCTGGGTAGCTGCAACACCATCAAGGTCTGGGTTCTCGGCGCGCATTTCAGCGATCTCCATTTGGCGATCACTGCGGGCCAAAATCACCGAAGATAGACCCCACACAGCAAGGATCGCTGCAATCACAGCAAGCATCATGCCAATGTTGACGAAATTCACTTGGGTGCTGGTGGTTGTTTGGCGCATCCAGATGGCAAACACAGCGAACACAAGAGTGACGCAGGAGAAAATCCATGAAATCCACGCCATCCACGTGCGCTTAAACACGACAGTGCCCAAAGAAAGCAGGAATACACCGATGGTGCCCAACCAGTAGAAACCGTACTCACCAAGGGTAATGCCGGCATCCTCCGCGACATTCGACAGCGTCAGAACCTGCCAGCCCATCACTCCACGGATATGTGGGAGGACGAGTGCGATGGCGAAAAGCACGACTCCCGCGATGAGATACCACTTCTTATCACCAAGTTCGAGAGTTTTTGCGGCTTGTTTCTCTAGTGCCGCAAGCTCTTTACCACTTAGCTTTTGATCACTCACGTTGTTGTTCATCTCCTCGTTGGCGCCGACTTTTTCATCGACTCCTAATCGACCCTCTATTCTAGCCTGCAATTTTTAGTTAATGGAGCAGCAGGCAGATTCTGTGGCAGGAGCCACCTTTGGTGCGCCGATTTGTGGCAGTCCCAAGCCCACACCGATCGGTGCTGTGGTTGGAACTTGACCAACTGCAGAGTTGTCACCAGCTTTGGTGCGGCGGTGGGTCTGCACACCGGAGTCTGCGATGAGGAAGAAAGGCTTGGCCTCAGTCACCGTGACAGTGACAAAATCGCCGGGGCGGATCTCACCATCAATGTCGCCCTCTGGCGCAAAGTGCACGAGGCGTCCATCGCGTGCGCGACCACTCATGCGCTTGGTGGCATCGTTCTTGCGGCCTCCGCCAGCCTGGACCAGCAATTCGACGGTGGTGCCGATGAGCTTTTGGTTTTCTTCTTCGCAGACTTGTTCCTGAACGACCATGAGGCGCTCGTAGCGTTCCTGCACAACTTCTTTTGGAAGCTGGTTTTCATATTCCGCTGCAGGGGTGCCAGGGCGTGGGCTGTATTGGAAGGTGTAAGCAGAAGTAAAGCGTGCCTTCTTGACAACGTCGAGGGTTGCTTGGAAATCCTCCTCTGTTTCGCCAGGGAATCCGACAATAATATCGGTGGTGATAGAGGCGTGAGGGATCTTCGCACGGACCTCATCCAAGATGGAGAGGAACTTCTTGGATCGGTAGGAACGGCGCATCTCTTTGAGCACCTTGTCAGATCCGGACTGCAGTGGCATGTGCAGCTGCGGGCAGATGTTTGGGGTCTCTGCCATGGCGTCAATGACATCAGAGGTGAATTCTGCAGGGTGAGGGCTGGTGAAGCGAACCCGCTCGAGGCCTTCGATCTCACCACAGGCACGAAGCAGCTTGGAAAATGCACTGCGATCGCGCTCTAGCTCAGGATCAACAAAGTTCACGCCGTAAGCATTTACGTTTTGGCCAAGTAGAGTTACCTCGGTAACTCCCTGATCCACCAGTGCTTGTACCTCTGCGAGGATGTCTCCTGGTCGACGGTCCTGCTCTTTACCGCGCAGCGACGGAACGATGCAGAAAGTACAGGTGTTGTTACATCCGACTGATACGGACACCCAACCAGCGTAAGCAGACTCGCGCTTTGCAGGAAGTACTGACGGGAACTGCTCGAGGGAATCGACAATTTCGACTTCCGCTTGGGCATTGTGCTCCGCGCGCTGAAGCAAGGTTGGCAAGGAACCAATGTTGTGGGTACCAAACACCACGTCCACCCACGGTGCTTTTTTCACCACGGTATCTTTGTCTTTTTGAGCCAAACAACCACCGACAGCGATTTGCATGCCTGGGTTCTTTTCTTTCACGCTGCGCAGGTTGCCCAAAGTGCCATAGAGGCGCATATCGGCGTTTTCACGCACGGCGCACGTATTAAATACGACAAGATCCGGAGTGGTGTCCTCCGGAGCAGCAACGTATCCAGCCTCCTCGAGCAGGCCCGAAAGGCGCTCAGAATCGTGCACATTCATCTGACAGCCGTAGGTTTTTACCTCGTAGGTGCGAACCTGCCCCTCTGCGGTTTCTGGGAGGGTGGCTTGACCGGGATGTTGATTTACCTTTGCGTGGTTCAATTGCTGCGTCACGGTTGCTCATTGTATCCCTGTTGCGCGAGCTGACATAAACGCCTATTTAGGACTCTGAACTAACAAGGCTCGTCTCCGACCTTGCCTTGAGAATTCCTAGGCTTAGCGAAGTTTAACTTGGCCACATTCGCACGCTTATTTAACACGCAATATCTATCATGTGATAGGTAAATTTCGGACAGGATCGGAGACTACCCCCAAACCTTGCCCCCTACCGACCTGCGAAAATGCTGGTAAATGTAGTGCTATTTGTTTCAAAATGGACTCATTCACACAATTGCGAACATTCTCGGCACAAACTGCTTTAAGCTACCCTTATGACGCAGACCACAGAATCCCCGATGATCAAGATGACGGGAGTGCAAAAATACTTCGGCGACTTTCATGCCCTTACGGATATTGATCTTGAAATTCCCAGAGGACAAGTTGTCGTCGTACTTGGACCATCCGGATCCGGCAAGTCAACCCTTTGCCGCACGATCAACCGTCTCGAAACCATCGAGGAAGGCACCATCGAAATCGATGGAAAGGTTCTCCCAGAAGAAGGTAAAGGCTTAGCCAATCTCCGCGCCGATGTCGGAATGGTATTCCAGTCCTTCAACCTCTTCCCCCACCTCACCATCAAAGACAACGTCACTCTTGCACCCATCAAAGTGCGAAAGATGAAAAAGTCTGAAGCCGAAAAGCTTGCGATGAGCCTGTTGGAACGCGTCGGCATCGCAAACCAAGCTGATAAATATCCGGCGCAACTGTCCGGCGGTCAGCAACAGCGTGTGGCCATCGCGCGCGCACTTGCGATGAACCCAAAGATCATGCTTTTCGACGAGCCCACCTCCGCCCTTGACCCTGAAATGGTCAACGAAGTGTTGGACGTCATGGCAAGCCTTGCCAAGGAAGGCATGACGATGGTGTGTGTTACCCACGAGATGGGATTCGCACGCAAAGCAGCCGATCGTGTGTTGTTCATGGCGGATGGGCTCATTGTGGAAGATACGGAACCAGATTCCTTCTTCACCAACCCTAAGTCTGATCGTGCAAAAGACTTCCTCGGCAAGATCCTTGCCCACTAGTTTTTGGCTGCGCCTCTATCTTCAGAGTCACTTCTTTCAGTGTCATTTTTCTCGGCCCTAATCCCCCGCTGGAGTTCAATCAGCGATTGCAACCTTTTAGATATATAAGGAGACAACATGTCTGCAAAGCGTACTTTTACCCGTATCGGTGCGATTCTTGGAGCAACTGCACTTGCCGGAGTTACCCTCACCGCCTGTGGTGATTCAAGCGGTGGCGACGGATTCCTCGCAGCCATTGAAAATGGTTCTGTCAATGTCGGCACCAAATACGATCAGCCTGGTCTTGGCCTCCGCAACCCAGACAACTCCATGAGCGGTCTCGACGTGGATGTTGCTGAATACGTAGTCAACTCCATCGCTGATGACAAGGGCTGGGATCACCCCACCATCGAATGGCGTGAATCCCCTTCTGCGCAGCGTGAAACCCTCATTCAAAACGGTGAGGTAGACATGATCGCAGCAACCTACTCCATCAACGCTGGCCGTTCAGAGTCCGTCAACTTCGGTGGCCCATACCTGCTTACCCACCAGGCTCTGCTTGTTCGCCAAGATGACGATCGCATTGAAACCCTCGAGGACTTGGATAACGGTTTGATCCTGTGCTCCGTTTCCGGATCCACTCCAGCTCAGAAGGTCAAGGATGTCCTCCCAGGCGTTCAGCTCCAAGAATACGACACCTACTCTTCCTGTGTTGAGGCACTGTCCCAGGGCAACGTTGACGCCCTGACCACTGACGCCACCATCCTCTTCGGCTACTCCCAGCAGTACGAAGGCGACTTCCGCGTTGTGGAAATGGAAAAGGACGGCGAGCCATTCACCGACGAGTACTACGGCATTGGCCTGAAGAAGGATGACCAGGAAGGCACCGACGCTATCAACGCCGCACTTGAGCGCATGTACGCTGACGGCACCTTCCAGCGACTGCTCACCGAGAACCTCGGTGAAGACTCCGTGGTTGTTGAAGAAGGCACCCCAGGTGACCTCTCCTTCCTCGACGCAAGCTAGTGTGACGGCTTTTAAAAGCCAGCTTTAAGAAATGTGCGTGGCGCTTAAAACCCCGAAAGCGCCACGCACAACCCATTTAAGTTCATGATTTATTTCCATCCTTAACAAGGAGCACCACCACATGAGCACTTTGTGGGCGGATCTGGGTCCGTCTCTACTTCCAGCTTTTTGGGTGACCATCAAACTCACCATTTATTCCGCCATCGGCGCCATGATTTTCGGAACCATCCTCACCACAATGAGGGTCTCGCCCGTTAAAATCCTCCGCACGTTGTCCACGGCGTACATCAACACAGTCCGAAATACCCCACTTACTCTTGTGGTGCTGTTTTGCTCCTTTGGCCTTTACCAAAACCTCGGGTTGACTTTGGCGGGCCGTGAAAGCTCCACATTCTTGGTGGATAATAACTTCCGCTTGGCCGTACTTGGCTTCATTTTGTACACCTCAACCTTCGTTGCCGAGTCCCTGCGTTCGGGTATTAACACCGTGCACTTTGGGCAAGCAGAAGCTGCGCGTTCCCTAGGACTGGGCTTTGGCGCGACTTTCCGTTCCATTATTTTCCCGCAGGCTGTGCGCGCCGCGATCGTCCCTTTGGGCAACACACTGATCGCACTGACTAAGAACACCACCATCGCCTCTGTCATTGGAGTTGGCGAAGCCTCCCTGCTGATGAAAGCCACCATCGAAAATCACGCCAACATGCTATTTGTCGTGTTCGCGATCTTCGCCGTTGGCTTCATGATTCTGACCCTGCCTATGGGCCTTGGCTTGGGCAAACTCTCTGAGCGTTTGGCGGTGAAGAAGTAATGGCTAATACAGTTCGCGCAACAGTCCTCTACGATGCTCCTGGACCAAAGGGCCGTCGATTCAACCTCATAATCACCATTCTCACGGTGGTTCTGGGATTGGCGCTCCTCTTCTGGATTGGCTCCATGCTTTCAGGCAACGGCCAACTCGATGCCAACAAATGGACTCCGTTCATCAATTCCCAAACCTGGACCACCTACATTCTTCCTGGTTTGTGGGGCACGCTGAAATCTGCCGTGTTCTCGGTGATCTTGGCTCTGGTCATGGGTACCGCACTGGGTCTTGGCCGTATCTCTGAAATCAGGATTCTCCGCTGGTTCTGCGCCGTCATCATCGAGACTTTCCGAGCCATTCCGGTTCTGATCCTCATGATTTTCGCCTACCAGATGTTCGCCCAGTACAACATCGTGCCGTCGAGCCAGCTCGCGTTCGCCGCCGTGGTATTCGGTCTGACCATGTACAACGGTTCTGTGATCGCAGAGATTCTGCGTTCTGGTATCGCTTCCCTGCCTAAGGGGCAGAAGGAAGCAGCGATTGCGTTGGGTATGTCTTCTAGGCAAACCACCTGGTCAATCTTGTTGCCTCAGGCCGTGGCTGCAATGCTCCCAGCGTTGATCTCTCAGATGGTTATTGCACTGAAGGACTCCGCACTTGGTTACCAGATCGGCTACATTGAAGTGGTTCGTTCCGGTATTCAGTCCGCGTCTGTCAACCGCAACTACCTTGCAGCGCTGTTTGTTGTTGCGCTGATCATGATTGTTCTGAACTTCTCCCTCACCGCTCTGGCTTCTCGCATCGAGCGCCAGTTGCGTGCAGGTAGGGCTCGTAAGAACATTGTTGCCAAGGTCCCTGAGCAGCCAGATCAAGGTCTGGAGACCAAGGACAATGTCAATGTCGACTGGCAGGATCCTGATTATAAGGATCTGAAAACCCCTGGAGTTCAGTAACTCCCTTACCCCGGATGATTCCCATCCGGGGTTTAGTTTTTCAAATCCTCGATTCGCGCGTCTAGCGCTTCCCGCGCAAGGTCCATGGACATTCCAGCCGGAAATCCCCGCCGTGCCAGCGCACCAACCACGCGCCGAAGCGCTTTGTCGTAGTCGGCGCGGTCCTGCGGAATCTTGGTCTCTGAGCGCGCCTTTTTCACGGCCACCGCCCGCGCCGTGTCCCGCTCATCGGCCTGGTCGATTTGCTCAAGCGCCGCAGCACGCGTTTGCTTGTCGACGCCTTTTTCCTGCAGTTCGCGGTCCAGCGCACGCGAAGATTTTCCTCGCCTGGCAGCACGTTGCCGAACCCACTCAGTGGCAAAAACTTCATCATCAAGCAGTTTGGATCTGGTGAGATCGCCAATGACCTCATTGATGATGTCTTCCTCAAACTCCAGTGCTTTAAGTCTGGTGCTTAGTTCGTTGACTGATCGTGCGCGTTGGTTAAGCAGCAGCAGGGCACGTCTGCGTACGTTGGCTTTCTTTTCTTCTTTTTCATGGTCAAAGAAGTCTGATTCGCCTCGCGCATGAGCGCGTTCAAAGTTGTCGAGTGCTTTTCTGAGCTTTTCAATCTTTTCGGCTTGGATATCCATCGCGTTGTTGCCCTTCGTTGACGAAAAAGCAGGAACAAGCCACATCATGGTTTAAGTGTGTGGATTGTCCCTGCTTTGTTAAAACTGGTGCTTAGTCTTCAGCGTCTGCTTCGGTGTCGGCTTCATCATCGAAGTCAACGTTAGGCACGAGCTCTACTGGATCGTCGGTGAGTTCATCTGAGGCTGCAGCGTACTTGCCTACTCCCAGCTTCTTGAAGATCTTATCTTCCAGCTCATCGGTGAGTTCAGGGTTCTCCTTGAGGGAAAGACGCACCTTTTCCTTACCTTGACCAAGCTGTTCGCCCTCGTAGGTGAACCAGGAACCTGACTTCTTCACAATGCCGTTGTCCACTGCCAAGTCAATGACGGAGGATTCACGGGAGATGCCTTCGCCGTACATGATGTCGAATTCAGCGATCTTGAACGGTGGGGAGACCTTGTTCTTAACGACCTTCAAGCGGGTGCGGTTACCAATGGCATCCTGTCCGTCCTTCAGAGTCTGGATTCGTCGAATGTCACAACGAACAGATGCGTAGAACTTCAGGGCCTTACCACCGGTGGTGGTTTCTGGGGAACCGAACATCACACCGATCTTTTCACGCAGCTGGTTAATGAAGATCGCGGTGGTACCCGAGTTGTACAGCGCACCTGTCATCTTACGAAGCGCCTGGCTCATGAGGCGGGCCTGAAGACCAACGTGGCTATCGCCCATTTCGCCTTCAATTTCAGCCTTTGGTGTCAGCGCAGCCACCGAGTCAATCACGATGATGTCGATTGCGCCGGAACGAACCAGCATGTCGGCGATTTCTAGTGCTTGCTCACCAGTGTCTGGCTGCGAAACCAGAAGCGCATCAGTATCTACACCAAGCTTGCGAGCATAATCTGGATCCAACGCGTGCTCGGCGTCAATGAATGCAGCGATGCCGCCGGCCTTTTGTGCCTGCGCAATTGCGTGCAGTGCAACGGTGGTTTTACCTGATGATTCTGGGCCATACACCTCAACGATTCGACCACGTGGGAATCCACCGATACCCAAGGCAATATCAATCGCGGTGTTACCAGATGAGATGGTCTGGATTGGCGGACGATTCTCATCACCCAGACGCATGACAGCGCCTTTACCGAAATCCTTCTCAATCAGGGCTAGTGCGGCATCAAGTGCCTTCTGACGATCATTCCCCTTGGCGGCAGTTGCCTTTGTTGCTGTCTTCTTGGGAGCCATTTTTAATTCCTCTTAGTTTTATTGACGTTGATGTGGACGAAAATTCCTACGGTTGCATCACTTCAGCACTGACTAAAACAGCACTGCAGCAGTGACCCCTACTTACTTAGACTTGAAGTTCAAGGATTTGGATCCCGACTTCACTGTGTTTTCATCTGTTCTTTTGTTTATGCCCGTTACTGTAGATGAACCCTAGGACACAACGTGCTCAAAAAACAGTATACACGCACAACTGTTCGAAATTCGAATTTTCATGCGAACCCCCTCGAACAAGCTAGAACCCTGGTTCATCTTTACCAAGTCGTCGCTCTTCGGGAACACTGAAATCAATGCACAGTTGTTCCCATACATCGCGCAGATCAACCCCGGTATCTACTGCAACATCTGCAGTGACGCCGAGGGCACCAATCACATGCGAGTGTGCAATCCACTCCCCTTTGGCTTCTCCGAATTCATCTTCAATGAGTTGCCGAAACTCCGATAAACGCATGGGGACGATAATACAGCGCAAGCACAGAAGTTACGTGTCCAATCTCCGACAGCGACCCTAAGAAGGGTCCCCGTCATGACCGTCTTCCAGGGCGGATGAATCCACACGCGTTAGTTCACCGACGTCATTTCTCTCAAACTCATGAAAACTAGTTTCCCCCGAAAAAAGTACATGGACGGAGGATACTACCGTTTCTTTAAACATCGTGTGTTCTTCGACGTACTGGCAATAATACAAAGCGCAATCGGTTTCAAGGTCAACAAAAAGACCCCAACCAGCATCCTCATCTGTGAGATCTTGAGTAATCTTCAGGTACCGAAGATTATGCATGGTCATCGAAAATCCATTTGGAGGTGGCGGAGAGTAAAGCTCGTGCATTACAAAGTCCTTCCACATCACCATCAAGCCAGGAGCACCTCTCGGACGAATAATGAACTGATCTGATTCAAACCAGCCTTCAGAAGTGAGTTTGGGAGTATCGAAGGATTCTCTCGATTCACCATTGGCATAGGTTGTGACCTTGTGCTGTGCACCTGTCTGTGGATTACATCGAAAACTAAACCTAGTAGATTCTTCTCCAAAGTCTTCAACAGAACCCGAAATGCGATACTCCAACTTCGGCTTTCCACTCCTGAGCTTCATGCATATTCCCAGAACCTCATCCCGCGTGACTGGCGATTCGTCCACATCACAGCGAATGTTGGCTGCTACCCATTTTCCCACTGGATCAAAATTCATATTTCTTGCCGATCGTTTATAAGATTTAAGTAAATTCACAAAGATACTCCACTGACACATCTGCCATATGCAACAATATCTACATATCTGACAGTTGGATCCAGTTGAGAAATTTCAGCCCCCATCCCCCACATGAACGCTGTTCAAAACATCCAGCTTGCTTGTTGAACACTGTTCAGGTGTATGATTTTTTCATGCCTACATCCTCTTCTCCTGCAACTGTGACTCCGCTAAAGAAGCAGTCTTCACGTAAACAGCTCCAAGACATCGCGCTTATTGCAGTTTTTGCAGCACTGATCATTGTGCTTGCTTTTGTTTCCATCCCAGTTGGCACAGCGGGAGTGCCTATTGTTTTGCAGAATGCCTCCATCGTTTTGGCTGGCCTGATTCTTGGTGGTCGACGTGGTTTTCTCACTGCTTTGCTGTTCCTGGCACTCGGCCTGATTGGCCTGCCTGTCCTTGCAGGTGGTCGTACCACTTTGGCCGCACTTGCTGGCCCAACAGCTGGCTACATCGTGGGTTACCTCATTTCCCCACTTGTTGCAGGCATCATCGCTTACCTCGCACCTAAAAAGCGTGGCGCTGGAATGTTCATCGTTTTAGGCCTGGCGGGTCTCGCGGGTCTGATCACCCAATACGCTTGCGGCATCGTGGGTCTCGTCCTTCGTGCGGGTCTAAGCTTGAGTGAAGCAACAATTGCTCAAGGTGCCTTTGTGCTGCCAGATTTGGCCAAGATCACCGTCATGGTCATAATCGCCGCTGGAGTTCATGCAGCATTCCCTGACATCCGTAAGAAATAGTTCCAACCCACTTTTCCTCAGAATTGCAGTTCATGCCCGAGATCATTTTTGACAACACTGAAGTACGCTACGATGACTCGCTCATTTTAGAGCCCCTATCGTTAAAACTGACAGAACAACGCATTGGCATCATCGGGGCTAACGGCGGTGGAAAATCCACGCTCATCAGAATGATCAATGGTCTCGGCGAACCAACCACAGGGCGTGTTCTAGTTGATGGCCTTGACGTCTCGCATTCCGGACGGGAAGTTCGCAAGAAGGTTGGATTTGTCTTCTCTGACGCTGAAAACCAGATCGTGATGCCAACTGTGCGTGAGGATATTGCCTTCTCGCTTCGCCGGCACAAAATGCCACGCGCTGAAAAGGCGCAACGTGTCGACGAGATGATGGCGCGATTCAACTTGAGCGAGCATGCAGATCAATCACCGCACACCCTATCCGGTGGTCAAAAGCAGTTGTTAGCGCTGGCTGCAGTACTGATTTTGGAGCCAGAAGTGATCATCGCTGATGAGCCCACTACCCTGCTGGATCTGCGCAATAGGCTGATGATCAAAGACGTGTTCAATAAACTCGAGCAGCAATTAATCGTTGTCAGCCATGATTTAGATTTCCTCAGCGATTTTGAGCGGGTCATTTGCATCAATGATCATAAAATCGCTGCTGATGGCCCTCCGCAAAAGTCCATTGACCTGTACGTATCGCTTATGGCGGAACCTGCGAAATGAACAGTATTCCTTTAGGTTTTTACGTCGATAAGCAATCTGTTGTTCATTCTTTTCCTGCTTTGTGGAAATTCCCACTTCTGCTGTTTTTCATCATCGGCGGCTCCATCGCGGCTTCTACCCCGGTTCATGGGTTGATTTTGGTGGGGATTGCAGTGGTGTTTTACGTGCTGGCGAAGATTCCGCTGAAGGTCGCGTGGGAGCAGTTGTGGCCAGTGCTGCCGATTTTGATCATGCTCGGTGCGTTTCAGTGGTGGCAGCGCGGCTTTGATTTCGCGGCAACCACAGTGCTCACGCTGTTTTCCGCGGTGATGGCCGCCATGTTGTTGACGTTGACCACGCGGTTGGAAGCGCTCATGAATGCAGTTGAGCGGATGTTGCAGCCTTTTGCACGTTTTGGCCTGCCAGTAGAGACGATCACCTTGGCTATTTCTCTCACGATTCGGCTCATTCCGCTGCAATTAGCCACGGTGAAGGAAGTCCTCGATGCCCGTAAAGCTCGTGGTGCCGGTTTTTCTATCGCCGCGTTTGGCACGCCTGTGATCATCAGATCAATAAAGAGGGCCCGCAATATCGGCGATGCTCTTCTCGCACGTGGTGCCGGCGATTAATTTCTTTCAACACATAGCAAAGGGGGCTCGTACTAACGAAAGTACGAGCCCCGCTTTTAGTCTGCTGTGGCAGGTTTAAGCCTCGCCGCGCAGCTCACGCATGCGCTGTGCAACTGCGTCATCAGTGACGTTGTTGCCCGCTGCAGGAGCCTCAATGGACTCCTGCTTGTTACCAGCGGTCAGGGAACCACCAGCCATCTCAGCGCGGATCTGCTCAAGGCGGGAGTGTCCAGCCATCTGAACGCCAGCCTGCTCAACCTCAGCCATGCGGCCCTCAACAGAGTTGGACGCAAGCTCAGCCTGGCCAAGCGCGTTAGCGTAACGACGCTCAATCTTCTCACGAACTTGATCCAGGTTAGGAGTGCTGCCGGAGGTCAAAGAATCCATGGACTTCAGGGACTCGGAAACCTTTTCCTGCATCTTCGCCTGCTCCAGCTGGCTCAGAAGCTTGGTGCGCTCAGCAACCTTCTGCTGCAAAGCCATGGAGTTACGCTCCACAGCCTTCTTAGCCTGATCAGCCTGCTGCAGAGCCTGGTCGTGGAGCTGCTTGGTATCTTCAACGGACTGCTCAGCAGTAACCAGCTGTGCAGCGAAAGCCTCAGCGGCGTTTTCGTACTCAGTAGCCTTCTTGACATCACCGTCAGCGCGAGCCTTGTCAGCCAGCTGGATAGCCTGGCGGGTGTTGCCCTGCAGCTTCTCAATTTCAGCCAGACGGCGGTTCAGCTGCATTTCAAGCTGACGCTGGTTACCAATAACAGCTGCTGCCTGCTGGGAGAGCTCCTGATGCTGGCGCTGAGCATCTTCGATGGCTTGCTGGATCTGTACCTTAGGATCCGCGTTCTCCTCAATCTTGGAGTCGAACAACGCCATGAGGTACTTCCATGCCTTGGAGAATGGATTAGCCATGTTGAAAAGTGAGCCTTCCTAAATATCTGAAACAGGTAATTTCGCTGTATTCATTTATGCGATCATTATCCATGACGCCACGTATACCGGCACAACTGCCTTCACGCCACATGTAATTTTAGCGGTATGAAGTTAGCGGAACCTCGACGCCGTCCATATTAGCGCTATGAAGCCAACAATGGGCGTCGAAAAGCAATCTTTTACTGCTTTTCGACGCCCACCCATGCGCTTAGACGCGAGCGAGGTCTTCCTGCGCTGCTTGCAGCGCCATGGAACCTGCAGCTTCGATCAACACATCCGCAACGCTGGCCCCCAAAGCGTGGCACACGGAGGCAAGAAGCTCAGAGGACACCTCTTTGCGGCCGCGTTCCAATTCTGAAAGATAACCAGGTGACACACGTGAAGCTTCCGCCAGCTCACGCAAAGTAACGCCCTTGTCAGCACGGAAAGAACGAAGAGCTGCACCCAGAGCTTCGCGGAGAAGTGGCTCTGGAGCTTTCCGTGGGGCAGATTCTGAAATCGGCTTGTCTAGAAGGGTTGTATAAGTAACCATCGTTAGGTTCAACTCCCTTTCCCTAAAATTTGTTCCCAGTTTACCTGGAAACTTGAGTCACTGCGACTCAATATGGTCAATCAGCAGGCGAAAGCTTTGCTGCACAGCAGACTCTCTAATATGATGCCGTCCCAATTCAGCCAATATTACCTGTTGTTCACTTTCAAACGCACGATACGCGTCAATTGTTCCCGACGCCCCAAAATGCGCAGGACCAGCCACTCCGATCCACACTTCCCCCACCGGATGACCATCTTGTTTGCTGGGGCCAGCAACGCCCGTGAGCGAAACCGCCCAATCTGCCTGGCATCTGTGTGCGGCCCCCGTTGCCATCGCACGGGCGCACTGCGGGGAAACAACGCCGTGCGCGTCGATAAGCTCCTGCGGCACACCGGCAAGCGCAACCTTAAGCTCGGTGGCATAGGTGACCAGCCCGCCTTTAAGTACCACTGAGGCGCCGGGGATCTCTGCGATCGTCGCACTGGCAAGGCCGGCGGTGAGGGATTCACAAAACGCCAGCGTTTCACCGCGCGATTTCAACAGCTCCACCACTCGCCCCGCCAGATTCTCCGACATGGTCTAGCTTTCTGCGGACTTTCGTGAATCCCACAGGTACTGCAGACCCGTGACCACGGTGACGATCAGCGCTGCATACATGACGATCTGGCTTGGAATATCCATCCAACTTGGGAAAGGGCACAGATACAGAGCAACGGCAACAGTCTGCAGAGCAGTCTTAAGCTTGCCCCCCTTTGATGCAGGCACAACATTTCCAGCGCGCAGTTGGAAGAAACGCCAGATGGTAATGCCGAACTCTCGAAGCACAATCAACGCAGTGACCCACCAGGGCAAAATGCCGATGATGTTGAAACAGACAAATGCTGTGGTCATCAACGCCTTATCGGCAATCGGATCCGCGATCTTGCCAAAGTCAGTGACCAGGCCACGTGCTCGCGCAATATCGCCGTCAAGCTTGTCGGTGATCATGAGCAAAATGAAAACAACCAACGCCCACCAGGCAAAAGCATTGTTTTCCGTCTCACCTTTAAGCGTAAGCCACGCAAACAAAGGGATGACAATGATACGCAAGCTGGTCAAGAAGTTCGGAAGGTTCCAGTTGGAAGGCTTGACCGCTTGATTGCTTGGATCTTGTGCGCCATTTACGCCTGCTGATACATCACTCACGGTGTTCCACCCTACCTGCACCCAAATTGAAGACTACGACTAGTAATGATTTCTCCAAAAAACTTGTCACAAAGCTTGAGCCCACTCTATTCCTAAAAACCTCTCGACGGACGAAGCGCCACAAAAGCAAGAGAAGAATATAAGTGAACCAAATTCCGTTTAGTGTACGTCTAGACGCCTAAACTTACCTGTTATGACTTATTTTGCCGTGCTTTACACATACAACCCAGACAGCGAGAAAGTCGCTGAAGTTCGTACCGTCCACCGCGAGTTCATTGCCAACCTTCATGCGGAGGGCAAAATCGTTGGCTCCGGTCCTTTCGTGGACGGCGACGGTGGCGCGCTGATTGTCATCAAGTTGGAAGAAGGCTCCAACCTTGTTGATGCTGAAACCCTGATGAACAATGATCCATTCCACGTAGAAAACGTGCTGGACAACCGCGTCATCCGTAGCTGGAACCCTGTGACCAAAGATTTCTAGGCAACTTTTTCTTTAACAATTTTGGCGCTTGGCTTGTATGAAAGTCAGGTGCCTTCTCGCTTGCCTAAACCAGCGTTGCTGCCTAAACCAGCGTTGCTGCCTAAACCAGCGTTGCTGCCTAAACCAGCGTCGTATGGCTAAAGGGCCAGCACCGAAACTCCTCGGTGCTGGCCCTTTATTTTAAGTAATGCTGTTACTTCTTCTCTGAGGAGATATCGGTAACGGTGGCGGATCCGGTTTCAGGCTCCTCACCGGTCTCCCAGTTGTCGCCCTCATACTTTGCAGCGTTCCACTTTGGTGGAATACCGCCCTGGTTTTCGTCGCGTTTGTTCTTGATGATGGATGCGATGACGGTGATTGTCAGGACACCAATGATGAAGACCAAGGAGAACACGGTGGAAACCTCAGGTACGGAGACGTTTTCACCACCGTTGATGAATGGCAGGTTGTTTTCGTGCAGTGCATGCAGACCAAGCTTTGCACCAATGAACAGCAGGATAAGACCCAAGCCATAAGGCAGGTAGACCAGGCGGTCAAGCAGGCCGTCAAGCAGGAAGTACATTTGGCGCAGACCCAGCAGGGCGAATGCGTTAGTGGTGAACACGATGTAAGGCTCCGTGGTGATGCCGTAAATCGCTGGGATAGAGTCCAGTGCGAACATCAGGTCAACCATGCCGATGGATACAAGTGCAACGAACAGTGGGGTCAGGTGCAGCTTGCCTCCGAAGCGGTGAGTGAGCTTGTCGCCGTGGTAGCCCTCAGTAACCGGAATGACCTTGCGCAGCGCCTTAATGATGAACATGTCGTTCGGGTCGGTCTCAGGGGTGTCTCGAACTTCGTCCCACAGGAGCTTCACAGCGGTGTAGATCAGCCAGATGGAGAAGATGTAGAAGACATCGGACCAGGCTTCGATAACTGCAGCACCTGCGAGGATGAATGCCAGGCGGAAGACCAGTGCCAGCGCGATACCGATGAGCAGAACCTTCTGCTGGTACTTGCGAGGAATCTTGAAAGAACCCATGATCAGCGCGAAGATGAAGAGGTTATCAACACTCAACGCCTTCTCTGTCACGTAACCGGTGAAGAACTCAATGCCGTGCTGGTGTGGGTTACCTGGCTCGCCCCAAGCAAACCAGAGGAACACGCCGAAAACACAGGCGAGGGCTACGTAGAAGAGGCTCCACCATGCGGATTCTTTGATAGTGGGCTCGTGTGGGGTGCGGACGTGGGAATAGAAATCGAAAATGAAGAAGCCAGCAATCACTGCGATAGTGATTAGCCATGTGGCTAAGTTTACTTCCATGACAAAAAGAACCTCCGGTTCTTGGTTAGACAATTTAAGAACCGGAGGTCTCCCCCACCCTTGTCCCTCAACGCATCTAACATGCATCTGAAAAACAAAATGGGCCAGTGTGACCGGGAATTCACAACCTAAAATTCTTTAAAGTTTGATTTCCGTGTTGACGATCAACGCTGCTTGTGGGGTACTCCCCTCCAATACGGGAAAACTATAACCCAGATGGTGGGAAATTGCTACCCCGTCACCGCCCCGAAGCTAAAACCGCAGAAACTCAACCCGACTTAAGCAAAAAGAATCGGACATGCTCCCACAGTTCAAAGCAGTCTAAAACCGCAAACTGTGCGAACACGCCCGACTCAACATCCAGAGCCACTAGGCTCCTAAAGCCTTAACACACTCCCTTGGAAGGATCAGCCTGCACGACGGTGGTGTTAGCCGCTTCTTCAGCTTCCGCTGCCACCTCGTCATCCCAGGTCTCTTCCTTCGGTGCGTCGGCGGGGTCTGCACCTTTAAGCATCCACAAAATGGTTTCCAGCTCTTCTGGCTTGACCAAAACTTCACGAGCCTTAGAGCCTTCGGATGGGCCCACCACACCGCGGGTTTCCATGAGGTCCATGAGGCGTCCGGCCTTGGCAAAACCGATGCGCAGTTTGCGCTGCAGCATGGAGGTGGATCCCATTTGTGAGGTCACCACGAGTTCGACTGCTTCGAGGAGATCTTCCAGATCGTTTCCGATATCGGCATCGATCTTCTTAGCTTCGGAAGCCTTATCTTCGGTGACACCGTCGGTGTATTCAGGCTGGCGCTGAGCCTTGGCCATGTCCACGACCGCTTGGATTTCTTCATCGGTGACAAAGGCACCCTGGATACGTTGTGGCTTGCCGGCACCCTGTGGGATGAACAGCGCGTCGCCCATGCCGATCAGCTTTTCAGCGCCACCCTGGTCCAAAATAACGCGGGAGTCAGTTAGCGATGAGGTTGCGAAAGCCAAACGTGAAGGAACGTTGGTCTTGATCAGACCGGTCACAACGTCCACGGATGGGCGCTGCGTTGCCAGCACGAGGTGGATACCGGCGGCACGTGCCTTCTGGGTGATGCGCACGATGGACTCTTCGATTTCCTTCGGTGCGGTCATCATCAGGTCAGCGAGCTCGTCGACCACACACACGATGTATGGGTACGCACGGTATTCGCGCTTGGATCCTGGAGGGGTCTCAATTTCGCCAGATTTAATCTTGCGGTTGAAGTCCTTGATGTGGCGCACACGGGTTTGTTTCATGTCCATGTAGCGCTGTTCCATTTCCTCAACCAGCCACTGCAGTGCTGCCGCGGCCTTCTTTGGTTGGGTAATGATCGGCGTAATCAGGTGTGGAATGCCCTCGTATGGTGTGAGTTCCACCATCTTTGGGTCCACCAGAATCAGACGGACTTCTTCTGGCTTTGCACGCGTGAGCAGTGACACCAGCAGCGAGTTCACGAACGCCGACTTACCAGAACCGGTGGAACCAGCCACAAGAAGGTGAGGCATTTTCTGCACGGAGTAGGACACGAAGTCGCCTTCAATATCCTTACCCAAACCAATGAGCATGGAGTCTTTGTTTTCCACGGTGGCACGCGCATTGAGCACATCACCCAGGCGAACCATCTCACGGTCAGAGTTTGGCACCTCAATACCGACTGCTGATTTACCTGGAATTGGGGTCAGCAGACGAACATTCTCAGTCGCCACAGCGTAGGCAATATTGGATTGCAGGTTGGTGATTTTAGAAACCTTCACACCAGGTCCCAGCTCAATTTCATAGCGCGTGACTGTCGGGCCACGGGAGAAACCAGTCACGGTCGCATCAACATTGAACTCACTGAACACGTCAGTAATGGCCTCGATCATGCGATCGTTGGTCTCTGAGTGAAGCTTCGCTGGCTCGCCTGGAATCAGCAGATCGGCACTCGGCAACACATAAGTGCTGTCGCCATCGCTGACAATGTCGGCAGGGGTCGGCGCTACAGGAGCAGGTGCCGCAGGCTTCTTCTCCACGACGGGATCCTTGCCCGATCGCGCAATAATCGCCTGACGCATGCTTTCCCTCGACGCTGCCACCGCATCCGACGCCGGCGCCGGCGCCAGATCTTCCTCGGTCACCGCTGGGAACTCATCAGTTTCGGTGACGCTGGGCTTCTTCAAGATGCTTGTCGACGCCTCCCTCTGCTTCACCTGCGGTTCCGCGGGGGCCTCGGCCTTCGCGTCATCCACGGGATACTTATCCAGCGAGGCCGCTGGGCGGCGCGCAGGTGTTGGGGCTGGCGCAGGAACTGGTGCCGGTGGCGGAGTCAGAGGTGGGGTGCGACGTGGCGCAGCCTTAGGCAGCGCTCGGCTAGGGGTTCTACTTGGTGCACGACCGCTCGCGCGGGATTCCAGCTCGCGTTCCACGTGTCCGTAGAGATCATCGTCTTCCTCGTCGAATTCATCTTCATCGCGGTTAAATCCTGCGAAGCCAAAGAAGCCACCCGCAAATTCGATGAACTCACGAATCGAAATTCCCGTGGTTTTCAACGCTCCCCAGAACAGCAGCAGAAGCAGGATCGGCACCGCCAAGAACACGGAGAATCCCAGTTCCAACGGGGTTCCAATCCACGCACCGATGGCACCGCCAGCAGTCTTTCGGCCCTCCCACTCAGCTGGGTTACCAGCAAAGAGGTGAATCAAGGCCAGCATGCACACGATGATCACACCGATGCCCAACATCACCCTGCCCTGAGCTTGACGCTCTGGAGTGTAACGAAGCATGAGCGCGACAGCCCACCCAATGAGGCCGACCGGCAAGATCCAAGCACCAGCGCCAATAGCGAGGTGAACGATATCGGCGATGAACGTGCCAATCGGTCCACCAATGCCCAGCCACACCGCAGCGCCCAAGACAATTGCAATTCCAACCAGGCTTAATGCAATGCCGTCTGCGTGCTCTTCCACGTAGGCAGAAGTGCGGTTTCCTGATTGCTCATCAAAATCCTCATCGAATTCCGGCTCAGGTTCAACAGCCTTGCTCCGCGATTTTCGTGTGGCGGGTTTCGTTGCGATCTCCTCCTCGAAATCATCAAAATCGTCGAGTACATCTTCGTTTCGACGACGACCAAGTTCACCAATGGAACGGGTCATCTTACCCAAGCCACTCGCGGTGGCACCAAATAGCGTTCCGATACCGGATCCCACAGCGCGAAATGCGCTGCCGGTCCGTTCTTCAGAAGTATCAGCAGCGCGTCGAGCGGTCATCGATGTTGTAAACGCAGCAGTCTCTGACCGGCCACCCCGAGAGGTGCTGGTTGTTGGTTTGCTTCGCCTGGTCGTCGCGGTGGTTTTTGGCCCCGTCGACTTTCCCGATGATCGTGAGCTTCCCCGCTTGGGTGCGCCGTTTCTGACAGTCATGGCCTTAACTCTAGTCGCTCAAACAACTCTATTCACAGAAGCACCACGCGATTCGTCCAAGTTTTCTATAAACTTCCCCGAACAACACCCTCTTGATTGCCTTCAAATGTTAGTTTCACAACATCACGGCCAGACAGCCACAACAGCAGCTCCCCTACCCCACCGCTAATCCGACAGACGTTTTCACCATCGGCCGACACTCCCCGACCTTCATGAAGAACAATCCGCGGAAAACCCACCGGAGCTAGAACCACTGGACGCGGTGATTTAATCATGCGTGGAGCAAGAAGTTTTAAAATGCGGTGCAGCTCTTTGCCATGTGCGTGCTCCATGGGGCGTACTTCTACCTCATCACCTGGCTGCAACGCGCCACGCAGGACATCTTCATGATGGATGAAATGCTCCATGCTATTGCCAATAGAGTCAAGGGCTCGCCATGGATTCAGCCCCTGCGGGCCTTCAGCCCACGCGTTGACAACATCCTCATATGGTCGGGTAAGCGCTTCTTCAAACTCTTCCTTTGCAGGATCCTGCTTTCCAGGAAGCATGCTGCGCAGCGCTGCTCCTGGCTTTTGCTCACGGACATAAAGGTGTGCCGCAAGATCTTTGGTGGTCCATTCGCCGCACAAGGTTGGTGCGTCTGGCCCCTTTTCCAACAGTGATGCTTGAAGTGCTGCTCGTTCTGTTTGTGCGAGATTCATGCAACCAAGACTAGATCAATGTGTAGAAACGCGTTGAGCCCGCGGCACCCAGGTTGGGTGCTGCGGGCTCGCGACGTCGAAAAGCGAAATGCTTTTACAGGGACTCGCGTGAAGCGCGAACCTCATCGTCACCGATGTGCGTGGTTTCCGCAGTCATCGGAATGACGGTTGGCATGATGACCGGCTGGCGCTTCCACTTCTGCTCGACGAAGCGAGAGAGCTTGCGGCGCAGCTGCTGAACCATGCGGTAAGGATCGTTTTCACCTTCAGCTGCAAGATCATTCATGGTGGTTTCGGACAGCTCAGTGACCTCACCCATCATGGACTTTGCATCCTCAGAGAAACCGCTGGTCTGAACGGTTGGGCGCTCCAACAGACGGCCAGTGCGGTTGTCGATGACAGCAGTGATCGAGATCAAGCCACCCTCACCAAGCGAGGTACGGTCTGCAAGGATGTCCGCGTCAATATCACCCATGGTGACACCGTCGACGTAAAGGTTACCAACTGGAATCTGACCAACAACCTGTGCGCGACCGTTGACCATATCAACCACAACACCGTTTTGTGCAAGCACAACGTTGTCGCGGTTAACACCAGTGGAGATAGCCAGTTCCTTGTTGGCGCGCAGGTGGCGCCACTCGCCGTGGACAGGCATAGCGTTCTTCGGACGAGCGGCGTTGTACAAGAACAACAGCTCTCCGGAGTAGCCGTGGCCCGAGGTGTGCACCTTGGCGTCGCGACCGGTAACAACAGTTGCACCGATCTGAGCCAGCATGTTGATGACACCGAACACTGCTTCTTCGTTACCTGGAACCAGGGAGGAAGAAAGGATAATCAAGTCTCCATCACGGACAGTGATCTGTCGGTGCTCACGACGCGCCATGCGAGACAGCGCAGCCATAGGCTCACCCTGAGTACCAGTGGTAATCAGCATGACCTTGTGAGGAGCCATACGAGAAGCATCATCCATGGAAATAATGGTTCCGCGAGGTGCCTTCAGGTAACCAAGCTTCTCCGCAATCTCCATGTTGCGAATCATGGAACGACCGTTGAATGCAACCTTACGGTTGGACGCAACGGCAGCATCCACAGCTGCCTGAACGCGGTACACGTTGGAAGCAAACGACGCCAAAATGACGCGCTGCTTAGCATCGCCGACCAAACGCTTCAGGGTTGGAGCAACATCAGCTTCAGATCCAGAAACACCAGGGGTGGTGGCGTTGGTGGAGTCACACAGCATCAAGTCCACGCCCTCGTCACCGAAACGGGACAATGCAGGCAGGTCAGTTGGGCGTCCATCAGGAGGAGTCTGATCCAGCTTGATGTCACCGGTGTGGATGACCAAACCAGCAGGAGTCTTGATAGCAAGACCAAGGCAGTCTGGGATGGAGTGGTTAACAGCCCAGAAGCGAATGTTGAACGGTCCGCGGTCCTCATTGGACTGCTCGTTGACCTCGATCAGCTTCGGACGCTGACGGTGTTCCTTACACTTAGCTGCAATCAGAGCCAAGGTGAAACGGGATGCCAAGATTGGGATATCGTTGCGCAGCTTCAGCAGCCAGGGAATAGCACCAATGTGGTCTTCGTGTCCGTGAGTAACCACCAATGCATCGACGCGGTGCAGGTGATCCTCAATTGGGCCGAAGTCAGGAAGAATCAGGTCAACGCCTGGCTCACCTGAAGATGGGAAGAGCACACCACAGTCCACGATGAGCAGACGGTTGTTGTACTCAAACACGGTCATGTTGCGACCGATTTCGGAAATGCCACCAAGTGCGTAAATACGCAGACCGTTTGCCGGTGCCTTTGGTGGCTCTGGCAGGCGCTGGGTCAGATCCGCACCCTGCATCGACTTAACAACGTTTCGGCGTCCGCCACCGCGGTTGCCACGGTTTCCGCCCTGACGGTTCTGGTTACCGCTGTTGTTGTTCGCGCCCTCATTGGCGTTTCCGGATCCACGACGTCCACGACCACCGCGACGGTTGTTGTTGGAACGGTTGCGGTTGTTGTTTCCGGACTCGCGGTTCTGGGAACCTTGAGCGTTCTGGGAACCCTGAGAATCTTGGGATCCTTGAGCACCTTGCGCAGCATCCCGATTGTCGTTTCCGGCGGTCTCAGCTTTTACAGCGCTCTGGTTAGAGGAAGCATCTGGTGCCTGAAAGACAGGGGTATCCAGATGGTTTTCCTGACCAGCTTCTGGTGGGCCCGCCTTGCGGGTAACCTTCCGGCCGCGATTTCGGGAATCATTCATATTTATAGAACTCCAGCTTTTTTCATGTCTTCTCGGAGAGCCTCAAGTTCCTGCTCATTTGGAGCCATAATTGGAAGTCGAGGATCTCCTACGTTGATGCCCTGCAGACGCAGAGCAGCTTTTGCCAAGCTGACTCCACCCAAGCGACCTTGGGCAGCTACCAGCGGTGATAGTTTGGCGTTGATTTCCCGCGCACGGACGAGGTCGCCTTCCTCGAAGCTTGTGTACAACTCACGTAATGCTGTGGGGGCTGCATGTCCAATTACGGAAATGAAACCTGATCCGCCCAAAGCAAGCCAAACAAGGTTTAGTGGGTCATCGCCTGAATACCAGGCAAGTCCCGTTTCTTTGATCAATGACGTGGCTGCAACGAGGTCACCCTTGGCGTCCTTGACCGCCAAAATCGTAGGTAATTCACTCAGGCGTCTCATGGTATCAGACTCAATTGGAATACCTGACCGACCAGGAATGTCATAGAGACAAATTGGAACCTCTGTTGCTGCAGCAATTGCACCGAAGTGCGCCAGCAATCCCTCTTGGCTCGGCTTGGAGTAATAAGGAGTTACAACTAAAAGGCCGTCTGCGCCAGCAGAAGCAGCAGCTTCCGCAAGTTCCACAGATGTCCGCGTGTTGTTGGTTCCGACACCGGCGATGAGCTTCGCCCGATCCCCAACTTCCTCACGAACGGCCTTGAGCAGTTCTAGTTTTTCAGCGGCGGTTGTCGTTGGGGATTCACCAGTGGTGCCCGCGAGAACCAAAGAATCCAAGCCCTTATCAACCAAATAAGCCGCGACTTCGCGGCCAGCAGCGATATCGATGTCTCCGGATTCCGTGAATGGAGTAACCATTGCTACTCCAACGGTGCCGAAGTGCTCTACTCCGGTCTTAGCTGTTAAACCTGTGCTCATAGAGTTCAAGGTTACCTTCTTCCCTCATTTGGGGGTTAAACAACCCCGCAAAAAACCTAACAACTTTTGCATAACAATCGCCCAAGCCACATTCCGATAAGAACAATTGACACGAGCAAGAGGTTTTTACGGCTGTCTTTTACAGCCAAAAATGTTGTCTTAACTATATGAATTTTTAGCTCGTGGGTGTGAGCTTTGCGTTAAAAGTCCATGACATACGGGCTTGTTGCCATTTGCGATCCGTCTGCCAAAGTTTCAATCTCAAAATCACCGAAAACAGTTGGCGCTGCTACCTGCAGCTTTCTTAAACATTCTACCGCTACTTCGCGGATTTCGACGTCTGCATGTTCACTGGCTCGCATGCCAATGAAATGCCTCCAGGTGCGGAAGTTTCCAGACACCACGATTCTGGACTCTGTAGCGTTGGGCAGCACAGCGCGAGCTGCTTGACGAGCCTGCTTTTTCCTTAAAAGTGCATTCGGTTCATCGCCAAGTTTTTCTTCCAGCGCATTAAGCAGCTCATTGAAAGCGAACCGAGACTCATCCATGGCGTGCATGAAAAGTTCACGCAACTGCGGATCTTCATCGATGAGAGTGGGCACCACTACTTCCGATTCTCCGCTGTGCACGAAACGCTGAGACAGTTGAGAGAAGGAAAAATGGCGGTGTCGGACCAATTCATGGGTCGCGGACCGAGAAATGCCTCGGATATACATCGTGGCATTGGCATGCTCAAGCAAAGCAGTGTGCCCCACTTCCATGATGTGGCGCAGATACGCAGCATTGGAAGCAGTTCGAGGGTTCGGCTTATCAAAAGTTTCGTAGCAGGCACGACCCGCAAACTCGACGAGTGCTTCCGCGCCCTCAACATCAGTTGACCACTCAACATCAGCGGGTGGAGTAAAAGAACTGCACGCTATCAACTCCACGCTCAATTTAACTTGTTCGGCCACAGCCTTTAAACGCTCCTTTTAAAAAATTCCACCCGCTGCTGAAATGAGCCTTTACAGGCCTAGGTAATGCTCAAGTCCTACGACTAGGCCTGGGTGCTGTGCAATGTTGCGCACACCCACCAAGACACCTGGTGCAAATGAGTTGCGATCATAGGAGTCCTGCTTGATGGTCAAGGTCTGACCCTGGGTGCCAAAGATAACTTGCTCGTGAGCAACCATGCCGGACATGCGGACTGCATGAACCGGGATTCCATCTACGCTTGCGCCACGGGAACCCTCAAGTGCCTGCTCGGTCGCATCTGGCTGTGCGTCCATGCCTGCTTCTTTGCGTGCCGCAGCAATGCCCTGAGCAGTGTGGATCGCGGTGCCTGAAGGTGCATCCAGCTTGTTGGGGTGGTGCAGCTCAATAACTTCAGCTGATTCGAAGAAGCGGGCAGCCTGCTTGGAAAAGACCATGGTCAACACCGCAGAGATAGCAAAGTTAGGTGCGATCAGAACACCGACATTGTCTTTTCCTTCAAGCCAGTCGCGAACCTGCTCCAAACGAGCATCATCGAAGCCCGTGGTTCCAACAACCGCAGAAATGCCGTTGTTGATGCAGAACTCCAGGTTGCCCATCACAGCGTTAGGAGTGGTGAAGTCAACGACAACTTCAGCGCCGTTGTCTACCAGAAGGCTCAAATCATCGTCGACGCCGATCTCTGCAACAAGCTCCAGATCGTCGGACTCATTGACTGCTGCCACAATAGTTTGACCAACACGGCCTTTGGCTCCGAGAACGCCAACCTTGATTCCCATTATGCTCCTTCATTTTCGTGGGGCGAAGAGTTTTTCAAACGCCCACCAGTCTAGACGTACCCGTTCAGAAGGTGCTGATATCCATACCTAACTGACCGTTTTGGTCTGTGTTGTTAACGATTGTTCATCAGTTTGTTCCGTTCTAGGGATTAATCACACAGGTGGAACTATGTTTGAAATATGAGACTTAAGTTGCCCTTCACCGCCCGTTCCGCAGGTAGTTCCTTGGCGCTTGTGGTTTCCGCCTCTTTACTTTTAAGTGCTTGTGATGGAAGCGGCTCAACGCCTACAACCTCTGCTAGTCCTGCTCCAGTTGTGACAGAAACTGAAACCGCTAACCCGGTCACCACAACTCGCACGCCTTCAGATGCTGCCCCGTCGCCTACCACTTCAGAGCCCACTGGTTCAGAGTCCACCAACTCCCCTTCCCCCACTGCTTTGCCGCCGTTGGGTTCCCCGTCGATGGATCAGAAGCAGCAGGCTCAAGTTGGTGACTCCGATATGTCGATCGCTGGCATCCGCGTTGCCGAGCACGAAACGTTCACACGAGTTGTTTTTGATATCGCCGGTAATGGCCAACCTGGTTGGTGGGTCGATTGGGCCACTGATCCAATTCAGCAGGCGTCAGGTCTTCCAGTTGAGATGGCTGGTGATTCCTTCCTCAACGTCAATATTCAAGGCACTGGATATCCTGATCAGGTTGTCGTTCCAGGTATCGATACCGGATCATATCCTGGTGCAGGCATTGTTGAAGACATCAACTTCACCAGTATTTTTGAAGCCCGTTCCCAAGTTCTCATTGGTGTATCTGGTCAACCCCGAAATTACTCGGTCTCATTGCTGCAGGAACCAACCAGGCTTGTGGTGGACATCGTTCACTAGCGCTGGAACGCCGTCAACTACAGATAGAAAAATGTGGCGCTAAAACCTCGCAATAAGGTTTTAGCGCCACATTTATTTTTAGCCCGATCTAGCCCGATCTAGCCAGAACTAATTAGTCCTCTTCAACAACTGGGACCAAGGAGATCTTGCCGCGGTTGTCGATGTCAGCGATTTCGACCTGAATCTTCTCGCCAACCTTCACCACATCGTCGACCTTTTCTACTCGCTTGCCGTTACCCAGCTTGGAGATGTGAACAAGGCCGTCGCGGCCTGGGAGCAAGGAAACGAATGCTCCGAATGCGGTGGTCTTGACGACGGTTCCGAGGAAGCGCTCGCCAACCTTTGGCAGCTGTGGGTTCGCCAGAGCGTTGATCTTTTCGATCGCCGCTTCAGCAGATGCGCCGTCAGCTGCAGAGATGAACACGGTGCCGTCATCTTCGATGGAGATGTTTGCGCCGGTCTCTTCGGTAAGAGCGTTGATGTTCTTACCCTTTGGTCCGATCAGCTCACCGATCTTTGCCACTGGGATCTTCACGGTGGTGATGCGAGGAGCGAACTTGCTCATCTCATCAGGTCCGTTGATGACATCAGCCATGGTGTTCAGGATGGTCAGTCGGGCATCGCGTGCCTGCTCAAGCGCATCGGAGAGCACCTTGGAAGGAATGCCGTCCAGCTTGGTGTCCAGCTGAAGTGCGGTGATGAAGTCTGCGGTGCCGGCAACCTTGAAGTCCATGTCGCCGAATGCGTCTTCTGCGCCGAGGATGTCGGTCAGTGCAACGTACTCGGTCTTGCCGTCGATTTCACCGGAAACAAGTCCCATGGCGATACCTGCAACAGGTGCCTTCAGTGGAACACCAGCGTTGTACAGGGACAGAGTGGATGCACAGACAGAGCCCATGGAGGTGGAGCCGTTGGAGCCCAGAGCTTCAGAGACCTGACGGATTGCGTATGGGAATTCCTCACGGGATGGGATTACTGGCAAAACTGCGCGTTCTGCAAGTGCACCGTGGCCGATTTCGCGGCGCTTTGGTGAGCCCACACGACCGGTTTCACCGGTGGAGTATGGAGGGAAGTTGTAGTGGTGCATGTAGCGCTTCGCATCGCCTGGTGCCAGGGAGTCGATTTGCTGTTCCATCTTGAGCATGTCCAGGGTGGTGACACCAAGGATCTGGGTCTCGCCACGCTCGAAGAGGGAGGAACCGTGCGCACGTGGGATGAGCTCAACTTCTACTGCCAGGTCACGGATGTCGGTGACTCCGCGGCCGTCGATGCGGAAGTGATCGGTGAGGATCATGCGGCGCACGATGGCCTTCATGACAGCGTTGTATCCTGCACGGATTTCCTTGGACGCTTCAGCTGCTGAGCTGTAGGAAGCCTCGAACTTTGGAAGCAGTTCGGCTTCGATTTCTTCCATGTAGGCGTTGGTAGCGTCGTCGCGCTCTTGCTTTGCCTTCAGGGTCAGCAAAGAAGCTAGCTTCTTGGATACCTTGCGCTCCACTGCGGAGTACACCTCGTCGGTGTATGGAGGGAACAGTGGGAATTCCTTGGCTGCGTTTCCAACGCGCTGTGCCAGACCTTCCTGTGCGCGGCACAGGATGTCGATGAATGGCTTAGCTGCTTCAAGGCCGTCGGAGACGATCTTTTCGGTTGGTGCTGGTGCACCGTCCTTGACGCGGTTGACAACGTTTTCGGAAGCGCCAGCTTCCACCATCATCACTGCGACGTCGGAGAAGGTCTTGTTGCCGCGCTTGCGCTCGACGAGGCGACCAGCCACAACGATTTCAAATACGGACTGCTCATGTTGAGCGTGGGTTGGGAATGCAACCCATTGGCCTTCTGGGTGCTTTTCATCAACAACCAGTGCCATGCGAACGCCACCGACAGCGCCGGAGACAGGAAGTCCGGAGATGCGGGTTGCTGCGGAAGCTCCGTTGATTGCTACGACATCGTAGTAATCCTCAGGGTTCATGGACATGACGGTGACAACGATCTGAACCTCATTGCGCAGGCCCTTAACAAAGGTTGGGCGCAGTGGGCGGTCGATGAGACGGCAAGCCAGGATAGCTTCGGTGGATGGGCGACCCTCCCGACGGAAGAAAGAGCCAGGGATGCGACCAGCTGCGTACATACGCTCTTCAACGTCCACGGTCAGTGGGAAGAAGTCAAAGCCCTCGCGTGGCTGGTTGGATGCGGTGGTGGTTGCCAGCAGCATCGTGTCATCGTCGAGGTAGGTGGTCACTGCACCATCTGCCTGGCGGGCAAGTTGGCCGGTTTCAAAACGGATGGTGCGGGTTCCGAAGTCACCGTTGTCGATGGTTGCGACGGCCTCGATCAGGCCAAATTCGGTGTCTTCGAAGTACTTTACATCGCTCATATGCGAGTAGGTCTCCTCATGTTTAGTTCTGCTCGGCGATCATCGGTGTCGCCGCGAAGATTTCTGCGGTCTAGAACGGTAAAAACCTTACCAGTTCTCTCCAGTTTTCCCCACTATCAGTTTTAGCGCTACTCGACACGAGTTTTATTCACCAAAACCGGTGGCAGGAAACGCGAGAAAACCCGCTTCCCCACCACTTTAAGAGGCAAGGAAACGGGTTTAAAAGACTGGAAAAACCAGGCTTATCGACGCAGGCCGAGGCGTGCGATCAGATCACGGTAGCGATCAACGTTGTTGTCAGCCAGGTACTTCAGCAGACCACGACGACGACCAACGAGCAGCAGCAGACCACGACGGGAGTGGTGATCGTGCTTGTGGAACTTGAGGTGCTCGGTGAGGTTGTTGATGCGGTTGGTCAGAAGCGCGATCTGTGCTTCTGGGGAACCGGTGTCGGTCTCGTGGAGGCCGAACTCGGAAAGGATGGACTTCTTCTGCTCAGAAGTAAGAGCCATGGTGTCTCCTAAAAGTTATTTCAGTCCGCATGAAAAATTTTCACTCATTCATCCAAGATAAACCCGGATGATGTGTGTACTTTTCACAACTGCTGCGGACCGCAGTCGCAAAACCACCTTGGAAGCTTAACAGCTTGGTGGTACTTCTCCAAAAACCTTCACCAGAGCTGCTTTTACTGCTGTGCTGCGACTCGGCCGATGCGGGTCATGAATTCAGAAAGGAAACGATCCACGTCTACGGCGACAGCTGCGCGGGAGGTGCGCACTGGATCGTTGAGGCGGACTTCATCGCCAATGGTGCGTCCACGGGTCTCGCCCTCAATGTCTACCTTGAGGTTGATGGGGAGCAAAGTGACCAGGCTTGGGTCCACTGCAACGCCTACTGCCAGTGGGTCGTGCAGGCCGCAACCGCCCAGGTGTGGTGCGGTGGTCTCATATGCCTTGATGTAGTAATCAGTCATGTCGGCCAGTGCGATAGCAGCTGGAGTGCCCAGTTCGCGCCACTGCGCAGTGTGCTTCTTGGTAAGAAGGGTCTGCAGGGTGACATCAAGACCGATCATGGTGACATCTGCACCGGAACGGAACAGATCGTTTGCTGCATCTGGGTCCTGGTTGATGTTTGCTTCTGCCCATGTGCTGACGTTGCCTGGGACAGTCAAGGCGCCACCCATGATGACCACGTGAGCCTTGGAAGCAAAGCTTGGATCCTTTGCGATTGCCGCAGACAGGTTGGTCATGGGACCAGTTGCGATGATCACCAGGTCATCGCCGTGGGTGTTGACGGAATCAATGAGGAAATCCACTGCGCCGGGGAGTGCCTTTGACTCGCTTGCTGGCAGCTCGACTTCGCCGATGCCGTTTTGTCCGTGAATGAACGCGGAGATCTCAAGAACTTCAAAGCCATCCTTGGTCTGTGCGTGTGGCTCACCCAAGTACACAGGTACTTCTGGTGCACCGAACAGATCAAGCAGTGCCAGGTCATTGACTGCACCGGTTTCGAGTAGCACGTTACCGTAGGTGGTGGTGACACCAATGAGCTCTAGTTCAGGTGAGCCCAGTGCGTAGGCAAGTGCGAGGGCATCATCGATGCCGGTGTCGATATCAAGGATGGCTTTTTTGCTCATGCGTTTTTAACCTTTCAGGTTTTTATTTTTAAGGTCGGGCACCATCATAAGGCACCCGATGTGACAAGCTTGATGGCCGGTGACCGGCCTTAAGCGCTGGGCTGGGTGTCGGCGTCGAGAAGCAATTTGTCTTTGGCAAGGATGTCGCGGGCGTTGGTGACATCTCGGGCCATGGCGTCTAGTAGCTCGTCGACGCCGTTGAATTTGACCATGTCGCGCAAGTGTCCCACGAATTCCACCATGACATGGTGACCGTACAGGTCGGCTTCCTGGTCGAGGATGAATGCCTCGACGCTGCGTCGCTCATCGCCGAAGGTGGGATTGGTGCCCACGGAAATGGCAGTTTGGTAACGCACGCCTGGAACCATGGTGCCGTCGATATCGCGGGAGATTTCCTTGTCGATTTCGCGGTCATCGGTGATGGTGAACCAGCCTGCATACACGCCATCGGCGGGCAGCGCCACAGAGGTCGGCAGGTAGAGATTCGCGGTGGGATAGCCCAATTCTTTGCCGCCACGGCCAGCACCACGGACAACTTCGCCGCGCACGGCATAGCGTCGACCAAGCGCCCAGTTCGCGCGCTCAACCTCGCCCTGATCCAAGTAATCGCGCACCAAGGTGGAGCAAATACGCTGGTCATCATCATGCAGCAGCGGAGCAATCGTGACATTCACGCCAAACTTTTGTCCCAATTCCCGCATCGTGGACTCAGTGCCAGCGCCATTGACACCGAAGGTGAAGTTCTCCCCCACCACAACTGAACGCGCATGCAGCGTATCCACGATCATGGTTGTGAAATACTCTTCAGCGCTCAGACCTGCGAGTTCTTTAGTGAAATCAATAACCAACGCAGCATCGACGCCACATTCCGCAGCCAAATTAAGGCGATAATCCAAAGGAGCCAAACGGGTTGGCTCTTTACCTGGCAAAAACACAGCGATCGGATGCGGGTCAAAGGTCACCATGACACAAGGCACACCCAGCTCCTCGGCCTGCTTCTTGGCCTCGCCGATTAAACTTTGATGCCCCCGGTGGAGCCCATCAAACACACCAATGGTGACTACTGATCCTTGAAGATCAGCCGGAACGCTGTCTAGTCCACTCCAAATATCCACTGTTTTAGACTACGGCATAGACTCAACAGACATGAATGCTCCTGCCCCTAAACCTGGACTCGTGATCGTCGACAAGCCCGCCGGAATGACATCCCATGACGTGGTGTCCAAATTGCGCCGCGCATTTTCCACCCGCAAAGTAGGCCACGCAGGCACCCTCGACCCCATGGCAACCGGCGTGTTAGTCGTCGGAATTGAGCGCGGAACCCGCTTCCTGGCACACATGGTGGCCTCCACCAAAGCCTACGACGCCACCATTCGACTCGGCGCCGCCACCAGCACCGATGATGCAGAAGGCGAGGTTATCTCCACAACAGACGCATCCGGCCTCGACCACAGCACCATCCTTGCTGAAATCGTCAACCTCACCGGCGACATCATGCAAAAACCCACCAAAGTCTCCGCCATCAAAATCGACGGCAAACGCGCCCACGAACGCGTCCGCGACGGCGAAGAAGTAGACATTCCCGCACGTCCCGTCACCGTCAGCGTCTTTGACGTGCTCGACTACCACGTCGACGGTGAATTTTATGACTTAGATGTGCGCGTCCACTGCTCCTCCGGCACCTACATCCGCGCGCTCGCCCGCGACCTCGGCAACGCTTTGCAGGTCGGCGGCCACCTGACCGCGCTTAGGCGCACAGAGGTCGGCCCTTTTACGCTTAACGACGCGACCCCCCTCTCCAAACTCCAAGAGAATCCAGAACTCTCCCTCAACCTCGACCAGGCACTCACCCGCAGTTACCCAGTCCTTGACATCACCGAAGACGAAGGCGTTGACCTGTCCATGGGCAAATGGTTGGAACCTCGCGGACTGAAAGGCGTCCACGCTGCAGTAACACCATCAGGAAAAGCCGTGGCGCTCATCGAAGAAAAGGGCAAACGCCTGGCCACCGTGTTTGTTGCTCACCCCAACACTCTTTAGTTGGTCTGCCAGAAGCCGATTTAAGAGGTCGAATTTCGCTAGATAGGTGTGAGTGTGGAAAGAGCGGTTTGGAGGGCTTAAACGCGATTCTGAGAGGGCACTATTTCAGGTGGGCTGTGGAAATAAACCAAAACCAACTCCGCCAATCCAAGCCTTGGTTTCAAACGCACATTTCCAGACCAGCAAAGTGTCATTGCAGACCAAAGACGCCCCGAAAAAGGGGCCTCTTGGTCTAATATTCACGGTTGCTGTACGTGTTGAAAGCTAGAAGCGCTTCTTAAACGCCGTGCCGTGCGAGGCATCCACCAACCTGGCTTTCAGCTCACCCAGGTATCCTCTCCATCCAGTTCAAGTCACTGCAGTCGCAGCTATGACATAACCATCACGCAGTACCCATTTACCTGAAATAAACGGCACTGGAGTTGGTCGAACCAGCAAATAGGACACAAAAGTGCCATCATCACGCAAGTCGATCTCAGCTTGTTCAAAACCAAGCCACCTATGCGTCAGCGGGAACCACGCTTTGTATGTTGCTTCCTTGGCACAAAACAGCAGGCGATCCGCGCAGTGCACACCTTGTTCCTCCAAGCGCTTAAGTTGAGGAATCTCCCCCACCCGAGCGATTGAACCCAAAACATCCTTGGGCAACGGCTCCGCAGGTTCGGCATCCAATCCCATAGAACGCACCAACAATCGTGGCGCCACAACAGCAGCTCGGAATCCGTCAGTGTGGGTCAATGAACCAGACACCGAAGAAGGCCACAATGGCATTCCTCGTTCCCCACGCAAAATGGGATCACCGCTATCTCGTCCCAAAGCTTGGAGTGCCTGATGTGCACACCACCTGGCATCTCCAAACTCTGCTTTTCTAATATCAACCGAGTGCGCTACCAGTGCCTTTTCCAACGGATGCAACTGATGGAAATGGTCTAAATTAACAGCATCGCCAGTTTTAATGAAAGAAAACTTTGCCGAATTTGGAAACAAAGACTCATCCAGCATTGTCCACCTCCATCACTGGATATGGCCACACATGCTGCCCAGACCAATGCTCCCATTCGCGCGGATAACCCAACGACACTTCAATGTGTTTCACACCGTTGACGTTGGTTATTCCGGGCATATGCAGATGACCGTAAATAACGGCTTCCGCGTTGTAGCGTTCGGCCCATCCCCTGGTGTGGCGAGTACCGCACCACAATGCAAGTTCCTGCCAGCGCATCTGATAAGTCGGTTCCACCACCAGCGGCCAGTGGTTAATCAAAATTGTTGGCCCGTTGATCTTGCTCAAACGCTTAATGGAATAGGCTAAGCGATCCCAGCACCACGCTCGGATATCAACAAAAGGCGCAATAGAAAACTCATCAGTCATCATCACTTGACGATCCCGCGCCGCTTGCACAGCCTGCTCCACGGTGAAACCAGGTCGACGGAACGAGTAGTCATAGAGTGTAAACAACGGAACGATAGTAACCCCACCAAAGGTTAAGTAAGGGTCCTCCGGAGTCAACACATCAATCTTGCGGCAGCCTTCAACGAGTTCAGAGTACTTATCGCGCCCCTGATAGCGGTCCGCGGAGCGAGAAAACAACTCATGGTTACCCGGAACCCAGATCACCTTGGCAAAGCGCCTGCGCAAACGTGCCAAAATTTCCAGCACCAATTCGGTACGTTCCGCCACGTCACCTGCAACAATCAACCAGTCAGACGGATCCTTAGGCTGAATATTCTCAATTGGATCAGCGTTAGCTTTCACCGCTGCATGGAGGTCAGAAACCGCCCACAGAGTTGTGGTCACCTGTCACCTCCACATAGTTGTTGCTAAAAGTCTTTGTCCATTATGCCTGCAGTCCAGCAAATGTGGTTTGCCACGCGCCGAAGCTAACGCGCCCACTTCATAGACTTAAACCGCCAAATCACCGCAAATAGTCGGATCAGAATAAACGCCAGCAAACCACACCACACGCCTGTCAGCCCTGCATCTAATGCATAGGAAATCCAGACGCCTGGTAAGAATCCGACCACAACCGCCAAGATAGAGGCATTTCGGAGGAACACCGCGTCAGCAGCACCCAACAGCACACCATCAATAGCAAAGACAATGCCACCCAAAATGATCATCGCGACCATGATCCACCACGGGGAAGCAATCGCATCTAAAACGTCGGCGTCCTGAGTGAAAATACGCGGAATCCACGAGTGTAAGACCACGAACACCAAACCTAAGCCACCAGCGAAAATCAGAGAGTACTTAATCACCTGATTACCCACCCTGCGGGCGACCTTCGCAGTTCCAGCGCCCAGGGCTGCACCAGTTAAGGTCTGCGCCGCGATAGCTAGAGAATCCAGCACCAATGTGATGAAATTCCACAGCTGAAGCAACACCTGGTGGGCCGCCAAGGATGCCGTGCCAAATCGTGCAGCCACAGCGGCCGCGGAAAGAAAAGCAACCTGGAACGACATTGACCGCATGATCAAATCACGTCCAAGAACCAACTGATTTTTCATCACCGTCCAGCTCGGCTTCCACGAACCTTCGTGGTGCTTGATCAATGCACCCAAAAACAGCGAAGCAGTAATTGCTTCTGCAATGAGGTTTGCCCAGGCAGAGCCCACAAGTCCAAACTTAGCCACGAATATCGGAATCAAGATCGCGCCGGGGATGACTCCCGCCAAGGTGAAATAGAGTGGCAGCTTGGTGTTTTGAATACCTCTTAACCAACCGTTGCCAGCCATGATCATGAGAATTAGTGGCACCGCAAAAGCAGCGACCCGGAGCCAATGCCCTGCTTCTTGGGCTAGAGCTTCATCACCACTGAGCCACAACGCGAAAGTCGGGGCTCCAATGAGCATCAGCGTTAAGATGCCCAAGCCTACAAAGAGTGCCACCCAGGTTGCTTGCACACCTTCGGCAATTGCTCCCCGGCGATCACCCATTCCGAAAATTCTCGATGATCTCGCGGTAGTTCCATAGGACAAGAATGTCAGCTGTGTTGTCACTTGAGCTTGAATTGTTGTTGCTGCGCCCAACGCAGCCAATTCGAAGCCACCCAAAGTGCCAACAACCGCTGTATCCAACAAGAGATACAGCGGCATCGCAGCTAGAACACCCAGTGCGGGGAACGCGAGCCCGAAGATCTGCTTTGCAGAAACATCATGGGACTCATGCTCAAAGTCGTTGTTAGACATCGACATGCGCCGAGCTTCGCAAAGACTCCCCCAAGGTAACGGTTGCTTCAATCAACGTATCGAGGGCTTCGATTTCCGTACCACGAGCGGTATAGCCTGCAGCAGGAATGTGTCCGCCACCGCCAAGATGCACTGCCAAGGAAGCGACACTCAAATTGGAGGAACGCAGTGACACGGTATAGACGCCACGTTCATATTCTTTGAATACTGCTCCGAAGTCTGCGCCTTCCACAGCGCGAACCATTTCGATCAAGCCTTCCACAACGGCGCGTGAACGGCCGTTGATGGTATCGAAGTCTGCCACGAGAACAGCAAGAGTATATGGCCCTGCTTCCCGCAGCTCGATCCGAGAGACAATCTGGCCAACAAGACGCAAATCATCCACGGAGGTTTGATCAAGCAATGCTGATGAAATGGCACGAATGTCTAGACCGAACTCCATGAGTTCTTTAGCCATGTCATGCATGACTGGTCGACCCCACCTGAAGCACCCGGTATCGGTGAGCAGTCCAGCATAAAGGCCGTGGGCGATATCGGGAGTAATTTGCACCGACATCGCATCAAACCAGTCATATAAAATCGTGGTGGTGGATTCTGCCTCCACATCGATTAAGTTGACGGCACCAAACCCAGGATTGGTGGCGTGGTGATCAACCACCAATACTTTGTCAGGATTGTTGACGATGATGCTTTCAAACGCACCGGTGCGTTCGATTGACCCACAATCAACAACAATGATGAGGTCAGATTCCGGCAGTGAATCGCCAAACTTAATGTTTGATGCCCCAGGAATGGTGTACAAGTTCTCGGGCATCGAATCTAGCTGGCCGATTGCACCTACGGCGTCTTTACCAAGTTGCTGTAGTGCCGCCACTGTGGCAGCTACACTGCCGATTGCATCAGCATCGGGTCGCAGATGCCCCACAACGCTAACCGTGTGAGCTGCCTGGACTAATGCTGAAGCAGCATGAAACTGACTATTATCCGTCACTGGTGTTATTCCTCAGATTCAGACTTGGATGAAGTCTTGTAAGGATCTGCATCACCTGCAGGCGCTGCACCTTCGCGCAATTTAGCCAGCTCCTCATCGCGCTTGCGAGCACGATCCAACAAAGCTTCCATGTGTGCGGATGCCTCTGGGACGGTATCGATGCTGTAAGTCAGGGTCGGGGTAAACCGAACACCCAGCTGCTGGCCAACGATCTTCCTCAGCTGGCCGCGTGCTCGGTGAAGAGCCTCTGCTGCTGCCTCAAGATCTGGTTCTTCTTCAATGGAAGCTCCACGAACGGTGTAAAACACCTTTGCATCGTGCAGGTCACCGGTCATGGTCACATCAGTAATTGTGACGAACTCAAGTCGGCGGTCCTTGATATCGCGTTCAATGGCGCTGGCCACGATAGTTTGAATGCGCTTTGCCATACGAGCCGCGCGGGCGTTGTCAGCCATGGTGGACCACTCCTCATCTTCACAGAGTCGAAATAATTCTTTTGGAATTCTACCCTGAATTGGAAAAATTTTAATAAGTTTATCTACCCTGCTATTCCTAGCTTAAAAGGTAGGAACAAAACAGGTGTGCAAAGGGGCTGGCCTTCCGTTGGAAAGCCAGCCCCACGTGCATGACCCCGGGCTAGTTATGCCCCGAGCCGGAAATGCTTAAGCTTCGCGTGGAACCTCAACCATTTCGTAGACCTCGATCTTGTCGTCGACGGAGATGTCTGGGTAAGACAGAACCATACCGCACTCGTAGCCTGCAGAGACTTCGGTGGCATCGTCCTTCTCACGGCGAAGGGACACGATCTTTGCATTCTCGGCGATGACGTTGCCGTCGCGAATAATGCGGACTGTGGCGTTTCGGCGCACCTTGCCGTCTTCAACCATGCAACCTGCGATGAGGCCGACAGAGGAAGCCTTGAAGATCGCACGGATCTCAGCATGTCCGATAACGCGCTCTTCGTAGATTGGCTTGAGCATGCCCTTGAGGGCCGCCTCGACCTCTTCGATAGCACGGTAGATGATCGTGTAGTAACGAACATCGACGCCTTCTGCGTTTGCTTCCTCAGTTGCCTTACCTTCAGCGCGAACGTTGAAGGCGATGATGACAGCGTCGGATGCAGCTGCAAGGGTGACGTTGGTCTGGGTAACTGCACCCACACCGCGGTCGATGATGTTGAGCTGGACTTCATCGTCCATCTCAATCTTTAGCAATGCTTCTTCCAGTGCTTCCACGGAACCTGCGTTGTCGCCCTTAAGAATGAGGTTAAGGGTGCTATGTTCCTTAAGAACTGAATCCAGATCCTCGAGGGAGACGCGCTTACGGGAGCGTGCTGCCAGAGCGTTACGCTTGCGGGCGTTGCGCTGGTTAGCAATCTGACGTGCAATGCGGTCATCTTCAACAACCAGAAGGTTGTCGCCGGCGCCTGGGACACCGTTAAGACCCTGAACCTGAACAGGACGGGAAGGTCCGGCCTCTTCAACGTCGCGTCCGTATTCGTCCACCATGCGGCGAACACGTCCGTAGGTATCGCCTGCAACGATGGAGTCACCGACGCGCAGGGTACCGCGCTGGACGATAACGGTTGCCACTGGTCCACGACCACGGTCGAGGTGAGCTTCAATTGCAACACCCTGTGCGTCCATTTCTGGGTTAGCAACAAGGTCAAGCTCAGCGTCTGCGGTCAGGCAGACAGAAGCGAGCAGCTCATCGATGTTCAGTCCCTGCTTTGCAGAGATGTCAACGAAGATGGTGTCGCCACCGTACTCTTCAGGGATCAATCCGTATTCGGTCAGCTGACCACGGATCTTCTCTGGAGAAGCTTCTGGCTTATCAATCTTGTTCACTGCAACCACGATTGGTACATCTGCAGCCTTAGCGTGGTTGATTGCTTCCACAGTCTGAGGCATAACGCCGTCGTCTGCTGCAACAACCAGAACCGCGATATCTGTGGACTTTGCACCACGGGCACGCATTGCGGTGAAGGCCTCGTGACCTGGGGTATCCAGGAAGGTGATCGTGCGCTCAGTGTCCTCGACATTTACCTTGACCTGGTATGCACCAATGCCCTGGGTAATGCCGCCGGCTTCGTCGGAGCCCACATTTGCCTTACGGATAGTATCCAGCAAACGAGTCTTACCGTGGTCAACGTGACCCATGACGGTAACCACTGGAGGACGCTTAGCAAGGTCAGCCTCGCCACCTTCGTCCTCACCGAACTGAAGGTCGAAGCTTTCGAGCAGCTCACGGTCTTCATCTTCTGGGGAAACAACCTGAACCTTGTAGTTCATTTCCTCACCGAGCAGCTGCAAGGTTTCATCAGAAACCGATGCAGTTGCGGTGACCATTTCACCCAAGTTGAACAGAGCCTGAACCAATGCTGCTGCGTCTGCGCCGATCTTGTCAGCGAAGTCAGCCAAAGATGCACCGCGCGCGAGGCGGATGGTTGCACCCTTGCCGTCTGGCAAACGAACGCCACCAATGACGTTCGGTGCCTGCATTGATTCGTACTCGTTGCGCTTCTGACGCTTCGACTTACGTCCCCTGCGTGGAGCACCACCTGGACGGCCGAATGCACCTGCGGTACCGCCACGACGACCGCCACGGCCTGCGCCGCCACCGGTTCCGCCACCACGGTTGAATCCGCCACCAGCGCCACCGCCGGCTTGGCCACCACGACCACCCTTGCCAGGTGCCTTAGCAGGCATCTGACCTGGGGTTGGAGGCATCATTGCTGGGGATGGACGACGTCCGCCACCTTGACGCTCCTGGGAAGGTGCTCCCTGAGCACCCTGAGCGGAGCCACCCTGTGGGCGTGAACCGCCCTGAGGGCGTGGTCCACCCTGTGGGCGTGGTCCACCTGCGCCAGCGCCTTGACGCTGACCGCCGCGGTTACCCTGACCATCACGCTGTCCGTCGCGCTGACCATCTCGCTGGCCACCTGGACGACCCTGGCCCTGTGGACGTGGTCCACCGCCTGGGCGAGGTCCGCCACCAGGACGTGGGCCGCCACCTGGGCGAGGAGCTGGACGCTCGCCACCACCGGTGGAGAATGGGTTGTTAGCTACACGTGGTGCACGTGCGCCTGGCTTTGGAGCAGGCTTGCCCATTGGACGTGGCATGCCGCCTGGGCGAGGTGCTTCCGCGCCTGGCTTAGCTGCTGGCTCTGCCTTCTTAGCTGCATCGCCTGGAGTTGGGCCAGAAAATGCTGGCTTAGCTGCTGCTGCAGGCTTTGGAGCTGAACCTGACTTAGCGGCAGAAGGAGCTGCAGGTGCTGCTGGCTTTGCTGGAGCGCCTGGCTTAGCGGCTGCTGCAGGCTTTGCCTGAACGCCTGGCTTAGGTGCTGCGCCTGGCTTTGCTGCAGAAGCTGCAGAAGGAGCAGCTGGGGCAGGCTTTGCTGCAGGTGCTGCAGGTTTTGCTGGAGCACCTGGCTTTGGAGCTGCTGACGCAGCTGGTTTTGGCGCAGCAGGCTTTGCCGCTGCAGGCTTCGCAGCGGTGTCGGACTTATCCGAACCGCTCGAACCGTAGTGCTCCTGCATCCTCTTCACAACTGGGGGTTCAATTGTGGATGATGCGGTTTTAACAAACTCGCCTTTATCCTTAAGGGTGGCAAGTAGTTCCTTGCTGGTAATACCGAGTTGCTTAGCAAGCTCATGTACACGTAGCTTTCCGGGCACTTCTCTCCTCTAGTTCTTGCCAGAGGTTCGAAGGCCCTTAAAAGGTAAGGGACCTTTGACCTCTAGCGTTAATTATTGACGTTCATCGCTGATGCTTCATCGTGTGCTCATCAGTGTTCAGTCTTCCTTACAAAAATCGGGTCCGGCGTTTTCCGCCAGGTACGTGCGTACGTGACCTGTATCCACGGTTGTGGACACCCTCAGCGCTCGGCCAAAGGCGCGACGCTGTTCAGCAAGGTCCAGTGCGTCGATGGAAGGGGTCAACCATGCTCCCCTGCCAGGCATCCGACGTTTCGGATCTGGAAGGATAACTCCCGGAAGCTCCGGGGATTGAACTACGCGGAGCAGTTCAGAATCAGGTTTACGTTCCCTGGTGGCAATGCAAGTACGGATCCGAATTGGGTTGAAGCGAGACAGTTGTCCAGATGAAGCTTTTAATGCATCGTCATGGAACATCTGCTGCGTTCAATCCCTTTCACCGTTTTTCATTTGACCAGAACGTGAATGCACGTCCTCCACAGCCCGCACATGGGCCTTGAACAATATTACGCTACATTGACCCAAAATTGGAACCTGCAACTAATTACAAAGTTCCTATATGGCCTTGTGAGCCCAAAACCGGTACGAGATTTTCATGCCGGTTCAAGCGACTTTTAATCGATGTCAGAGTGGATGTCGATCTTCCAGCCGGTCAGGCGGGCAGCCAAGCGGGCGTTTTGACCTTCTTTACCGATTGCTAGTGAAAGCTGGTAGTCAGGGACAGTTACGCGCGCGGTTTGAGCTTCAAGATCGGTGACCTCTACGTTGACAACCTTGGATGGTGCCAGTGCATTTCCAACGAAGGTTGCTGGATCTTCGGAGTAATCGATGATGTCGATTTTTTCTCCACCGAGTTCACGCATGATGTTGGACACACGCTGTCCACGTGGGCCAATGCAAGCGCCCTTGGCGTTGAGGTTCTTCACCTTGGCTTGAACAGCAACCTTGGAGCGGTGTCCGGCTTCGCGGGAGATAGCAACAATTTCCACGGATCCGTCAGCAACTTCTGGGATTTCCAGTTCAAACAGTCGGCGCACCAGCTCAGGGTGAGTACGAGACAGGTTGATCTGGATGTCAGTGTTGCCCTTGCCCACGCCAACGACGAAGCACTTGACGCGGTCGCCGTGCTTGAGCTTTTCGCCAGGGATCTGCTCGGCTGGGAGCAAAACGCCGTCTTGGTTGTCCGCTTCGGTACCCAGCTGCACGATGATGATTCCGCGTTCAGCTGCGCGGGCATCTGCTTGAACGATGCCGGACACAACGGTGCCTTCATAATCTGCGTACGCATCGAATGCTCGGCTTGCTTCTGCTTCGCGCAGGGACTTAACGATCGCGTCGCGAACAGCGCGGGCGCTGACTCGTCCGAAGTTGGATGGGGTGTCGTCGTATTCGGAAGCGAGCTCTCCGTTTTCGTCGAATTCTGAGACGATGACGTTGACCGTGCCAGTTGTGGAATCGATGTCCACGCGTGGTTTCAGGTTCGCAGACGCAACAGTTTCGCGATTATCCATGTACGAATGCAAAAGTGCAGAGGCGATGGTGCGCAGCAAGTCTGGAACTGGGATTCCTTTTTCAGACTCGATGGCTTTTAAAGCCTGGACATCAATATTCACTTGTCTTCCTCTCAAGCTTCCACCACGTACTGTTTACGCGGTGGCTTCGTCGAATGTGCTTTCTGCGAGGGCAGTCTCATCCTGCGCAGGTTTAGCGAATTCAATTTCTACCACTGCTCGAGGGGAATGTGCTAATTCAAGGGTTGTGACCTCGAGCAACTTTTTATTCCGCTCGATCAAAACAACGTGAGTTTCGGCGTCGTTAAGCGCCCCGATGCGTGCTACGCGCTTTTTGCCATCCTGATCAAGCGCAACCAGGCGACCGCGGTTTCTGCGCCAATGGCGCGGCAGCGTCAGTGGGTTGTCCACGCCCGGCGTGGACACTTCGAGCGTGTAACCCGCTCCGAAGTTGAGCTCTCCGCGCTGCTCGGCGGCGTCGAAAAGCTCTCCGATTTCTTGGCTGAATACTTCCAGCTGGTCGAGATCGGGGCGGGAATCCGAATCTACCTTGATGGCGACGGCGGATTTTGGACCTGCTTTGGTCACTTTCAGGCCCTCGAGGTCGAATTTGTGGGATGCGGCGAGCGGCTCGATGAGCGCAGACAGAATTTCAGTGGTTGGAAAAGCCATAAAGACAAGGATAACCTGCCGGCAAAAATCATCGGGCTATTACACTGTGAAGCCATGCGTAGGCGTATCCCCTCTGTCCTTGGTGTTTCTCTTCTGGCTGCCTTTTTGGTGGCGTGCACCCCCTCCCCCAATCCGAATGCGGCGTTGGCCCAGATGTATCAGGATGCGCTTTTTGATTCCCAGGCGATGTCAGAGGCCGAGCCTGAGCTTGCCACTTTGCGCAGTCAGCACGCAGATGAATTATTGGCCGAGATTCGGCGTATTTGTGGCTTTGATGAAGGCCAGGTTCCGGAATCGTGCCAGGTAACGGTTCCTGCGATCGCTATTCTGCCCACCGATGATCCAGAGAAGTATGTCAACGACAGTCAGGCGTTGATCCTTGATAATTTGGATGACATTCCGGAAGATTCCGTGGCTTTAGTGGTTGAGCAATACATCGCGCAGGCGGAATTTGCTGAAGGATCTGAGGTGTCCGTTCCTGTTGATTTGGAGCTCACCGAGGCAGAATTAGCTGCTGCGAAGGACTTGGCGGACCGCGAGTTTTCCGCCGCGTGGTCTTTGGGCGTGGCTTTGGCTCAGCTTCCGGAAACCGACCGCGAGGAGGTGGAAACGGCGATCAGCAACCACCATGACCGCGCGTCGCAGCTGCAAATTATTACCTCCGGCACTACCCCAGCGCCAGGTTACGTGAGCGAGCTGCCCGACCCCACCGACGAGACTTCAGCGCGAAGCAACATTGAAACCGTCGAAAACAACGTCACCCAGGCCTGGCATGCAGCTGCAAGCGCCGCAACCACCGACGCCTGGCGTGTCTTCTGCGCGCACATCGCCGGCGATACCGCACGCGAATTAACGCTTATCGACGTCTCCTAGCAGTTTCACTGCCAATTTTTTAAGCCTAACCCTCTGCATAATTTTCTTTAAGCCGTGTAATATACACGGCTTTTCTGCTTTCAGGCCAAGTTTTCCTCCGCAAATTCACGAAAGTTTGCGCAATCGTTTTCGCCCACGCCTTCCCCAGTACACATTCCGTTCACACTATTTCGGGGGTAGGGCAAATAACGATTCATCTCACAAATTTCTATCAAACTATAGAAAGATATTTGCAAAATTGGCACAAACTCCCAGCTCGCTCCGAAAAACCTAGCAACTTAGTTAATTTTCCCTCACAAAAATTTAGGACACAGATCTCCATTCAAGTTTGGCTGTGACTCATGTCGCACATAGTATTTCAATCACCGGATCCGCACGATTGCAAAATCCTGGGGAATATTCATAACAACGGAGGTCACTCATGACTTTGAAGAAGTCTCTCGCTGTAACCACGGCGGCTGCACTTGCTTTGAGCCTTGCCGCTTGCTCGTCCGACTCCTCGTCCGACAGCTCCTCATCCTCATCAGGCAGCGAAGGCGGCGACAACTACGTCCTCGTCAACGGCACTGAGCCACAGAACCCGCTCGTCCCAGGCAACACCAACGAAGTAGGTGGCGGTCGCATCGTCGACAGCATCTTCTCCGGCCTGGTCTACTACGACGTCGACGGCTCCCCTGTCAACGATGTTGCAGAGTCCATCGAACTCGAAGGTGACAAGACCTACCGCATCACCATCAAAGACGGCCAGACCTTCACCGATGGCACCCCAGTTACCGCTGAGAGCTTTGTCAACGCATGGAACTACAACGTAGCTAACAGCACGCTGTCCTCCTACTTCTTTGAGTCCATCCTCGGCTACGAAGAAGGCGTCGAGTCCATGGAAGGCCTCCAGGTCGTCGACGACACCACCTTCACCGTCGAGCTCACCCAGCCTGAGTCCGACTTCCCACTGCGCCTGGGATACTCCGCATTCTTCCCGCTTCCTGAATCCGCATTTGACGACATGGACGCATTCGGTGAGAACCCAATCGGCAACGGTCCATACAAGCTCCAAGAGTGGAACCACAACCAGGACGCCACCATCGTTCCTAACGCGGACTACACCGGTGGACGCCAGGCTCAGAACGACGGCGTGAAGTTCATCTTCTACCCAACCTTCGACTCCGCTTACGCGGACCTGCTCTCCGACAACTTGGATGTGCTGGACGCTATCCCAGACTCCGCGTTCTCCTCCTTCGAGGACGAGCTCTCTGGCCGTTCCATCAACCAGCCTTCCGCTGTGTTCCAGTCCTTCACCATCCCGGAGAGCCTTGAGCACTTCTCCGGCGAAGAAGGCGTGCTGCGTCGCCAGGCCATCTCCTTGGCCGTCAACCGCGACGAGATCACCCAAACCATCTTCGAAGGCACCCGCACCCCAGCGACGGACTTCACCTCCCCTGTCATCGACGGACACTCTGATTCCCTCCAGGGCGCAGATGTCTTGACCTACGATCCAGAGCGCGCTCAGGAACTGTGGGCACAGGCAGACGAGATCAGCCCTTGGTCCGGCGAGTTCTCCATCTCCTACAACGCAGACGGTGGACACCAGGCATGGGTGGACGCAACCGCCAATTCCATCCGCAACACCCTGGGTATCGACGCCATCGGCAACCCATACCCAGACTTCAAGTCCCTGCGTGACGATGTCACCAACCGCACCATCAACGGCGCATTCCGCACCGGCTGGCAGGCAGACTACCCGTCCTTGGGCAACTTCCTCGGACCTTTGTACGGCACCGGTGCAGGCTCCAACGATGGTGACTACTCCAACCCAGATTTCGATGCCAAGCTCGCCGAAGCAGCAAACGCGGCCGATGTTGACGCATCAACCCCGCTATACAACGAAGCACAGGAAATCCTGCTCCAGGATCTCCCAGCGATCCCAACTTGGTACTCCAACGCAGTTGGTGGATACTCCACCAACGTGGACAACGTGGAATTCCAGTGGAACTCGCAACCTGCGTACTACCAGATCACCAAGAACTAGTAGCTTCGCACCACCCGCTCATCTTGTGTGAGCTCTAGAAGAAAGGCCCAGGTTAATGTTCACCCCGACCTGGGCCTTTCACCTTGAACACTTAAAACATAACTTCATCCGGCGCTTTATTAGCTTGAAGCGCCCCGCACCATAATCCATTCCCCAGCAAGCAAGGACACCCACGCTCATGCTTCGTTACGTCGGGCGACGTTTGCTCCAAATGATTCCGGTCTTTTTCGGAGCGACCTTACTGATTTACGCCCTCGTGTTCCTCATGCCTGGTGACCCAGTCCAGGCATTGGGAGGTGACCGCGGCCTAACCGAGGCTGCGGCCGAGAAAATCCGTCAAGAATACAATCTTGATAAACCCTTCATCGTTCAATACCTCCTGTACATCAAGGGCATCTTCGTCTTAGATTTTGGAACAACCTTCTCTGGTCAGCCAGTTATTGATGTGATGGCCAGGGCCTTCCCCGTCACCATCAAACTCGCCATCATGGCCCTGCTGTTTGAATCAATCCTCGGCATTATCTTTGGTGTCATCGCAGGTATTCGCCGCGGAGGAATCTTCGACTCCACCGTGCTGGTCCTTTCTCTGATAGTCATCGCAGTCCCCACCTTCGTCATTGGTTTCGTGCTGCAGTTCTTAGTCGGCGTGAAATGGGGCTTACTGCCCGTCACCGTAGGTTCCAACACATCAATAACGGCGCTGATCATGCCGGCTGTCGTACTGGGTGCAGTATCGTTCGCCTACGTTCTTCGCCTCACCAGACAATCCGTGAGCGAAAACCTCCGCGCTGATTACGTTCGAACCGCTCGAGCAAAAGGCATGTCCGGATTCAACGTGATGAACCGCCATGTGCTTCGAAACTCACTGATTCCCGTTGCCACCTTCCTGGGCGCCGATCTCGGTGCACTGATGGGTGGAGCGATTGTCACCGAAGGTATCTTCGGCATCAACGGTGTCGGTGGAACGCTCTACCAGGCCATTTTGAAAGGTGAACCCACCACGGTTGTCTCCATTGTCACTGTGCTGGTCATCGTCTACATCATCGCCAACCTTCTCGTGGACTTGATCTACGCCGTTCTCGATCCGAGGATCCGCTATGCCTAATAATGAATTCCACACAAACCACTCGTTGGGCCAAGATGATCAAACCCCAGATCAGGCTCATTTCTTCCCACAAGGACGAGGCGAGGCTCTAGTTCGACCAGGTCAAGAGCACTTCATCGCAGCCACTGATGAAACCGGACTTGGTGCCGTCGATGCTGTTGCTGATGACTCTGCACCAACCTCCATGTGGGGCGAAGCGTGGCGAGACCTTCGTCGTCGACCACTGTTCTGGGTCTCTGCGGTGTTGATTATTTTGGCGCTTCTCCTGGCCGCAGTTCCGCAGCTGTTTACCTCAACGGATCCCCAGTTCTGTGTGCTGGCAAACTCTCTTGATGGTCCACAGTCTGGACATCCCTTCGGATTCGACCGTCAAGGTTGCGATATTTTTGCTCGTACCGTCTACGGTGCTCGTGCCTCGGTCGCCGTCGGTGTGTTGACCACGTTACTGGTCGCCCTCATCGGTACTGTATTTGGTGCTTTGGCTGGCTTCTTTGGTGGCATCATGGATACCATCCTCTCCCGCATCACCGACATGTTCTTCGCCATTCCACTGGTTCTGGCAGCCATCGTTGTGATGCAGATGTTCAAGGAACACCGCACCATCGTCACCGTGGTTTTGGTGCTTGGGCTTTTCGGCTGGACCAACATTGCGCGTATTACCCGTGGAGCGGTGATGACCGCAAAGAATGAAGAGTATGTCACCTCCGCACGTGCGCTTGGTGCATCAAAAGCCAAGATACTGCTGTCTCACATCATGCCAAACGCCGCAGCACCCATCATTGTGTATGCAACTGTGGCACTGGGAACATTCATCGTGGCAGAGGCGACGCTCTCCTTCCTGGGCATTGGCCTTCCACCATCAATTGTCTCCTGGGGTGCTGATATCGCGAAGGCACAAACCTCCCTTCGTACCCAACCCATGGTGCTGTTCTACCCCGCAATGGCACTTGCACTAACCGTTTTGAGCTTCATCATGATGGGCGATGTCGTCCGCGACGCTCTGGATCCTAAGTCGAGGAAGCGATGACCACCAACATCCCACAAACCCCCAACCACGAGGGTGAACAGCCACTGCTCGAGCTGAAGGATCTAAAGATTTCCTTCACCTCCTCCACCGGTGTTGTCGACGCTGTCCGTGGCGCAAACCTCACCATTTATCCTGGCCAATCTGTTGCCATCGTGGGTGAATCCGGTTCAGGTAAATCGACCACGGCAATGTCGATCATCGGTCTGCTTCCAGGCACCGGCAAAGTGACCGAAGGTTCCATCATGTTTGATGGCCAAGACATCACAGGCTTGAGTAACAAGCAGATGGAAAAGTACCGCGGTTCAGAAATCGGACTGGTCCCCCAGGATCCGATGACCAACTTGAACCCGGTGTGGCGCATCGGCACCCAGGTCAAGGAATCCCTCCGAGCCAACCACGTGGTTCCAGGCTCAGAGATGGACAAGCGCGTGGCAGAAGTTCTGGCCGAGGCAGGTCTTCCTGATGCTGAGCGTCGCGCAAAGCAGTACCCACATGAGTTCTCTGGCGGTATGCGCCAGCGCGCACTGATCGCCATTGGTTTGGCGGCACGCCCGAAGCTCTTGATCGCCGACGAGCCCACCTCTGCGCTGGATGTCACCGTGCAGCGCCAAATCCTTGATCACCTTGAAACACTGACCAAGGATCTCGGCACCGCAGTGCTATTTATTACCCACGACTTGGGCCTTGCCGCTGAGCGCGCGGAGCACCTCGTGGTGATGCACCGCGGACGCATCGTGGAGTCCGGGCCATCATTGAAGATTCTGCGCAATCCACAGCACCCATATACCCAACGCTTGGTTAAGGCTGCGCCGTCTCTGGCTTCTGCACGTATTCAAAGTGCGCAGGAACAAGGCATTGAATCTGCAGAACTGCTCTCTGCAACGGCCGTTGCTGAGGGCACTATTCCAGAGATGGAAGAAAAAGTTATCGAGGTGAAAAACCTCACCCGCGAATTTGATATCCGCGGTGCCCGTGGCGATAAGAAGAAGCTGAAGGCCGTTGATGATGTGTCCTTCTTCGTACGTAAAGGCACCACCACCGCACTTGTGGGTGAATCCGGTTCGGGTAAATCCACCGTGGCCAACATGGTGCTCAACCTTCTCGAGCCAACCAGCGGAGAGGTGCTCTACAACGGCACCGATCTTACGTCCTTGAGCCACAAGGAAATCTTCCAAATGCGACGCAAACTGCAGGTGGTGTTCCAGAACCCCTACGGCTCGCTTGATCCGATGTACTCCATCTACCGGTGTATTGAGGAACCGCTGACCATCCACAAGGTTGGTGGAGACCGCAAGGCACGCGAAGCTCGCGTCGCTGAACTTCTCGATATGGTGTCCATGCCCAGGTCCACCATGCGCCGCTACCCCAACGAGCTTTCCGGTGGCCAACGTCAGCGCATCGCCATCGCCCGTGCATTGGCACTGAATCCAGAAGTGATCGTGTTGGATGAAGCGGTTTCCGCTTTGGACGTGTTGGTTCAGAACCAGATCCTCACCCTGCTTGCAGAACTTCAGCAGGAACTGAAGCTCACCTATTTGTTCATCACCCACGACTTGGCCGTTGTTCGACAAACCGCCGACGATGTTGTGGTGATGCAAAAGGGACGAATCGTTGAAAAGGGTCGTACCGACGACATCTTCAACGATCCTCAGCAGCACTACACCCGCGATTTGATCAATGCGGTACCTGGTCTGGGAATCGAGTTGGGTACTGGAGAAAACCTGGTTTAACCCGCACAGCCTCACTAAACCCAAAAACACTTCTGCCCCGGTTCAAGAAATTCGATCTTGAACCGGGGCAGAGCTTTATTGTTCAGAAGAACTAGTTGCGGGCTTGAGCAACCATCTCGACGATCTGGGCGACAGCCTGATCTGCGTCGAGTTCGGACTTCTCGCCACCGCGGACACGGAGTTCAACCTTGCCTTCGGCGTAGCCACGGCCAAGAATCAAGGCGAATGGCATGCCAAGAAGTTCGGCGTCTTTGAACTTTACGCCAGGGCTAACCTTGGGTCGGTCGTCGAAAAGCACGTCCAAGCCTGCGGCAGACAGCTCAGCCGCAAAGCGCTCTGCTGCCTCGATGGCTGCGGCGTCTTTGTTAGCTGCGACGACATGGACCTGGTACGGAGCGACTTCGACGGACCAGTTGAGGCCAGCGTCATCGTGGCGCTGTTCTGCCAGGACGGCGAGCAGGCGGGTGACACCGAGGCCGTAGGAGCCCATGGTTGGGATGGCGCGCTTGCCGTTTTCGTCCAGGATTTGGACGTCGAAGGCTTCGGTGTACTTGCGGCCGAGCTGGAAGATATGGCCAATTTCGATGCCGCGAGCAAGGGTGAGGGTGCCCTCGCCTGCTGGCGCTGGGTCGCCTTCCTTGATTTCTGCAGCTTCGATGAAGCCGTCTGGGGTGAAATCGCGTCCGGCGACGAGGCCTACGACGTGGCGTTCCTTTTCATCGGCGCCGGTGATCCAGGAGGTACCGGTGACAACGCGAGGATCGGCAAGGACCTTCACGCCGTTCTTGGCCAGGCCAACTGGTCCGACGTAGCCCTTGACCAGGAATGGGTTGTCGGCAAAGTCGGATTCCACTGCGAGTTCAACTTCTGCTGGCTCAAGTGATGCCTCGAGGCGCTTCATGTCTACTTCGCGGTCACCTGGAAGCAAGATTCCAGTGAGTTCTGCTTCTTCGGCACCTGGCTCGCGGACCTTCACCACGATGCACTTGAGGGTGTCAGCTGCGGTGACCTCGCGGCCCTCGATCTGCACGTCGATGGAGTTAGCCCAATCAACCAAAGCATCGATGGTTTCAGAAACAGGAGTTTCGTAGGTGACTGCTTCTGGCAGGCCTTCGATGTCACGCTCAACGCCTGGCTGGGTAACAACAGCTTCCACGTTTGCGGCGTAATTGCCGGAGGTAGAGCGCACGAAGGTATCTTCGCCGTTTTCAGATACTGCAAGGAATTCCTCGGAAGCGGATCCGCCCATGGCACCAGAGGTTGCCTGGCAGATGGCGTATTCCAAGCCAAGGCGGTCAAAGATGCGCTGATACGCTGCGCGGTGCTTTGCGTAGGACTCGTCCAAACCAGCATCCGAGATGTCGAAGGAGTAAGAATCCTTCATCACAAATTCGCGTCCGCGGAGCACGCCTGCGCGTGGGCGTTCCTCATCGCGGTACTTGGTCTGGATCTGGTACAAGGTGACTGGGAAGTCCTTGTAGGAGTTGTACAGATCCTTCACCGTGGCGGCGAACATTTCCTCGTGGGTTGGTCCGAGCAGGTAGTCGGCACCCTTGCGGTCCTTCAGACGGAACAGCGAATCGCCGTATTCTGTCCAACGCTGTGTGGTTTCATAAGGCTCACGTGGCAGGAGTGCTGGGAAGAGCAGCTCCTGTCCTCCGATCGCATCCATTTCCTCGCGTACGACAGCTTCAATGTTGCGCACTGCGCGCAAACCCAGTGGCAACCAGGAGTAGATACCTGGGGCAACTCGGCGGATATATCCTGCACGGACAAGCAGCTTGTGGCTTGGAACTTCTGCATCTGCAGGGTCTTCGCGCAGGGTGCGCAAAAACAGCGTGGAAAGACGTGTGATCATAGGTGACAAATATACCCTCTCAACTTGGCTTCGACTGCCCTGCCCCCTCGATTTAAGAGGCAAGGCTTTTACAGTATCCTCTCATGCATGCTTATTGTGTTGCCTCCCTCAGAAACTAAGACCCACGGCGGTTCAGGAAAACCTCTGGATTTTCACCATTTGAGTTTCCCGTCGCTCACCAAGGCACGCCAAACAATACTCGCTGACCTGCAAGCTTTGGAGGTAGATGAGGCGCTGAAAGTTTTGGGCATTTCTGAAAAGCTCCGCCCTGAGGCCGAATCCAATCGCGCGCTGGAGACCAGCCCTACGATGCCTGCGATTTTTCGGTATTCCGGAGTGCTTTATGATGCGCTCGACGCTGCAACGCTGCCGGAGAAAGCACTGGAACGCCTCGCCATCGGCTCGGCACTTTTCGGCGTCATCCACGCCACCGATCCGATCCCGCATTACCGCCTGTCCGGCGGCACAAAACTGCCCACCAAAAGCGGCGAGCTGCCCACCATGAAGGCGCGTTGGGGCACAAGCATCAGCGAAGCGCTTATCGACGTCAACCAGCTGGTGATTGATCTTCGCAGCGGGACCTACCAACAGTTGGGTCGCGTAAAAGACGCCGTCACGGTACGCGTGGAATCAGTCATGGAGGATGGCTCCCGCAAAGTAGTCAGCCACTTTAACAAACACTACAAAGGTGAACTCGCCCGCGTGCTCGCGCTCTCTGAAAAAGAAGCACACAACGCAGAGGACGTAATGAGCATTGCGCAGGCTGCGGGCCTTGTGGTGGAGGAAAACCCCAACCACAAGGAAACCCTCACTCTGGTTGTCTAGGCGTTAATCACCATTTTGATGTGCTCGGAGTTAAGATCACGCAATCTCACGCACACACCACCGAGCATTTCAGCCAACACCCCGGCGCGCTCTTTGCGCACTTTGAGTCGGCCTTCGCAGTCGATGACCACGTTGCCGGACAGTCGTGATTTCACCACTGTTTCCGCCGCGGTGGCAATGCCTGCTTCGCCGGCATCGGAGGTGTCTTGGCCATCGGTCATCACCATGAGGATCGCGCGTCGGCCGGGTTCCTTTCGGAGTTCCCTTGCCATGAGATCCTTGGCCATGAGCAGCCCCTCTGCCAGTGGAGTGCGACCACCCATCGGCATATCCTTTAATTTCTGCTGAGCTTGCTCCACAGAATTTGTTGGATTCAACACCAGTGTCGGCTTGTTGCCGTTGACCGCGATAACCGCAACCTTGTCGCGGCGCTGGTAGGCGTCGTTAAGCATAGAGGTAATAGTCCCGGTGACCGCACGCACCCTGGAACGCGCAGCCATCGACCCCGATGTGTCGACGACGAACACGATGAGGTTGGCTTCGCGCCCACGGCGCAGCGAACCCCGCAGGTCCGTGGGCCGGAAATCGACCACGCCTTCAACAATGTTGGCGCCGCGTTCCGTAGCCGCCATGAGCGTGCCCACTAAGTTGATGCCGTGTCCACCCTTCATGGGGCGGACATCAGCGCCCTGGCGCGAATACGCCTTGGAACGCCTACCTGGGGTGGAGTCCTCCTCCCCCATGGACGCCAGGCGCAAATGCCTAGGAGCGAAAGGGGTCGCCGGATCCGGCAGTACCTACCTTTCCAGTAGTCTGCGCCTTCGCCTGCGCAGTTCCTTGCAGACCGTCTTCCTCGGTGGGATTGTCGGTATCGGTAAAGGCCTCTGCACCGGTTTCCTCATCGGTGATCTTGGCGGCAGGTCCTTTATCTTCATTGTCTTTGAAGAAGTCCCGAGCTTCCTGCAGGGTTTCCTGAAGCTTGCGCTCCTCCATTTCTGGAGCATCGAAAGGATTACGGCGACGGCGGTGCGGCAACGCTAGGCGAGCTGCGATCTCCACGTCTTCTTCCGTAACCACAGTGCGTCCAGCCCACGCGGCGTGAGCAAGTGCGGTACGCGTGATCACCAGGTCAGCGCGCATACCGTCGACTTCAATACGTGCACACAACCACGCAATCTGCGACAAGATCAGATCCGGCAGCTCCACACCAGGCAGCAAATCCTTAGCCGCCAAAATACGGTTGGAGGTGTCCGCATCTTGCTCAGCCCACTTAGCCATGAACTGCTCAGGAGCGTTTTCAAAATCAAGCCGGCGGCGAATGATCTCCACGCGCACCTCAGGGTTCGTAGACGCAGCAACGTCCACAGCCAAACCGAAACGGTCCAGCAGCTGCGGGCGCAGCTCGCCTTCCTCCGGATTCATGGTGCCCACCAACACAAAGTTTGCTGGTGAAGAATGCGAAATACCGTCACGCTCAATGCTGACGCGACCGCTTGCAGCTGCATCGAGCAGAGCATCCACCAGGTGATCCGCCAAGAGGTTGACCTCATCGACATACAGCACACCGCCATCAGCCTGCGCGAGCAAACCTGGCTGATATTCCGCACGGCCGGTGGTCAACACAGTTTCCATGTTGAGGGAACCCACCACACGATCCTCCGTGGATCCGAGAGGCAAGTTCACCAAAGGGGCATCACCTAAAAGACCAGCAAAAGCACGCACAGTGGTAGTTTTCGCTGTACCCTTCTCACCTCGAATCACCACGCCACCAATGCGTGGGGAAATCGCAGTGAGGATCAACGCAAGCCGAAGCTCGTCTTGTCCCACAACCGCGGAGAATGGATAGCGGATCTGTTGTGACGCCATTACTGTCCTTTAATGTGAGTTTTCTTGAGATTTTTTGGTGTGACCTGGCACATCCATAAAGTGAGACCTTAGTGGGTTTAACCACCCAACTTAAGGTTTTCACAAAACCAACAACAAATCCCTGGACAAGTGTCTATAAAAGGGAGGAAACTACCCCCATTCTTAGGCGATCTGCTTAGAGGCCAGCAACTTGTCCAATGACATACACAGCTGGAGGCTTAATCTCTTCCTCCACCATGACTGCACCCAATGTGCCCAAGGTGCACCGAACTGAGCGTTGTGCATCAGTAGTGCCTTCCTGAATAACAGCTGCTGGAGTATCTGCATCAAGCCCGCCGTCCATGAGCGCCTCGGCAATCGCACCCGCATTTTTCACACCCATGATGATGGACAAGGTGCCACCCGATTTGGCCAACGCAGCCCAATCAACCAGTGACTTCGGATGGCCTGGAGGCAAATGTCCAGACACCACGGTAAAGGAATGCACCACTCCCCGATTAGTAATAGGAATACCTGCCGCCGCTGGAACGGACACCGCACTGGTCACACCCGGAATGACCTCGCATTCAATTCCATGCTCGCCCAAAAACTCCAACTCTTCAAAACCCCGACCGAAGACATAAGGGTCACCACCTTTAAGGCGAACCACCTTTAGTCCCTGCTGTGCGTATTCAACAAGCATCTCATTAGTACGCTCCTGAGTGACCTGCCGCCCATACGGAAGCTTGGACACATCAACAACAGTCTTCGAGCTGATGTCGCACAATTTTTCCAACTCATCAGTGGGCCCCAAGTGATCAGCCAAAATGACATCAGCCTCCTGAAGGCGATTCATCCCACGCACCGTAATTAAGTCCCATGCACCAGGACCTCCACCAATTAAGGAGACTGGCTGGATTATTGGCTGGTTTTCTTGGGAAATCGTCATGGGCATTAATCCTAGTCCCAACAATTGCCAGAACCCGAACACTAGGCTTGAACCATGAATACTGCACCTTTCAAACTCGAAGCTGACTTCGCATCAGCCCTGCCCACCATGGCAGCCCCCTGGCAAGGTGAGGAAGCCCCCAACCCTGAGCTCGTGATTTTAAATGACGACCTCGCCTACAGCCTCGGGCTTGATCCGACATGGCTTCGCACACCTGAGGGCGTTCAATTTCTTCTCGGACTCAACCCCGAGCCCTTAACAAAAGCAGTTGCGCAGGCCTATTCCGGCCACCAATTCGGACAGTTTGTGGCAAGCCTTGGTGATGGCCGAGCGCTTCTTCTCGGCGAAGCCCGCTCAGCTGACGGCGTACTGCATGATATCCACCTCAAAGGATCTGGACGAACCCAATTCTCCCGAGGAGCCGATGGACGCGCCGTCCTTGGCCCCGTCTTACGCGAATACATCATCTCCGAAGCGATGCATGCACTTGGTGTTCCCACCACCAGGTCACTTGCAGTAATTAGCACCGGTAGGAAAATCCAACGAGGAAGCGTAGCCCCAGGCGCAGTCCTTGTTCGAGTAGCAACCAGCCTCATTCGAGTCGGATCCTTCCAATACTCCAACATCTCTGGTGGCATCGAACTATCTCAACACCTGGCGAACTATACGATCACCAGGCATTTCCCTTCGTTGGTAGCTGAACTATCCGCACCAACCCCCGCAACTTATGTATCACTGTTTAAAGCGATTCTTCAGCGCCAAGCAGACACCGTTGGAAAATGGACCAGGCTGGGTTTCGTTCACGGAGCCCTCAACACAGACAACACGTTGATATCCGGAGAAACTGTTGACTACGGCCCATGCGCTTTCATGGAGCGCTACCGTGGCGACGCGAAATTTAGCTCCATCGACACTTATGGTCGCTACAAATTTGAAAACCAACCTATGATCCTCGGATGGAACATGGCCCGCCTCGTAGAAACCCTCCTCCCACTCCTGGGCGCCACACCAGACGAAGGCATGACAGCAGCCCAAGAAGCTCTCGTAGAATTCGATGACCTCTGCGAACAAGCAATCCGAAAAGAATTCGCCACTGCACTGGGCCTTGACGAGTCAGACACCGGCACGGTAGAGCAGTTCCGTGAACTGCTCTACCTCCATAACCCCGACATCACCACGCTGCTGCGCGCACTCACCGACAACACCGCACCACCGAGTGGCTTTGAAGCATTCGTTCACGACTGGAAAACCCAAGACCCAGATATCGAAGCAATGCGAGCAGTAAATCCACTTTTCATTCCACGCAATCACCTCGTGGAAGCTGCTCTCGCAGACGCAGTTGAAGGGAATCTAGAAAAGTTCCACGAACTCCTCGCTGCTGTCACCAATCCTTTTGATCCAACTGCGGGCCCCGATGAACTACGCCTGCCAAGCGAAGAAGGATTTGAAGAAGACTACATGACCTTCTGCGGTACCTAGGACAGATGGTGGGGCAGACGTCGGGGTCGCTGCGTGGAGCGCTTAGAACTGCTAGAACTCCGCGATATTGATCTTCTTCATCGCAAGAAGCTTTTCATACGCGCCGGGTTTAGCCATGAGCTCCTCCATGTTGTCGGGAACAATCTGCCAGCTCACGCCGAACTTGTCCTTCAACCAACCACAAGCCTCAGCTTCTGGAACTGCCGAGAGTGCATTCCAGATGGCATCGAGTTCTTCTTGACCATGAGCTTCATACATCAATGAGACACCCTCACTGAAGGTGAAATCTTGCTCAACTCCGGAATCCATCGCGAAAATCCACTGACCGTCGAGTTGGAACTGGGAAAACATGAGGGCCTCAGGAGTGGCAGGACCTGTTTGCTGTCCATAAGGTGCACGATCACCAAGTTGGGAGTTCGGGAACACCTCAACGTAGTTTTCTTGAGCTGGGCCTGCCTGATTTTGAGCTGCCCCACCAAATAAGAGCGTTGGGATTACTGCGGGACCTGGCTTTTCTTCTGGGCGGCTGAGCATCAATTGCCAGCTCACACCATATTTGTCTTGTACCCACCCGTAGTATTCCGAAAATGGGTAAGTATCGACTGGCATCAGTGTGCTGCCGCCTTCATGGAGTTTTTCCCACACCGCATCAAGGTGCTCTTTGGCATTTTCATCACGCACCGCATCAAAATTCACCATGAAGCTGATCGATGGGTTGGGAGTGAACTCTTCACCAGCATTGATCAAGATGATCTTAAAGCCTGAGATAGCGAGTTCCACCGTCAAGGTTTTTCCTGCGAAAGGCTCCTGGAAGTCCAGCAAGCCAGCTTCGGGATACTTAACTGTGGTGAGTACTTCTGCGCCACCCGGAAACTCAGAAAACGCATTGACGTAGAATTCGGCTGCTTCGTCTGCGGTGCCTTGGCACCAGATGTTTGGGGTGATTTTTTGCATGCCGCCAGGATAGAACACGTGGTGGACATGGCTTTTCGAATACGTAATTTGCAGTGCTCACAGCGGTAATTGGTGGATACCCAATAAATTATTGGTGTCGCCTAAATCACACTGGCAAAGAATACGCAAAGCACCCGACATGCCTTCAACTGTGTCAGTTCCAACCCATGAAGGCGGAGATTGTCTCCGCAGGTGAAACCTCAACAGACATGTGCGGGTGCTTTAAAGAAAGCAGTTAGAAGATTTAGGCTTCCTCAAGCTTCAGGGTCTTCTGGGTGCGTGCCCACTGCTGCTCAAACAGTGCTGGCTCGGAAGCAAGCTTCTTGCCGTAGGAAGGGATCATGTCCTTCAGCTTGTCGCCCCACTCGATCATGCGGTCACCGAAGCAACGCTCAAGCAGCTCGATCATTGCGGAAGGTGCGATGGATGCTCCAGGGGAAGCACCGAGCAATCCGGCGATGGTGCCTTCGGAGTTGTTGATCAAGGTGGTGCCGAATTCCAGGGAACCGAACTTAGGGAATCCTGCAGGCTTAATAACCTGAACACGCTGTCCGGCAACGATGGTCTCCCAATCGCCGTTTTGTGCCTCTGGCATGTACTCGCGAAGAGCATCCATACGCTTGTCCTGGTCCTTGAGAACTTCAGTGACAAGGTACTTGGTCAGATCAAATTCCTGAGCAGCAACGCCAAGGTAGGAAGGAATGTTGTCTGGGCGGATGGACTTGAACAGGTCCAGGTAGGAGCCTTCCTTCAAGAACTTAGGGGTCCAGCCACCGTAAGGTCCAAAGAGCAGACCCTTTTCACCCTCGATAACGCGGGTGTCAAGGTGAGGAACAGACATTGGAGGAGCGCCAACAGATGCCTTGCCATATACCTTGGCTGCGTGCTGCTCGATCAGTTCCTCGTTGGTGCAACGAAGCCACAGGCCGGATACTGGGAATCCAGCGAAGCCCTTGACCTGTGGGATGCCTGCGCTGCGAAGCAGATCCAGTGCGTATCCGCCTGCGCCGACGAACACGAAGTTTGCCTTGATGGTCTTGGTGTCGCCAGTGTGTACGTTCTTGACGGTCACGATCCACTTTGCGCCATCAGCCTTGATGCTCTTGACTTCGTGGCCATAGCGGATTTCAGTGCCTTCAACTTCAGCTGCATCCAGGTACTGCTTGGTCTGAGCACCGTAGTTGATGTCGGTGCCTTCATCGATCCAAGAGATTGCTACTGGATCAGAGAAGTCACGGCCCTTTGCCATCAAAGGCAGCTTCTCGGTGAAGGTAGCTTCATCGTCAGCGTAGGTCATGCCCTGGAAGAGTGGGTGATCCTTCAAAGCTTCGTAGCGAGCCTTGATGTATGCAACCTGATCTGCGCCCTGGCCGAAAGATACGTGAGGAACAGGGTTGATGAATTCCTTAGGATCAGACAGCACTCCCTCTTCAACGAGGTGAGACCAGAACTGACGGGAAACCTGGAACTTCTCGTTGATTCCTACAGCCTTGGCAATTTCAACCTTGCCCTTAACCTCTGGGGTGTAGTTCAGCTCGCATAGAGCAGAGTGGCCGGTTCCTGCATTGTTCCACGGGGAGGACGACTCTTGTGCCGGTCCATCCAAACGCTCGAAGACGATCTGAGTCCAGCTTGGCTCCAGCTGACGCAGCATTGCACCCAGCGTGGAGCTCATGATACCGGCACCAATGAGAACTACATCTGCCTCATCGGTAATCCTCGGTGCGTTCTTCGGGGAATCTGACATGTTCAACTTCCTTTTATCTCCGCGAGTTCTCTGCCGAACACCAACACAAGGCGTCATCTCATAAATGATCGCCAGCACCCGAATGCAAGTGTTGGCCATATTTTTGACTGACGCGTGGGGCGTTACCCTTCTTGTTTCTTACAAGAAAGCGTGGGTACACATTGTCCGTGAATATAGAGTGTACGCCTGCCACCTCGAGCTGAATAAACAAGCACGGGATATTCCCCTTTCTCATGCGAATTCCTCCCCCGCGCTACCCCCTCCCCCAATTTGCAAAGTTAGTAAATGTGCAATTCGCAAACATGAGTAGTATCGCGGAAGTTTCACCACGTGAACATTTCAGTCGACTCGCGCACACCACACCAACAATCGACCTATCGTTATACGTATGAATCAGATGCAGCAGTGGAAACCAGACTTCCTGGGAGAGGGCTACCAAAACCTCACCATCGAGCTCGGCGACGACCCGGATAATGAAACAGATGTTGTGACAACGGTTGTGCGCTACAACCCAGACAATCACGCGGACGAGTCTTTTGCTGCCCGCCCAGCGTTGCTGTGGGTTCACGGCATGACGGACTACTTCTTCCACACTGAATTCGCGGAGTTTTTCCACAATGCCGGTTTTGCTGTGTACGGCATTGATCTTAGAAAATGTGGACGCTCCTACCGTCCAGGACAGCAGTGGCACTACACCTCTGATCTTGCCCATTACTTCCCTGACTTAACAGCTGCTGCCGAGGTCATCTCTTCCACCCACCCTGAGCTAGTCCCCGTCGCCCATTCCACTGGTGGACTCATCGTTCCTCTGTGGATGTCCCAGATGCGCACAAGCAATCCAGCTGCCATTGAGAAGATTCCAGCGCTGGTCCTCAACAGTCCGTGGCTGGACATGATGTATCCACCACTGTTCATCAAGCTGATCACCCCTATGGTGAGGGTGTTGGGCAAACGCTCCCCCACAACCATCATCCCAGGCGGAGGTTTGGGAGCATACGGAAAATCGATCCATAAGAACTTTTACGGCGAATGGGACTTTGACACCACCATCAAGCCTGTAGAAGGACATAAAAAGAGCATCGGATGGCTTCGGGCAGTCATGGCTGGCCAAGCAGAAATCCATCACGACCACGTGAATGTCGGAGTGGACGTGCTCACGCTGTGTTCAAATAAGTCCTGGTTGAAGTCTGAATACACAGAGGACACCAACACTTCAGACGCGGTTTTGGATGTGAAACACATTCAAAAGTGGGCTCCTCATTTGAGCTCGCCATCGTCCAGGGTTGATGTTGAGATCATCGACAACGCTCGCCACGATATTTTCCTCTCAAGGAAACCCGCCAGAGATCACGCCTCTGAAGTACTCAACAACTGGCTGCAATCGAAGCTTTCCAGCCTCAAACCATCTCAATAACACCGCGAATTATAGACTGAACTGGTACTTGGGAAGCTTTTTATAGTCATATGCGTTGAGATACGTGGACGACAAAGCACCAGTTAGTTGCCTTCCCAGTCCAGCCCACATCCGATTTCTAAATTAGGAGCACATCTTATGTCTGAGCAGCCAGCTTCCATTAAGCATTATGACCTCATCATCATTGGTACCGGCTCTGGAAACTCCATTCCTGGACCAGAGTTTGATGATAAATCAATTGCCATCGTGGAAAAGGGTGCTTTCGGCGGAACTTGCCTCAATGTGGGCTGCATCCCTACCAAGATGTACGTTTACGCTGCGGATATCGCTCAAGAAATTCAGGAGTCTGCTCGCCTGGGTATCGATGCGACGGTCAACAGCGTGGATTGGCCTTCCATCGTCAGCCGCGTTTTCGACAAGCGCATCGACCTCATCGCGCAAGGCGGCGAGGCTTATCGACGTGGCCCCGAAACTCCAAACATCGATGTGTATGACATGCACGCATCGTTTGTTGATTCCAAGACAATCTCCACTGGTATTGCCGGCCAAGAACAGCTGATCAGCGGTACTGACATTGTAATCGCAACCGGCTCCCGCCCTTACATCCCTGAAGCTATTGCAGAGTCCGGCGCACGCTACTACACCAACGAAGACATCATGCGCCTGGCACAGCAGCCTGAATCTTTGGTGATTGTTGGTGGCGGTTTCATCGCTTTGGAATTTGCTCACGTTTTTGAAGCGCTTGGCACCAAGGTCACCATCCTCAACCGCTCTGACGTGCTGCTGCGCGAGGCAGATGCAGACATCTCCGCGAAAATCCTCGAGCTTTCCAAAAAGCGTTTCGACGTCCGCCTCAGCACTGCGGTCACCGCAGTACACAACAAGGCCGACGGCGGCGTGAAGATCTCCACCGACACCGGCGACGACATCGAGGCAGATATTTTGCTCGTTGCCACTGGTCGCACCCCTAACGGCAACCAAATGAACTTGGACGCCGCAGGCATCGAGATGAACGGTCGTTCCATCAAGGTTGATGAATTCGGTCGCACCAGTGTTGAAGGCGTGTGGGCGCTTGGCGATGTCTCCTCCCCTTACAAGCTCAAGCACGTAGCCAATGCGGAAATGCGAGCAATCAAGCACAACCTTGCCAACCCTAATGACCTGCAGAAGATGCCACATGATTTCGTGCCATCAGCTGTTTTCACCAACCCTCAGATCTCGCAGGTCGGCATGACTGAGCAGGAGGCGCGTGAAGCTGGCCTCGACATCACTGTGAAGATCCAGAACTACTCTGATGTGGCTTATGGCTGGGCCATGGAAGATAAGGATGGATTCGTTAAGCTCATTGCCGATAAGGACACCGGCAAGTTGGTCGGCGCGCACATCATTGGTGCTCAAGCCTCAACACTGATCCAGCAACTGATCACTGTCATGGCATTTGGAATCGATGCACGAGAAGCTGCAACCAAGCAGTACTGGATTCACCCTGCTCTTCCAGAAGTCATCGAAAACGCTCTTCTGGGGCTAGAGTTTTAGAAGCTTACGCAGCCGTAAGTTTTGAGTATCGAAAAATTTCCACGTCAAGTTAACTGCGTTAATAAAGGTGGAGAATAAGTTGTTTCCAAGATCAATTCAAGGAAAGTTGCATTTTCGCAGGTCAGTGTTACCCCCTAAGACTACCCCTTTCCATTGCATACAAAGGAAATACATATAGACTTTTGGGCATTAGATTACCTCGATAAAAGTTTAGGGAATCTAAATTCATTGATCAAGACTTGCTGTCGCCTAGCTCTAATTCACTTGAGCCCGGCTGCTAAAGGTCAAGATCATTGAATGCACTACTTGCTAGCAGTCATCTGAAAAAACGACGTTGGTTCGTAGTCGCTGGAAATTTAATAATTCCTCCGTCCCCTTCAACTAGGGGGTGGAAACCCGACTATTTCCGAAGGACTATTCTCATGCGTTCTTTCCGTACCGCGGCAGTTGCAGGCCTTACTGCAGTTGCACTTTCCGTAGGTTCCGCCACCGTGGCAACTGCGGAAGAATCTGATCAAAACCTCTCATCCGGCTTCTCAGCACTTTCTTCCGGTGGCGCAGCGGCCGTAGGTGAGGACTGGGATGCAGACCAGCCCGTCACAGGTGAAGACATCTTTGGTGAAGAGCACGAGCGCGATAACGAAAACACCCCAGCGTGGGCTAAGAACATGTACGATCTAACCGTCTTGGGTGGCATTGCTTCCCTTCTCGGTGTCATCGTATTCCCCGCTTACAACTACTTGGTTTACACCGGTGTTATCAAGGGCTAAATCGCCTAACCTCTATCTTCATCTATAGCTTAGCTTTACTGAAAGGCTTTTCATCATGCGTAAATTCCGCAACACTGCAATTGCACTAGTTTCTGCAGCTGCAATCACCTTGGGTGGCGTTACCGCTGCTACCGCTCAGGAAGACGAAACTCCTCCTGCAGCAGAGACCGAGACCACTTCTCCTTCCGGTTCCTCAGGCTCTTCCTGGAACGACTACAACGAAGAGTACGAAGGCGACCAAGAGGGCTACGGAATCGACGGCTTTGGTTCTTCCCGCGATGACTCCGGAGAAGAAGTTCCACGTTGGTTGGAGACCTGGGGCAAGGTATTTGACGCTTTGACCATTACCTCCGTTCTTGGTCTTGTTGTCTTCCCTGTTGTTAACTTCCTGAAGTACAACGGCCTCATTAAGTAATCTGCAATTTCCTGTCAAATTGCTAAAGGCATTAATCACATGTGGTTAATGCCTTTTTTGATTGCGTAGACTAGGAAGGTACGTCAACTTCCATATCTTTAGTTTGCGAAAGCGATCAACTTAAAACACGTGTCCGGTTTTCTTACTCCCCCAGCTACACCCCATATTCGGACGGCAACTGCCAGTATTGCTACCGCAGTTGCCGTAGCACTGTCAGTGTTCGCTGCTGCACTCATTCCAGGAAGCGCTCTGTATTCTGTGCTGACCGCTGGAGGGGTGGCACTTGGAGCAGCATCAGGCGTTGCCGCGTTACGCCATCGCGGAGGGCTTCGCATTTTTCAATGGCTGTCTGCGCTTGGTGGAATCGTCATTTTGCTGATCGGTATCGTAGTGGCAGTTGCAAAGTTTGGGGCCTCGGCAAAACTTGCCACGTTAGGCCTGGTGACCTCGTATTATCTCATGCCGTCTGCGGCATTGGCCTGTTATATCGGAGGGCTTGGCCAGCTACCAGCCAAATGGATTGCGCCAGCGTTTATGGCTACGGCTGGTGCAGGTGCTGCGGGATGGTTTTCATTGGGGGCAGGCACCGGTTTTGAACGGTTCCTCATTGCTGTTGCAGCGGTGTTTTCACTGATGGGATGTGTATACCCAGTGTGGGGATGCGTCGTAAAGCGTCCACGTCAAGTGGCTGCATGGCTGGTCGCGCTGGCGGCCCTGGTGCTTGGGGCGCTCATGCTTTTTATGGTGAGCATGGTGGTGGCGCCGGGTTTGCTGTGGCTGCAGCCCACGACGGTCGCATGGGGTTTTATGATTGCCGGGGTTCTTGCGACGGTCGCAGGCTTGTGGCCTAGGCGTTTTTAGACGGAATCGTCTGGGAGGGTGAGGATCTCATTGCCGTCTTCGGTGATGACAATGGTGTGCTCGAACTGCGCGCTGAACTTACGGTCAACGTTTTGGACAGTCCAATCATCTTCCCAGATCTCGTAGTCGAGGGAACCAAGGTTGATCATTGGCTCGATGGTCAAGGTCATGCCTGGCACGAGCAGATCGCGGTACTGAGTGTTGTCGTAGTGCAGCACCACAAGGCCGTTGTGGAAAGTTGGGCCGATGCCGTGTCCGGTGAAATCGCGGACCACGTTGTAGCCAAAACGCTTGGCGTAAGACTCAATGACACGCCCAATGACGTTGATTTCACGTCCAGGCTTTGCTGCACGGATGGAACGCATCATGGCTTCTTCGGTGCGCTCAACCAGCAGGCGGTGTTCTTCAGAAACATCACCCGCTAAGAAGGTGGCATTGCAGTCGCCGTGGACGCCGTGCTTGAACGCGGTGACATCGATGTTAACAATATCGCCCTCTTCAATGACGGTGGAATCAGGAATACCGTGGCACACGATCTCATTGAGGGAAATGCATGAGGACTTGGTGAATCCCCGGTAACCAAGATCTGAAGGGTATGCGCCCATATCGCAGGTGTACTCATGCACAATGCGATCAAGTTCATCAGTGGTCACGCCTGGCTTGACGGCTTCGCCCGCGATTTTCAGTGAGTTTGCAGCGATGCGAGATGTCTCACGCATCTTCTCGATGACCTCAGGGGCCTGCACAAAAGGCTCACCGATTGCTTCTTGGACTTCGTCCTTCCACACATATTCTGGACGTTCAATATGTGCAGGTACTTCCCTGATTGGGGTAGGAATTCCGGGTACAAGTGGTGCGCGCATTTTAGACATGGTCACCATGCTAGTCGCCTGAAGCGATGACAGGTAAAGCGGGTTGGATGGAGGCTATTTTTTAGCCGACTGGCTGCTCTTCAGCTTCACTGACTGCAACTTCTCCCCCTGCGCGAAGCTCATCGAGTTTCACAAAGAACTGATCTGTCACAGCGGCAGCCGCTTCGGAGCCTCCGCCCAACACCACGAGGGTGGCAAAAGCGATGTCATCTTCGCGGTAGCCGGTGAACCACGCATGGGAGCCTTCGTTGATTTCGGCTTCACCTGTCTTTGCGTAGATCTGGCCACCGGTTTGGCGCATGCCACGAGCGGTACCGTCATTGACCACGGATTTCATCATCCGCTGCACATTGGCAAGGACTTCTGGATCAAGCGCCAGAACTTCTTCACTGGCAACAGTTTCATGTCCAGAAATCAGCGTTGGCGTGGGAACTGAACCGGTGGCTGCAGTGGAGGCGACCAACGCCATGCCAAAGGGACTTGCTAGGTCAAGACCCTGGCCGTAACCAGATTCGGTACGGTCCAACACGATGTCACCTTCAGGCACCGATCCCGTCATGGTGTCAAGGCCTGGGATTTGATAATCAATTCCGAGGCCAAACTGCTTAGCCACATTTTTCAGTTGGCCTGGCTCCAAGTTGGTGGAAATATCCGCGAAAGTGGTGTTGCATGAATTGGCAAAAGCATCATCCAATGAGGTGTTGCCCAAGGAGAAGCTGTTGTAGTTGGTGACAATTCGGCCGTAGATATTCATGGTGCCAGGGCATGGCACAATGCTGTCTGGAGTTAATCCTTCATGCGCCAACCCCGCGGCTGCAGTGATGATCTTGAATGTCGATCCCGGTGGGTATTGTCCCATCAGCGCAACATCGCCGTCTTTGTCAGCTTCATCTGTTTGGGCCACTGCGAGGATTTCACCAGTGGATGGCCTCATGACCACCATCATGGCTTTCATCTCAGCGCGCAGGTCTACGGCTTCTTCCGCTGCTCGTTGAACGTTGTGATCCAGGCTGATCCTCACGCTGGGGGCAAGCTCTGGGGCGTCGTAGGCGATATCATCAATCACCGCACCATTGGAAGTGACAATGGAGGCGCGCCAACCATTGGATCCTTCTAATTCATCTTCCACAATGCGCGCAACGCGAGACACAATATCCGGAGCAAAACCTGGGTCGGTGGCTACCATGGATGCTTCCTCATTGAACGTCAGCCCCGGAATCCCCGCTAGATCCTGTTCCATGCGGGCACCCAAATTGGCATCAACTGTGGTGAGTGAATAGGTGGAATCGCCAAGATTGCTCATAATGTCTTCGACATCAAGGGTGTTCACATTCTCATCAGTCGCATGGGCTTCATTCAAATAATCTGCCACCCTCTTGACCACCACATCGGCATCCCCTGCGCTGGGATCAACCAAAACTCGGTAGATACTTCCCGGCGCGAGAACCGGAGCTCCATCGGAGGAAATTACGTTGGCTCGCTGCGCTTCAATGGCGCGCAATTCCAGGTGCTGGTTGGCGCCCAGTTTGGGGTGCACGAGGGAAGGTTCCCAACGCACTGTCCATTCGTTGCGCATCTTGGTCAGCGTCATCGATGAGTCGTAGGAAACTTCTCTGTCTCGGGGAAGCTTCCACACCACGGAGAAATTGGCGGTGGCGATGGTGTCCCGGGAATCCACGGAATCCAAAGTCAGTTCAACGCTGTCTGCTTGCAGACCATCGAAACTGGTGCTGAGCATTTCTGTGGCAAGGTCAGCTTGGTCGGTGATGTCCGCAATAGTGTCGAAATCTTGCGATGCCCAAGCTTGAAGGAATTCCTCTGCGATGGGGTCTGCGGTATCAGGACGAGGTGTGCACGCGGTCAGGCTTCCTCCAGCAAATGCCACCGTCATGCACAACGCCATCAGTGACCTGCGCTGCACCTTGTTCATGGAGTGAAGATTAGCAGCGTGCGCTGGTGTGATCGGTTACCAACACGTGTGCGTCTAGATAATTCCGCGCTGTCTGGCTTCAGCTACCGCAGCTGTTCTAGAGGTGACATCCAGCTTGTTGAACACATGCCCCATGTGACTTTTCACCGTGGCCTCAGTGAGGAAAAGTTTCTTGCCGATTTCTCTATTGCTTTGCCCTTGCGCCACCAAGGACAGCACTTCAATTTCTCTGGCACTGAGAGCAGTCATGGGGTTGTTCATCCGCCCCATGATCTTGCTGGCGACCTGCTTTGAAAGCACTGATTCTCCCCGCGCGGCATCGCGAACACCGGCAATGAGATCTTCTGGGGAGCTATCTTTGAGCAAATACCCCACGGCACCAGCAGATACTGCGCCCACCACATCGCCGTCTGTGGAGTAGTTGGTCACCACCAGTACCTGTGGCGGGTTGTCCAGCGCACGGATGCGACGCGTTGCCTCTACCCCGCCGGCGACCTCGATGCCTGGTTGATCACCAAAACGCAGATCCATCAACACCACATCCACCCCGCCTTCCGCGGCGCGCGCAACGGCATCATCTGGGGTGCCCACCATGTCCACTATCTCAAAATCATCTTCACTCACCAGCAAGGAGGCAAGGCCTGCGCGAACAACGGGATGATCATCAGCCAACAGAATACGGATCACTTATCTTGGTCCTTTTGTGGATAGGGAAAACGGGCGGAAATTCCAGTTCCCGATCCGATTGTAGATTCAATAATTATTGTTCCGCCCAGCCCTTCAGCCCGGCGTTGCGCTGTGGGCAGTCCAATGGATTTTTTACGGATCACTTCTGCCACATCAAATCCCTGCCCATTATCGATGACATCTAGAAGTATTTGATCATCTTGATATGTCAGGGTCATTTTTGCAGAATCTGCCTGTGCATGCCGCACCACATTTCCCAGCAGCGTTTGGGCAATTCGTACGATCTCTGCCTCCATCGCATCAGGTAATACCCGTGGGGATCCGTCGACTTCAAACGTGATGTTCTGTCCCATCGGGGTGGTCGACGACAGTCTGGCCAACGCCACCGGCAGATCCGCCCCAATGAGTGGAGTCGGTTGCAGCGCAGCAATGATCTGCCTGGTCTCCGCCAAATTATCAGCTGTCGTTTGCCTGGCCAACCGTATATGGCTTAACGCCTGCGGATCATCCACCCGTTTTTCCGCCGCATGCAACAACATCTGAATCGAGGACAACCCCTGCGCCACAGTGTCATGTATTTCGCCCGCTATGCGGGCTCGTTCTGCCTGCTCGCCAGCGCTTTTCGACGCCCGGATCGCCGACGCACGTGCGTCGACAAGCTCCTTTAAGGCTTGTGCCAATAACTGAAAACACGTACCCATTACCCACGCCACCAACGCGCCAAGGATCGGACCGGTGACAACGCCAACAGAAAACCCCAGGTGCATAGCCAACGTAACCACCGCGATCGCCGTCAGTATTGCAATGATGATCGCGGATTTCAGCGGTGTCGTGATCAACACTGCGAGGAAAAACATCGGAAACACCAAATACGCAGGCTCCGGTCCATCCCAAATCAGGCTCGCCCACAACAAACTCAGCACAAGAAACCACGCCATAGGGTGATTCTTAAACGGCGAATTCGGGACCACACCCGCCACATAAACCACGCCATAGCCAAAAGCGAGCACCCACACACCCCAATGGCTGGCACGCCAACACACCAACACCAACAAAACGGCAATGAGTAAATGCAATCCCCAAATGAGAACTCTCTCAATTCGGGCGATGGTCGCTTGGCTAGTTTTCACGCCACCACGATAGATCAACTAAGTATGAACGCGAATCCGACTTTGGTCGTACTGCAAGAATCGACCAGAGCCCGATTAAAAAATGCCCCCGCGCAACGAAACTAGTAATCATGTTTCAAGGACTAAAAGAACTCACCGCAGCAAAAGGCCGCACGCTGCTGATCACCGTCACCGTCGGGCTGATCGCCGTGCTGGTTACTTTCCTCTCTGCCCTCACCGCCGGGCTTGGCCACCAATCAGTATCCGCACTGAAATACCTAGCGGGTGATAATGAACTTATCCTCGCCGATTCCGGATCCACCACGCTTTCCGCGTCCACGCTTTCTGATCAAGCAGTTGCCCAACTCGAAGACGAAGGCGCACAGATGCTGTGGCAGGTCCGCGACCGAGTAGCAGACACCCCCACCATGCTCCTCAACTCCCCTGACCTTGCGCCTGGTGAAGTATCCCTTCCTGCCGAACTCGCTGATTCGGAACTCGCTACTGCGCATGATGTAGTGGATTCTTCCAACGATCTGTACCTCGATCACCTGCCCGTGGTATTGATGAACACCTCCGATTTAGCCTCACTCGCGCAAGTCCGAGGCGTGACAGGACCAGCAGGCGCATTCGCCTCTGACGTTGCGCTCCCCTCCGACACCGTTGCGCTCTCTGGATCCGAACGGTGGAACGCATCCGCCTCCTACCAGGGCGAACAGATGTCACTCAACCTCATGATCGTCATGCTGTATGTCATCTCCGCACTCGTGCTCGGCGCATTCTTCACCGTCTGGACCATCCAACGCCTCCGCGGCATCGCCATCTCTAGTGCTTTGGGAGCAGCCCGCCGAGTACTTATCGCCGACGCTCTCGGCCAAGCCATCATCGTCTTAGGAATCGGCATCACCGCAGGCACATTGATCACAGTCATCTCCGCATTCGGCATGGGAGACGCAATGCCCGTGGTCATCTCCTCCTCCACCACGCTCTTCCCCGCACTTATCCTCGCCGCAGCAGGACTCATCGGTGCCGCCATTTCACTCGGCCCCATCCTTCGCGTCGAACCACGCTCCGCACTCATGAACGCATAAGAAAAGGAACCTCACATGACTCTCCACGTTTCAAATCTCAATCTGACCGTCGCCGACGGATCCACCTCACGCACCCTGCTCAACAACATCACTTTTGATGTCCAACCAGGCGAAGTCGTCGGTATCACCGGCCCATCCGGCTCCGGAAAATCCACCCTACTCGCCGTCCTCGGCTGCCTCCAAAGCGCCGATTCCGGCACCGCGACGCTCGGCGACATCGACCTGCTCAACCCCCAAAACCGAGCTGCTTTACGACGCAACCACCTAGGAATTGTCTTCCAACAGCCAAACCTGCTCCCCTCGTTGACTGTCCTCGACCAACTGCTGCTCATTCCCCGGCTCGGCAGGATCCTCCCGCCCAGCCGCAGCGCACGCACCCAACACAAAGACAAAGCCCTTTCACTTCTGAACTCCATCGGACTCGGCGACTTAGCAAAACGCAAGGTCAGCGAACTATCCGGTGGACAACAAGCCCGCGTCAACTTGGCCCGCGCGCTGATGAACTCCCCCAAGCTCCTGCTTGTCGATGAACCCACCGCCGCCCTCGATCAACATTCCGCCAGCGAAGTCACCGAACTAATCGTCTCGATGGCCCACCAATACAACGCCCCCACACTGTTTGTCAGCCACGACATGGATGCAGTCAACACCCTTGACCGCAGCATCGAACTTGTCGACGGTCACCTCCTCACACCCCACACCCTGTAGCCAAACTAAACTGGTGTGCCCGCGGATCTCATTTTTTAGATCCGTGGGCACTCCTGTCTGGTGTTTTTCTTGATGAGTCCTAATCCGCCATTTAAGAGGTCGAAAATCTGAATGGGTCAAAGTATGGTTCCGACCGTTTGAGTCGCTCAGAGGCGATTCTGAGCGGTCACTTTTTCCAGGCTCCGGTGCAGTTTTTCTGAAGTCCCGCCACAGACCAAACCAGGTGACCGAAAAACTTCCGCCGATCGATTTTCGGCCATATAGGACGGTATTGCTCAGCCAAAACCAAACCAGGTGACCAAGAATTCCCTCGGGAACTTTTCTTGGTCACCTGGTTTGGTTTCCCTCTGCCGCTTCAGGGGGGAACTGTCGAAATAGGCCAAAACCGCCTCCGCAGTCCTAGCTTTTGGTCTCCAATACACATTTCCCGACCGACAAAGTGTCATTGCAGACCAAAGACGCCTCGAAAAAGGCGCCTCTTGGTTTAATACTCACGTTCCCCACCAGTCATCTGGTTTAGTTTACGGAATTTACCCATCAAAAAAGCACCCGACTAACCAAACCAGTCGGGTGCCTTAATTAACCAAAACTTACTTGGTTACCTTCACTTCAGCCTTCATACCGGAAGCACTTGCTGCAGCGAGGACTTCTGGGTCCATTTCCTCTGCGATACGCATTGCTTCTTCGATGAGGGTTTCCACGATCTGGGATTCTGGGACAGTCTTGATGACTTCGCCCTTGACAAAGATCTGGCCCTTGCCGTTACCGGATGCAACACCGAGGTCAGCGTCGCGAGCCTCACCTGGGCCGTTAACAACGCAACCCATGACAGCGACGCGCAGTGGAACTTCCATGCCGTCGAGTGCTTCGGTGACTTCTTCAGCAAGTGAGTACACATCGACCTGTGCGCGGCCACATGATGGGCAGGACACGATTTCCAGCTTGCGTGGGCGCAGGTTGAGGGACTGCAGAATCTGGTCGCCAACCTTGATTTCTTCCACTGGGTCAGCAGAAAGAGACACACGGATAGTGTCGCCGATGCCCTGGGACAGCAGAGCGCCGAATGCTACGGAAGACTTGATTGTTCCCATGAACTTGGGACCAGCTTCAGTAACACCGAGGTGCAGTGGGTAGTCGCTTTGTTCAGCGAGCTGGCGGTAGGCCTCCACCATGAGTACTGGGTCGGAGTGCTTCACAGAGATTGCGATGTCGCCGAAGCCGTGCTCTTCAAACAGGCCGGCTTCCCACATTGCGGATTCCACGAGAGCTTCTGGGGTGGCTTTGCCGTGGTATTTGTCCAGGATGCGCTTATCCAGGGATCCGCCGTTGACACCAATACGAATTGGAATTCCGGCATCGCCTGCAGCTTTTGCTACTTCTTTAACGCGACCATCGAATTCCTTGATGTTGCCTGGGTTCACACGAACGGCGGCGCAACCTGCATCGATTGCCGCGAAGATGTACTTGGGCTGGAAGTGGATATCTGCGATCACTGGGATCGGAGACTTCTTTGCGATGATCGGCAGTGCTTCCGCATCAACAGTCTTTGGGCAGGCAACGCGGACGATGTCACAACCGGTGGCTGTCAACTGTGCGATCTGTTGCAGGGTGCCGTTGATGTCGTGGGTTTTGGTGGTGGTCATCGACTGGACGGAAATCGGGTGATCCGAACCAACGCCCACTTTGCCGACCATGAGTTGGCGTGTTTTACGACGTGGCGCCAACACTGGAGGTGGGGTCGGAGGAAGGCCAAGGCCGATTGGGGTAGACAAGTTACATGCTCCTAGAAAAGGAAGCCGCACAAAGGTCTGTGTGCTTCCGGACAACGTTCTGGGTTAAGTCAGTTATGGCAAAATTGTATCACCGTCACCTCTTTTAACATCGGTGCCGGCAGTTCAATTCCGTATCGTTAGCCAAAGAGTCGGATGGGATTGACCACATCGGCGACAATGACCAGGCCTCCCACTGTCATCAGCAAGGCTGCGACAGCTACGGTGACGGGCATTAGTTTGGTGTAATCCGCTGGGCCGCCCGCTGGTTTTCCGCGCAGTTTGCGGAAGAAGTCGCGGATTTTTTCATAGATCACCACGGCAATGTGTCCGCCATCAAGTGGTGGCAGCGGCACGAGGTTAAACAGCGCGAGGAAGAAGTTCAGGCTGGCCAGCATCATCATGAACATGTCCCACATGGAACGTTCGACAAATTCGCCGCCGATGCGTGACGCGCCCACCACACTCATGGGGCTTTCTACATCTCGTTCTGCACCGAAGATGGATGCGACGACCCCTGGGATTTTCGCCGGGAAGGCTTTGAGGCCATCCCACGTGGCGCTGATCATGTCGCCGGTGAAACGTGCAGTTGCTCCCACACCCTCGATTGGGCCGTATTTTTTGTACACATCGGTCGGTGGAAGGCTCGACATGCCCACCGCGCCGACGGTAATTTCTGAACCGTCAGAGGCGAGACGGGTGACAGAGGCAACCTGGAGGTCGACGTCGAAAAGCGTTCCCTCCCGTTCAATCGTCAGCGTTGCCGTTTCGCCTGGGAGCTCGAGGATCGCATCGCGGATGGCGGTGAAGCTTGCCATCTCTTGGCCGTTGACGGCCAAAATCTTATCGCCGTGCTCAATGCCGGCGTCGCCCGCTGGGCCTGAACCTACGCAGGAGGACAGTTCAGTTGCGGAAATTTGGGTTTCCGGCACGCACTGAACGGTGTCGACTGTCGCGGTGGTATCCACATCCGGATTCGGGATTCCGGAGCTCACCGCCACGCCGTAAAGCACCAAAAAGCCGACGATCAGATTCATGATCACGCCGCCGGAAAGCACAATTATGCGCTGCCACCAGGGCTTTAGATACATGGCGCGCGGCAGGTCTTCCGGATCAAGTTCATCTTGGGCAGTCATCCCCGCGATGTCACAAAAACCGCCGACCGGAATCGCTTTAAGGCCGTACACGGTTTCGCCGCGTCTTTTGGCAAACACCGTCGGGCCGAAACCGATGAAGAAACGCCGCACTTTCATTCCGAAAATGCGCGCTGTGATGAAGTGCCCCCACTCGTGAAGCGCGATGGTTACTGCGATGCCGAGGAAAAATAATACGACACCAAGAAGATAGGCTGCCACGAGGCGGAAGCTCCTTAGCTTACAAGTTGGTTGCCAACCGGTTGATCAAAGCATTCGCACGCGCGCGTGCCTCAGATTCGGTTGCCAAAATATCATCGACGTGTGATGCTACACCAGCAAACTGAGAAGCTCCTTGGAGGACCTCGTCCACCACGTCCACGATCTGCGGAAACTTGATTCGCCCGCGCAAAAACGCCTCAGCCGCCTCCTCGTTGGCGGCGTTATACACCGCGGGGTACGTGCCTTTTTGCTTTGCGACGTGCCTAGCCAGCTGCACCGCAGGGAATGCGGCATCATCCACCGGCTCAAAAGCCCAGGTATGAGCAGCGGTGAAATCCAGCGCCGGCTGAGCCTTCGGCACCCGATGTGGCCAATCAAGCGCCAACGCGATCGGCAGTTTCATCGATGGTGGCGACGCCTGCGCGATGGTCGCACCATCCGTAAACGTGATCATGGAGTGGATGATCGACTGCGGATGCACCGTCACATCAATGAGATCCGCATCCGTTTCAAACAGCAGGGTCGCCTCGATGAGTTCGAGGCCTTTATTAATAAGGGTGGCGGAGTTCAACGTGTTCATCTGCCCCATCGCCCACGTTGGGTGCGCTGCTGCCTGCTCGGGAGTCACCTCCCACATCTTCTCCCTGGTCCAGCCCCTGAAAGGTCCGCCCGAAGCTGTCAGCACAATCCGCGCAACCTCATCACGAGTACCCGAACGCAAACACTGCGCCATGGCAGAGTGCTCCGAATCGACCGGAATGATCTGCCCCAGCTTTGCCTTTGAGGTAACAAACTCACCACCGGCAACCAGCGATTCTTTGTTAGCCAAGGCAAGATGCGCACCAGATTCCAGAGTGGCCAGCGTTGCCGCAAGCCCCAAAGAACCAACCAGAGCATTAAGCACAGTGTCGGCCTTTGTGGTTTCCACCAGAATCTTCGCAGCATCGGTTCCAGAGATGATCTCGCCGCCGAGAGCCTTCGAAATTACTGCGGCAGCCTGTGCATCAGCAACCGCAACCTTGTCTGCAGCCAGCCCCAACTGCTGCGCCTGCGAAATAACGAGGTCTGGCTGAGAACCGCCCGCAGCGATACCCACCACCTCAAACTTGTCTGAATTATCAGCAATAACGTCCAGCGCCTGAGTTCCAATCGAACCAGTGCTTCCCAAAATAAGGATCTTTTTAGTCACGACTCCCATTCTTGCACTTGTTGGGTAAACGCACCCACTACACCCATTTGGGGCAATCCAAACGGATGGGTTTCAGGTTATGCCTGCATGATGACTGCGAAAGCGCAGTTGGAAACCTCACAACACCACTGGTTTTTTCGCTTGACCGCGCAAAATATGAGAACATAGTGAGAGTTAAACCAAGTTCTGTAGGTGCTTGTTGCAGCGGGCGCGAAGGCGTACCACTGCAACTTGCGAATAAAGGAGTAAAACGTGGCTGGTTCCTCCCACACGATTGAGCCTGAGATCTACCGCGGTGTATCCACCCTTGATGAGCCTTCGGCTGCATGGGGATGGCACGGTCTCAAGCGCAACACCATCCAACTCGCTGGCTGGATTTCCGTTCTGTTCATGCTTGGATACAACTTCGGTAACCACAAGGGCCACGTTGAAACCATCTGGCTTCTCGTCATCACCGCCCTTCTGGTCATCGGCCTGCTGATCCACCTGTTCGAGCCAAAGCTCTCCCAGGTTCGCACCATCACTTCCCGCAACAAGCCTGTCGGCCACGTCGAGCCAGACTGGACCTACGACCAGGCAACCCTCACCGGCACCTGGGGTAACCTCACTGACTCCCAGCTTCGCTCCGTCAACATCGAGCCAAGCCGTGTCGCTCACCTGCGTGCTGCAGATTCTGCGAAAGAACTAGACAACTAGTTTTTTAAAAAGAAAATGCGGGTGCTTCGAGATTTTCTCGAAGCACCCGCATTTTTCTATTTCACGTGAGTTTTCACCTTGTCGAAGATCTCCGGAAGATCCTTCTCCACCTTGCGAATACACACCTTAGCAACGCCGATGTACACAGCTACTGGGAGAATAATGGCCAGCACCTCCGCGAGGATGATCATCCACATCTGATCGGTAACCAGACCAAAGATACCCAATGCGATAGTAGGAATCGTCGGGATCCATCCCAGTAACAGTGCGGCAAATGCTCCCACGAACGCAGCACCGGAATAGCCACTTCGATCGCCCCAAGGACTCGTGCCTGGCTTAGAAGTCGGATACGGATTAAATGTGGTGACCAACAACGCTACAGCCGCACTGGAGATAAAGATCCCCAGGCCAATAAAACAGATCAGCACAGCGGTGGTCTTATTCTCCGCGAGCACAATGGTGATGATCATAAACACCACAATTGACACACTTCCCGGCAGCATTGATGCCCAGTGCCTGGGCATCAACAACGTTCGGGCTTTGACACCAGCAACGATATTTAGCCACAACGAAGGGCCGTCATAGCCAAAATCATTGGTAGCAACGGATCCTGCGAACACTGCCATCATGATCAACCCAACATAGATCATGAAAAACTCAACGGTGAAGCTCTGGAAAATAAACAGCACGCCAAGAAGCGGGAACACAATCATTGATCCCAACAACCTGGAGTCCCTGAACATATAACGCAGCGACCTCGAGAAAATGGCACCTCCAACTGACCAAGGAATACCTGGCAGAAAGAGAACCTTCTTGCCTTCACCGGCGCTGTCTTTAGCGCTTTGCCCTTGCCCACCTTGGTCCAGCGGCGCAGTGAGCGCGCGATTAATCAGCTGTGACCATAACCAGAAACCAGCAGCAACATAAACAAAAGCCAGCAATGTTAACAGGCCTGCCTCACCCCACAAACCAACAGCAAAAGCCTCAATAGCACCTGCACCCGCCCCAAATGGTGTCCACTTTGTATAAGCCCCAATGGCATCGATTCGACTCATTCCATCCGCGCCAATCAGCATGTTATAGCCAACAACAAACACCATGAAGACAACGGAAGTAAGAACTGTACGGCGATCATTACTCACCCTAGAAGAAGAACCCGAGGTCAACGCCCCAAGCAACTCACCCAAAAGCAACGTAGTAACCAGCGATACCGCCATCATGAACACGATCATCGGCCACGAACCAACAGGTAAAAACACCGCAGCAATAATGGATGTCGCCACCGTACAAATCACCGCAATAATCCCCCGTGACTGCAGGAGCGTACCGATAGCGAATCCAGGCAATAATTGCTTCGCCGATAGCGGCATGGTGGAAAATGCAGTCGGATCCAGCTGCCCCTCACCTGACGGCCACATAAACGCAGCAATGCAATAAGCCACCATGCCGACCGAGACAACACCAGCAAGGATGCCCATGTGGTCTTGCCCAAGCCCAAGAGCCAAAAAGATGCCGAAACCAAACAAACCCATCAAGGCGTAAAAAGATATCAGCGACATCATCACTATTGCCGCTTTATTTCCTTTAATAGTTCTTCCCCACAACGTCAGCTGTAGTTTCAGAAGTGTTTTAGTCATTTACTCAGCCCGATCCTCGTTCTGATTTTGGCCTTCGCTATGGCCTTCGGACGCACCCAACCAAGATAGTGACCCCTCTTGAAGAGCAGCGCCTCCAACCGCATCAACGAAGACATCCGTCAAAGATCTGCCCCGACGAACCTCATCCACATGTCCGGCAATCTCCACCACTCCCCTGTTGATGATGGCAACGTGATCGCACAACCCCTCAACCAATTCCATGACATGCGAACTCAAAACGACGGTTCCACCCGTTTGCGCAAAGTTCTTCAAAATCTGCTGAATCAAACGACCAGACACCGGATCAACCGCTTCCAAAGGTTCATCAAGGATGAGCACTTTCGGATTGTGAATGAGGGCCTGGGCCAAAAGAATCTTCTTCGTCATGCCGGCGGAATAGTCGACGACTCTCTTGCCCGCTGCTTCTTTAAGCCCGAGGGCCTCCAGCAATTCCTCACTACGTTGATCAACAATGCCTTCATCCAACTCACGCAATGCCCCGACATATGTGAGCAGTTCTTTGCCAGTCAAGCGATCAAAGATGGGCAAGCCATCTGCCAACAATCCCATGCTTCGTTTTGCATCGTTTGGCTCTTCCCACACATTGAAACCCGAAATCCACGCGGTGCCTTTATTCGGCCTCAGTAAACCCGTTGCCATGGACAGCATGGTGGTTTTACCTGCACCATTAGGTCCAACGATGCCGTAAATGGCTCCTTTGGGGATGTCCAGATTGATATTGTTCACTACTGTTGCATCACCATAGGACTTGGTTAAGCCCCGAACTGCTAATGCTTGCGTAGTCGGATCAGTCGGACAAATCTGTGGGGTTCCTTGCGAGTTTTCAGGATCAGTCATCGGAGATGAACTTCTTTCGATTCACGTGTCGGCGGCTATGTGCGTTAGTGCATTGCTATTAGTGAAAAGCACCAATAATACATGCGACGCTACCAGCTGAAGCACAGATGTTCAGGAGCACCTCACCAACGACAAAAGCCCGTTGTTTTCGCATTTTTGCAAAAACAACGGGCTTTTGAGCTTTGAGGGCTTAAGCAGATTCCTCCGCAGCAAGCTGTCCACAAGCCGCAGCGATTTCTTGTCCCTTGGTATCACGCACAGTGCATGGAACACCCTTGGCGATCACACGACGCACAAACTCATCCTGACGAGCCTTTGGTGCAGCATCCCACTTAGAACCAGGAGTTGGGTTCAATGGAATCAAGTTGACGTGCACACGGGAGCCCAAAGCCTTATGCAGCTTCTCGCCCAGCATATCTGCGCGCCAATCCTGGTCATTCACATCGCGAATGAGCGCATACTCGATGGAGACGCGACGGCCAGACTTATCTGCGTAGTAACGAGCAGCGTCCAGTACCTCAGCGACAGGCCAACGATTGTTGACTGGCACGAGAGTGTCACGCAACTCATCGTCTGGAGTGTGCAAGGAAACTGCCAAAGTTACGGACATCTCTTCGTCGGCAAGCTTCCTGATAGCTGGAGCGAGGCCCACGGTGGAGACAGTCACACTGCGCTGGGAAATGCCGAAGCCCGCAGGGCTTGGCTGCGTGATCTGACGAACAGCCGACACCACGCGCTTGTAGTTAGCGAGAGGCTCGCCCATTCCCATGAACACAATGTTGGACAGACGACCGCCCTCTGACTGCATCGTTGCAGCAGCATTACGAACCTGATCCACGATCTCACCGATTGAAAGGTTACGGTCCAAACCGCCCTGACCAGTTGCACAGAATGGGCACGCCATGCCGCAACCAGCCTGCGAAGAAATACACAGCGTGGAGCGATCTGAATAGCGCATGAGAACAGACTCAAGCAAAGTGCCATCATGGAGCTTCCATAACGTCTTCTGAGTTGTATCGTCATCGGTTTCGACGACGCGCAGAGGAGACATCAACGTTGGAAAAAGAGCATCCTTGACTTCTTGACGAGCACCTTCAGGCAGGTCCGTCATAGTGAGTGGGTCAGCCTCGAGGCGACCATAGTAGTGTCGAGCGATCTGATTGAGTCGGAATTTGGGCAAGCCGAGCTCTTTAAGAGCCTCAATGCGAGCCTCATCATTAAGATCCGCAAAGTGGGTTGGGGGCATGCCACGCTTAGGTGCGTTAAAAACCAGTGGTACAGGTGTAGCCATAATGTCCCTATTCTTTCAGATGTTATGTAATTGTTGAACTTATTGGGCTGATTTGGGTGGCGGAACGGTGATTCTACGAGTTCAATGGCTGTATGAGCAACAGACCTGTGGATCCATTTGAGACCAACCCAAACGACCTTCCCACCGGTTTAGACCCAGCATACGAAGGTAACAGTGAGTTAAACCCGCTTGGAGGAAAAAATATTCCCGACGAGCCTGAGGTGACTGCAAACACACCTGCAGTTCAAGAAGAACCTGCTTACTCGGAGCCAGAAACTGCCGTTGAGTCGAAGCGTCAGGCGAAGCAGAACACAAAGAAGTCCGAACCTGTTGTGGCTCCAAAACAAACACTTGCCGGTGGCACGTGGGTAGCTCTCATCGTAGGCGCACTTTTGCTAATCCTACTGTTGGTCTTCATCATGCAGAACCAAACCACCGTAGAGCTTAACCTTTTTGCGTGGACCTTCCAATTCCCAGCCGGAATCGGTTTCCTACTAGCAGCCATTACCGGTGCATTGATTATGGCGCTTGTTGGTGGCGTGCGCATGTTTGAGTACCGTCGCCAGTTAAGAAAAATCCGTAAAGCCCTTTAAACTTTGACAGCCAAAAAGGCGCTGAGGTGCACACGTTATGCACCTCAGCGCCTTTCAAGTTTTTTGAACTTAAAGCTGGCCCAAGCTTTACGACGGATACGAGCTGCTGATCACACTCAGGATCAACCACGTCACCATCGCGGCCGGGAGCATGCCATCCAAACGGTCCATCAATCCGCCGTGGCCTGGAAGAAGGTTCGACATATCCTTGATGCCCAAATCGCGTTTGAACTGCGACTCAACCAAGTCACCCAACGTGGCGCACACAACTAGGGCACAACCCAAGATCACACCCATCCACCAGTGGTGATCGAGCAGGAAGTGAACACTGAGTGCACCAGTGACCGATCCTAAGACAATGGAGCCGGCAAAGCCTTCCCAAGACTTCTTCGGACTCACCAACGGCGCCATTGGGTGCGATCCAAAGAACACACCCGCGATATACCCGCCCACATCCGATGCGATCACACACAGCATGAACGTCAAAATGAAATATGTACCCGGGATGGAATTGTTTTGCATCAGCGACAGCATCGCAGCGAAGCTTCCGAACAATGGAATCCAGGTGAGCACGAAGATGCCCACAGAGGTGTCCCTCAAATAGTTGCGGGCTTCTTTTTCCGTGCCATTGTAGAAAATTCGGAAATACATCAGCACCAACACAGTGGCCACAAAAGACGCCAAAATGCCCATCGTGCCAAATGGCCATGACAGCCAGATGATTGCCTGACCGCCGATGATCATAATCGGCAGTGGCAAATGATAGCCGCCTTCTTTAAGTCTGCTACCAACTTCCCATGTTGCTGCAGCCATAAAACCTGCAACGAGGATGTACCAACCCCATGGGCTTAGGACAATCCCCAAAAGAACCAGGACCCCCAGTCCGATCCCCACAGCAATGGCAGCTTTGAGATCTCGACCCGCATTATTTTTGGGTTTGGGCATCCTCATGGACCGGTGATGTTGCTCCGGTTCATTCATGGGTTCTCCTTGAAGTTTCTAACAATGTCACTGTTGATGGTGCCAGCATTTTCGAAAAAATTCTTCCAAACACTCTTGCAAGCAAAAGAAAGCGTCGTTTCCCCGCCCAATCGACGTTGAAACGACGTAATTCTTAAGCCATTGCGATAAAGGTCTTCTAGACCTCCATCAGTTCCTTTTCCTTGCGAGCAACGACTTCATCGACCTGCGCAACAAAACCAGCGGTGACTTTATCTAGTTCTTTTTCTGCTGCCTGTACTTCATCTTCGCCAGCGTCGCCATCTTTTTGCAGCTTCTTTAGCTGGTCCATGCCCTTGCGGCGGATGTTACGAATGGCAATCTTGCCGTCTTCGCCCTTACCCTTAGCAAGCTTGACCATGTCCTTACGACGCTCTTCAGTAAGCTGTGGGATGGTCACACGCAGCACCTGGCCATCGTTGGTGGGGTTAACACCAAGGTCAGAGTTACGGATAGCATTCTCAATGACCTGCATGGAAGACATCTCATAAGGCTTGATCAGCAGCATGCGAGGCTCTGGAACAGTGATGCCTGACATCTGAGTAATAGGAGTAGGCACGCCGTAGTATTCAGCCATGACACCGTTGAACATAGCCGGGTTTGCGCGACCGGTACGAATGGTGGTCAAGTCTTCGCGGGTGTGCTCGACCGTTGCGGTCATGCGCTCTTCCGCTTCGAACAGAATTTCATCAATCATTTATTCACTCCTGTGTTTTTCTAACAGCGTGGATTCTGATGGATCCTAGAATCGAACCTAGATAAGCCACGCTGTTTATAAGACTAAATGTATCAGGACTCGACCAGAGTACCGATACGTTCACCGCTGATGGCGCGAGCAATGTTGCCTTCAGTAAGCAGGTTAAACACCAAGATAGGCATCTTGTTGTCCATGCAGAGGCTGAATGCAGTTGCATCGGCAACCTTCAGGCCCTTCTCAATTACTTCCTTTGGAGTAATTTCGGTGAAGAGCTCAGCATCTGGGTTGGTACGAGGATCATCGCTGTACACACCGTCAACAGCCTTAGCCATCAGTAGGACGTCACAGCCGATTTCCAACGCACGCTGTGCAGCAGTGGTGTCCGTGGAAAAGTACGGCATACCCATGCCAGCACCGAAGATGACAACGCGGCCCTTTTCCAGGTGGCGTTCTGCGCGCAGTGGCAGATATGGTTCTGCGACCTGTGCCATGTTGATGGCGGTCTGGACACGGCATTCAACGCCATGCTGACCGAGGAAGTCCTGCAAGGCGAGGCAGTTCATGACTGTGCCGAGCATACCCATGTAATCGGACCGTGCGCGGTCCATGCCACGCTGCTGAAGCTCAGCTCCGCGGAAGAAGTTTCCGCCACCGATAACAACGGCAATCTCTGCTCCAGTTTTAGCAACTTCAGCGATCTGACGTGCAACATTGTCTACTACATCAGGATCGACGCCGACTTTGCCACCACCAAACATTTCACCTCCGAGCTTTAACATCACTCGCTTGTATCCTGTACGGGGTTGTTCACTCGAGGTGGTCACAGTGGTGTTCTCCTTCAGTAGGGGTTGTGCCAACCGCTTTTAACATCGGCCACGGGGTACGCCTTGAAAAAATCACAGCAACCAAGAAGCCACTGAGACCCAAATTCAGGGCACCCCTATTCCTGGGATTCGATCTTACATCGACCCTTGTATTCAATGCGGAAAGACTAGGGGTTTAGGTTAAGAAGTTATAGAAAAATAACTCCACGCAGAATGAAGCCCCACGCACCTGAATCGATGCGCGGGGCAACCTTCTAAAGTGTTTAAGTCTTTTTCAAAACTTAAAAAGGCGAGGTGGGGATCAACAGACACCCACCCACAACCTTCAAGTGGCCTTAAGCCTGGCCGACCTCGAAGCGAGCGAAGGAGGTGACGGTAACGCCAGCCTCGTCCAGAAGAGCCTTAACGGTCTTCTTGCTGTCAGCTACCGAGGACTGCTCAAGAAGTACGTTCTCCTTGTAGAAGCCATTCAAACGACCCTCAACGATCTTAGGGATAGCCTGCTCTGGCTTGCCCTCTTCGCGAGTGATCTGCTCAGCGATGGAGCGCTCCTTCTCGATGATCTCTGCAGGAACGTCCTCACGGGTGAGGTAAGAAGCCTTCAGAGCAGCAATCTGCATTGCAGCCTGACGTGCAGCTGCCTCAGCTGCTTCACCTTCACCGGTGAAAGCAACCAAAACGCCAACTGCTGGTGGCAGGTCAGCGGAACGCTGGTGGAGGTAAACAGCGGTCTTGTCGCCCTCGAGGGTTACTGCGCGACGAAGCTCAAGCTTCTCGCCGATCTTTGCGGAGAACTCCTGCAGAGCTGCGTCTGCGGTCTGTCCGTCCACGTCAACTGCTGCGAGCTCTTCCTGGGAGTTAGCCTTTGCAGCTGCTGCTGCGTCTGCAACCTTTGCAGCGAATTCCTTGAAGTCAGAGTTCTTTGCAACGAAGTCGGTCTCAGAGTTGACCTCGACCATGGTGTTGCCAGAAACTGCAACGAGACCTTCGGTAGCGTTACGCTCTGCACGCTTTCCGACGTCCTTTGCGCCCTTGACGCGCAGGATCTCAACAGCCTTGTCGAAGTCGCCAGCGGACTCCTCCAGAGCCTTCTTGCAATCGAGCATGCCGGAACCGGTGAGTTCGCGGAGCTTCTTAACATCCGCAGCGGTGTAGTTCGCCATTACGGGGCGATCCTCCTTATGTATGGATAATTAATGCTTTACAAGCTTAGGTTAGGGCACAGTAGCCCTACCCGCCCGTCTAAAAAGTGATCGTACAGGTATTCAGTCGATTACGTTGCGACACGGCGGGCTGGCTGCCCAAAAAGCCCCCACGGCGATGAAATTTTAAAAGTCAAAGTTCCATTGTCGTGGGGGCTTTAAATTGGTCAGCTAACTGCAGAAACTGCAGTTAAGGGCAGCTTACTCAGCTGCAGGTGCCTCTTCAGCCTCAGCTGCAGGTGCCTCTTCAGCCTCAGCTGCTGCTGGTGCTTCCTCTGCCTCAGGCTTTGCGTCGCCTGCTGCATCCTTAGCAGCTGCCAGCTGACGCTCCTCGCGTGCCTTCTTACCCTCTTCCACAGCGGTGGAGATAACGCGGGAAAGCAGTGCGGTGGAGCGGATTGCGTCGTCGTTACCAGGAACTGGGAAGTCAACAACGTCTGGGTCACAGTTGGTGTCCAGGATGGCAACAACTGGGATGTTCAGCTTGTGAGCCTCAGCGACAGCGATGTGCTCCTTGTTGGTGTCAATGATCCACAGTGCGGAAGGCACGCGGGTCATCTCTGCGATACCACCGAGGACGCGCTCCAGCTTGGTGCGCTCACGGGTCAGCATGAGAACTTCGCGCTTGGTGCGACCCTCGTAGCCGTTTTCTGCAGCATCCATTGCCTGCAGTTCCTTCATGCGGTTCAGACGCTTGGAAACGGTCTGGAAGTTGGTCAGCATGCCGCCGAGCCAACGGTGGTTCACGTAAGGCATACCAACGCGGTCTGCCTCAACCTGAACAGCTTCCTGAGCCTGCTTCTTGGTACCAACGAAAAGAACGGTGCCACCGTGAGCAACGGTTTCCTTGACGAACTCGAAAGCCTGATCGATGTAGGTCAGGGTCTGCTGAAGGTCAATGATGTAGATGCCGTTACGCTCGGTGAAGATGAAACGACGCATCTTTGGGTTCCAGCGGCGGGTCTGGTGGCCAAAGTGCACACCAGCATCGAGAAGCTCTCGCATGGTTACGACTGCCATGTTAAGCCCCTTTCTAAGTCTTAGGGTTTCGGTTTTGAAAATTTGTGCAGGTTTTTATCCTGCACCCTAGCGGTGGTTTCCCAGGTCAACACCCTAAAACTCGAATGAGCTGTTTGGGACCTCGTTGCTCCGGAGTTGAATGTGCATTCAACGCCACCGCGCGTAGTCAGTAGTTAAAATTACCCCTCACCATGCTTTCAGGCATGATGAAACACAATTCGGACACACTGCTGCCGACAAGTTTACATACTTTGACCTGCAATCCCAAACCCTCCCGCAGGTGCTGTGGATTGTTTCAGGACATGTCTTTTACTACTACCCCAATTGCCCCACTTTCCACAGGGGTCAGATTGTTTGATGGACGGAGCGCTTGAGTCCAGCAATGCTGAATTTCATGCCCTTTCGACTGATGTGGATTCTGGCCCTTACGTTCACCCTCACCCTGCTCACATCCCCAGCGTTGGCCCACCCTTACGTAAATCCTGCGACAGGCAGTGACCGTGCAGGCCCTATTCTTCGGGGCTTTGATAAGCCCGAGAAGAATTGGCTTCCAGGTCACCGCGGCGTGGATCTACCCCTAAACATTGGAGAAACAGTGTTGGCCAGTGGCTCGGGCACTGTCGCTTTTGCCGGCATCGTTGTTGGAACTCCGACCATTTCCATTGATCACGCCGATGGCGTTCGAACCACATACCAACCAGTTCACGCCCACGTGTCAGTTGGCGAACACGTGGAAGAAGGCGATGCCATAGGCATCCTTGGCCATCCAACCACTAAATTCCCTGGACTTCAGTGGGGCGCAAAAATAGGTGAAGAATATATCAATCCCCTATCGCTACTTCCCCGGCCAACCATTCGCCTTAAACCTCTTAACTAGGCACGTGGATGCGCTTTATTAAACGCTTCAAGCAGTCTCTTATTACTGACGTGGGTATAGATCTGCGTCGTTTGCATTGACGAGTGCCCTAATAGTTCTTGAACCTGGCGAAGGTCCGCCCCACCGTCCAGCAAGTGAGTTGCCGCAGTATGCCGCAGCGAGTGTGGTGACAAATGGTCAACGCCAGTGACTTTTGCCGCTCGATCAACAATCCTTCGAACTTGGCGCGCATTAATTCGCTGACCCCGCACCCCAACAAAGAGCGCTTTGGGATCTTCCGTCATCTCATCGCGCACATCTAGCCAATTTCTTAACGCCTTGTGTGCCGATTCCCCGAATGGGACAACGCGCTCTTTATTTCCTTTACCCAGCACTCGTACCATTTTGCGGTCGTAGTCAATGTCTGAAAGATCGATTCCACAGAGTTCAGCAACACGCATTCCCGTGGCATAAAGAAGCTCCAGAATCGCGGAATCACGCAGGAACTCTTCTTCATTTGTGGAAGCTGCGTTTTCCACAAAGTCTCCTGCCTGCTGTTCCCCGAGAATCTTAGGTAGATCCCTCGTGATCTTCGGTGAAATGAGTCGGGCTGCTTCATCAGCTTTGAGGTGGCCGTTTTTCTGAGCCCATGAAGAAAACGCCTTGACAGATGCAGTTCTTCTGGCGAGTGTTGCCCTGGACTTTCCCTCATCTACCGCTATACCAAGCCATTGGCGCAGAGTCGGCAGGGAGAAATTGTCGATATCTTCGATTGTGTCAGCCATGGCATAAAGGTCTGATCGATATCCGCGAATTGTTGCGGCTGAACGACCCACCACAAGGTCTAGATGCTCACAGAAATCGTCGATAAGCGTATGCAGCTTGGACGGCGCGTCGGCGCCGGAAATACCAGAAGGTGGCGCGTTCCGCCCGGAACGCGCCACCTTCTTTTTTGACTCACCCATAGTGCTAACCCTAGCGCGATGTCCCCCCACAGTTGTGGAGCCACATTGCGGAACCGTCTTCAAGGAACCAGCCCGAACCTTGAAGAAGTTTACTTAGGCTTGCCTCACACACACTATCTTTCGGTTGATGCGGATGCAACCTTTTTGTGAAGTTTTTTATATAACCCCCAGGTTTTATGGCATTTCCGCATTTCTCGACCAAGCAGTTCCGTCGCGTTTCACGATTCCGCGCTTGTTCAATGCAATGAGAAGGAAAATTGTTAACTGCAAGGTCAACCCGGCTTCGGTAGCGATACTCGCCGCTTCCCTCCCCTCTCCTCGGTCGTCTAACGCATCAAAAACTCGCAGCTCATTTCTGGTTAAACCCTGTACTGGAGTGGCCGCGAAGTTTAATTCATACTGAGTTTGGCTATCCATTGCACCCACTGCACCCAGAAGTGACCGAACGTCATCCGCACTGGTGACCATTTGTGCGCTGCCGTTTCGAATCCTTTCGTGGCACCCAAGTGATCCAGCAGTATTTACCGGCCCAGGGACCGCCATAGCAATCCTGCCTAAACCAGCACACCAGCTCAAAGTGTTTAGCGCGCCTGACCTCCAGGCTGCCTCCACCACGACAGTTCCTTGAGATAGAGCAGCAACGAGACGATTGCGAGTGAGAAAGCGGTGGCGTTGAGGTGGAGTTCCCGGTGGATATTCACTCACCAACGCCCCCTTTCCGGATTTGGCAATCTGGTTGAACAGATCTCGATTGTGGCTGGGGTACGAGCGATCCAATCCGCATGCTGCGATCGCGATGGTGGAGCCTTGTGCACGTACGGCTTCACTATGGGCGACGCTATCAACTCCCAAGGCACCACCTGAGATGATTGTCCACTGATGAGACACAAGGTTTTGGGTGAATTCCCGAGTTACTTCCGTGCCATATTGGCTTATTGCCCTGGTGCCCACGAGTGTGACGGACTGTGCACTGAGTGTTCTGAGATTTCCTCCCCTAATCCACAACGCATGCGGTGGCAGCGCATCATCTTGATAGGTACGCACATGATCACTCATGCCAGAAGCGGCAAATCCAAAAGCATGGTCTAATTCTTCCATCGGCCATTCGTCGTCTTCAGGTGTGATGAGCCGCCCACCGAGTTTGGCGATAGTTTCCAGATCAGTTTGCGCGGTATCAATCGAGTACCGGGAATCGGTGTTTTTCAGCAGACCTTCGCCAATCCACTCTTCGCGGTGTTTAATACCAAATGCGATCCGCTCTACATCATGACCTTCTTTCAGGAGCTTTTGCAGGTGTGCATTGGGACCCTCCACCACTTTTGAGAGATACGCCCATGCCAGCAAGCGGGAGTCAATCATGCTGCTACCTCACTGTATGTAGTGCCCCGAAGCTCCATGGCTCGCGCAATATGGTCAAGATTGGGCTGCTGTTCCCCATCCAAATCGCACAAGGTCCAACCCAGTTTTATGGCCCGATCGCAGCCACGTTGGGAGATTGTTCCTTCCGCCAGGAACGCGCCGAGGTACACCATGGCGTCTTCTGTTGCGGCAAAATTCCTCCGCAAGAAGTGTGGATCTACGTGTGCATTAACAAGATTTCCCAGTCCAGAACGGCGCCATCGGAAAGCTGCCCTCTCACGAGCTTGTGCCACCCGATCAGCAATGGGAGCAGATGCCTCAACGTCATCACTACGCAGCACTGCACCTTTAGAGTGGGTGGCAACAACCATGTCCAAGCGATCCCTCAACGGACCCGAAAGATTATTAAGGTACGTCGCGCGAGCTGAGCCAGAACAGACACATTCTTGAGGCTGTTCTGCACCGCATCTACACGGATTGGCCGCGAGGATGAGCTGGAACTGTGCGGGGAAGGTGACATCATGGCGGGATCTGATGATGCGGATCGAGCCGTATTCCAATGGAGTCCTCAAAGAATCAAGGATTGACGCTGGAATCTCACTAACCTCATCCAGGAACAACACACCATGATGCGCCAGGCTGATAGCACCCGGAAGAGGAGATCCCGAGCCACCTCCGAGCAGAGCAGCCTTGCTGACATTGTGGTGTGGGGAAATAAACGGAGCCCTCGACACCGGCCCTGAAAAGGTTCGCCCCACAACGGAATGCACTGCCGTCGCCTCGATCATTTGTTGGGGCGACAGTTCGGGAAGCAAGCTGGGAATCCGCTCGGCGATCATGGATTTTCCAGAACCGGGAGGGCCAATCATCAGCATGTGGTGACCACCGGCAGCAGCTACTTCTGCAGCAAACCTAGCTTCTGGTTGTCCCACCACATCACGCATATCAGGCAGTTTGAGGCTATTTTCATCATTGAATAGTCCAGGCTGAGGCAACGCCTCTTCCCCATCAAGCCATCGCAAGACCTGGTCGATGGAATGTGCCAAAAAGACTGAAGGATCCTCAACCAGTCCTGCTTCTTGGGCATTTCCCTCCGGGATCACAATCTTGCCAATACCTTCCTCCTTCGCGGCCAACAGCGCTGGAAGAACTCCAGTAACAGGGAGCAAGGTTCCATCAAGCGCCACCTCACCCAGAAATAACGTGTTCTGCGCATGAAACTTCGCTTTGGGGTTAGAGCCATGGGCAACGAGAACTGCAACGGTCATCGCGAGATCACACTGCGAACCTTGTTTACGCATGGAAGCCGGCGAGAGGTTAATGATCACTTTGGTCTTTGGCCACATCAAGCCACTGTTTTGCACCGCAGTTTTAATACGATCCCGAGATTCTGAAATGGCAGTATCTGCTAATCCAACAATGTAGGTACCAGGCAATCCTGGGCCAACATTAGCCTCCACACGAACGATTTTTGCCTGCACACCTAATTGCGCAGTGGATATAGTTCTACCGAGCGCCATGTTCCACATCCTCATAAACAGTGATCTCTGGGCGCCCCGTGTGCGGATCCAAAACGATTGCCACCACATCAAAACGAATCGGAGTATAAGGTTTACCCTCCAGCCACAGTGCAGCTGCACGCCTCATCCGCAACATTTTCTGATTGTTCACAGCCGCTGCTGAATCAAAAGCCGACCCCCGCCGAGTCTTCACTTCTACAAAAACAACAACTCCGCTTGCCGAGCGAACAATGAGGTCAAGTTCGCCACATGAATAGCGAACATTTCGATCTAGCAGCGTTGCTTGATCATCTAAATATTGTTGTAGCGCAACATCTTCCCCGAACGCGCCCAGATATTGTTTTTGTGTTTTCATCTGTCCCCCACGATTGTTTAAAAGTCTGATTAAGCTGTGCTTTCAGATTCAACGTGGTTTTATCGCGGGCTTCAAACATCTCCAGTCCTCACCTGTGGATAACCAGTCCCCATCCAGGGTTGTCCACAGGCTGAGCCCACTAAGGGTTGACAAAAGACGCATTCGATCAATCTCGAATACGTCTTTTCAATAAGCAATCCCGCCCAATCAAAGCAAGATCAAAGCAAGATTGAGACGGGATTAATGTGGGATTCCCTAGTGCATAAGCTCGAGCCAAACAATTGAATATCCCATTGTCCAGCGATTTTAAACCTAAGAACTACTCAGGCATGATGATGTCAGGCTTATCTAATTCTTCGATGTTGACGTCCTTGTAGGTGATCACTCGGACGTAGCGAACGAAGCGTGCTGAGCGGTACATGTCCCATACCCAGGCGTCAGACATGCGGACTTCGTAGTAGACATCGTTTCCGCTGTTGTGTGGAATAAGCTGCACTGCATTTGCTAAGTAGAAGCGACGTTCAGTTTCTACAACATAGGAAAACTGGCTGACTACGTCGCGGTATTCGCGGTAAAGAGAGAGTTCAACCTCTGCTTCGTAGTTGTCGAGTTCTTCAGCGCTCATGCTCCACCTTCCGTCGTGTCATTATCTGCAGCGTGTAGCCATTCTTGGTGTGCCTTGGCCACATTTGCATAACTATATCTGTGCTCGGGACTTGCGCCGTGGTGGCGCACCGCATCCATGTGGATCTTCGTACTGTAGCCTTTGTGAATTTCGAGACCGTAGTGCGGGTAGTCGTTGGCCATGTCGGTCATGATGTCGTCGCGGGTTTGTTTGGCTAATACACTTGCGGCGGCGATGCATCGGGCGGAGGCGTCTCCGCCGATGATGGGTAGGTATGGGACTGTGAAGCCGGGGACTTTCATGGCGTCGGTAAGTACGTAGCCGGGTTGGGTGCCTAGGGCGGCTACGGCTCGTCGCATGCCGGAGATGTTTGCGTGTTGGATGCCAAATCGGTCGATGTCTTGGGCGGAGATCACGATGACTGACCAAGCGAGTGCGTGTTTTTTGATCAGTGGCATGAGTTTTTCGCGGGTGCTGGCACTGAGCTTTTTGGAGTCTGTCAGTGCGGCTAGCTCCTGGATGGGTTTGTCCGGGAGTATGCATGCGGCAATTGAAATGGGTCCGCAGCAGGCACCGCGTCCAGCTTCGTCTACTCCTGCAACGGGCCCTAGCCCGTTGCGTGACAAGGTGACCTCAAAGGTCCGTAGATGCTTTAAGCGTCGCATTGAGGGGGGCGTCGAAAAGCGAATTACTAGCCTTTGATGGCAGGGTCGTCGACGCCACCGATTCGGCTAAATGGCAGGATAATTGCTTGAACTTTGCCCTTGATGTTTTCCTCAGGGATGGTTCCTTGGTACTGATCGCCCAGGTGGTAGCGGGAATCCATGGAGTTGGTGCGGTTGTCACCCATCATGAAGTAGTTGCCGCCAGGCACGGTGATGGGGCCGAAATAGTTGCCGCCGCATTCGGTGGAACCGGAGGTCTCATCGATGGGGAATTGCGCAGGTTGCAGCGTGTAGCTGTCATCGACTTCCTTGCCGTCAACCATGATTCCAGGATCACCGGCTTGGCACGAAACAGTCTGACCGCCGGTGGCGATAATGCGCTTGACCAGGTCATTTTCATCAGGTGCGACAAGACCCACGTAAGAACCCAGGTTCTGCAGGCCGCGGATCACCGAATTATCGGAACGCTGCGTAGTGAATCCAACGTTCCAGGAATCAGTACCCTTGAACACCACAACATCGCCCGGCTCTGGATCCGTGAAGTAGTAAGAAACCTTCTCCACCAGGATGCGGTCACCCGTGCAGCCCTCACATCCGTGCAAAGTAGGTTCCATCGAACCACTCGGAATCATGTACATGCGTCCGACAAACGTCTGGAGCACGAAAATCAGCGCGAGGGTCAAAACCACAACCACTGGAATTTCGATGTACCACGGAGTTGGCTTCGATTCCTTCTTAGACTTTCCAGCACGTCGACCAGGACGACCGTCCTGCGTGGAATCGTCAGCATTTGAAGCACTAGAAAAATCAGTCACGGGAGTTCACTCTAGCAGCATTACATTAAGGCTGACCTGAATCACACGTGTGCCGAAAAATACTTCTTCGCCCAAAGCTGCACCTCGGCGCCATGCGCCTTCCAAAAAGGCATTGCTTTTCGACGTCCCCCTACGCTTCGATTTTGCAAAATTATTTAGGCAAGGCTACCTTTTGCCTATGCATATGAAGATTAGCCGGCGCGCATTCCTCGGCACACTGCTCGGCGCCACCACCCTTGCTGTAACTGCCTGCGCGCAATCCTCTCAAAACCAAAACTCCTCCGCTTCCTCATCTTCTTCATCCTCAGCGGAATCAAGCACCTCTTCATCCTCCTCCGATGAACAGCGCATCGTCGCCCTCAACACCGGTCAGTTGGACAACCTCCTCCTTCTCGGCATCACCCCAGTGGGCGTCGCCGCTGCAAAAAACTCTGACCTGATCCCACAGTTCCTCAAGGATCGCTTCGGTGCAGACATGGACTTGGACAGCATCGCCGACTGCGGTCTCCGCCAATCTCCAGACATCGAAGCCATCGCGAACCTCAACCCCACCCTGATCTGCGCAAACTCCCGCGCCGACGAAGAGGTCCTCAACAAACTCCGCACGATCGCCCCCGTGGTCACCGGCGAAGGTGGCGGTGAAAACTGGAAGCAAGACCTCCTCACCATCGCAGAGGCAGCAGGCCAGAAGGAAAAGGCTGAAACCCTCCTGAAATCATACGAGGACTCAGCAGCCGAAATCGCCGCAAACCAGCCTGCGAACCCACCAACCGTTTCCTTCCTGCGCACCAAAGATCAGGAATTCCAGATGTACGGCGCACAATCCATGGCCGGAACGGTTGCTGCCGATTGCGGTTACGCCCGCCCAGAAAACCAGCAGTTCACCGACACGGCAGGTCAAGACCTCTCCGCTGAGCTCATTGCCCAAGCTGATGCCGACTGGCTTTTCTACGGCATCAAAGAAGGCAACATCAACCCTGAAGACACCCCATTGTGGACTTCACTCAAAGCGGTTCAGTCCAACCAAGCAATCCCAGTTGACGGCGATTCCTGGTACCTCAACGCATCCCTCGTGTCGGCTGAAATCATCCTCCAAGGCCTCAAAGACAACGTCACCGTCTAAGCCGATTTAAGGGCCTCAAATTTCCGAATGGGCGTTCCCCTCATCATGACACCGAAGGGCCCTTAGAATCGATTCTATGAGGTCACTTTTTGTGGGCCCAAACTCAAATTTTAGTTTGCTCCAGAGGAAACCAGACAGGCGTGCCCATAGTTGTCGAAATCGACAAGTTTTGGCACGTGTATCCGGTTATCGGAGCCTCAAACCAAACAGGCGTGCCCAAATCCCCCAAATCACGGAAGTTTTGGCACCCCTGTTTGGTTTTTCCTTTTGGTCGCCCCGAAATGACCCCACCCAAGTCTTATCCGAGTTTCCTGCGGGATGAACGCGGGATAAATGCGGGATAAACCCCACAAAACCCCACAAAACCCACCCCAAGAAACAAAGAAACCCCCAACCAATCACTTAAAGTGACTGGTCAGGGGTCTGTTAAGTACTAGAAGCACCTAACAAACGCTAAATAATTAGCGCTTCTCCTTAATACGTGCAGCCTTGCCGCGCAGTTCGCGCAGGTAGTACAGCTTCGCACGACGAACGTCACCACGACGAATGACCTCGATCTTCTCGATGTTTGGGGAGTGTACTGGGAAGGTACGCTCAACACCGATGCCGAAGGAAACCTTACGTACGGTGAAGGTCTCGCGGATTCCGCCGCCCTGACGGCGAATGACAACACCCTTGAACAGCTGGGTACGGGTGGTGGTGCCTTCGATGACCTTGACGTGTACGTCGAGGGTGTCGCCGGCGCGGAATGCAGGAACGTCGTCGCGCAGGGATGCTGCGTCGATCTTATCCAGAATGTTCATATAAACAATCCTTTTACTAGTAGGGAAAGAGGACCCTGGCGGCACTTCCCCAGGTTTGGGGTGCTCGGCCGGTTCGTTTCCGTTTCAATTTTCGAGGCTGTCACGTTTGCCCAACGTGAGTTGGGGTTTGCACAGTCAACTGAAATATTCTTTCACATGTGCGCCTTGGTTTTCAAACTGGGGTCTGCTCCCCTCACTTGGGTGCACTAACCGTTGACAAATCTTGGTTGTCGGGCTTGACTGGTGGCGACTTACCCCACGGGTGCCCAATGCATTGGGCTGAGATTGCGCGCTGTTGCTGCGCGGGACCGTTCGAACCTGTCTGGTTAACACCAGCGAAGGAAGCGAGGATTGATTGTCCCGTGTTTGAAAATCGTTTTGACCTGCGTTGTTATGTTGTGACTGGTGCGGGCTCGGTGGATGAGGTTGTGCACACTGCGTCTGCTGCGGCTCGTGGTGGCGCGGGTGTGGTGCAGGTGCGTTCAAAGCCTATTTCGCCAGAAGCGATGAGGGAGTTGGCATCAAAGGTTGCGCTTGAGGTTGCGCGGTGCAGCCCAACAACGAGGGTGCTTATCGACGACCACCTCCACGTTGCTTCTTCCTTAATGCGCGAAGGACTCCCGATTCACGGTGTGCATCTTGGGCAGGATGATATGTCGGTGCTTGAGGCTCGTGAGTTGTTGGGGCCTGAGGCGATCATTGGGTTGACTACTGGAACCCTAGAACTTGTGGCGGCGGCGAATGAGCTGTCCGATGTGTTGGATTACATCGGTGCTGGGCCGTTTCGGAAGACTCCCACCAAGGATTCAGGTCGGCCACCGATTGGCCTTGCGGGTTATCCCCCTTTGGTGGAATTGTCCAAGGTGCCGATCGTTGCGATTGGTGATGTCACCCCTGCCGATGTGCGCGCTCTCAGCGCAACCGGTGTGGCTGGCGTTGCCATGGTGCGGGCTTTTTCTGAATCTGATGATCCACAGCAGGTCGCTGAAAATGTGGTGGCTAACTTTGAATTAGGAAGGCTCTCATGAAGAAGCATGCGATTATTATCGGCGGCGGAATCATTGGGTTGACCACCTGCTTTGAATTCCAGGAGGCTGGTTACCAAGTCACGTTGATTGATCCTGACCCAATTTCCGGTGCGACTCATCATGCCGGCGGAATGTTGGCCCCCACCGCGGAGGTGCAGTATCAGCAACATGATCTGATTTTGTTGATGAAGGAATCCGCTCGCCTATACCCAGACCTCCTCCAAAGAGTGTCTAAATACACTGACTTGCCCACTGGGTATCGCACTGATGGAACCCTTCTTATCGGTGCGGACCGCGCGGATGGCATGCATGTTGCGGAGTTGATTAAGTACATGCATTTGAAGGATTTGCCTGTCGATGTGTTGACTACTCGTCAGGCAAGGGCTGCGGAGCCAGCGTTGTCGCCGAGGATTTCTAAGGTGGTCAGCATTGATGGGGATCATCAGCTGTCGCCGCGTCTGTATGCCCGGGCGTTATTGGATGCCATTTTGCAACGCGGTGCGGAGCATATTGCCGACGCTGTGATCTCTATTGATGGCCACGATCCGTGTTTGACCGTGACGATGAATTCGGGGGTGAGGGTTGCGTCGAAAAGCGTTGTTGTTTTGGCGGCGGGCCTGGGCGCCGCAAGCATTCCCGGCTGGTTTGAGGGCGCGAACCCATTGCAGTTGAGGCCGGTGTACGGCGATATTGTGCGCGTGCGCGTGCCGGAGCGACTGCAGCCGATGGTCACCAAGGTGGTGCGCGGGTTTGTGGAAGATCGTCAGATTTATATCATTCCGCGTACCGATGGCACCCTCGCGATCGGCGCGACAAGCCGTGAGGATCACCCGCAACCTCGAACGGGCGCAGTGCATGATTTGCTACGCGATGCTATCCGTTTGATTCCGGGCATTGAAGAAACCGAATTTATCGAAGTCACCTGCGGCGCCCGCCCCGGCACCCCGGATGACCTGCCGTACCTGGGATGGGTTGGATCCAATGTGATTGCGTCCACAGGATATTTCCGCCATGGAATTTTGCTGTCAGCCCTTGGTGCACGCGCTGCCGTTGATATGGCAACCAACCAGCCACTGTTCCCCACTCTTGATGTGTGCGATCCGTTTCGCCACCAAATTTAAGGATTTTTCACAAGTGATTACCTACACCTTCAATGGCACATCTATGCGCTCTTCCGAATTGACCGTGGAGCAATTGGTCCACCAAGAAATCGGCCACGACACTGGAGTCGCCGTGGCAATCAACGCCGCGGTCGTACCCAGATCCCAGTGGTCACGCGCCATTTGTGACAACGATTCCGTAGAAGTTCTCACCGCAATTCAGGGAGGTTAAAATGCTGCATATTGCTGATAAAACTTTCGATTCCCACCTCATCATGGGCACCGGCGGAGCCACCTCTCAGGCGTTGCTGGAGGAATCCCTTGTCGCCAGTGGAACTCAATTGACCACCGTGGCGATGCGTCGACACCAAGCAACCACCTCTAGCGGAGAATCCATCTTTGCCATGCTGCGCCGCCTCGAGATCGCCCTTCTCCCCAATACTGCAGGCTGCCGCACTGCCCGCGACGCCGTCCTCACTGCACAATTGGCTCGGGAAGCCCTCGATACCAACTGGGTGAAAGTGGAGGTCATCGCCGATGAACACACATTGCTGCCCGACACCGTTGAGCTTCTTGATGCCTGCGAACTCCTCGTCCACGACGGCTTCACCGTTCTGGCTTACACCTCTGACGATCCCATCACTGCCAGCCGACTAGAAGACTGTGGCGTTGCAGCTGTCATGCCATTGGGCTCCCCGATCGGAACCGGCCTGGGCATTCTCAACCCGCACAACATTGAACTGATTTGCAGCCGCGCGAGCGTACCCGTGATCCTCGACGCCGGTGTAGGCACTGCCTCTGATGCCACACTCGCAATGGAACTCGGCTGCGACGGCGTCCTTCTGGCCTCCGCTATCAACCGCGCCCAAAATCCCGTCGCGATGGCCGAATCCATGTTCCACGCCGTTGAAGCCGGAAGATTAGCCGCCCAAGCAGGCCGGATCCCGCAACGCCAACATGCGGTGGCCTCATCAAGTTTTGAAGGTTTGGCATCCTGGGCGGAGCAGGTGCTTTAACATGGCGCAGCTTCCCACATCTGAGCTTCACCGCACGGCCCGCCAACTCGCGCTCCCCGGATATGGTATTGAGCAGCAGGAACGACTTTTCAACGCCCACGTTCTAGTCATCGGCGCAGGCGGTCTCGGCTGCCCAGTCATGCAGTCGCTGGCTTCCGCAGGCGTTGGAACCATCACGGTCATCGATGACGACACCGTCGACATTTCCAACATTCACCGCCAAATCCTCTTCGGCGCAAGCGATGTCGGTCGACCCAAGGTCGAGGTTGCCGCCGAGCGCCTCAAAGAACTCCAACCAGACATCACCGTCAACGCGTTGCACGAACGGATCACTCCAGAAAACGCCTGCGAGCTGCTCAATTCCGTGGACCTCGTCTTAGACGGCTCCGATTCTTTCTCCACAAAATACTTAGTGTCTGATGCCGCCGAAATCACCGGAACTCCCCTCATCTGGGCAACGGTACTGCGCTTTCACGGCGAACTGGCACTCTTCAACTCTGGCCCCGACCACCGCGGAGTCGGCCTGCGCGACGTCTTCCCCGAACAACCCTCCGCCGATTTCGTCCCTGACTGCGCCACCGCTGGTGTTCTTGGCGCCACCACAGCCACCATCGGCGCACTCATGGCCACTCACGCCATCGGATTTCTCACAGAAATCGGCGACGTCCAACCAGGCACAATCCTCTCCTACGACGCATTCCCCGCCGCCACGCGCAGCTTCCGCGTCTCCGCCGACCCGGCGCGCCCACTGGTCACCCGCCTCCGCGCCTCCTACGAGGCAGCGCGCACCGATACAACTTCGCTTATCGACGCCACCCTCAACGGCTCCCTCACCGCCCTCGATATCCGAGAGCCACATGAAGTTCTGCTCAAAGACCTCCCCGAGGGCGCAACGTCACTGAAGCTCCCCTTAAGCCAGATCACCTCGGACAGCGACATTTTAGAGGCACTGTCTGGAATCGACGGCGACATTTTGGTCTACTGCGCTTCGGGAATCCGCAGTTCCGACTTCATCGACAACTACTCCCACCTCGGCCACAAATTTGTGAATCTTCCCGGTGGGGTCAACGCGCTGTAGCTGTCAATTTAAGAGGCCAGAATTCTGGGACGAGTCAAAGCATGGCCTGCGCACTTTGAGGCGCTCAGAGGCGATTCTGTGAGGTCACTTTCTCGTGCCCCCAACTCATTTTTTGCGGTACTTCACGGCAGGCTGCCTGATTAGACCAAGACGCCCCCTGGCGAATCAGTCCTTGGCCTAATACTGCACTAATCCGCTCTCGAAATGTGAGATTCAGACCAAGGGGAGCTTGAGAACACTCCCGCTTGGTTTGAAAGTTGCCTTAGCCACCGAGGCCGGCGCGTCGTAAAGCATCTGCCATGGAACCTGTGGCGGGCTTAGCGGACTGTTTTTGCGGAGCTCGCTGCTGTTTGGCTGGTCGGTTTCCGCGCTTTTGCGGAGCTGGGGCACCGGGTTCATCGGTCAAGCGGAGGGAAAGGCCGATGCGTTTGCGGTCGACGTCAACTTCCATGACCTTTACCTTCACGACCTCACCAGAGCGAACAACTTCGTGGGGGTTGGAGATGAATTTGTCGCTCATCGCGGAAACGTGAACGAGGCCATCTTGGTGCACTCCCACGTCAACGAATGCGCCGAACGCCGCAACGTTGGTGACAGTTCCTTCCAGGATCATGCCGGGTGTGAGGTCGGAGATTTTCTCCACGCCTTCTTTGAAGCTGGCGGTTTTGAATTCTGGGCGGGGGTCACGTCCGGGTTTATCCAGCTCGGCGATGATGTCGGTGACGGTGGGGATGCCGAATCGTTCATCAGCGAAATCAGCGGGCTTCAATTTGGTGAGCACCGCAGAGTTTCCGATCAGTCCCGAGACATCCAATCCTGTGGCTTTCGCAATGTTGCGAACAACTGGGTACGCCTCGGGGTGAACAGCGGAGGCGTCGAGAGGGTCGGTGGATCCAGAAATGCGGAGGAAGCCAGCACACTGTTCAAAGGCTTTGGGTCCCAGGCGAGGAACTTTGTTCAGTTCTTTTCGGGAGGAGAATCCACCGTTTTCGTTGCGGTAGGCCACGATATTGTTTGCCAAGGTGGAGGTCACTCCGGCAACTCGGGTAAGAAGTGGTGCGGATGCGGTGTTGAGGTTAACTCCGACTGCGTTTACTGCGTCTTCGACGACACCATCAAGGGTTTTGGCAAGTGCAACCTGGTTGACATCGTGTTGGTACTGGCCGACTCCGATGGCTTTGGGCTCAATCTTGACGAGCTCCGCCAGTGGATCCTGGAGTCGCCTCGCGATAGAAACTGCACCGCGGAGGGAGACGTCCATGTCGGGGAATTCTTCGGCTGCGATCGGTGATGCCGAGTACACGGATGCGCCCGATTCGGAGACCACCACGGGGGTTGGTCGCGTGCCACCTGCGGCTTTGATCATGTCAGCTACTTCGCCGGCGAGTTTTTCCGTTTCCCTCGAGGCGGTTCCGTTGCCGATCGCCATGAGTTCCACACCGTGGGTCGCGCACAGGTTAGCCAGTTCGGATACGGCTTCCTTCCAGCGGTTTTGGGGCTGGTGTGGGTAGACGATCGTGGTGGCAACATCCTTACCGGTGGAATCCACGACAGCTACTTTCACACCGTTGCGGAATCCCGGGTCAAGGCCAATTGTGGAGCGCTGACCAGCGGGAGCTGCAAGGAGAACGTCGCGGAGGTTGGTGGCAAACACATCGAGTGCGCCTTCCTCTGCTTTTTCTTTCAGACGCATGCGCACATCCAATCCGGAGGACACATACAGTTTGGTGCGCCAACCCCAGCGCACAGCCTCAGCCAGCCAGCTAGAAGTGTGGGTGTCCAGGGAGAATCGGTCGGCGATCAAACCTTCGTAGATTATGTCGTCGCCCGCATCGAGGTTGAGGCTCAGCACACCTTCGTTTTCACCGCGCAGCAGCGCCAAAATTCGGTGAGATGGAAGCTTGTCAAAAGGTTCGGAAAACTCAAAGTAGTCCTTGAACTTTGCGCCTTCCTGCTCCTTGCCCGCCACCACCGATGCCGCCATGGAACCCGCGCGATACATTTGCTCACGCACCTCGCCCACCAAATCGGCATCGAGCGCGAAGCGGTCAATCAAAATGGCGCGAGCGCCATCCAAAACTTTTTTGGAATCCTCAAAGCCCTCAGTCGTAAATGCAGCTGCCTGCGCTGCGGCGTCGAGGGACGGGGCGTCGATAAGCTTATCGACGAGCCCCTCCAGGCCCGCCTCCCTAGCGATATCGGCCTTCGTCTTGCGCCGTTTTTTGAACGGCAGGGACA